>Ga0134121_10005426_pt1 | contig 10347 bp, 12 predicted proteins | sample KB301_FD_96463 | JGI IMG/M metagenome (GOLD analysis project Ga0134121, IMG submission 96463) | Terrestrial soil microbial communities without Nitrogen fertilizer from Kellogg Biological Station, Michigan, USA - KB3-0-1 | ecosystem: Environmental > Terrestrial > Soil > Unclassified ...
AGAAAGTGAACGGTTTAAGACCACAGTCGAGTCCAGGTGAGCGAAAGTATTCGCCGGCGCTGGGTCGGTCAAATCGTCGGCTGGCACGTAAACAGCCTGCACGGAGGTAACTGAACCCTTATCGGTAGAAGTGATTCGTTCTTGCAGGATTCCCATTTCTGTTCCGAGTGTCGGCTGATAGCCCACGGCTGAAGGAATACGGCCGAGCAGGGCAGATACTTCAGAACCAGCTTGAGTAAAACGAAATATATTATCAATAAAAAGAAGCACGTCTTTACCTTCCGCATCGCGGAAGTGTTCCGCCATCGTCAGACCAGAGAGAGCCACGCGCAGACGAGCGCCCGGTGGTTCATTCATTTGCCCGAAGACCATGGCGACTTTTGGAAGCACGCCGGACTCTTTCATTTCGTGGTATAAATCGTTACCCTCGCGAGTACGTTCGCCAACTCCCGCAAAGACAGAGTATCCGCCATGATTGCTAGCTATATTGTGAATTAATTCTTGAATGACAACTGTCTTACCGACACCCGCGCCGCCGAAAAGTCCCACCTTGCCGCCTTTCAAGACTGGACAAATGAGATCGATGACTTTGATACCTGTTTCCAGAATTTCAACTTTTGTCGCTTGTTTTAAATATTCTGGGGCCTTGCGGTGTATCGGAAGCTTTTTGTCATTTACTACAACTTTTCCATCGTCAATCGCCTCGCCTAAAACATTAAAGATGCGTCCGAGCGTAGCAGCACCCACTGGCACAGATATCGGAGCTCCGGTATTTTCAACTTCCATTCCGCGAGAAAGACCGTCGGTAGTATCCATAGCAATCGCACGAACCACCCCACCTCCCAAATGCTGTTCGGTTTCTAGAACAAGCTTTTTGCTGCCATTAGCAACTTCAAGCGCAGTATAAATATCTGGAAGACTCTCTCCGAAATCCACATCAACCACTGGCCCGATTATTCTTTTGATTGTACCTTTTTTCATAATTTTTATTCCGTGTGTTAATAATATATCATGAAACGCTCGCCATGCCGGCGCTGATCTCGGATATTTCTCTGGTAATATTCGCCTGCCTTGCTTTGTTAAATACCAGCGTGAGGTCGTCAATCATTTCTCCTGAGGCGTCACTGGCATTTTTCATGGCAACCATCCGGCCCGACTGCTCACTGGCGTTTGATTCCAGAAGCATTTGATATATTTGCATGCGAGTGATCTTTACGGCCAGCAACTCGATCAACGTATTAAAGTCTCCTTCAAACAAGTAATCTGCTTTTTGTTTTTTAACTTGTTCTGGCAAATTTTGGATCGTGTCCCTTACTTCGTCTTTCGAGATTGGCAACAATTGTTTTATCACAGGAGTTTGTACGAGAGCGGAAGTGAAATGAGTGTATGCTGTATAAACTTTCCCATATGTGCCAGCTCTATATTCATCCATCACCAGCTTGGAGAGCGGCACCACATCCGAAAAAGCAATGTTGACGTCTGGTATTTCATGAAAAGCGGCGGTGACATTCTGATTTATTCTTCTCATTGCCGTGTCTCCTTTTTTACCGATAGTTACGATGTCTACCCCACCCCCCAACTCCTTCAGCTTGCGAATTACCTTCTTGATTATTTGGGAATTATATCCCCCGCACAACCCGCGATTGGAAGTGAAAAGTATGACCAAAGTTTTACCGCCGGCTTGTTCATTGAAAAATGGATTCGTATTTTCTTTTAAGTTTTCAGCTACAGAGGTCAGAATCTCCCAAGAATATCCGGCATAAAGTCTTGAAGCCAAAGTAGAAGCCACTGCACGCTTCATCTTACTAGCTGCCACCAGTTCCATCGCCTTGGTGATCTTTTTGGTGTTCTTCACGCTCTTTATTCGTCTTTTAATTTCTTTTGTGCCCGCCATAAATTATTTTGCAAAGCTTGCCTTGAAATCCTCAATCGCTTTCTTTAACTGCTCTTCACCTTTATCTGTCCACATTTTTGTCTCGGCAATTTCTTTATAGAAAACTTTTGCATTGCGTTCAGTGTAGTCAATGAGTCCGGCTTCAAATTCTTTTATTTTGTCTACAGGAACATCATCCATAAAACCCTTGGTTAAAGCATACAAGGCGACGATCTGGTGCTCTGTTTTTACCGGCGCATATTGAAGTTGTTTAAGAACTTCTACGGCTCTTTTACCACGTTCCAACTGTTTCTTTGTAGACTCATCTAGATCAGAACCGAATTGAGAAAATGCTTCGAGTTCTCGGAACTGCGCAAGGTCAAGCTTGAGAGTTCCTGCCACTTTTTTCATCGCTTTAATTTGGGCGCTTGAACCGACGCGAGAAACAGACGAGCCCACATTGACTGCCGGACGAATACCTTTGTAGAAAAGATCTGTCTCAAGAAAGATCTGCCCGTCGGTAATAGAAATAACGTTCGTCGGAATGTACGCCGAAATATCTCCGGCTTGAGTTTCAATAATTGGCAGCGCAGTGATAGAGCCTCCGCCATATTTAGCATTTCTGCGGCAGGCTCGCTCTAATAGACGAGAGTGCAGATAAAAAACATCTCCGGGATAAGCTTCGCGTCCCGGCGGGCGACGAAGAAGCAAGGAAATTTCTCGGTAAGCCACAGCGTGTTTTGATAAATCGTCATAGATAATCAAAACATCTTTGCCTTGATCCATAAAATATTCGGCAATGGATACTCCTACGTACGGTGCAATATAAGACATCGCTGCCGCTTCTGATGCTCCAGCCGAAACTATAACTGTATAGTCCATGGCTCCGCCAGCTTCGAGTCGAGCTCCCAATTTACGAAGCTTTGAATCTTTCTGGCCGATAGAAACGTAAACGCAAATCATTTTCTGCCCCTTTTGGTTTAAAATAGCGTCAATAGCGATAGCTGTCTTGCCCGTCTGTCTGTCGCCAATAATGAGCTCACGCTGGCCGCGGCCGATCGGAATTATGCTATCAATCGATTTAATTCCCGTTGAGACTGGTTCTGAGACACTCTGCCTGGTGATAACTCCGGGAGCAACTTTTTCAATCGGGTAAGTTTTGTTCGCCTTGATAGCCCCCTTTCCGTCGATCGGAGCCCCGAGCGCATTTACCACCCGGCCCAAGATAGAATCAGAGACTGGTATTTCTAAAATTCTGCCGGTCGCTTTCACTTCATCCCCTTCTTTAATTTTTGAAAAATCACCCAGAATAATCACGCCGACTGCGTCCTCTTCAAGATTGAGCGCCACTCCTATTTCGCCATTTGGAAAAGTCACCATTTCGGAAGATTTAATATCGGACAGACCTGAGACTTTAGCGATGCCGTCGAAAACTTCCATCACGGCTCCCACCTTTTCTGTCTTCATATCCGCCTTGAAAGCTTCTATTTCTTTTCTTAAATTTTCTACTATGTAATTTGACATCTTATATATTATTTTTCTCGTATTAAAAATTTCTCTAATTTACCCAGCTGGTTTTTATATGTTGTATCCAAGACTTCATCTCCGACATGGATCCGCATTCCGCCCAACAATTCCGGTTTTTCAAAAAATTCACTTATCACACTTTTGGCTTTATATTTTTCTTTTATCTCTTCTTCTAATTTTTTTCTTTCTCTAGTTTCCAGGCGCTTTGCCGTGGTGATTTTCGCCCTGACCACCCCTGCCTTTTTTTCAATAACATTTTGTAGAGCGCTTAATACATCCTCGGATTTTCCAAGCATGCGTTTATCTAGCAAGACTTTGAGAGAGCGTTTGAGCGCAAGCTCTAGAGCTTTGCCAGACTTGCCCTCTGTTCCAATGTATATAGCCTCTGCAATGTTTTTTGGCGAAATTCTTGTCATAATTTTACTTGTTTTTTTGAGCCATTATCTTTTCTGCCGCCAATATGGCGAGAGACGCAAGCTCGTTTTTAGCCGACTCAACTAAATTTTTCTTGTCAATTTCCATTTGCTTGGCTCTGCTTTTTGTCCATTCGTCGTTATCCATTTTTAGCTTTGCCAAGTTTTCTGCTCTCAACTTTTCTAAATCTTTTTGAAGTTCTTTTTGGGCATCTATCGACATTTTTCGGAGTTTCGCCGTGTTTTCCTGATATTCTTCGTTGGCTTTTTTCAATAATTCGTTTGATTTCTTTGCGTCATCGATTCCCTTACTTATCTTTTCTGTCCTTTCCTCCATCAATTTCTTGAGCGGCTTGAGAGCAAAAAGATACAACACCACAAAGACAATGACAAAGTTTATCGCTTGAGCAACGATAATTTTCCAGTCTATGTGAAATGTGGAAATGATTGAATCCATGTTTGACAAAAAATTTTTAAAACATGATTTTTGGGGGTTTCGAGGCTGTCGAGCCGAGAACTTCAGGAATTTTTAAGCTTCAAAAATTCCGTACCCAGTAAAATTATGTTTTAGAAATTTTTACTTTATCGAAAACGCTATAACAAGCGCGTAAATCGCGATAGCTTCAGCGAATGCGCAAGCGAGCAGCATTGGCACCAAAATTTTATTTGTCGCTTCTGGATTGCGGCCGATCGCCTCCATCGCCTTTGCACCTATAAACCCGATACCAATACCCGGACCAATAGCCCCTAAACCGATAGCTAAAGCTTTTGCAAGTGTACTTAAATCCATACAATTTTTCCGCTTATGCGGTAATTAATATTAATGACTGCTAATAATCGACTCTTTTTCAATTTGTGAATGTTCTTTGTGCGCCTCGTGCCCGCTGTGTTCGTCATGATCGGTGGCTGAAATCGTGAAATAAACAACCAGAAGCATAGAAAAGATGAGCGCTTGGATCACACCGACCAGTATTTCTAAGAATAGAAACGGTACTGGCAATATATAGGCGAACAAAGCCGCCATTGATGCCAACAGCACTTCTCCAGCAAAAACGTTGCCGAAAAGTCGGAAAGACAACGACGCTATCTTCGCAAACTCGCCAACCAGCTCGAGCAACCCGACAAAGAACGTAATTGGAGCCACGATAATCACCGTCTTATCTTTTTTTATCTTGGTGAATACCTGCCCCAATGCTTTTAGATTAACATATTTATTAAAAATTTTCCATATACCGATTGAAAAAATACCGAACAAATTTGCGCCGATGACCGCCATGATAGCGAGCGCAATCGTCGTATTGACATCAGCGGTTCCTCCACGAAGAAATGGGACAAAAGACAGTCCATGCTCGCCATGCTCCAAAATTCCGAGTCCGCCGATGGGCAAAAGCCCGAGCCAATTGTTGATCAAAACAAAGAAGAAAACAGTGATGGCAATCGGAAAAACTTTTAGAGACAAAGCCCTGCTGTTTGTCACCTGGTCGCACAAATCAAGCGCGCCTTCTAAAACTATTTCAAAAATGTTTTGTAACGTACTGGGAACTTCGCGTAATTTTTTCCTCAAAATTACAGCGAGCGAAATAATTATCAAAACTGCCAGCCAACTGGAAAGCAGGGCGTTGGTTAAAGTAAAATTGCCAAAATGGAAAATGGGTTCGGCAAAAAGAGTGGTTTCGTGAGATATTTCTTGTTTTACATTTGCTGTTCCTTGCATAATTATTTTTCTTATTTATCTTTTTTTTCTATGTCTTTCATATATTTCTTAACAACTCGTACAATACCATATGAAGAAAATAAAAAGGCTAAACCAGTAAGTCCTAGAAATATCCACGGGTCCGTACCATAATGCTGATCGAGCATTTTGCCAAATATGAGCGCTAAAATAATGGGAAATACAACCCAAGTAGAAACTTGGATAAATATGCGCATTGCCGGCTGCCAGTATGATTTATTTTTATTTTCTTCCATGTGAGTGTGGAAGGAATCGGACCTTCGACCTCTGTCTTATCAGGACAGCGTTCTACCACTGAACTACACACTCAATAGAAAAAACTATAACAAAATAAAGTTATTTCAGCAAATTCTTGGAAAAAAATAGAAACAAAAAACCGCCCAAGGCGGCTTTTTGTTAATTCTCTTATCTAAAAGTAAACCCACGCTATGGCGGGGTGAATTAGTATTCTCGGCGTCCGCCTCCTCCCCCATAACCTCCTCGGTCAGAGCCTCCAGTTCGTGGTGGTCGAGCTTCCATAGGGCGAGCTTCGTTGACAGTTAGTTTGCGTCCTTCGAATTCTTGGTCATTAAACATAGAGATAGCTTTCGCTGCTTCATCAGCAGATGACATTTCTACGAATCCAAAACCTTTAGAACGACCAGACATCTTGTCCATAATAATCACAGCGGATACTACTGATCCAGCCTGTGCGAAGAGCTCTTTGAGAGCGCCTTCTTGGGTGCTGTAAGGGAGTCCCCCTACATATAGCTTTGTAGCCATAATATAACTTCTTCCTTTTTTAATAAAAAGGACAAAAAACTACCTAATAATTCGTAGAAACTCTATTCGCTAAGTGAGAAACTACGTAAAAAAGCATAACATATATAAATTTAAAAGCAATTATTATTCATCCTTTTCATCCCCCACCGCGCCAGACTCGATATCAGCAATAATATCGCCTATGTCACCTTCCATTATTTTCGGCAGATTGTGCCATGATTTCTTGATGCGATGGTCTGTCACTCGGTCCTGCGGAAAGTTGTAGGTGCGGATTTTTTCAGAGCGATCTGCTGTGCCTATCTGTTCTTTGCGTTCACCCGCATATTTTTTGGCTTCCTTTTCTTCTTCGAGTTGTTGCAGTTTGGCAGTCAAAATGGCCATGGCTTTTTCCCTATTTGCCAGCTGGCTGCGCTCATTAGTCGAGCGTACATCGAGCCCCGTGGGCTTGTGGATGATACGCACAGCTGTTTCAACCTTGTTTACATTTTGTCCGCCCTTGCCCCCAGATCGCGAATATTCCATTTCGAATTCAGATGGATCAATTTTAAATGCAACTTTTTTTCTAATTGGCAAAACTGCAACACTGGCTGTCGAAGTGTGAATTCTTCCATTTTTTTCTGTCGCCGGCATTCTCTGCACGCGATGCACACCTGTCTCATAACGCATCTTGTCGTAGACACCCTTGCCTTTTACTTCAAAAGAGGCTTCTTTGTATCCGCCTAATTCGCTTTTTGATTCATAATTAATTTTCCAGCTCCAGCCCTGCGACTCTGCATATTTTTCGTACATATGAGCAAGCTCCCAGGCAAAAAGAGAAGCCTCGTCACCACCGGCGCCGGCGCGAACTTCGATAACTATCTCGTTGGTAATTTCTGCTTCTTCTTTATCTTTGTCCAGAATTTCCTGCGCTTGCTTTTCGATTCTTTCTTTTTCCTCTTGTATAAATTTCAGTTCTTTTGCCGCCATTTCGTGCAAGCTCTCATCCCCTGCTAGCATTTCACGCACTTCGGCTTCTTCGCGAGCGAGCTTCTCTAACTCTACAGCGAGATAGTTGGTATTGTGATTATTTTTAAGTTCGTCTAGATCTAGACTCATAAATTAAATAAATAAAAGAAAAGTGCTTTTTCGAATGGTCTGGCTGGGGCGCGGGACCCCAGAGAACCGAGGACCTGAGAAAAAGCAGCTTACCTTTATTTTTTATTTCTTTGCTTTCGCAGAAAGAGTTGCAGCCTTTCTCTTGTTGAAACGATCTACACGTCCCGCAGTGTCCATTATTTTTTCATTGCCGGTATAGAAAGGATGGCATTGGCTGCAAATTTCAATCGCGATAGAAGGCATGGTAGAACCAACTTCAAAAACCGCCCCGCAAGCGCAGGTCGCCTTTGTTTTTATATCGTATTTTGGGTGTATATCTTTTTTCATAACTTTTTTAGATTATCATAAAATTGTCTCTAAAGCAAATCTATGTTGGATTGTATGCTTCCCTTTAATTTCATTACGCTTCTGCTATAAGAGCATGAAGATCCGCCCGAACCGTAATATCGGCAAGCAGCCCTGCTCTGTGCGCTCGCGCTACTACCTGTCGCCCCCAAATCAGATAAATACATCCCGGAAGCCATAAAAGCATCGCGCGGCGCCCATGGATTGGCAATATAACCTAAGATATTTTTCAAACGATCTGCAAAAAGCTGCCAGGTTGAAGGAATAAATTGCGCCGGCCCCATCGCGCCGCCATAGCCCTCGACTCCTGCGATTGGGCAAGAAACAGCTGTTTTATAAGCATTAAAACCGAGGTCAACAACTAAACTTAAAAAGACCGGAACATCACGAACAGGATTCATAACATTTGAAAATATTACTCCCGTATTTTTCCCGACACCCACGCCCGTATCTGGATTCGTCAAATAACATTGGCCGACGTTTCCACCCAAGTTTGATTCTTGAGTTAAGATGGCTAACAAAAACGCCGGATCAACTCCCAACTGACTTTTTACTTCATTCGCATAATTAAGCGCAGTGCCGAAATCAATTTTCTGTGAAATACCAGCTAAACTAAATAGGGCGCTACGAATCTTGTCGGCCTGAATTTTTTTCTGCGCCGCGAGAGCTGCATATTGCGCTTCTTTGTCTTTGGAAATGGCCAGCAGCTGTTTTTTGTCGGCTTCAGATTTAGCCACTTGTTTTTGGGCATTTTCTAGTTCGGCTTTGGCGTCCACTTCAGCATTTTGTTTTTTTTCAAGGTCTGTTTTCGCAACCTCTGTCTGCGCTTTTACTCCATTGATAAGATCAACTGATGCCTTGACTGCTTGCTTGATGGAGGCGTAGGATTCCAAGTCGCTATAGAAATTGGAAATACTATTGTCGGAAAGAATGAGGTGCACCAAAGTTTGCTCGTCAAATTCATTTGTGTTTCGCAGTAGCTGCGCCAGAGATTCATGCTCGCGATTTATTTTTTCAGAAAGGGAGTTGATCGTACTTACTTTCTCAGCAATATTGACTTTTAATTGAGCGATGACCAAAGCTCTCGCTTTTATTTTTTCCTTAAGAGCATTGATTTGGCTGGTCAAATAATCTACATCCCCCTTTAGGGTTCCGGTCTGTTTTTTTTGGTCCGCCTGTTTGTTCAACAAGTCGGTGAGTTGCGCTTCTATCTGGTTTAATTCATTTTGGCAATAGTCTTTATCCGCTTGAGCTGAAGATACTGTGAGAGTCAGACAGTCAAAGGCCGCGTTTGCTTTATCTTTGGCAAAACCAAAAAATATAGATATTATAAACACAAAAGCCATGACTTTTAGCTTTGTCATAGCTTCTATTATACCATAATCTATCTATTATTTTACTTTTTCTCTGGCTTTTTTTCAGCCTTTTCTTCCTTGGCTGGAGCAGCGCCTTCAGGAGCTGGAGCGCCTTCCTCTTCTTTCTTGCCTTTCTTTTCTACTTCGATAGCAGACAGGTCAACTGGCGCAACAACTTCTTCTTTTTCCTCTACTTGAGCGACGACAGAAGCGACGACATCGCCTGCGTGCGTAATAGCCACTACCCCAGCTGGTAATTTTATATCAGAGACAACGATATTGTTATCAAGCGATTCGAGTTTTGATATATCAACAAAAAGATTGTGCGGCAGATCGGCCGGCAGAGCCTCAATTTCAATTTCATGGAGGACTTTGACTAGATTTCCGACACCGCTCTTAACCGCGTTAGATATACCTTCAAAAACCAGCGGCACTTTGACCTTGATTTTCTTTTTCATATCGATAGCCAGAAAATCGACGTGGATAGGCTCGTCTGTGACAGGGTCAACTTGCACTTCATGAATCAGCGCATCAATGTCTTCTCCGCCCACTCCTATTTTGACGGCAGAAGATTCCCCCGCGTCCCTCCAAACTTTCTTAAATTCAATGTTAGGGATAGAAATAGAAGTGGTTTTTTTACCCGCACCGTAAAAAACAGCCGGTATTTTCCCAGATTTTCTTAAGGTATTCAGCTTTACATCTAGATTTCTCTTATCAGCTTTAATTACAAACATAAAAGCAAGTATACAGAAAAAAAATTAAAAAGCAATATGTTTTGTTATATATTCTTTTGTGCCCGCCTGCGGAGAAAGGTCGCCAAAAGAAGGTGTGGCTGCCACTTTTTTACCTGGATTAAAAATATTTTTAGAATCAAAAATTTGCTTGATCTCCGAAAAAATCTTAATTATTTTTTTGTCATACATCTTGTCCAAATAAGGAGTGCGGATAAGCCCGTCATTGTGCTCGGCGGTGATTGACCCTCCAAGCCTGACCACTAGATCGTAAACTTGATTTGAGACTTGCATAATCATCTCCTTTAAATCGGGATCTTTCGGATTAATGAGCGTGTAGATATGCATATTGCCATCGCCAGAATGACCGCCAACGGCAAAAGTCATTCTTTTTTTATATACATCCAAAATTTTATAAAGAGCGGGAAAAAATTCCGGCAATTTTTCCGGTCGGACTATCACGTCATCGATAAAGGGCATGGATTTAACTTTCTTTAAGTGATAACGAATCAAA
>Ga0134121_10005427_pt1 | contig 10347 bp, 8 predicted proteins | sample KB301_FD_96463 | JGI IMG/M metagenome (GOLD analysis project Ga0134121, IMG submission 96463) | Terrestrial soil microbial communities without Nitrogen fertilizer from Kellogg Biological Station, Michigan, USA - KB3-0-1 | ecosystem: Environmental > Terrestrial > Soil > Unclassified ...
CGGACACCAAGCAGGCACCGAGCCGTACAGGCTCTGAGTGCGAATGGAAGCGCGGCGGCTCACAGCCCGTCTCATGCCCCCCTCCCGCCTTCAATCCAGGGGAGGCCGCTCCGCGGCCCCCCCCCGCCCGGTAGCTTGACTGACGTGGCCTTCTCATGGAAGGGGGCCAGGGGGTGAGGGGCCACTTCGTCGCCGCCGTCAATGGAGCCGCCGCAACCCTCTTCGGCCAGGTCTCCCGCGACCTCCTCGAGAGCCTCACCGGCCCGTCGATCGCCTACACCTTCGCCGTCCAGCTCGCCGACGCCTGGGTGCCCCGCCAGGACCTCCTCGGCCCCTTCGAATTCGCCGAGTCCATCGACACCATCGCCACCCGCTTCAGCTTCGGCCTGGTCGGCCGCCGCTGGTCCATCCAGCTCACCGAGACAACCTGGACATCCACGCCCGTCGAAGTCTGGGTGACCGCCGGTCCCATCGGTTCAACCCGCACATGGCGCCGAGCCTTCGGGTTCATCCTGACCTGCCAGCAATCCGAGGGAGTCGAGCCCACGCTGCGCATCCAGTGCGGAGACCCCTCCCGGCTCTACGACCGCGTCGAGCTCTGCTACGAGCTCCCCGCCGACGCCGGCCTGACCCGCGGTGAGATCTGCGCCGAGATCCTCACCGCCCAAGACCTGACCGCCGACGTTCCCGCCGGTGCCCTCTATCGGAAGCCCGTCATCACCGACAGCCAAAAGCTCTGGAGTTTTCTGGCAGCTTTCGGCGAGCCGGAGACCTGGTCCTGGAGATTCGCCGACTGGCAGACCGTCGAAGCCCAGCCCGTCGCTCTCCGCGAGCCCCCCGAGCCTCCCGACGACGTCTGGACGCTCCGCGACGTCGTCTCGATCGATTCGAATCCTCCAAGTGAAATTCCGAGCCAGTGGATCATCCGCTCCACCCAGATCACCGACGCCCCCGGCGGCATCACGATCACCAAGCAGCGCGCCGAGGTCTTCGACTTCTACGCCATCAAGACGGCCGTCGCCCAGCAGCTCGGAGACGGGTCCCTCCAGCCGATCGCCGCTGCAAGCGCCGAGGTCTTCCAGCTCGTCTCGGCGCTCGAGACCGAGACCCACGACCAGGCCGGCCGCCTCGTCGCCAAGATCACCCGGCAATGGGGCTGGTACAACCCCCGGGCCGCCAAGCTCCGCACCCCCTCCGCCGGAGACCCGCCCGGCCCCGTCGAGGGCGGCTACTACTGGGCGCAGGCCTGGCTCGATGAAGACGGCGCCTATCGCGCCTGGCCCAAAGAGGCTTTCGTCAAGACCGGCGAGCGCCGAGAGGTCCCGAGCTACGACGCCGATGGCACCGAGACCGGCCGCCGCATCGAGACCTTCCGCTGGTACAGCCGCGCCATGGGCACCCGCAGCGTCGGCTCCGCCGTGCCCAACGTCGTCGGCGCCGGCGTCGGAGACGACGACCGCAGCTGGTACCCCTTCGAAAGAGCCCTCACCTCCCTCCTCCGCATCGAGGAGTTCGGCCTCGCCCAGGTCGACCAGCTCGAGACCGAGTACAACGCCGCCGGCGCCGCCGTCCGGGAAATCCAGGAGACCTCTACCTTCTACTCACCCCGGACCGCCGTGACCGGCGTCCCCTGGTTCCTCAACTATTCCGGAGCCGGCCAGAAAGACCTGGTCGCCAACTTCCAGCGCACCGCAAGGAAGGTCACCACCAACAACCTCACCGAAGACGGCCTGCTCGCCGGAACAGTCGAAGCAAACCAAGGCTTCATCGCTCCGAAGCGCATCGACGGCGCCTTCGATTGGGGAGACCAGAAATCCAACGTCCAGCAGGAAGCCTGGGGCACCACCAGCCTCAAGACCACCGCCTACAACATCCTCGACGAGTCGAGCTACGAAGAGCTCACCGACGACGGCACCGGAGCGAGGCCGCGCCTGGTCATGGGCCGAGCCCCCCGCCCCCGCTACCGCCAGTCCACCTGGACGACCCTGTCCCAGCAACCCATCGAAGTCATCTTGGAAGACAACACCGCCGCCGCCTGGTGGGGGCCACAAGCCGAAGTCCTGACCCTCGACTACGTGCAGACCCTCGAAGAAGCGCACGCCGTAGCGAAGCGCCGGCGCTCCCGGAAGATGGCCATCACCCACACCGTGATCCGTCCCATCTGCCCGGTGAAGCCCGGCGCCACCGTCCACCTGATCGACCCCCGCACCGGCATTCACCACCGCTGTCTAGTCACCCGTCTCACCGAGCGCTGGTCTCTTTCTCCAAGACCCCAAATCCTCGCCACCTACACCCTGGAGCAACCCCTGTGAAACCAATCTTTGCAAGTTTCCCCCTCTCCCGGCGGAAGGGTGGGAGATGGGAGAGGGGGCCAGGGGGTGAGGTCGGGCGGGCGGTGGCGTCGGCCCCTTCAGGAGCCGCCTCTTTTCCCGGTAGCCAGGGGTTTGAACCCCTGGCGGGTGAGGTCCAGGAGGAAGCATCATGAACAGCTCCGAGAAAGTCGTCACCCTCCTCCAGTCCCTCCTCGCCCAACGCGAGCGAGAGAAAGCCCCCGTCCGCACCGCCCGAGTCCTAGGCCGCCACCAGGACGGCACCGAGCGCCTCCAGCGCACCGACGCCGCCTGCGTCACGAGAGCCCCGAGAGACAACCACTACGCAGGCACCGTCGTCGTCGCCCCCCGCCTCGCCGCCTTCCACCGCACCGGCTCTACCGGCATCGCCACCCTCACCGAAGTCGCCTCCGCCGCAACGCTCTGGGTCGAACGCATCGACCCATCCGAATACCGCCCCGGCAAGTCCTACACCGTCGCCGTCATCGGCCGCGGCTTCGACGAGCGCGTCCGCATCGAGTTCCTCAAGCCCCCGGTCGCCGGCCCTCTCGCCCAGGGCCAGACCATCAACGAAGACATCACCGTCCACTCCACGACCGTCGTGGATACGGAAACCCTGCTCCTCGACATCACCGTTCGCCCCGGCGCACGCCTCTACCCGCAAGGCGCGCCGATTTCCTACGGAAGGATCTGACATGGCCCTGACCCAGCTCCCGAACCGCAAACCCGACGCCTACACCGTCGATATCCAGCTCGAAGCCCGCGAGAAGATCCTCCCCAGCTCCATCAAGGCGACCACCTGGGACCTCCACGGGAACCGCCTGCTCTATACCCGCGACGTCTGGCGCTACCGCGTCCTCGCCGGGTCCAACACCATCCAGGACTTCGGCCACGTGGACACCGAGGTCATGGCCATCGCCGCGGCGGAGCTCCCGATGACCTCGGCCGCCCAGGGCACCCGCGTCGCCCTCATCGATCACATCTCCGTCAATCGCCCCCAGAGCAACAGCAGCGTCCGCATTCCCGAGGTGCTTGCCGCCGACCCCGTCACCGGCAACTGGATCGTCTACAGCCACCGCGTCGACCTCGCCCCGCCCTACATCACCGACCTCGCCGCCTTCAGCCCCGCCGGGGGCCCGATCAGCACCGCCGCCCTGGTCCAGCCCGACGATGTCGGCCTCCGCTGGGAAGTGCCCCACGCCATCCTGCAGGACGGCTTCCTCTATGCGATCGAGCGCGACTTCCGGGCGAACCCGGGCGGCTCCAACGCCACCGCCCTCGTCGTGCGCCGCCAGATCGGTTCCGTGGGAAGCCTCAGCATCTACTGGTCCCCTGACGACGAGTGGCTCTTTCCCCACTCGGTCACCGTCAGCGAAGAGCACGTCTTCGTCGCCGCCACGAAGCTGTTCAATCCCGGCGGCTTCGGTACGTTCGAAAGGTCCTATCTCTACTGGCTGAACAACGAGACGCTGGCCCAGGCCGACGTCCGCCAGCTCAAGTTCAACCCCACCGACGACGACTTTCCCAGGCCTTTCAAAGTTGGCGGGTGGGAACCAACGGGCAGTCGCAACACCGGCGGCATCGTCCTCTACGACCCGCGAGCCGGAAACTTCCTCGCCACCGGCATCTCGCCCGCCGGCTACAACCCCAACTGGTTCGAGCACCAGCCCACCTTCGCCCTCTTCCGCTTCGCGCCCCTCCTGGTCGGCGACCAGCCCTTCGTCCACATCGCCGACGTGGCCGACGATCTGCCCATCCCGATGTCCTTCACGGCGACGGGCGTCTGCGCCAACGACACGAACCAGCTCCCGGAGTTCCGCGACCTATGATCGAGATCCTCGCTCCCGACCTCTCGCTGCTCGAAGGCGTCGAGATCCCCGACCTGGAAGCCGGCCAGGACAGCGGAAGCATCTCCTTCGTGCTCCGCAACACCGGCCCGGATGCCGCCGACCTCCTCCTGGTCCTCCAGGCCCAGGACCCCGCCACCAGCCTCTGGCTCTCCTCCGGCCTCCCCCCGCTCGACGAGCTCTGGCCGCGCCTCCGGATCACCGGCCAGGACACCACCAACGCCCCTGCTCAGCAGCTCGAGGTCCACGACTGGACACCCGTGGGCACCGGCCGAGCCCTCCACCTCGCCACCCTCCTCGCCGGCGGCCTCCGGACCGGCGAGATCAAGTTCCGCCCGCCGGCCACCGCCGCGCGCCTCACCTGGCAGTTCCGCTTGGCCGTGGTCGCCGCCGAGCACTCCTATCCCGTCCCCGCCGGAGCCCGCCCGGGCATCCTCACCGGCCTGGGAGACTACGGCCACAGCGCCCTCGTCCGCGGCTTCCAGGTCACCGCCGCCACCCCCACCGCCGATCGCGTCCAGGTCGCCGCCGGCCAGCTCGTCCACCGCGGCCGTCTCGTCGGCCTGGTCGCGGCCGCCGTCCAGCTCGACCAGCTCGACGGCGCGGCCGAGGCCCTCGCGCCCGGGCAGCTCTACTTCGCCGTCCTCAGCGCCGGCCCCACCGGCATCACCGTGACCAAAGGCCGCCGGGGCTCCGCCCCCGCCCGCCCGGCGCCGTCCCCCTGGGAGCCGCCCCTCGCCGCCGTCGCCGTCCGCCACGAAGCCGGCGCTTCCGAGATCAACCCGACCGACATCGAGGCCCTCCGCGTCTTCGATCGTTACCACGCCGAGCCCGGCGCCGGCCTCCAGCTCCGAGTCCACGCCGGCCGAGCCATCGCCGGCGGCACCTTCCGCTACCACTCCACGCCCACCACCCTGATGCTCCCGCCGAACGCGACGTCCGCCCTCTGGCAACGTGCCTCCGGAGCCTGGGAGCTCGCCGCGGCCACCGACCCACCCCCGGAGACCACGGCCCAAGGCCCGCTCTGGATCGCCACCACCGACGCCGCCGGCGTGACCGAGCTGCTCGATCGCCGCGCCTTCGCCGCCGATACCGTCGTGATCCCCCTCCGCGGCCCTCTCCCCGCCGCGCCCGGCCAGATCGCCGAGGCTGTCTTGCTCCATGACGGTCTGGTCCTGGAAGACGTCCTCTATCGCCTCTCGGACAATGGGGGAGGCACCGCCGGCCAGACCAAGCTCGACCTTCTCCTCGACGGCGCCACCCTCTACCCGTCCTTTGCCCAGGACGACCACCGCCCCGCCTGGCCCTTCGACGCCGCGGGCCTGATCGTGCAAGGCCGCATCCACGAGCTGGCCGAGCTGCACCCCGGCCAGTTCCTCCAGCTCATCTCGATCGAGCATCCGAAGGGCGGCACGCCCGCCCGGGCGGAGGCCTATCTCCTCTGCAGGAGGCCGTAGCCAACCAACCCGAACACGGCCTCCAGTCGGTCTATTGACGAAGGCCGCTGAGACTCGCTAAAGTAACGGCTCATAGGCACGGTCTGGCCAATCGCTTGGGCTCTGGAGGTGGAGTAAATGACCCCTCACGTGGCGCGGAAATGGCTAATCTATGCGAGCTTAATCACAACGGCAGCCGCCTTTGTTTTCTTCCTCATTGCGCCTGTCTCAGGGTTTCCTCTTACGTTCGAGCAATCAATTCGACTGCTCGAAATACTTCTCCCCGTCTTTCTAGGCTACCTCGGCACTGCGACTCATTTCGTTATTCGAGGCTCGCAAGCTTTACCAAACAATTTTGTCCCCTCGCGAGGTCGCGGCGAGCTTCTCGCACTCCTGGTACGTGGCCCGGTACTCGTCTTCGTCATTGCGACAGTCTCGGCCATCACCGCTTTCGGCATCTCTAACGGTTCGGCGGCACCTCCAGGTAGCGGTATGAGCTTGGAAACTTTGGCAATCATACTTACGGCTGTATTGGGCCTGCTAACAGTTTCGACAAATCTCCTTGTCTCTGCCCTATTTCCATCGGAAGATAGAGTCAAACCTCTCGGAGATAATCAATGATCACCTACCGGGGTCTACTTTGCCTTTTTCTTACGGCCATGCCCAGCACCACAGTCGCTCCCAGCATTGGCTCGCAACGTTTTGCTACCTACTACTCGTATGATCCGGGGGAAATCTCGCAAAGGTACTCTGCGCATCGCACAACTATAAACGCAGCCCTAAAATCGGGAAAAAAGAAGACCGATTGTGCATTTCTTCTCGGCAGGTTAGTGTCGTGCATAGAAGGCAAATATAAATTGGAGCCGATTGTTATTCCTCCCTTCGTTCCATATCTTCCGGACTCTAGTGGAGGGATCTCGCAGGGCTGGGCGCCCGTGACTGAGACGCTGAGAGGCGAGCAAACGCTCCGCTCATGGCGGCAATTCGCTGCCTCAGGCCAACTATTCGAGTGCACAGAAAGAGGCGATTGCGAGATAATTGTTCATACACCCGAAGGCCTGGCATACTGTTCTATTACAAAGATGAGGAGCGGCAAATTGGGTGCGCCCAAGTACTGTGACCCCCTAGTCGTAAAGGACAACGGAGTTTTGTTTTTGAGCATCATCGAAGGCCACCTAAATCTATCCCCAAGCGAGGGCCGAAAGGATTTCGATCTCATTGTCTATAGCCAACTCACGCATCAAAAATCACGCATTGAGAAAGTCTTAATACAAGCATTAGCAAGCCACCCGCTTAGCCTTTCAACCGAACTTCAACCCAGTGGTGATATTTTGGGAGTGGCATCCTATCGTACCTCAGAAGTCCTTAAGGGCTGGCGAGAGATTGTCACCATCAGGCTTCAAACCTCCTTAGAAGCTCCAAGTCAATATCGTCGCCGCCGACCAATGACCGAGCCGCCCGTCGACGTTGCTCAATTTATAGGAGTAGAGGTAATAACAACTGTTTATGTCAACCGCCAGAACTCAACTCGCCGTGCAGACTGGTCGCTTCCAACGGAAGCACAAGAGACATTATGGTCTCTCGCCTTACGGGCTAATCTTAAGCATTCGTTAGAAAGTCTTTGCAAGATAAGAAATTGGATCGACGACAAGACTCTTGAGTGCCACTAGCGCGAAGTGGCTGACACCTTAAACTCGGGGGACAGCAAAAGACCCGGAAGGTCGGTAGCCCTTGAAGTCGGCGGTCGCCCGCCTGCCGGATTTCAGCAGCCAAGCCGCCTGCCGGGATTGGAATACGTAATGATCTCCGTCGCCAAGCATAGATCGGCTGTCTTCTACCTAGGCTTACTCTTCTGTGCCTGCTTCTCAAGCCAAGAAGATCAGGTACTTGCTCGCTATGAAGCCTACATCTTTTCACCTCAAGAGGAGTTCGCCGATTCTCTGAGAGAATTACAAGAAATCGGCTATTCAGCTGAACCGAGGTATTGCACTCTGCCAATAGTCTTTTATTGGCGAGGCGCCTCAGTGGATACCGAGGCAAGAAGAGTACCGTGCATTGGCCCAGAAGACGAGGCTTTGTATTTGCCCCCATTTTACCCTCTACTCTCTGCGGATCCTCATGATGCCAACATCGAGGTCTTGGAAGGGTTGTTCATGACAGGAGCTGGCATCGATAGGCTCGGGTGGTCACCGGTATCGTATGTTAAAAATGGCCTCGCCGCCATGGAGGCGTGGGAAAATCTCGCAAAAAGTGGTGAACTATTCGGATGCAAAGACGCAATCTGCCTTATAATCGTTGAATCATTTCGATCGCGGGACGCTTTACAGGGAGAAGAAATACTGTCACTTTGCTTGGTCCACACTCTCGACTCCGGCTACGGTCCGCCGGAATACTGCATGCCAATTTCAGTGACTTGGGGGGCTTCGAGTTGGATAGTTGCCTTCTTCCGAGAGGTCATACAAGGAGGGACCCGCGGATCCCGATATTTTGCTGAATGTCCGCACCAAGTACAACATTTTGAGTGAACTCACTGCTGCAACAGAAAAGATCTTGCGAGAGGGTAAACTTTCTCTGCAGACGCACCTATCTCAAGATTTTCTCTCGGCCGCCTCTGGCCGCCGTATATCTGTGATTCTTAATCCGTGGCGCGAGAATGTGGCAGTCATTATTTATTTCTCAGAGGGTGGAATTGCGTATAACAAAGAGCGTCCTGGGAGTGAGTTGCTCTTGGAGCACGAGCTGGCGATATTTTTGCACCTCTGGGTAAATAGACAGAATACACCAAGCCCCAATGACTGGCATATGCCAACTGAAGAACAGCGGGCAACGTGGCTAAAAGCAGTATCCAAAGAAATTGTGACTGCACTAAATACGACCTGCAGAACGGTGGACAGAATTGACTCTGAAACCATCCTATGCGATAATTAGATCATGCTCGCCAAAAATGTAGTGGGCTAATCCGAGCTAATCCTCAGCGGCGTAGGTGCTCTGCCCAAGTAAGTGCACCCAGTAGGTAGGTGCCCCAGAGTAGGTGGCCTTCCGGAGTGGGTGCTGCGGAGTAGGCGCCGGGGGAGCGACCGGCCCCGACTTCAGCACCGCCCGGCGCACCGTCACCAGTAGGTGCCACGCGTTCATCTTGAGCGGCGGCGAGAACCGCCAGTTCTCCCCCCTTTCCTCCCCCGTCCCGCAGCCTTTTCCCCCCCTGTAGGTGCCACGCGCTTCCTTGGGGAGTCGGGAGGGCGAGCGTAGCGGACTACGTCGCGCGGGTGCTGAAGGTAGGCCTGCTGGAGAGTTGGGAGAGTTTGAGCGGGGAGGAGCTGGAGAGCCGGCTGTATCCGCCGGCCCGGAGATCGCCAGCGCAGCAGGCCGAGCGTCCCCTGGGCATCTCAAGCGCTCATCACGGTCCGATGTCCGTTTACGAGCATACGCAAACCTCGCCAAGCGTTACGGATTGACCGTGTTGGAGCCCGACCAGATGTAGGTCTTCCCATCCGAGCTGGGGAGCGTGCAGGGCTGGCCGCTCGCGCTGATCTGGTAGTCACCGTCGTAGACCGGACACTCGCACTGAATGGCATCGCCGTCCTTGTGCGAAGACGGTGGCTTGCCGTCCTTGAACCGGCAGGCGGCGGTCATGCATCCCGCGTATTTCCCGTGGCAGGTCGGCGGATCATTGGCGAGCTGGTAAGGTGGGGTCATCGCCAAGCTGAACGTCGAGATGATCTGGACGTCGCTCTTGGGATAGAAAGAGGTCGCAGGATTGCCCAGAGGCTGATTGTTGACGTAGGTGCAGACGGTCGCCTGAGTGCCGCTATCAGAGGTTGCGTTCGCGCACCCTTTGCCCTCGGCCCCACACTGGCTCACGGCTCCGAAATAGGCCCCCTGGTTGAGGATGGCGTTGATGGCGACGAAACTCTTTCCCGAGCTGTAGTACTGGCAGGTGCAGTCGGCGGTGAGGCCGCCGCGGCTCAGAACGCAAGGCAAGGGCTGCCCGCCGAAAATGCCCGCCGGAGGTCCTGAGAAGGCGCACAGCGCGTAAGGGCCATTCTGGCAAGCGAGCAGGTTGGCTTGCAGGGTGACGACATCTGCCCTGGCCGGCCCATAGCTCGTCGGCCAGCACTTCGTGAGCTCGAATGGAGTGTTGGTGCACTTGTTGCCACAGGATGGAGTGATGCTGGAGCACAGGGGCGGCTGCCCCGCTGTCGCCTTTTTCGCCGCCGGCTTAGCGGCGGGTGCCGCCGCCGCGACGGATGCCATGAACGTCAACGCCAGGAACACGATGCCCCAGGACACGCCGAAACCGGAACGTCGAGCTATCTTCATAGGTCTCCCTCCACGGGAAGGTGCTGAGATCACCGATCCCCGGTAGGTGCCTGCCGTTTATTCAAGCCCTTCCTGAAGCGACCCCTCGCCCTCCCGAGAATTCCACTTCTCCCCCTTCCCCCCCCCCCCCCCCCCCCCCCCCCCCCCCCCCCCCCCCCCCCCTTTCCCCCCCCCCCCCCCCCCCCCCACCCCCCCCCCCCCCCCCCCCCCCCCCCCCCTTCCCCCCCCCCCCCCCCCTCCCCCCCCCCCCCCCCCCCCCTTTTTTCCCCCCCCCGCCCCCCCCCCCCCCCCCCCCCGCCGCCGCGCCCCCCCCCCCCCCCCCCCCCCCCCCGGAAAAAAAACGCCGCTGTGATTTAATCATGCGCATCCCTCTGCCCCCCCCCGGCAAGGGCCCCGGGTGGGGGGGGCAGCCGC
>Ga0134121_10005428_pt1 | contig 10346 bp, 7 predicted proteins | sample KB301_FD_96463 | JGI IMG/M metagenome (GOLD analysis project Ga0134121, IMG submission 96463) | Terrestrial soil microbial communities without Nitrogen fertilizer from Kellogg Biological Station, Michigan, USA - KB3-0-1 | ecosystem: Environmental > Terrestrial > Soil > Unclassified ...
GACCATTGGTCGTTGCCGCTCGCCGCGACCTGCGGCAGGTGGGTGACGCACAGCACCTGGCGCTGCTTGCCGAGCTGCCGCAGCGCCTTGCCGATGGTCTCGGCCACCGCGCCGCCGATGCCGGAGTCGATCTCGTCGAACACCAGTGCGCCGACCGGAGACGCGCTCGCGGCGACCAGCTGAATGGCAAGGCTGACGCGCGACAGCTCGCCGCCCGAGGCGACTTTCGCCAGCGGGCGTAGCGGCAGGCTCGGATGGGACGAGACTTCGAATTCGACCTCCTCCGCGCCCTGGCTCCCGCCCTCCTCCAGTTTCCTGAGAGAGACCGCGAAACGGCCGCCGGCCATCGCGAGCTTCTGCATCCCGGCGCTGACGGCCTTGCCGAGCGCCTCGGCGCCGGTGCGGCGTTTCGCGGAGAGCTTCCTCGCTACCGACTCATAGCGGCCCTGCGACGCGGCGACTTCCCGCTTCAGCGCCTCCGGATTGACCGCCAGCTCCAGCTCGGCGAGCCGCTTCTCCAGCTCCCCGAGCCGCGCGGGCAGTTCTTCCGGCCGGACGCGGTACTTGCGCCCTGCCGCGTGCAGCGCCTCGATGCGCGACTCGGCATCGCGCAGCGCCTGCGGGTCGAGATCGACGCGCGAGGCGTAGTTGCGCAGCTCGCGCACCGCCTCGCCCGCTTGGGCTTCGGCTGATTGCAGCATCTCCACCACGGATTTCAGCCGGTCATCGTGCGCCGACAGCGCCTTCAGCCGGTTCGCCACCGCCGCGATCTGGCCGAGCGCCGCTCCCTCGGCTTCCGCCAGCGCCTCGAGCGCCGACTGCGCGCCGCCGAGCAGGCTCGAGCCATGCTGCAGCCGCAGGTGCTCGGCGGACACCTGCTGCCATTCGCCTTCGCGCGGCCCGAGCTTCTTCAGGTCCTTGAAATCCTCTTCGATGCGCGCGCGTTCGGCCTCGCGTTGCGCGAAGTTTTTTTCGGCCTCGGCCGCCACCGCCTGCAGGCGTTTCCAGTCGCGGTAGGCCGCGGCGGTTTCCTGAACCAGCGATTCAGATTGGGAATGCGAATCCAGCAACGCCCGCTGCGCGGCTGCGCGCAGCAGCGACTGGTGCTCGTGCTGGCCATGGATGTCGACGAGATGCTCGCCTGCGGCCTTCAGCTGCGCGAGCGTGGCGGCGTGGCCGTTGATGAAGCAGCGCGAGCGCCCGCTGCGATCGATGGTGCGACGCAGGATCACGGTACCGGGGTCGCCGGCGAGATCGGCCTCTTCGATCCATTTCACAAAAGAGGCATTCCCCGCAACGTCAAATTCGGCCGACAGCTCGGCTCGTTCCGCCCCTTCGCGTATCAGCCCGCCGTCGCCGCGGCCGCCGACCAGCAGCTCGATGGCGTCGATCAGGATCGACTTGCCGGCGCCGGTTTCGCCGGTGAGCGCGGTAAAGCCCTCGCCGATCTCCAGTGAAACTTTTTCGATAAGGACGAAATTGCTGACTTCGAGCGCGCGCAGCATGGCTCAGTCCGTGGCGCGGCGCTTTTCCATCGCTTCGCTCCAGCCGAGCTTCTCGCGCAGCGTGGCGAAGTAGTGATAGCCCGGCGGGTGGACGAAGCGCACCGCGTCCGCCGAGCGCTTGAGGATCAGGCGGTCGCCTTCGGCCATGTCGTGCAGCGCGAGGCCGTCGAAATGCGCGCGCGCATCGATCGAGTGCACCATCACGATCTCGATCCGGCAGCGGTCGCTCACGCTGACCGGACGCGCCGACAAGGTGTGCGGATTGAGCGGCACCAGCGTGAGCGCGGGCACGCTGGGATGCAGGATCGGGCCCTGCGCCGAGAGCGCGTACGCCGTCGACCCGGTGGGCGTCGCCACGATGATGCCGTCGGCGCGCAGGCGGTAGACGAATTCGTCGTCGACGCGCAGCTCGAACTCGATCAGCCGGCCCTGCGAGCCCTTGCCGATCACCGCTTCGTTGAGCGCGATGGTGCGCAGCATCGACTTGCCGGCGCGCGTGATTTCCGCTTCCAGCAGCGAGCGCTCCTCGATCGCGTACTTGCCGTCGAGGATCGCGCCGATGCCGCTCTGCATGTCGTGCAGGCCGATGTCGGTCATGAAGCCGAGGCGGCCCTGGTTGATGCCGACCAGCGGCACGTGGTGGCGCACCAGGTCGCGCGCCGCGGCGAGCATGGTGCCGTCGCCGCCGATCACGATCGCGAGATCGGCTCTGGTTTCACCCTCGGGGAGGACTTCGCAGCCGCGCTTGCGCAGGAATTCGCGCAGCTGCTGCAGGGAGGATTCGCTCTCGGCGCCGCGCGGTTTGCCGATCAGCGCAATGCGACGGAACGACATGCGCCGAGTGTACAATGATTTCCATGCTGGACAAGCGCGCCCAGGTCCTGCTCAAGACGCTGATCGAGCGCTACATTGCGGAAGGCGAGCCGATCGGCTCGCGCACCCTGTCGCGCTACTCCGGGCTCGATCTTTCGCCCGCCACCATCCGCAACGTGATGGCCGATCTCGAGGAGCTCGGCTTCATCGCCAGCCCGCACACCTCCGCCGGGCGCGTGCCGACGCCCGCCGGCTACCGCTTCTTCATCGACACCCTGCTGGTGGTCAGGGAGCTGCAGTCGCAGGACCTGCACAAGATCGAGGACCAGCTGCTGCCCGACAACCCGCAGCGCGTGATCCAGACCGCGTCCAGCCTGCTGTCGCAGCTCACGCAGTTCGCCGGCGTGGTGATGACGCCGCGGCGCGTGATCACCTTCAAGCACATCGAATTCCTGCGGCTGTCGGAGAAGCGCATCCTGCTGATCGTGGTCACGCCCGACGGCGACGTGCAGAACCGCATCCTGTTCACCGAGGTGGAGTACCGCCCTTCCGAGCTGATCGAGGCGGCGAACTACATCAACCAGAACTACGCCGGCCAGAGCTTCGAGGACGTGCGCACGCGGCTGCAGGCGGAGGTGCGCGACATGCGCGAGGAAGTCACCCGCCTGATGAGCGCGGCGCTCGACGCCGGCAGCGCGCTCGCCGAGGGCGGCGAACAGTACGTGATCTCCGGCGAGCGCAACCTGTTCGCGGTGCGCGACCTGTCGCAGGACATGGGGCGCCTCAAGCAGCTGCTCGAGCTGTTCGAGCGCAAGACCTCGCTGGTCAAGATCCTCGATCTCGCGCTGCGCGGCCAGGGCGTGCAGATCTTCATCGGCGGCGAGTCCGGCGTGGCCGCGCCCGACGACGTCAGCGTCGTCAGCTCGCCTTACAAGGTGGACGGCGAAGTAGTCGGCACCGTCGGCGTCATCGGCCCGACGCGCATGGCCTACGAGCGCGTGGTGCCGATCGTCGACGTCACCGCCAAGCTGCTCTCCAGCGCGCTGTCGCAGCACTGAAGAGCGTCCTCCTCGTCAACCTCGGCACGCCCTCGGCGCCCACGCCGGCCGCCGTCAGGGCATATCTGCGGGAATTCCTTTCCGACCGGCGCGTGGTCAAGCTGCCGCGCTGGCTTTGGCTGCCGATCCTCTACGGGGTTGTATTGAGAACCCGGCCACAGGTGTCCGCGCACAAGTACGAACAGATCTGGCTGCCCGAAGGCTCGCCGTTGGCGGTGAATACGATCAGGCAGGCTGCTCTGCTGCAGGACGCGCTGGGTGTTCCGGTGAAATACGCGATGCGCTATGGCCAGCCGTCCGTCGCTTCGGCGCTCACCGGGCTCGAAGATCCCATCGTTGTCCCGCTCTATCCCCAATACGCCGAGAGCACCACGGACAGCGTGCGCGACGTCGTGCCCCATGGAGTAAGGATGCTGGAGAGCTTCCACGATCACCCTGCGTATATCAGCGCGCTGGCGGCGAACGTGCAGCGCCACTGGCAGAAATACGGGCGCGGGGCGGTGCTGGTCATGAGCTTTCACGGCCTGCCGAAGAAGAATTCTCAAAGGTACGAAACCGAATGCCGCGAGACGGCGCGGCTGCTGGCGGACAAGCTTGGGCTGAAGGAACCCGCCTGGCAGGTCACGTTCCAGTCGCGTTTCGGCTACGCCGACTGGCTGCAGCCGTACACCGAGCCGACGCTGGTCGAGCTGGCGCGGGAAGGCATGAAGCGCGTCGACGTGGTCTGCCCGGGTTTCGTCGCCGATTGCCTGGAAACGCTGGAGGAGATCGGCATCACGGCGCGGCGCGCATTCCTCGCCGCCGGCGGGGACGAGCTCTGTCTCGTGAGCTGTCTCAACGACTCCCCCGAATGGATCAGCGCCCTCGCGCAGCTTGCGCGCGCATGAGTCGCCTAAGCTTTCGGGATGTCCCGTGCATACAAGGTGTTGGTCTTCGGCGCGTCCTATGGCTCGCTCTTCGCAACCAAGGTCGCCGCTGCCGGGCATGACGCCACGCTGGTGTGCCAGCGCGCGACGGCCGAGCTGATCAACCGGGAAGGTACCCGGGTCCTCTTTCCGGTGAAGGGCGGCGCGCCGGTCGAAGTGGCTTCCACTTCCCTGCGCGGCGCCGTGAGCGGCGCGATGCCCTCGGCAGTCGATCCGGCCGGATACGACCTCGCGGTGCTCGCCATGCAGGAACCGCAGTACGGCTCCGCGGGCGTGCGCGAGCTGCTCGACCGCACCGCGAAGGCGCGGGTGCCTTGTCTATCGCTGATGAACATGCCGCCGCCGCCCTACCTGCGGCGCCTGCCCGGGCTGCCGGCCGAGCTGCCGTCCGGCTGCTACACCGACGCCACCGTGTGGCAGGCGTTCGATCCCGCCACGCTGAGCCTGTGCAGCCCAGACCCGCAGGCACTGCGCGTAGCCGGCGGCCCGCCGAACGCGCTCAAGGTCACCCTGCCCACCAACTTCAAGGCGGCGCGCTTCGGCTCGGACGAGCACACCGCCATCCTGCGCCGCCTCGAGGCCGACATCGGCGCGGTCGACCTGCCGGTCAAGCTCAAGGTGCACGACAGTCTGTTCGTGCCGCTCGCGAAATGGGCCATGCTGCTCGCCGGCAACTATCGCTGCATCACGCCCGCAGGCCCGCGCGCCATCCGCGACGCGGTGCACGGCGACGCCGAGCGCGCGCGCTCGGTGTACGACTGGGTGCGCGAGCTGTGCATCGGACTCGGCGCTGCGCCGGAAGACCTGGTGCCGTTCGACAAATACGCCGCCGCTGCGGCCAGCCTCGGCGCGCCTTCCTCCGCCGCGCGCGCGCTGTTCAACGGCGCGGGCTACATCGAGCGCGTGGACAAGCTGGTGCAGACGATCGCCGCGCATCGCGGCACGAGCCACCCGGAGCTCGACGCGATCGTGGCGCTGGTGGACGAGCGCCTGGCGACCAACCGCCGCGCGGCCGCCTAGGCGCGCACCGCAGCCACTGCCGCGCGCCGCAGCGCGGCCTCGGCGATGACCTGGCTCTCCAGGCGCTGGTTCAGCTCCGGCGCGAAGAACGCGTAGCGGTTGCGGCCGAGCTCCTTGGCGCGGTACATGGCGGTATCCGCAGCCTTGATCAGGCGCTCGCCCACCGCCTCGTCGTCCGGATAAAGCGCGATGCCGATGCTCGCGGTGACCGCGAGCTCGTGCTCGCCGACCTGCAGCGGCTCGGCGACCCCCTCCAGCACGCGGCCCGCCACCATCGCCGCTTCCTCTGGCCCGCGCACGTCCTCGAGCAGCACGGTGAACTCGTCGCCCGCCATGCGGAACAGCATGTCGGCCTCGCGCACCGCGCGCCGGATGCGCTCCGCGGCGAGGCGCAGCAGCGCGTCGCCGGCGTCGTGGCCGAGCGTGTCGTTCACGCGCTTGAACAGGTCGAGGTCGAGGAACAGCAGCGCGAGCGGCGCGCCGGTGCGCTTGGCGCGGCGCACCGCCTCCTCGAGCTGCTCGCCGAAGCGCGCGCGATTGGGCAGGCCGGTGAGCGAGTCGTGGTACGCCTGGTGACGGATGCGCTCCTCCTGCGCGACGCGCGCCGCCTCCTGTTCGCGCAGCAGGCGCTTGTAGCGTACGAGAATGAGCTGAATTGCGAGGTAGACCAGCGCCATCGCGCCCAGCACCGCGGCGAGGATGGTCCACTGGCTGCGGTGCATGCGCGCCACCAGGTCGGTGACGTCGCTGTAGACCTCGAGCACCGCCTCGACCGGCTCGGCGTCGTACACATGGACCGGGACATAGGTGGCCAGAATGTGGCGCTCGGCAAGGTGGCCCTCCCAGGCGTCGAAGGCCTCGCGATAGGTCAACATGCTCGCCGGATAGCCGTCGCGCGCGCGCAGGTAGCCGGGGTTGTCGAGCTTGGGCTCGCCGATCTGGCTCGCGTCGCTGGAATAGACGGTCAGGCCGTTGAGGTCGTAGATCTTGACCTTGACCACCGGCAGGCCGGCGGAGAGCTGGCGCAGGTCGCGGTCGAGAGCCGCCAGCTCCTTACGATCGGCCAGCGTGCGACGATCGAGCGAGCCGGCGCGCTTCACGAAGCCGGCATGCGCCGGCCAGATGGCATTGGCGAAGGTCTTGGTGAGGGCGACACTGGCGTTGGTCTCGCTTTCGACCAGGGCGTCGAACACCAGGCCGCGGTAGAGAAGCGACAGCGCCGCGACGACTGCGACCAGCACCGCGAACGCCAGGAGCTGGGAGTAGCGCAGCAGATTCAGCATTGCGCGCCCAGCATACGAGCGCACCTCCAGCCCCGCACTCGGGGACTTCCTTAGGGGACGCAGGGATAACCCCTACCGTCCTGACAATCCTTTTACCGCCCTAACAATCCTTTTAACTTATCCCGGACTTTCTCGTCATTGAGCTCTTGACCTAGGCGTTCCTTGAGCTTCTGGCCGGCTTCCGACTTGGCGACGTCGCCCGCCATGGCCCGGTAGTCGACCTGATATTTCAGGTCGTCGAACGGGCCGCTGAGGTGCACCGGGACGGTGAGGCCGGCGACCTGGTCGCGCTCCGCCCCGCCCTGCCCCTTGCTGGTGGCGACCACCGCGGCCTTGGCCGTGTAGTCGAGGCTCGAGGCGCCGATGTTGATATCGCCCTTGCCGCCCAGGCGGAAGAGCGGCGCCTTGGCGTCGAGGTCCTCGTTGTGCGCCACGCCGTTCTTGATCACGAAGCTCGCGCTGAGCTCGCTGAAATCGGTCTTGCGCGAGGAGTCGTTCGCGCTCTGCCCGGAAGAAGCCGACTGACCGCCGAGCAGGTTGCGGCCCTTCTGGATGATCTCGGCGATGTTGATGCCCTTGATCGCGCCGTCCTGCAGGTGCACCTTGGCGGTGCCGGCGAGCGCGCTTTTCATGGCGTTCACGGTCTTCCCGGCGGCGGTGACGTCGAGCGTGATGTCGCCCTTGCCCTCGAGCTGGTCGCGCTGCGCCACGTCGCGCAGCAGCGGGCCGACGGCGATCCCCTTCAGCTGCTCCTTGAGGGTGATGGCGTTGTGGTTGGCGTCCGCGGTCACTTCGCCCGAGACCGTTCCCTCGTACAGCTTGGCCGAGTGCGGCGCGATGGAGACATGCCCGTCCTTGGCGTTCAGCTGCGCGTTGACCTCGGCGACTTTCAGCCCGCGCACCTGCAGATCGCCGATCGTCAGCTTGCCGCGCGCGTTCAAGCCCTTGAGGCCCGAAAGGTCGACCGGTGCGTCTTCCTGCTTGGCGGTCGGTTGCGGCTTCTCCTGCGGCGCGGGCTTGGCCGCGGCCTGGGCCGGCGCCGGCTCGCCCAGGTAACGGTCAACGTTGATCTTGTCGATGCTGGCCTCGAAGTCGTAGGGCTCGGCGGCGGTGAACTTGGCCTTGATGGTGGAGTCGTCGAGCTTGGCGGTCACGTCGCCGCTCAGCACGCCGGCTTTGAACTGGTACTTGCCGTCCGCCGACAGCTTGACGGTCAGCGCCGGCGCCTTACGCTTCGCCACCATGCCGAGCTCGAGCTTGCCCTCCGCGTCCTGCCCGATGCGGCCGGTCTTGAGCTTGAAGTCCTCGATCGCGTATTCCTGGCCGGCGAGCTGGTCGATGTACTGGATCGACGCCCGCTCGATGCTCACGCTCGAGATGTCGAACTCCACCGGCTTGCCGGCGGACGGCTCGGGGGCTTTCTTGGCCTCGGCCGGCTTCTCGGCCGAGCCTTCGGCGAGGTCGGAGAAGTTGAACTTGCCGTCCTTGAGCTTGACGATGCGCGCCTTCGCGCCGGTGAGCTTGACCGCGTCGACCTGGTACTGGCCGTGCAGCAGCGGCATCAGCTTGACCGAGGCGTGCACCGAATCGAAGGCCACGAACTCCTGGCTCGAGCCCTTTTCGGTCAGGCTCACCCCGGCGACGTCGGCGCCCAGGCTGGGCCAGAACGCCAACTTGATGTCGCCCTTGATGCTGAGCGTGCGGCCGGTCTTCTCCTTGGCCAGGCGCTCGATCTCGCCCTTGTAGCGGTTCGGCTCGAAGGTCGCGGCGAAAATCGCTACCGCGGCGATGACAAGGATCAGCAGCCCGGCTAGGCCAAGTAGCGTGTATTTCACTGGTTTATTCATAAAATCAATGCCTTTAATGTAGCGAACCACGGCTTGAAAGCCGCCGTCCCATCCCCATTAGGACAAGATGCAGGAAGAAACCGTTCAGCCCCAGAAATCGCTGGAAGAACTACTGGCCGAAGCGCAGGCGAAGATCGAGCAGCAGCGCGACACCATGATGCGCGCGGTGGCGGACGCCGAGAACGCCCGCAAGCGCGCCCAGACCGAGGCCGCTTCCTCCCGCAAGTATGCCCTCGAGCAGTTCGCCGAGGGGCTGCTGCCGGTGATGGACAGCCTCGAGGCCGCCCTGAAGACCGGCGACATCAGCGGCGTCGAGCTCACCCTGAAGCAGCTCGGCTCGGCACTCGAGAAATCGAGCATCCGGCCGATCGACCCCAAGCCCGGCGAGCGCTTCGATCCCCATCGCCACCAGGCCATGGCGGCGGTCGAGGCGGCGCCGGGTGAAATGCGCGACCCCAATACAGTCGTCGCCGTCATGCAGAAGGGCTATGCCCTGCACGACCGCGTGCTGCGGCCGGCGCTGGTTACGGTTGCAAAAAGCAGCGCCGACCCCATATCCGACAAAGACTTGGACTAAGGCACCCTAAGGCACCCTATGGCAAAAATCATCGGCATCGACCTCGGCACCACCAACAGCTGCGTAGCGATCATGGAGGGCGGCAAGCCCAAGGTGATCGAGAACTCGGAAGGCACGCGCACCACCCCGTCGGTCGTGGCCTACACCGACGACGGCGAGGTGCTGGTCGGCGCGGCGGCCAAGCGCCAGGCGGTCACCAACGCCAAGAACACCATCTACGCGGTCAAGCGGCTGATCGGCCGCAAGTTCGACGAGAAGGAAACGCAGAAGGACATCAAGCTGATGCCCTACAAGATCGCGCGCGCGGACAACGGCGACGCCTGGGTCGAGGTGCGCGGCAAGAAGATCGCGCCGCAGCAGGTCTCGGCCGAGATCCTGCGCAAGATGAAGAAGACCGCCGAGGACTATCTCGGCGAGGAAGTCACGGAAGCGGTGATCACCGTTCCGGCCTACTTCAACGACTCGCAGCGCCAGGCCACCAAGGACGCCGGCCGCATCGCCGGCCTCGAGGTGAAGCGCATCATCAACGAGCCCACCGCCGCGGCGCTCGCCTTCGGCGAGGACAAGATCGCCAAGAAGGACCAGAAGATCGCGGTGTACGACCTGGGCGGCGGCACCTTCGACATCTCGATCATCGAGATCGCCGACGTCGAGGGCGAGAAGCAGTTCGAGGTGCTCTCCACCAACGGCGACACCTTCCTCGGCGGCGAGGACTTCGACCAGCGCCTGATCGACTACATCGTCGGCGAGTTCAAGAAGGACCAGGGCGTCGACCTGTCGAAGGACGTGCTCGCGCTGCAGCGGCTGAAGGAGACCGCCGAGAAGGCGAAGATCGAGCTGTCCTCGTCGCAGCAGACCGAGATCAACCTGCCCTACATCACGGCCGACCAGAGCGGGCCGAAGCACCTGAACATGAAGCTGAGCCGCGCCAAGTTCGAGTCGCTGGTCGACGACCTGATCGAGAAGACGATCGAGCCCTGCCGCATCGCCATCAAGGACGCGGGCGTCAAGGTGAGCGACATCCAGGACGTGATCCTGGTCGGCGGCCAGACGCGCATGCCGAAGGTGGTCGACAAGGTGCGCGAGTTCTTCGGCAAGGAGCCGCGCAAGGACGTCAATCCGGACGAGGCGGTCGCGGTGGGCGCCGCGATCCAGGCCGGCGTGCTGAAGGGCGACGTCAAAGATGTGCTTTTGCTGGATGTCACCCCCTTGTCCCTGGGCATCGAGACCTTGGGCGGGGTGATGACGAAGCTCATCCAGAAGAACACCACCATCCCGACCAAGGCGCAGCAGGTGTTCTCGACCGCGGACGACAAC
>Ga0134121_10005429_pt1 | contig 10345 bp, 12 predicted proteins | sample KB301_FD_96463 | JGI IMG/M metagenome (GOLD analysis project Ga0134121, IMG submission 96463) | Terrestrial soil microbial communities without Nitrogen fertilizer from Kellogg Biological Station, Michigan, USA - KB3-0-1 | ecosystem: Environmental > Terrestrial > Soil > Unclassified ...
ACGATGTCGGTCACCGCCTGCGCGAAGCCGGGCTGCTTGCGGCCCATGATCTTGATCGGAAAATCGCACGGGAAAGCGAGCAGCGAGCTGTCCGCGACTACGGGCATTGCCAATTGCCTTTCAGGCAGGCAGCGACTCGCGCCGGCCCGCGCGCATCACCCTGTGCTTGAAGTCCTGGTAGGCCCGGTACATGCGGCGGAAGTGCGGTCCCGGCTTGCCGTCGCCGACCGGTGCGCCGTCGAGGCGCACGATGGCCAGCACTTCCTTTGAGGAGGACGTAACCCAGATCTCGTCGGCCGCACGCACTTCGGCTTCCTTGATTCGGTCGAACTCGAGCGGCATGGACTGAGCTCGCGCCAGCTCGACGACCACGTCGTAGGTGATGCCGGGGAGGATCAGCTCGTTTTTCGGCGGTGAATAGATCACGCCGTCCTTCACCATGAAGACGTTCGAGGCCGAGGCCTCGGTCAGCAACCCATCGCGGAACAGGATCGTCTCCGTGGCGTCGGCCTCTGCCGAGAGCTGGCGCAGGAGAACATTGCCGATGAGCGAGATCGACTTGATGTCGCAGCGGTGCCACCGGTTGTCCGTTGCCGTGATGGCGGCAGCCCCCGCTTCCACCACCGCCTGCGCCGGGGGCACCAGCGGATTGGACATCATGAACACCGTCGGCTCGACGCCCGCTTTCGGGAATGCGTGATCGCGCTTCGCGACGCCGCGCGTGACCTGGAAGTAGACCGCCTGATCCTCGAAGGGCTGGCGGGCGACGATGCCTTCGACGAACCCGCACCACTGCTCGCGCGTGTAGGGGTTGCCGATACCGACCGCCGCGAGGCTGCGCTCGAGGCGCGCGAGGTGCTCGTCCAGGCGGAACGGTACCTTGGAGTACACCGGGACGACCTCGTAGACGCCGTCGCCGAAGATGAAGCCGCGGTCGAGGACGGGGACCTTGGCTTCTTCGAGCGGCAGGTACTCGCCGTTCAGGAAAACCGTCGCTACTTGATCCACAGTCTCAGTGTATCCCAGGCGCGGCCGAGGAGGCCCGCAGGGCCGATCGGTTCGAGCGCGACCAGCGCATGCTCGGTGAGCGGCTTGCCGTCCAGCGCCACGCGCAGCGTCGCCACGCTCTGCCCCCTGGCAATCGGGGCGATGATGGGCTGTTGCGACACGACGTCGGCCTTGAGCTTGCTCGCCTCGCCCTTCGGCACGGTGACGTAAAGGTCTCTCAGCGCGCCGGCTTTTACCACGTTCTGCGAGCCTTTCCACACGTCGAGCGTGCGCACCATTTCGCCGCTGCCGAAGAGCTTCACGTCGTCGAAGAACTGGTAGCCCCAGTTCAGCAGCTTGAGCGATTCCTGCGTGCGCGCGGTTTCCGATGTCGACCCCATCAGGACCGAGAGGAGCCGGCGTGGCCCGCGCTTGGAGGAGGCGATCAGGCAGTAGCCAGCCGCTTCGGTCTGACCGGTCTTCACGCCGTCGACCGTCGGGTCGAGCCACAGGAGGCGGTTGCGATTGGGCTGGCTGATGTTGTTGTAGCGGAATTCCTTGATCGCGTAATAGCGCAGGTACTCGTCCGGGAATTCGCGGATCAGGGCTGCGGCGAGCGCGTAGAGATCGCGTGCGGTGCTGTAGTGCTGCGCATCAGGCAGGCCGGTCGGGTTCATGAAGTGCGTGCCGGCCATGCCGAGACGCTCCGCCTCGCGATTCATGAGCTGCACGAAGCCGTCCTCCGAGCCCGCCACCGCCTCCGCCAGCGCGATGCACGCGTCGTTGCCGGACTGCACCTCCATGCCCTTGATGAGCTGATCGACCGTCACGGGCTTGCGCGGGTCGACGAACATGCGCGCGCCCGCGGCGCGCCATGCGCGCGGCGATACCGGCACCTGCTGCTCGAGCGAAAGCTTCTTGTCGCGTATCGCGCCGAAAACGAGATAGGCGGTCATCAGTTTCGTGAGCGACGCCGGCTCGAGGCGCTCATCGGCCCTTTCCGCCAGCAGCACCTGACCGCTGGTCAGGTCGCCCAGGATCCACGCCTTGCCCATGACGCGCGGCGCAGAAGGCATCGCCGCATGCGCCGCAGCGCAAAAGAACACCGCAAGGAAAACGACGACACGGACCATCAACGAACGATCGCTTCGATCTGGACTTCGCCGCTGCCGGCGCCGATGAAACCGAGACGGTAGGCAGCCGCGTAGGAAAGATCAATCACGCGGCCGGAGTGGAACGGACCCCGGTCGTTGATGCGCACGATCACCTCCTTGCCCGTCTTCACCGCCTTGATGCGCGCGTAGCTCGGGATCGGCAGCGTCGGGTGTGCCGCGGTCATCGCGTACATGTCGTAGGTCTCGCCGCTGGAGGTCTTCTGCCCGTGGAAGCGCTTGCCGTACCAGCTGGCGACGCCGCGCTGCTGGAACGGCTGGACCTTGGTGAGCGGAACGTATTTCTTGCCAAACACGACGTAAGGTCGGTTCGCGGCGTTGTTCAGCGCCTCGGCGCGCGGTCTCGCGTCCGGCACGCGATCGAGATTGCCCGGCGGATTGCGCTCGGGCCCGTCGTCCTTGTAGTAGCCGCCCTTCTTGGAAGTCGAGCTGCACGCGGCGAGCAGCGCGAAGAGAAGGACGGTGGCGAGCCGCCGCACGCCTGCCTCATTTTTCATAGACGACGTTACCGGCGACGATCGTCGTGCGCACGCGCCCGGCGAGCTCATAGCCGAGGAACGGCGTGTTCTTGCCCTGGCTTTTGAGCGTCTCGGCCGAAATGCGCACGCTTGCCGCCGGATCGAACAGCACCACGTCGGCCGGCGCGCCGACGGCGAGCTTGCCCGAGCCGACGCCGAGCACGCGCGCAGCGTCGGAGGTGATCTTGGCCAGCGACTTGGCGAGAGGCAGCTTGCGCGCCTCGCCCCACTTGAGCGTGAGCGGCAGCAGGAGTTCGAGCCCGGTCGCGCCCGGCTCGGCTTCCGCGAACGGCACGTGCTTGCCGTCGTCGTCGACCGGGGTGTGATCGGAGCAAACGCAGTCGATCGTGCCGTCCTGCAGGCCGGCGGCGAGCGCATCGCGATCGCGCTGGCTGCGCAGCGGCGGCTCGAGGCGGCAGTTGGAATCGAAGTAGCCGAGGTCGTTGTCGCACAGGTGCAGGTGATGGATGCCGACGTCGCAGGTCACCGCCAGGCCTTCGCGCTTCGCCGCGCGCATCAGCTGCACGGCGCCCGCCGTGGAGAGGCGGCAGACGTGCACGCGAGCGCCGGTCGCGCGCACGAGCTCGAGCAGGCTGCCGAGCGCGATCGTCTCGGCGAACGACGGGATTCCAGGCAGGCCGAGCCGCGTCGCGACTTCGCCATCATGCGCTACGCCGCCCTTGGCGAGCCACGTGTCCTCGGCGCGCAACCAGACCGGGAAACCGAAGGTCGACGCGTATTGCAGCGCGCGCCACAGCACCTGCGAATCGGCGAGCGGCACATTTGCCTGCGAGAACGCGACGCAGCCGGCCTCGGCGAGCTGCGCCATCTCGGTGAGCCGCTCGCCTTCGAGCTTCACGGTGAGCGCGCCGATCGGATAGACGCGCGCATGCTCGAGCGCTTTGGCGCGCCGGCGCAGCATGTCGACGAGGCCCGGCTCGTCGAGCGGCGGATCGGTGTCGGGCGGACAGGCGAGGCTCGTCACGCCGCCGGCGATCGCCGCCTGCATCTCGGAGGCGAGGGTCGCCTTGTATTCCAGCCCGGGTTCGCGCAGCCGCGCCGCGATGTCGATGAACCCCGGCGCGGCCACCAGTCCTTTGGCATCGATGATGCGGTCGGCTTTCGCGAACTCCTCGCTGATCTTGCCGTCGGCGATATAGAGCTCGCCCTTGCCGTCGCGGCCGCTGGCCGGATCGACGATGCGCGCGTTCTTCAGGTGGAGACGCATCAGTTTCCCGCCACGATGCTCATCACGGCCATCCGCACCGCGATGCCGAAGGTGACCTGCGGCAGGATCACCGAGTGCGGGCCGTCGGCAACCGACGAGTCGATCTCGACGCCGCGGTTCATGGGCCCCGGGTGCATGACGATCGCGTCCGTGCGCGCGAGGGCGAGCTTTTCGGCGGTGAGCCCGTAGTGCTTGTTGAACTCCTGCGCCGAGGGCAGCAGCGCGCCCTTCATGCGCTCGTTCTGCAGGCGCAGCATCACCACCACGTCGCAATCGCGCAGCCCTTCGCGCATGTCGTGGAACACCTTGACGCCCAGCGCCTCGACGCCGGCGGGCAGGAGCGTCTGCGGACCGATCACGCGCACTTCCGGCGCGCCGAGCGTGGTCAGCCCATGGATCAGCGAGCGCGCCACGCGCGAGTGGAGCACGTCGCCGACGATGGCGACGGTGAGCCTGGAGAACTCTTTCTTGTAGTGCCGAATCGTGAAGAGGTCGAGCAGGCCCTGCGTCGGATGCGCATGCCGCCCGTCGCCTGCGTTGATCACGTGCTCGTGCGGCTTGACGTGACGCGCGATGAGAAACGGCGCGCCGGAGGAGCTGTGGCGCACGACGAAGATGTCGGCCTGCATCGCCGAGAGGTTGGCCACCGTATCGAGCAGCGACTCGCCCTTCGTCTGCGACGAGACGGCGATGTTCAGGTTGATCACGTCGGCCGAGAGGCGCTTGGCGGCGATCTCGAAGGTGGTGCGCGTGCGCGTCGAGGGCTCGAAGAACAGGTTGAAGACGCTCTTGCCGCGAAGCAGCGGCACCTTCTTCACCTCGCGCTCGGTGACGCCGGCGAAGGATTCGGCGGTATCGAGGATCTGCGTCAATATCTCGCGCGGCAGGCCTTCAATGGAAAGGAGATGCTGCAGCTCGCCCGAGTCGTTGAGCTGCGGGTTACGCTGCACTCTGTTTCTCCAGGGCGAGAGCCAGCTTGCCGTTCGCCTCGCGGTTCAGCCGCAGGCGCATGCCGCCCGGCACCTCGACCTTGGCGCCGCAATACTGCGCGCAAATCGGCAGCTGCCGGCCGCCGCGATCGGCGAGGACGACGAGCGAGATGCTGGCCGGCCGGCCGTAGTCGAAGAGCTCATTCACCGCCGCGCGCACCGTGCGGCCGCTAAAGAGCACATCGTCGACCAGCAGGAGCTGCGCGCCGTTCACATCGAACGGGATCTTGGTGCGCTTCGGATCGCGCTTGAGGCCGCGGGCCGAATAGTCGTCGCGGTAGAACGCGATATCCATGAGGCCGAGCGGCGTCTTCAGCGCAAGATCCTTGTGCAGCCGCTCGGCGAGCCATGCGCCGCCGGTATAGAGCCCGACCATCGCCGTCTTCGGGCCGATCTGCGGCTTGAGCTCGGCGATGAGCTGCGCGCAGAGCTTTTCCGCTTCAGGCAGCTTCGTCAAAGTATTGCTCCAGGATCAGTTGAGCGGCGACCGAGTCGACCGCTTTGTTCTTGACGCCACGCAGGCGGCTCTCCGCCTCCACCGAGGTAAAGCGCTCATCGACGCGCGCCACCGGCAGGCGGAAGCGTCCTTCGAGCTGCCGCGCGAAGCGCTCGACGCGCCGCGCGAGAGGATGCTCGCCGTTCGCCGCCACCGGCAGGCCGACGACCAGCTGCGCCGGATGCCATTCGGCGACCAGTTTTCCGATGCTGTCGAAGCCCGGCGCGGCGATCGCCGGCAGCGGATGCGCGGAGCGGAGCTCCGGCTCGCCGACTGCTACTCCAATGCGCTTTAGACCGAAATCGAAGGCGAGGACCGTGCGCGCGGCGCGCTCAGGCATGCCCTGCTTCATCCTGCAGCCGTGCGTAATCCACGCCGAGCAGTTGCATCGCTTGCGGCAGGCGCTCCTCCGCCGGGATGTCGAAGAGGATCGCGTCCTTTGCCTCGACGGTGAGCCAGGCGTTCTGCGAGAGCTCCTGCTCGATCTGGCCCGGCGACCAGCCGGCGTAGCCGAGCGTGACCAGCATGCGCCTGGGGCCTTCGCCGCGGCCGACCGCCTCGAGGATGTCCTTCGAAGTGGTGAGGCCGATCGCCTCGCCGACGCGCAGCGTCGATTGCCAGTTGCCCGCCGGCTCGTGCAACACGAAGCCGCGGTCGGTCTGCACCGGCCCGCCGAAATAGATCGGCGCCTCGGAGGCGGCCTTGTCGGAAATCGAGAGGGACAGGCGCTCGAAGAGCGCCTGCAGCGTCATGTCGATCGGGCGGTTCACCACCAGGCCAAGCGCGCCCTGGTCGTTGTGCTCGCAGATATACGTGAGGGTCTTCGAGAAGTACGGATCCGCCATGTTCGGCATGGCGATCAGGAAATGATGCGTCAGGTTGATCGAGGACATGCGCCGACGGTGCGCATTTTACCGTATCAGATCTCCACCATTTCGAAGTCTTCCTTGCGCGCGCCGCATTCGGGACAGGTCCAGTTCATCGGCACGTCTTCCCACCTCGTGCCCGGCGCGATGCCTTCGTCCGGCAAACCCGCAGCCTCGTCGTACACAAAGCCGCAGATGAGGCACATCCACGTCTTGTATTGCACTTGATTTTCGGTCATAGAATGGGCCCGGATATTAACCCATGTCGTCTCGCTCGCCCGCGGCGGTGCTCTCCTTCGCCGCCTCCGATCCGACAGGCGGCGCCGGCATCCAGGCCGATCTCCTCACCATCGCCGCGCTCGGCTGTCATCCGCTTTCGGTCGTCACCGCGATCACCGTGCAGGACACGCACGGCGTCGAGCGCCTGCTGCCGCTCGATGCGTCGTGGATCAGCGCGCAAGCGCATCGCTTGCTCGACGACATTCCCGTCGCCGCGTTCAAGGCGGGCGTTCTTGGCTCGTCGCAGAACGTGCGCGCAGTGAGCGAAGTCGTCGCGAAACACGGCTCGGTGCCGTTCGTGGTCGACCCGGTGCTCGCGAGCGGTCGCGGCGATCCGCTCGCGCACGACGATGCGATCGAAGCGCTGCGCGAGCTGATCCTGCCGCAGACGACAATGCTCACACCGAACAGCCTCGAGGCGCGTCGACTCGCCGACGGCGCGAGCGACCTTGGCGAATGCGCGCGACGCCTCGTCGACCAGGGCTGCGACTACGTCCTTATCACCGGGGCGCACGAGGCAGGCAGCGACGTCGTGAACACTCTGTACGACGCGAGCGGGGTGGTGCGCGAAGACCGCTGGCCGCGGTTGCCCGCGAGCTACCACGGCTCCGGCTGCACCCTCGCCTCCGCGATCGCCGCCGAGCTCGCCAAAGGCATGGAGCCGCCCGAGGCGGCGCAGGCGGCGCAGCGCTTCACCTGGGAATCGCTCGCCGCCGGTTTCAGGCCCGGCGGCGGACAGTTCCTGCCGAATCGCTTCTTTCGCTCGTGAAGCTGCGCGGGCTCTACGCGATCACGCCCGAGACGGGCGACGTCGAGCGCAAGACGCGTCTCGCGCTCGAAGGCGGCGTCGCGTTACTGCAGTACCGCCAGAAGCAAAGCGAGCTCGCTCTGGCGCGCGCCATCGTCCGCCTCGGCAAGGAATTCGGCGTCCCGGTGATCATCAACGACGATGTCGGTCTCGCCCTCGAGCTCGACGCCGCCGGCGCACACCTTGGCCGCGACGACGGCGATCTCGCCGCGGCGCGCAAGCGCCTGCACGGCAAGCTCCTCGGTGTCTCGTGCTACAGCGACGCCACGCTCGCGCACGCGGCAGTGAAGGCGGGAGCTGACTACGTCGCGTTCGGCAGCGTGTTCGCTTCGACCACCAAGCCCGCCGCCGTGCGCGCACCGCTCAGCTTGTTTGCACATCCGCTTGGCGTGCCGCTCGCCGCCATCGGCGGCATCACGCTCGATAATGCGACTCAGGTCATCGCCGCAGGCGCCGATCTGCTGGCGGTAATCAGCGACCTCTTCGACGCGCCCGACATCCGGCAGCGGGCACGGGACTATGGGAAGCTATTCGCATGAAGAATGAAGACCTGTTCGAGCGCGCGCAGCGGGTGATCCCCGGCGGGGTGAACTCGCCGGTGCGCGCCTTCCGCGCGGTCGGCGGCACGCCCCGGTTCTTCGAGCGGGCCTCGGGTGCCTATCTGTGGGATGCCGACGGCCGCCGCTATATCGACTATGTCGGCTCCTGGGGTCCGATGGTGCTCGGGCACACCCATCCGGCAGTTGTGTCGGCGGTGCAGGCCGCTGCCGCGCGCGCACTCTCCTATGGGGCGCCGACGGCGGAGGAAACGCAGCTGGCCGAGCGGCTTTGCGAGCTGGTGCCGTCGCTCGAGCGCGTGCGCCTCGTGTCGTCGGGCACCGAAGCCACGATGACCGCCATCCGGCTCGCGCGTGGCTTCACCGGCCGGAAACTCATCGTCAAGTTCGAAGGCTGCTACCACGGGCATGCCGACGCGCTGCTGGTGAAGGCCGGGTCCGGCGCCCTCACCTTCGGCAATCCAAGCTCGGCGGGCGTGCCGGAGGAGACGGCGGCGCATACCGTGGTGCTGAACTACAACGATGCGGCGCAGGTGCGCGAATTCTTCTCGCGGCAGGGAAAAGACATCGCGTGCGTCATCGTCGAGCCGGTGGCCGGCAACATGAACCTCGTGCTGCCGGCGCCGGGCTTTCTCGAGGCGCTGCGCGAGGAATGCACGCGCCACGGTGCCGTGCTGATCCTCGACGAGGTGATGACGGGCTTTCGCGTCGCGCTCGGCGGCGCGCAGGCGCGCTACCGCATCAAGCCCGACCTCACCACGCTCGGCAAGGTGATCGGCGGCGGGCTGCCGCTCGGTGCGCTCGGCGGCCGGCGCGACATCATGGAGAAGCTGGCGCCACTCGGCCCGGTGTATCAGGCGGGCACGCTGTCGGGCAACCCGCTCGCCGTGGCGGCGGGCCTCGCGACGCTGCAGCTCGTGGCGCAGCCGCGCCTCCTCGAACGCATCGAATCGACCACGCAGGCGCTCGTCGAGGCGCTGGCCGCCGAGGCACGCAAGCATGGCGTCACCTTTTCGTCGCAATCGATCGGCAGCATGTTCGGCCTTTACTTCCGCGACGCTCCGCCCAGGAGCTTCGCCGAAGTCATGCAATGCGATCGCGAGCGCTTCAACAAGTTCTTCCACGCCATGCTCGAGCGCGGCGTCTATCTCGCGCCGTCGGCTTACGAGGCGGGCTTCGTCTCCGCGGCGCACGGCGACGCGGAAATCGATGCGACGCTCGCCGCGGCGCGCGAGGCCTTCGGCGGGCTGTGACTACATCAGGAACAGCGTCGCGAGGCCGAGAAAGATAAAAAAGCCGCCCGAGTCGGTGCAGGCGGTGATCAGCACCGACGAGCCCACCGCCGGATCGCGCCCGAAGCGTTCGCGCACCCACGGAATCGCCACACCCATCATCGCCGCGAGCACCAGGTTGAGCAACATCGCGAGCGCCATGACGCCACCCAGGGCAACGTTGCCGTAGAAGATGTACGCCACCACGCCAAGCAGACAGCCCCACACGACCCCGTTCAGGAGCGCGACACCGATCTCCTTGGCGAGAAGCTGCCGCCAGTAGGCGCCGGTGATCTGCCCGAGGGCAAGCGCCCGCACGATCATCGTGATGGTCTGGTTGCCGGAATTGCCGCCCACGCCGGCCACGATCGGCATGAGCGCGGCGAGCGCCACCAGGCGCTCGATGGATCCTTCGAAGAGACCGATCACCCGCGAGGCGATGAAGGCGGTGACGAGGTTGAGGGCGAGCCAGGACCAGCGGTTCTTGAAGCTGTCGAGGATCGGCGCGAAGACATCTTCTTCCTGCCGCAGACCCGCTTCGGCGAGGCGCGATTCGGCGCTGCGCTCGCGGATGTAATCGACGACCGCGTTGACCGTAAGGCGGCCGATCAGCGCATCCGCCGCGTCGATCACCGGCGCCGACACGAGGTCGTAGCGCTCGAACGCGCTCGCCGCATCCTCGGCCGAGTCCTCGGGATGAAAGCGCACGCTGTCCGCGATCATCACCTTGGCCACTTCGTGCTCGAGGTCCGTGACGATGAGCCGGGCGAGCGGCAGCGAGCCTTTCAGGCGTTGGGCGCGGTCGACGACGAAAAGCTGGTCGGTGTGACCAGGCAGCTCGTCCAGGCGGCGCAGGTACCGCGTCGCCGCTTCCATCGTCACGTCCTCGCGCACGGCGACGTGCTCGAAATCCATCAGCGCGCCGACCGAGCCTTCCGGGTAGGAGAGCGCCGCGCGCAGCCGCTCGCGTTCTTCCAGCGGCAGCGACTGCACCACCTCCTCCATGACGCCGGCGGGGAGGTCCGCCGCGATATCGGCGAGCTCGTCAGCCTCGAGCGTCTCGGCCGCGGCGACGAGCTCGGCCGAATCCATCGACTCGATGAGCGACTCGCGCACCGCCTCAGAGACTTCGACGAGGATCTCGCCGTCGCGGTCGGCTTTGACGAGGTTCCAC
>Ga0134121_10005431_pt1 | contig 10344 bp, 6 predicted proteins | sample KB301_FD_96463 | JGI IMG/M metagenome (GOLD analysis project Ga0134121, IMG submission 96463) | Terrestrial soil microbial communities without Nitrogen fertilizer from Kellogg Biological Station, Michigan, USA - KB3-0-1 | ecosystem: Environmental > Terrestrial > Soil > Unclassified ...
CTCAACAAGAGTTGTCGGATAGGACGAGCACGCTGGCCGTGGCGCAGTCGCAGGGACAGTCACAGTTGATCGCGGCGGCGCAGAGCCTCGCCACGGCACTGTCTAATTCTTCCGAATATGCAAGTCTATCAACCAGTAACGCGCAATTTGAAATCGATCTTTACAGCGGATTTCTGCAGCGCACCTACGACCTTAGCGGCTATGCCTACTGGCTGGACCAGATCAACAATCACGGGGACACTCGTGCCCATCAAATTCTAGCGTTCGCGCTCTCCGGCGAGTTTCTCGCCAATGTGTCAGCGCTGTGCTCAGCGCCGGCAGCCGGCGGCGGTTTGCGTTACATTCTGTCAGACCTCCAGGGCTCGACGCGCGCCGTAATGAACAACTATGGCGCCAGCAGCGCCGTTGTGGCGCGGCATGACTATCTTCCGTTCGGCGAGGAGATTGGATCAGGTCTGGGCTTGCGAAACGGCAATCAAGGTTTCGGCGCGAGCGATACCAATAGAACAAAATATGGTCTAGCGGAACGCGATATCACCGGTTTGGATCATACATTGTTCCGAAAGTACGAAAGCCTGTCTGGCCGCTGGACCTCTCCCGATCCTTACATGGGCAGCGCTAACATCGCCCAGCCGCAGTCGTTCAATCGTTATGCCTACGTGCAAAATGATCCGGTCAACTTCGTAGATCCTTCGGGGCTGATAAGAGTTTGCTACTACGACTATTTCTATACACACTATCAAGGCACGGCACCCGATGGAACTCCCATCGAAGGGACCAGAATTAATTTATTCGTCTCCTGCTTTGACTTTGATACATTTCGATTTGTGCCCAGAGATCCAGAGCCGCGCGGCGGTTTCGATTTCATGCCGCCGCGGAGGCCTGCGGCGCCAAAGGCCCCGGCTGTGGAGAAATGTGCACGCCCCGCGGAACTGAAAATGTTGGGAATAGATTGGAACGTCTTAGGCTTCCAGCACACCTGGATCAGGACGCCGACAAACGAAGCCGGCGCTGGTCCAGCGGGAGGCGGCGTTCCGGGCCAGGGAGGATCCAACTCGCCTTACAAGACTCAGATGACGATGAATAGTCATGCAGGTCAGGGAGATAAAGAGGGCGCGAACTGCACGACTGTGCCGAATGTTAATCTTGACAAGGTTAACGCGCAGCTTGAGCTTGGCAGGCCTTTGGGGCGGTTCCATCTGCTCAATAACTGCCAAACGGTAGTTGCCAGCATAATACGCAACGCAACACCGCCAGAACCTCGGCCGACTGACCCATTGACGAAACTCCCTGTTGGAACTCAACCCGTGTCGTCATGTCCGTATCCGCAGCACCCTTGATTTCAACCGCAACTTCGAAGAGGATCAAGGCATCAAGAGGTCATGAATGAGATTGTTGCGGAAACGTGGGGCTATTGCCCTATTGATGGGTGTATTACTACTTATCTCATCAGCTTACATCTTTGTATGGACATGGTCGGTAGCTAGTCTGAGATGTGTGGCTTGCGACTGCCGCTACGAATTGAATTCTGGGAATCCTGACTGCCGTTTGCCGGCCCTGTTGTTGATTCTATCCCTGGTTACATTTATTGGAGCCATTGGCGCTCTTTGTCTGGCGTGGTTTCAACGGAACCGAACTTTGCGGTGAAAAGGAGACACTCGAACCACTCAAAGTTGAACTGCGAACCACAAAGTTGAAGTCAAAGTTGAACTGGAGGGTCAGGCTTGCGATTTTGCGATTCGCGGTCATTCGCCGCTCAGGTAGTGCCGAGTGATCTCCGAAGCTAGCTTACTGGTATTTGCGTTGTCGCGCACCTTCCGTCGAGCCGCATCGTGCCGTCGACTTAGAGCTGACGGACTAATGCCAATAATTTCCGATAGCAGCTTCATGCTCGCACTCATTTGCAGCCCAATCAGGATTAGCATTTCCTCTGCCATGATGGCGGGCCCGCTCTTGCTTCTACCGCAAAAGTCTTCTCTCGGTATGCTACAGACTCTTTCCACTCCCGAAACCAGTCGATCAGGTTCGACCTCGCCGGGAACCGTTTTTCTTAGCATCTCGATTTGATCTACCAGTTTCACCGATTCGGTGAATCGTCGCGTCAATAAACTCCTCACTTCCAAGAATTCGGCCTTCGTCGGCGGCATAGAATTCTCCACAATGGCCCTGCTTGATTCGCGCCTCCACGAATTTCCGGTAGCTGTCGCGCGCGACCTCTTTCCTGGCGCCGAAATGACGAAGCACCGGGTCGACATCAACTGCTCCCGCTGGCTCCATACCCAGTAAGCGCGTTGCGTACCGCGTTGGATCAGGCGCTGGGCGCGCCGCCTTCGCCCGGGTACGCTTCCGGTCTGGCTCAGGGACAACCGATCAAGGCGATTCATATTCAGGAGTTGCGGAATCGCGTGCTGACAGCATGGAACGGCGGCGCCAATTCATGTGCGCCGGGACAAACCCTGCTCATCGATCAGTTCGTTAAGAACTTTTACCAGGGCGCATTGGCGCGACAACCGAACGGGAACGAGTTGCAGTCATGGAGCAGTCAGTTGCGCCAGGCTTATTACCAGGGACAGACACAGTTGCTTGGCGCAGCGCAGTACCTGGGCCGGCAGCTCTTCAAATCATCCGAATATGCCGCTCGCAATCGCGACGATCATTGGTTTGTCTACGATCTCTACTGGGCCTATCTGCAACGACAGCCCGATCAGGCCGGCTGGGACTATTGGACGGGGGAAGCGGCAAAGGCCAATGGCCACGAAAATGTACGCCACGCATTTGAAGATGCGGGTGATATTGAATTTGTCGCCAAACTTGCCAGCCTCTGTCCGGGCTTCGCTGGCGCAGTGCCGATCCCGCTGGATGGACTGGCGAATTTAACCTACGACGCTGCGACCAACCATATCACCACCGGAGGCTTTCAGTATGACGCTGTCGGAAACCAGACGCGCACCGTGCGAGCAGACGGTTCCGCGCAGAAGTTCCAATACGATGCCGCGAACCGTTTGATTCAGGTGCGAGACGATTACGGTTATGTGCTGGCGACCTATACCTACGGCGATTCAAATGAACGATTGATCGCAGATGAAAGTGGACTGCGGACTTATTACGCTTGCGATGCCGGCATGGAGTACGTTGAGACTGGCAGCTCCATCACGCCGCAGTGGTCGAAGACTTACATCTACCTCGGCGCCAGGTTGCTTTCAACGCTGACGCCTAACGGATCCGGCGGCGAGTTAGTTCAATATCACCACCCGGATCGTCTCGGCACGCGTCTGGTCACGAATGCGCAAGACTCTACCTACTTCGAGCAGGTGACATTGCCTTTTGGTACGGCTCTCGACGCCGAATCCACCGGCTCAACCAACAGAAGATTCACCAGCTATGAACGTTCGTCGGCAACCGGCCTCGATTACGCCGTCAATCGCCACTACGACCCCCAGCAGGGACGATTCACGCAGGTCGATCCGATCGGGATGAAGTCCACAAGTCTTGAAAGTCCTCAGACGCTGAATCTATATGCCTACTGTGCGAATGATCCGGTGAACAACACGGATCCAAGTGGCCTGGGGTTCTTTAGCTGGCTCGGCAAACTCTTCAAAGGAATTGGCAAAGTCTTCAGTGCTGTAGGTAATGCAATTGCCAGGGTGCTCAACAACCGTTGGGTGCGCATCGGCGTTTTCATTCTTAGCTTCTTCTCTGGACCGTTTGGACCGATAGCCGCGCTTGAAGTCTACAACGCAGTGGCCGACATCGCAGGTCAATTGCAGTTATACGGAATGCTGCTGCAAGGAAAACTCAAACTCAAGACTTTACTTCTTGGCTACATCGGTTCTTATCTTGCCACGATAGAGAACGCAGTCGTCGAGAGTCTTCAGGATTGGTTTGCCAAGGGAGTTCTGACGGGCCACTTCTCCTTCAAGGGCCTCTTCAAAAGTGCGGGTCAGGGCTTGTGGCAAGGTCTCAGGGATGCTGCCAATCAGTTGTTGAGATACCGCGATAAGCATAAGAACTCTTTTTGGAAAAGACTTCTTAATGCTCTGATTCCAGGCTACGGTCACTGGTGCGCGCCGGGTATGGGCGCGGGAGCGGATGAAGACAGGGCTGGAGTTGACTTGATCGATGAAGGCGGGAGCGACAGTAGTGGGTATGAGGGATGCCGAGGTCACGAGTACCCGGAGGGATCCAGTAACGCCGAGCGCCTCAAGAAGGATGAGACTTTCTTCAAGTACTTACTGACAAAGGGTTTTCCTAGAGTGCACTTGGTAAATATTGCTTTCGGTGGGGGACCGTCGGTGGGCACCGTCTACAAGTTTAGCGCCATCCCCTTTTTCGGCGGTCTCATAGTTTCCCGATGGGCGTACAAGCACCGTCCGTGATGCAAAGCGTCCATATACTAAGCCAACTCTTCAGCGCAAGGCTGGGTATGACTGTCGCAGCATCGTTGATAGTGGTGACGGTGGAACGCCGACTGGGGGGTGTGGACCCGTACGCAAAGGCGGCGTCCAGAGAGCGCCTCGGGAACTGAAGCCGAGGATCCGGCTGGGGGCCACAAGCGACAGAATGGAAACCAAAACCGGGTCAGGGCTGCGATTCTGCGATTCCCGAGTTGTTTGCGCCCTTGAGCGAGATCGATGATGATTGTCTTCGGTTCGTTGCGGTGTTCCGCATACTCTCAGTCGATCAAAAGACTAGACCTTTGCTCATAGTCGTTCGTGAATGAGCAAGCGTTATGAGCGAATAAAGGTTTCTTACACTTCGGCAAAATGTCCGGTACGATTTGGTCTGTTGGAAGGTTTGGTTTCACTGGGGTTTGGATATTTTTGGTGCATTCGTTTGCCCAAGTCAGCGCTGTCTTGCCCAGGTTGTGACACAACACTGACCCAAACGGAAAACGCGAATTCAAGCTAGCATCGCAAATTATTCAATTTATTAAAGTTGTGGAGGCGGCGGTCGGAATCGAACCGACGTGTAAAGGTTTTGCAGTCTTGGCGAAGTTTTCGCGCAAGTTCGGGCGTGTTTCCTTGTGTCCAGTTTTATAACGTTTTCAGTATTTCGAGTTTGCTTGTGATCGCCTAAATTCGGCTCTGTCACGACTAGCAGTGATACAAGAGTGATCCAAGGAAAAGCAGTATCATCATCACGATGCCTCACGGTCATTTTCAATCTTCAACATTTCCCAATCTTAGATCGCTGCCTGTCGAGTAATATGATACCGCGATGTCCCGGCCAGGGGATTCAAGTCTTTGTCTAAAAAATGCGAAAGGTTTATCACACGCGTAACACAGGTAATCAAAGTCACCAAGCTTTAATTGCTGCCGTGAAAGTATCTCGTCTGGTGCCCAGATTGCTGGAGTCAATGCTGGCGCCGATCAAGCAATTGGCGGCTATCAGAGAGGCGCGGCAGAAGCCGAGGTGGAGTAGAAGCAAATTATCGCAAGGAATTGGATGCAAACCGGATCGTTTATGACAGCCAGGTTAGTGCGGCTGGGCAAACGCGCGATGCCGGATTCCAAGCCGCTTCCTTACACCAAGCCGCCGCCGTCATTGCTGCCGCGAGGTCGCAAGAGAAGTTGGTCATGGAATGCGAATAAGACTTTGATTGTGACTTCATTTAAAATGACAAAGAGAAAATCATCCGTTGCGACCGAGGCACTTGTGCCCGTCGAATTGATTGAGCGTCAAATATATTTCGTTCGAGGTCACAAGGTGATGCTCGACAGTGAACTCGCCTAACTGCCCGCTGGTTGCGACTAGTCCTTTATCTCAACAAATCTCAACAAATCTGTTGACATTCCGCCTCGTCTGCCTTACCTTGGCTGACCTTACAAGCGGGTTTTGAGATTCTAACGGCTGACTCCCGAGCTGCTCTCAAGACAACTCACGGCTCAGTCAAAATCATTCACCAGCGTTTGCTGTCTCAACGCTCTTTGCTCACAAGGAGTTCCCGATGCGATTCTCCCGTCGCTTTTTGCGTGTGCCTCAGTGGATTCGTCTGTTCGTCTGTCTAACAATCGTAGGCAGCTTCATCCTTGGTCGGTTGCCGTTGGTGAGCTCGAGTGCAGCGAATACTTTCGTCGCAACTCAGAGTAGCCAGACAAACGGAAAGGCGAGGAAAGTGAACCCGGCGCCGCCTCAGAAAGGTCCGCCACCGTTCACCCTGCCGAACCTGAACGACATCAAACGTCAGCCGCAGCAAAAGCCCGAAGCACCGCCACCGATTCCCTCTACTGTGAGGTCAAAGCGAAAACCGCTGGAACCGTGGGACGGCAAGAAGATTGGTGCACCGGGACGCAGTAAGACGATGGCTGCCGTGAGAACCGGCAGCCCAAAAGTGAGCAGCGCCAGGTTAAGCAGGATTGCCGCGTCACACCACGCGAGGCCAATCGCCGCGGGCGGTCCGAGATCTACATTCGGCCCTCCCACGTCTCTACCTGACGATCAGTACGTGCGACATTTTTTGGCCGCGGCAATTCCCAATTACCAGGAAAGCGAGGTCATCTATTGGACGAAGATCCTGCGCTCGGCCGAAGCGCGGGGGCTCGATGCCTTACTGATGGCTACGCGCGAAATGGGACGAACCATTTTCGAGTCTGCGGCCTACTACGATCGGGGCCGCACGGACCATGAATACGTATACGATCTTTATCAAACCTATATGATGCGCGAGCCGGATAGCGGCGGCTGGGGATTCTGGGAGAGTACTATGCCGCCTCCTCCGAGCGGACGCGCGTTGCAGCGCGAGGCCTTCCTGGGCGCATCTTCTGAGTTTTCAGACCTCGTCGCCACGCTCACCTCCGGAGTAGCCGTTTCCGGCGATGCGGGTTCGCTCGTGACTGCTTTGGTCGATCCCCTTAATCAAACCGGCGACCAGTTGGCGGCGCGTGATTGTGAATGGAGTGTGCCGCTGCTTAGCCTGCCCGGCCGCGCCGGTCTCGACCTCGGTCTCAGCCTCTCTTACACATCGCTAATCTGGACACGCTCCGGTTCGTACCTCTATTTCGATGAAGATTACAGTCCGATCAGTCCGGGATTTCGGTTGGGCTTTGCCTCGATTCAGGGACCCTATTTCGATGCCCAGGCCAGCAAGAAGGTCTACATGCTGGTCAGTTCGTCGGGTCGTCGGGTTGAGCTGCGGCAAACCGCCACGTCCAACGTTTACGAATCAGCTGATTCTTCTTACCTGCAAATGACGGACAACGGCAACACCCTTATGTTGCGCACCACCGAGGGCACGCGGATAAGCTACGAATTCGCCGGCGGATGGCGGGCGCAACAGATCGTCGACCGCAACGGAAATTATCTTTCGATCAGCAATGACTGGCGCGGCGACATTCAAAACATCACCGACACGCTCGGGCGCGTGATTAACTTCAATTACGACAGCAATGCAAATCTAAATTCGATAACGCAAACGTGGAACGGCGCCACCCATACATGGGCGACCTTCGATTGGGGTGCGCCCGTAGTCATGAATGTGTCAGGGTTCACGGGCCTGGTGGTGGGCACGCACAATGGCGAATCAATTCCAGTGCTCAGGCAAGTAGGCCTGCCAAACAATTCGTATTATACGTTCGACTACAATGCGGTAGGACAAGTAAACCTGATCAGTCGCTACACCTCGCCCGATCAAACCCGGCGTTCATACATGATTTATGATTTCGACGGCTCAACCGTTGATTGTCCAAGGATTAACAGCACTCGAGTGTGGGCGGAGAATTGGAGCGGTGGTAACGGTGTGCCGTACGAAGTCACCACTCAATACGCTACCTATCCCGACGGCTGGCGCCAGATGACTTTGCCCGACGGCTCGGTCTATCAGCAGTTGTATGGGACTGGCTGGCAGAAAGGATTGGTTATAGAGAGCGGCATGTGGGGCAAGAGTGATCCCGCCGATCCCAATAGTCCTTTCGTGCGGCAAAAGTGGATTACTACTCAATGGACTCAGGACGATACCTCGGTTTCCTTTCCCATCAATCCCCGTGTGCAGGAGACGAATGTTTATGACCCGAGTAACCATCGCCGCCGGACCGTGATCCAATATCAGGGAGCGTTCGGTTTGCCCTGGGTCGTAACCGAGTACGACTCGTATGCCACCACCCCGCTGCGGAACACGATGTTTGAATACATCAATGACGCGACTTACACGGACCGGCGCATCATCGGTTTGCCATACCGGCAAACCGTGTACGATGGCGGCTGGAGTCCGTTTGCCCGTACTACCTATGGCTACGATGATGCTGCACGAATTCAGTCGCAGGCTACAGATGCTTCCATGCATGACCCTGCCTATAACGTGAGTCATCTGACGCGAGGCAACGTCACGAGCATCTCGCGCTGGGATGCAAACGATATAAACAATCAATCAAAGACGCTGACGACGTTAATGGCCTACGACGCCGCTGGAAACTTGATTTCAACCACAGATCCGTTGGGCCATCAGTCCTCGTTCGGTTACACCGACTCGTTTTCCGACGGGGCGAACCACAACAGCTTTGCCTATCCCACCGTGTTGACGGACGCGGACGGTTATTCGTCTTACCTTAAATACAACTTCGACTACGGCTTGAAGACGCAGGTGCAGACGCCGGCTCCGAACACAATTCAGAACACTCCGGGTCCGGTCCAGACAATCAGTTACGACGATGCGCTCCGTATCGATCGGGTCACTAACGCGAGTAATGGCGCCTACAAGCGGTATGTCTACAATGCCCCTTGGGTGCAGGAATTCCGCAGCGTGAACAATGTCGCGGACGATACGTATCGAAGTACCTTGTTGGACGGCGCGGGTCGGGTCATCGCCGAAGCCGCTGACAATCCCGGCAGCGCAGGCGGCTATCGGGCCCAACTGACGGTATACGATGCGATGGGGCGGGCAATTCAGCAATCCAATCCTACCGAGATGAACGGTGCGTGGGTTCCCTCTGGCGACGATGCGGCGGGTTGGATTTGGAGTTCACAGACTTTTGATTGGAAAGGCCGGCCGCTTGAGACGACTAATCAGGACGGCACAATCAAATATGCGAGCTACGATGGTTGTGGGTGCGCCGGCGGTGAAGTCGTCACCCTCACGGATGAAATGGGCCGGCAGCAGAAGGTTTATTCAGACGTGCTGGGACGGCAGTGGAAGACTGAAGTGTTGAATTGGAATGGCTCGATCTATTCGACCACCACCAATACCCTTAATGCTCTCGATCAGGTCACCAACATTCGTCAGACTGACAACGCCACCGGCGCTTTTCAGGACACGATTACGAGTTACGACGGCTACGGCCGATTGTCTACCAGGCATTTGCCGGAGCAACAGGTAGATCCCAACAATCCTTCTTCTACGGATCACACGACCTGGTCTTACTATGCAGACGACACGATGCAGTCGATTACCGACGCGCGCGGGGCGAGCGCGACTTACATCTATAACAATGGCCGGCATCTGGCGAATGAGATTCACTTCAGCGCACCTTCCGGCATAACTACGGTTTCGAACGTCACGTTCGGCTACGACGCGGCGGGTGCTCGCAACTCGATGTCAGATCAGTCCGGAACCTTGACGTACCACTACGATCAACTTTCGCGCCTGGATTGGGAAGAGCGGACGTTTGCTGGTCTGGCCGGCTCCTTCCGTTTAAGCTATGCGTATAATTTGGCCGGAGAGTTGAAAACAATCACTGAGCCAGGAGGTTCCTATGCCGAGTATGGTTATGACTCCGTAGGGCGATTGGCGAGGGTGACTGGGTCGGGACTGGGAGCTTCACAATATGTTTCGTCAATGCAGTATCGAGCCTGGGGAGCGTTAAAATCCTTGAGTTACGGTAACTCTACAACTTTCACCCTAGGTTACGACAATCGCAGACAACCAACCCACTATGCTGTTGGCGGAGTCAGAAGCTACGCGAACGGTCCGATACAGCCCGAAGGCAGCGACTTCCAATACTACGACGACGGGCAGATCAAATTTGCCAGCGACCTGCGAACAGATGCGACCGCCTATGGGTTACATGATCGAGCTTACTCTTATGATCAAGCGGCGCGGCTCAAGGAAGCCTACTCTGGCTACGAAGCCAGAGATTTTCTGAATGGCACGAATTCAGGAATTCACGATGGGGCCTTCCGTCAGAGCTACGGCTACGATGCGTGGAATAACCTGACGAGCCGCACGGGTCGCTTCTGGAGTGAAGACGACTCCGCGACTGATTCGTACAATAACCAAAACCGCAATCCGGCTTGGGATTATGATTCGGACGGCCGCTTGCTATCCACGAATGAACCACCACCCAATAGTTTTCCTTATCAGCCGCTGCGTTACACGTACGATGCCGCGGGCCGGCGATACCAATCAACGCAAAC
>Ga0134121_10005433_pt1 | contig 10339 bp, 7 predicted proteins | sample KB301_FD_96463 | JGI IMG/M metagenome (GOLD analysis project Ga0134121, IMG submission 96463) | Terrestrial soil microbial communities without Nitrogen fertilizer from Kellogg Biological Station, Michigan, USA - KB3-0-1 | ecosystem: Environmental > Terrestrial > Soil > Unclassified ...
TGGCAAGCCCATCAATATAGGCGGATCGCGCGGACGGCGTGAGGCCACCGGACGCGGCATCATGATCGTGTGCGACGAGGCGGTCAAGAAACTAAATCTCAGTCCGGAATCCACTCGCGTCATTGTGCAGGGCTTCGGGAACGTTGGATCGAATGCCGCGCGCCTCATGGCGGAAGCCGGTTACAAAGTGATCGGAATTGTCGAAGTCGATGGCGGTCTGGTCAACAAAAACGGAATCGACACCGAAGCGCTTTGGGAATTCCGCCAACGCAACGGCAGTATTCACGGATTCCCCGGCGCCTCTGCCGAGGACCCGGCCGAACTGCTGGTCTCGGACTGCGAAATCCTGATCCCTGCCGCCACCGAAAATCAAATAACCAGCCGCAATGCCGACCGTGTGAAATGCAGAATTCTGGCCGAAGGCGCCAACGGTCCCACCACCGCAACCGCCGACGATATTCTCGCGGACAAAGGCGTCTTCGTGATTCCTGACATCTTGTGCAATGCCGGCGGCGTCACCACCTCTTACTTCGAATGGGTGCAGGATCGCCAGGGATACTTCTGGAAGGAATCCGTGGTCAACGAGCAGCTCGAGCACATCATGAAGGGCGCTTTCGAAGATGTGGTCCGCTTCTCCGAGACGCACGGCGTCAACAATCGCATCGCGGCTTATATGCTGGCCATCGATCGCGTTGCCTATACCATTCGCCAACGCGGGATCTACGCTTAGCCACGACCTGTCCGGGGCGGGCGCCCTCGCCCGCCGCTTTTGCTTTTTCCTTAGATCGTAGAGATCGCCCGCAATCTCCAAGGTGCTTGCCCCAGACGGTCTGTCCATCATGCTTTCCCCGGTTGATTCCTATGGGTCGAAGTGTCATTATGTTGCCCCCCGCTGGCCAGCCGGAAAGCGCCCCAGCGCCCCTGAGGCAGACTTCGGCCGGCCGAAACGAGAGAGGAAATCATGAACAGACTGCACAGCAGGCTCGGTACATGGACAATCACGCTCTGCATGTTTTTCGTGCTGAGCGGGATTTCTGCCATGGCTCATCCCCATGCAACCACCACCGACGACCAAGCCACGGCCACGACCAAGAAGAAAAAGAAAAAGAAGGCAGCGACCGATGCCACCGCGTCGGGCGATAAGACCGCCGCCAGCGATACTTCGGCCGCCCCGGCGAAGAAGTCCACAAAGAAGAGCAAGAAAACCGCCGCGGCTGATGCCACACCAGCCACCTCCGATACTTCGGCAGCAAGCGGCGAGACCACGGCTAAGAAATCTACCAAGAAGAGTAAGAAAGCTGCCGCAGCCGACTCCGACACTTCTGCAGCCAGCACCGACACCACGGCCAAGAAATCCACCAAGAAGAGCAAGAAAGCTGCCGCAGCTGATGGCACGCCCGCCAGCTCTGACACTTCGGCTACGGCCAGCACCACCGGCACCAAGAAAACTCGTAAGAGTAAGAAGACCCCCGCGGAGTCCAGCGCAGCCCCAGCTGCCGCGCCGGCCGCTACTGTTGGCGCTGCCAGCACGGACACGCCGGCGGCTCCCGCCAAGAGCACTCGCAAGAGCAAGAAATCGGCCACGGCCTCTGAGGCGACTGCTGCCAGCGCGGCTCCAGCCCGGCAACCCGCTCCGGCGCCCGCTCCAGCCAGTTCCATGGCTGCGCCTGCGAACTCGATGGCTCCTGCACCTGCGGCAAAGGCAGCTCCGGCAAAGACTGCCAAGGCAGCCGCCACTCCGGCCGCTTCCGATCCGCAAATCGCGTCGGCCAAGGCCGGCGGCATGGTGTGGGTCAACACCGATAGCGGCGTATACCACAAGGGTGGGCGCTGGTACGGTAAAACCAAGACAGGAAAATTCATGAGCGAGGCGGATGCCAAGGCCGCCGGCTTCAAAGCGTCGCAAAAGGACTAAGGAGAAACTATGAAGAGCAAGAAGCTGATGAGTCGAATTCTGTTTTCACTTTTCGCCGTGGCGCTGCTCGCGAGCGCTTCCATGGCGCAGACCGCACCCGCAAAGAGCGCCAAGCCGGCCAAGACCAGTTCCGCCATGGCAGCTCCGGCGGATGCCGATCTGTTGGATATCAACTCCGCCACCAAGGAGCAACTGGACGCCCTGCCCGGTATCGGCGCGGCTTATTCGCAGAAAATTATTGACGGCCGCCCCTACGTCAAGAAGACGGATTTGACCCGTAAAAAGATCATTCCCGCCGCCACCTACGCCAAGATCAAAGACAAGATCATCGCCAAGCAAAAGTAGTTTTGCAAATTTCGATGGGAGGGCACGGCTTTGCGCCGTGTCAAGGATAGAGTCGGCAATTGCGGCGCGACTGAAGGCCGTGCCCTCCCGATCAGGAGGTATTATGAGTTTTCTCGAAGATATGGCGGGCAAGGAAGTCAGCGGCATGCTGGCCAACAGCTCGAATCCGCTTGCGTCCTCAGTGATGCAGATGATCAATAGCCAGCCCGGCGGGCTCTCCGGACTGCTGCAGCAATTTCACGACAAAGGGTTGGGCGGCCTGGTTTCTTCATGGGTCAGCACCGGCCAGAATCTTCCCATTTCTGCCGATCAGATTCAGCATGTTTTGGGCTGCGAACAGGTGAAGGAACTCGCGGCCAAAGCAGGAATTTCACCCGATGCCGTCAGCTCTCATCTGTCACAGTTGTTGCCTGTGCTGGTTGACAAACTCACGCCCAACGGACAGGTCCCTCAAGGTGGGTCGCTGTTGGAAGAGGGCATGGGCATGCTGAAGAATCTGGGACTGGGCAGGACTGGCACCGACTAAGCGGCGCTGTCATCCCGAGAAAGAGTATCGCTTCGCGAAGCGCAGGGATGCCGACGAAGGGCCTTGGCATTTCTCGGCGCGCATACCTGGACCCACCCAGTCATATAGCCGGCGGGGATGGCATGGGTCCTTCGCTTGCTTTCGTCCCTCGCAGGACGAAAGACTGGGCTCAGGATGACAGTCTCCTAGAATGAGTGCTGGTGGCGCTCACCAACCCGGGTTTTGCTTCATTGCTTCCGGCTTCATGGTAGAGGATAATGAAGTGCTGCCAGCCTTTTCTCGACCGCGCTGACAGTCGGTGCCCGCGGTGAACCTGCCCAACTCCATCACGCTGACCCGCATCTTCAGCATTCCACTGCTGATCTGGTTGCTGTCTACCAACCATTTTCACGCCTTTGACGGCGAACAGGAGTTGCTGGCTTCCGCGCTGTTTATCGCCGCCTCGATCACCGATGGAATTGACGGATACCTCGCCCGCCGCCGCGGTCAGATCACGACCATGGGCATCCTGCTCGATCCGCTGGCCGACAAGCTTCTCATCGCCGCCGCCTTCATCTCGCTGGTTCAATTCAACCCCAGTCTCGTTCCTGCCTGGATCGCGGTCGTGATTATTGCGCGCGAATTTCTGGTGAGTGGTTTGCGCTCGATTGCCGCCTCGGAAGGTTTCACCATCGAGGCCAGCGATCTCGGCAAATTTAAAATGCTGGTGCAGATTGTTTCTGTGGTCGCGGTCATTCTCGACCATCGTTGGAAAGAGTGGCCGGTAGGTCCTTATATTTTCCCCATCCACTGGATCGCCATTGTCGCCATCTGGTTCATGGTCTTTCTGTCGCTGGCTTCGGCCCTCGATTATTTTGTCGCGTTCTGGTCGAAGATCGATCGCCAGGTGGTGAAGAGCCGACGCCGCGCCTTCATCCTCAGCCGGCGGAGAAAGCGCGATGTCCCCGCCACATGATGACCGGTTCTCGCGCTTGCCGGCCGAATTTTCTCCCGACGAACGAAACCTGCTGCTGCGACTGGCGCATGACGCCATTGCCGCATCCCTCGACCAGCGTGAACTGTCCCTAGATCCCCCGTCCGCGCATCTGGCCGAGCCTCGCGGCGCTTTCACCACTCTCTACTATCGAGGTAGCCTTCGCGGCTGCGTGGGCTATGTGTTTCCCGTGACGCCGCTCTATCGCACCATTGCAGAAACCGCGCGCGGCGCCGCGTTCGACGACTCGCGCTTCTCGCCGGTAACTCACGATGAAAATTCAGAGCTTAAAGTCTCCCTCAGCGTCCTCTCCCCGCCCCAACCCATTCAGGCGGAGCAGGTGGAAATCGGACGCCACGGCCTGCTCATCAGTCTTGGTCTCCACCGCGGCCTGCTGCTACCGCAGGTGCCAGTCGAACACCGATGGAACCGCATCCAGTTTCTCGAACAAACCTGCAGGAAAGCGGGCTTGCCATTAAATGCATGGCAAACCGGCGCCAGGCTGGAAGCCTTCACCGCCGAAGTTTTCGCCGACGCAAAGTGAATGTCTGACTCTTTAGAATGACGCCCAAGAATTGTCATCCTGGGCGGGGAGGATCGAAAGACCGCTCGAGGCGAAAGGCAGCTTCGATTCTTGGGAATTTCTTGCTGCTTGCGGCTTTTAGAAGGCCACCGCCAGTTCCTTTATAGGAATCCTTCGAGCCGTAGCTGCTTCGCCAAGCGAAGCTCCATGGCTCGGGATGACAAAAAATCAGGAGGCCGAAGCCTCCCTGAAAAAGTTTCTGGCTGCGGGAAAATTACTGAGGATCGAGTTCCACACCGTCACCAACGTGCACATCCTCCAGCGAGAACACAACCATGCCGGTAGCTGTGGTCGGAGTGGTATTGATCACCACGATTTCTCCGATCGCGCGCCGGGGCATATCGCCAACCTGAATCCCAGGCCCCTTGGTGTTGGAAAACATGTGGCCCTGGATGGATGGCGGATACTTCTGGGTGTCTTCGGTAGCCGCCGCCTTGAACGAAAGCGAATCCACCGGATCTCTCAGATCCGCTTCGTAGGTGCGCACCGCGCGGAGGTAGTCGCCGACCTTGATTCCCTGGCTGGCTCCGAGGTTCATGTAAACCTTCGAACCATTTCCCAGCAGAAGATCGAAGTCCTTGGCCAGCACAATTCGCCCGCTGGCGCTGCCGTTGCTCGGACGAAAGCGATCAAACCTTTCCGGCAGGTGGAATGCGATCGCCGGCTTTTCCGCGAAAGGTATCGCGATGTCTCCGGGAACCATGTTCTCGCAACTGAATTCGACGCGCGCCACAGCCATTTTGCCGCGAGTGTCAACAATGCGTACCCAGCCAAGTTCAGAATAGGGCTGGCCCATCGCCTTCAGCATCGAACGCTGACCGGCAAACAATTCGTATTTGTTGGGGTCTTCGAGTTCGCGCACGATCTGATACTTCTGGCCCGCCTGATAACCCTGGCCTGCGAGGAAGATGGTGTCGTTGGTGGCAAACTTGGTGGTGTTGGGACTTTCCAGTCCGCCTCCCACGAACTTTGCGTTCGGCACCAGCTCTTTGCTGACGAAGCCGCCGCAATAAATGTCGGCATTGCTCGGGGTCTGGACCCGCTCAATCGGAAAGGTTCCGGTGGTAATCTCGGTGTTCTGAGGAGCAGCCTGGTCTGCCGGAGTGGAATCGGCTTGCTGCGCAGCTGCCGCCACCGTCAGGCACAGTAACAGCAACAGTCCTGTTTTCTTCATGTTACCTCCAAAATCGAGGCCGGGGCCCGGCCGGCTTTCTCCTACTAGCTCCTGCGAATGGAAGGGCTTTCAAGTCGCACAGTAACAAGGGGATAGGGGCCGGTCAAGGTTACGCTGGTGTTATCGGGGGTACGTTAAAAAGTTTGCCAACCCTCCTTTGCGATAATCCGTTGTTGCATATGTAATTACGCGCCTGTAATATCCCGAGTCGTTCTCCGATCATGAATGCTGCCCCTAATAGCTACCTGACTCGATTCCTGCCCCTGCGGCTCCCCCGCGTGTGCGTGGCAGTGACCGACTCCGATCCTGGCGCGCTGGTGGACAAGGCAGAGGCCCTGGTTCGGGATAACACCTTTCTTGAGTTCAGGTTAGACTACCTGCCCAAACCCGCGCTCGCCCTCCCCAGGATCAAGCGCTTTATGGAATACCATCCCCACGTCATGGCCATCGCCACCTGCCGGCGTGCCGCCAGTGGGGGTAAGTTCAAGGGCTCCCTGCCGGCCCAGCTCGACATTCTGGGGAAGGCCAGCGCATCCGGCTGCCAGTTGCTCGATATCGAATTGCAGAGCGCCGCCAAGTGCAGGCCCGAGCAAGTGCAGCGCCTGCGGTCAAAATCCGCGTTGATACTTTCCTATCACGATTTCCGGGGCACCAAGAATCTGGAACAGACCCTGGAAAAAATGGTGAAGATTCCCGCCGACTTTTACAAAATCGTCAGCACGGCCACGACTCTCCACGACAACGTGACCATGATGAAATTTCTAGAGAAGTTTGGCGACCGCCATTCTCTGGTCGGGCTGTGCATGGGCGAGCAGGGAATCATCAGCCGGTTGCTCGGAGTGCGGGCGGGCAGCGTATTCACCTTCGCCGCAGTCAGCCCTGATGAGAAGACGGCGCCGGGTCAGGTCACTGCTCAGGAACTGCGCAACACCTATCGCATCGAACAGATGGACGCGGCCACGCGAATGTACGGCGTCGTCGGCGATCCCGTCGCGCATTCACTCTCGCCCGCCATCATGAATGCGGCGCTGCGCCGCGAGAATGTTAACGGCGTTTATCTAGCACTGCATGCCAAAACGTTGAAAGACCTGCTGAGCTGCGTGCGGGATATTCCCATTCACGGCCTCTCCATTACCATGCCGTACAAGGAAGCCATCCTCAAGCATCTCGACAATACCGATTCCCACACCACAAAAATTGGCGCGTGCAACACCGTGGTGCGCGCGCAGGACGGAAAACTTTACGGATTCAACACCGACACCGCCGGCGTCGTGCGGCCGCTCGAACAACGCATCCCGCTCGAGAAAGCGAAGATCCTGGTGCTGGGCGCGGGCGGCGCAGCGCGCGCCGCGGTTTTCGGCCTCAAGGAGCGTGGGGCCGAGGTCTACATTCTGAATCGCACCGCAACTCAGGCGCAAAAACTGGCCCATCAGGCCAGGGCGAGGGTCGCCAAGCGTCCCGATCTCAAAAAGCTCACCTTCGACGTAATCATTAATGCCACGCCTGTCGGCATGGGCAACACACGCGAGTCCCCATTGAATGAGAATGAGATCAACGCGCGCTATGTCTTCGACATGATTTACGATCCTGCGGAGACGCGCCTCATGAAGATGGCCAAAGACCGCGGCGCGGAAGTGATTCCGGGGATCGAGATGTTCGTCCACCAGGCAGCGCGGCAGTTCGAAATCTGGACCGGGAAGCCCGCGCCCTGGGACGACATGCTGCGCGTCGTCACGCTCGCCCTGAACGAACGCACAGCCGCCCGCCAAGCCGCCAAAGAACGAACTACCTAACCTCCACCACGCAGGGGCGGGTGCCCCCGACCGGCGGGGCAAAGCCCGGCAGGTTTTTCTTGCCCCGAATTCCAAACCCAGGCGAGCTTCGCGTCGCCCACCCGGACGAGGGCGTCCGGGTCTACGCGGATCGTGGTAAACCACGGGTGTGGTGGATAGACTCGGATCGTGGGTGGAACAGCGCTTTAGTTGCGCTGCGGCTTCAGCCGCCAAGGCACCTCAGGGTCTAAAGCCCAGCGAGAGAAGCGGCAACATGCGAGCCTGAAGGCCTGCTCACCCTAGGGTGGGGTAAATCGCGCGTGGTTGCAAAAAAGCGCCGGCCCCCTAGGTCAGGAGCCGGCGCAATTCGTTTCTGCTAGTACGGTCTGAAATCCTGAAAATAGGTCAGGTTCACTACGTCCTGCAGCATCGGAGTGCCTGGAGGCAGCTTGGTCGGATCCAGGAAGGCCGAGTCAAAGTAGTAGAAACGATTTGGCGGGCTGTAGACCAGGTTGCAGCACTTGAAGGTGCCGGTAGCATATTGCGAATAGTAGAGGCTGACCAGCGAACCGCGATAGTAGAGACTTGGTCCGCCGCCCCAATCTTCGATGTAGCGCAGGAAGTTGTGCACTCCGCCGTCGGTTCCGAAATCCTGGCCGGTGCCCGCAGGTTGCTGGAAGTTAATGTTCTTTCCACCTGCGATTGCCATGCGGTAATAAGTTGTCGCGGCGTTCCGGTTGGTTGAGGTTACCGGGTTTTTCATGCTGTTGAGGTCCGACCATGCGTTCGAGAGCAGGGTCACCGAGTCGGCGATAACCGCGGCGGCTGCGTGATTGATGTCGGGCTGAATGGCTGGCGGAGGATTGAGCCAGAAGGGATCAGTGTTGTCGGAGTTGTAATTCCCAAAGACGTAAACAGGGTTTTCTGCCGCGACGGTAAAGCCTCCCAGGCCGTTGTCCAGGCGTACTGGCAGATTTCCCAGGCCGCCATCGACCAGCCTTAATACATGACGCGCGCCCGTAACAATGTTCTGCCGGCCGCCGTTCAGGCAATCCACCGCTTGATAAGGATTACCCGCGGTGTTAATCCCCGGAAATGCAGCTTTCAAACCGTTCCCCACGTTGACCGTACCCCACACCGCAGGCAGAGGGTCAATGAGGCGATTCTGATCGACGTCCTCAGCTGTCTCTAGCACCCCATCTGGAGTTCCGGTAGGCGAGGCCGAGTTGATGACGTCTTCGAACCCATATTCTCCCGACGTGATGTTTCCATTGTCGGGGTCGGGCCGCATGCCGCGGCGGTCCGAGTAGAACACGAGGAAACCGTTCTGTCCGCTGTAATCGATCGGGGGTTGGCCACCGGGAAGGTTTCCCAGGATCCACTGGTTCAGGTTACCTACGTCAAGTTCGACCGCGTTCATGATCCCGTTAACGTTGCACTGGGTGCCCGCCAACAGGGTGGTATCGCGGGGGAAGCCCTCCCGCGGATCGTAGAAGTTGATCGGATACCAACTGTACTGTGAATTGGCTCCGGTAATGTTTTGTGGTCCGTCGGCGGCAGTGATCGCTCCGTCGAAGTTCCGGTCGCCAGCAAGCTGCTGGAAAATAAGAATAGCGTTGCGATGTACGGGGTTGCCACCCAAAGGAACAGTCGGAATCGCGATTCCGCGGGCGAACCCGAATGCCAGCCAAGTGCGTGTGGCGCCAATCCAGTTCCCACCCGCGTTTTTATATTCGACCCGCAACCAGCCGTCGATCAGAGGCCAGGGGTTGGTCGCGGGACAAGCTCCGGGGCCAGTCGGCGACCCGGCCCATCTCCCGCCTTCATAGGCGGTGCCGGTTTGGGCCATTGCCCAGGGAGTGATTCCAACACCCGTAACGTTGTCAGTCCGGGTGCCCACGCAGCCATTATTCGGAGCGGCATTGGGAGCGCTTAAGTCGATATTGTCCAGATCACCCACTAAGAACGGGCGGTCCGCAACGAGATCGGCTTCCGTGCTGGCCAGCAGAACGCGAATGTTGGCCTTGTTGAACTCGCGCGACGATCCCGTCGCCGAGCTCACAGCTTCGCCCAGCGGGGCTTTGCGGATGATTTGAATCTGTCCGGCCGAATTGTTCGCGCCCTGCACGAAAGGAAGAGTGAGCGGTTGTACCGCCATCGACGTGCCGTTGCCGATCCATCCGCCAAACGTGGTGGGGGATACAGTTGTGGAGATATTCGGCCAGTTGGCGTTGCAAGCGGCGCCAGCCGCAGGACAATTGCCCCCGATTGCAGGAACGGGCGGAAGTACACCGCTCCAACTCGCATCGGGCACGGTAAATTGTATGCAGTTGGGGCTTAGGGCAGGGTTGGTCGCGGTCGCGACGGTCCCGTTGCAGCCCTGGTTCTGCTTAAGTACATAGACGCTTCCGGTGTAGTTCGCATTGGTGAGGAAGTTATTGGCCAGCCGGTCGCGGACAATCTCTCCCACCGCCGTGACCTTGTCGTTCAGGACCAGCGAATTCCCGTTGCCTTCGGCCAGGAAAAGGTTTCCATTGGTGTGCACCCGGCCTTGAAAGTTGAAGTCAGGGCCGGCGAAATAACTCAAGTCGCTATCGGAAAAAACTCCGAACTGGAAGACCGGGATGAGCGCCACTTCAACGCCTCGCGTCATGTTCACCGACGCTCCACCCGGGCGAGTGGCAACTACCTTCAGGGTAAGCGGAATGATCTCAGCGGTAAGACCGGCGTTCGGTGACGGAGGATCGATCACACTGGTGTGCGACGCCGGGTTGCCGAAAGCATCCGGCGTCCAGGTAATGCTCTCCTGATAATTCATGGACGAGATCATGGTGCTGTCCGGCGGATTGTTAGCGAGGGCCGTCAGTTGCAGCGGGGTGGGAGACTGGGACTGCTGGTAGAGCGCAGCCAAATTCGCGGTCAGCAACTCCATACCGGATTCGGCGCCGTAGTACGCCTGGTTGGTTTCCAGATCATTACCGCCAACCTGGCCCGCACCCTGGACCATAAATAAAAGGCTTATCGCGATGCCCGACAACAGCGCGAGCACCA
>Ga0134121_10005435_pt1 | contig 10338 bp, 7 predicted proteins | sample KB301_FD_96463 | JGI IMG/M metagenome (GOLD analysis project Ga0134121, IMG submission 96463) | Terrestrial soil microbial communities without Nitrogen fertilizer from Kellogg Biological Station, Michigan, USA - KB3-0-1 | ecosystem: Environmental > Terrestrial > Soil > Unclassified ...
GCATGCCATTTATGACTACGTTCGCGACAGCAAGAAGAATGAACCGACATGGCTTTCGGAACAAATCAAAGCCGGTGATCCTGCTGCAGTGATCGCAGAAGCCGGGCTTAAGGGGCAGGCAGATATCGCCACACAGGCACTCGACCTCTTTGCCTCTATCTATGGAGCTGAAGCGGGGAACCTCGCTCTGAAGGCCATGACACTCAACGGTGTGTATCTGGGCGGCGGCATCGCACCGAAGTTACTGGCCAAACTGAGAGATGGAACATTCATGAAAGCTTTCAAGAACAAAGGCCGCTATGCACGCTTCATGGGTTCGATCCCGGTCAAAGTGGTCATGAATCAGAAGGCGCCCCTCCTTGGTGCCGCATCCGTGGCAGCAGCCCTCGCCCATAGCCCGACATCATGACGAGCAACCAGGACCTCGATAACCTGAAGAAAGCGGCGGCGTTAACAGCCGTAGAATTCGTCCGCAATGGCATGACCGTTGGACTCGGGACTGGTTCAACGGCCAAGCATATGGTCATCGCGCTGGGGGAAAGGGTCCGCGCCGGCATAAAACTGCGAGGTGTGCCGACCTCCCGTGAGACTGCCGAATTGGCTAGGCAGCAGGGCATTCCCCTCATCGACCAGGACAATGCCTGGATTATCGATGTTGCAATCGACGGGGCCGATCAGGTTGATCCGGGCTTCAATCTCATCAAAGGCGGAGGTGGGGCGCTCCTAAAGGAAAAGATCGTTGCGGCTTCGGCCAAGCAGTTTATTGTATTAGTCGACTATACCAAACGAGTCCCCGTACTGGGGGGATCATTCCCGCTCCCCATTGAGGTGATCCCGTTCGGCTGGGGAAGTACGTCGCGCGAGATCGAAGCACTGACCAAAAGCCGCGTGGTACTCCGTGAGCAAAACGGCACCCCATTCAAAACCGAGGCCGGCAATATGATTGTGGATGTCCATATTGACCGAATCGACCAGCCGCGGGAGCTGGAAATCGCGTTGAACAACATTCCCGGGGTTGTAGAAACCGGCTTGTTCGTCAATAGAACGGACGTCTTGATCGTCGGGACCGCCCAGGGCGTCCAGACTCAGCATATTCAGAGGACATGAGTGAGTCCATCAGCAGACGCCAGGCATTTAAGAGCATGGCCCAACAGGCTCGCTTCCTGCTGGTCCTTCCTCTAGCACAGACACTGCTCTCAGCATTCGTGCCGGCTGGCGCTGCAACCACGACGGCACGACCGAAAGGTGAAGAGATGAATCTTGATGACACTCCCGGCACCGTTGACCCCTATCGACTGCCCAGACACATTGTTCCAAATCGATACGAGATCCGGCTCGAACCTGATCTTGTCACCGCCACATTTGCCGGCAAGGAAACCATTGCCCTTATGGTCACGCAGGCCACGAGCGCCATCATCCTGAATGCTGTTGATCTGGCAATTGCTTCAGCCACGCTTGAAGGGTCATCAAGTATGCGACTAGAGGCCACGATTGCGTTGGAAGACTCGACGCAACGCTGTCATCTCACGTTTCCTCAGTCCATCATACCAGGAGAGTGGCGGCTGCATCTGACCTTTCAGGGGAAGTTGAATGACCAACTACGCGGGTTCTACCGCAGCACATATAAGGACACGGCCGGCGTCACCCACACGATGGCCGCGACGCAATTTGAAGCCACCGATGCGCGGAGGGCCTTTCCCTGTTGGGATGAACCGGATTTCAAAGCGGTGTTCGCCACAACCCTGGTCATCGATCCAGGTCTGACCGCGGTATCGAATACCTTCATCGCATCGGAGTCCAGCGAAGCCGGCAAGAAAGTTGTGCGCTTCGCCGACAGCATCAAGATGTCGACGTATCTCGTCGCCTTCATCGTCGGGGAGATCGAAGCCACCGCACCGCTGTTTGTCGGGAAGACACCGCTACGGCTCTGGACCGTTCCAGGCAAGCAACCGCTCACCCCGTTTGGTCACGAGATCGCAGCGGCGTCGCTGAAGTTTTTCGAAGACTACTATGGCATTCCCTATCCCGGCGGCAAATTGGATCTGCTTGCCATTCCAGACTTTGCATCAGGCGCCATGGAAAACCTGGGCGCCATTACATACCGTGAAACCGCCTTGCTGGTCGATCGGCAGCGCGCCACGCACGGCGAGCTGGAGCGTGTGGCCGATGTGGTCGCACATGAAAATGCCCACATGTGGTTCGGTGATTTAGTCACCATGTCCTGGTGGAACGGCCTCTGGCTGAACGAAGCCTTCGCCACCTTCATGGAAATGCTGGCCGTCGACGACTGGAAACCGGAATGGAAACGATGGGACAGCTTCGGTAGCGCTCGTGCCGCAGCCTTTTCCGTAGACGGTCTGCACAGTACCAGACCGATCGAATTTCCGGTGCAAGCCCCCAAAGACGCGGACGCGATGTTCGACGTTCTGACCTATGAAAAGGGTGCGTCGGTGCTCCGAATGCTAGAACAGCACATCGGCCCGATGGTCTTCCGTGACGGCGTCCGCGACTATTTGCATGCGCATGCTTATGCGAATGCCGACACGAACGATCTCTGGGTTTCGTTGGGGAAGATCGCCAAGCAGCCGGTGCCTGAGCTCATGAACGGATGGATTTTTCAACCGGGGTTCCCGCTTGTGACCGTCACGGTCAGTCCGTCATCCGAACTCACGATCAAGCAACAACGGTTCAGTTATCTGAGCGACGAGCAGTCCCGCTCCTCACAAGACCAGCGATGGCAGATCCCACTTCAGATGCGTGTCACCGTCGGTGGCAAGAACAACACCTCACGCATGCTCCTGACGGAAAAGGAGACGACGGTTCCACTTCCTCACGATTGGGAGTCCATCCTGTTAAACGAGGGAGGCCATGGCTTCTATCGGGTGCGCTATGCATCAAATTTACTCAGTCGCCTCTTGAACGCCGGCATCGACCGACTCGCCGTCACCGAGCGGTTCAATCTCATCAACGATGCCTGGGCCACTACCATCGCAGGTCTCATGCCGCTTACTGATTATCTCGAGCTGACAGCCCGCTTCACCACGGAGCAGGACAAGAATGTCTGGGCTGTGTTACTCGACTCCTTTTCCTTCTTGAACCGAATCATCACCGAAGAGGATCGGCCGGCCCTTGAAGCCTTCATCCGCGGTCGAGTCGGTCCCGCCGTTGCTGCGTTGGGCTGGGTTCCCCAAAACGGCGAGAGCGAGGGAACGAAGCAGTTACGAGGTGAACTGATCGGCGCACAGGGAAAGCTCGGCAATGATCCGGCCATCCAACGACGCGCAGCAGAACTGTATGAGGCATATCTCCTCGATGCGACAATCGTTGACCCCAATGTCGTGCCCCCGCTCGTCGCGATCCTTGCACATACGGGCGATGCAACCAGGTACGACGAATTTCACGAACGGTTCCGCAAAGCCACCACACCACAAGAAGAACGGCGCTATCTCTTTTCGCTCTCGGCGTTCAAGCCAAGAGCATTACTCGAACGTACGCTTGCTCGTACCATCAGCGGAGACACCCGCACCCAAGATGCGCCGTTTCTTGTCAGCGCGATTTTGGGTAATGTGTATGGGAGAGAATTGGCCTGGGCTTTTGTGAAAACGAATTGGGAGAAGATGGACCAACTGTTCCCCAAGCAGGGGCTGCGCCGCATGTGCGGCGGAATCGTCAGTCTCGCTACGCCGGAACTCGAGCGAGACGTGCGGGACTTTTTCACAACCCGCAAGATAGATCTGGGAGGAAAAACTCTCGATCAACACCTTGAGCAATTGCGGATCGCCGTCACAGTCCGAGAGCGAGACAGTCGCGACCTGCGCACGTACTTAGCCCTGTAAATCATGACGCCTCCTTGCACAATCGCTGAGCCCTGTCGTAGGACCAGCCCTTGGAGCCGGAGAACTGGCCCTGCCGTTTAAAGCCTGCCGATCCCCAACAGTACTTGGAGGTCCAGGAGGCGGCCCCCCTCCGCATCGCTTTCTTCTTGGCCTCGACACTCCATACCTTCCTGAGGTTTTTCCATCGACATGCCACCCCACAGGGCGGCTTGAGGCGATTCAGCATCCTATAGTAGGATGAGAATGTGTGTCTGACATCACACAGGAGGTGGCTGATGGGACCGATTCAGCGCCTGTTGATGGCTGGTGTGGTCATCGTCAATGTTGGATGCGTGATCGGGTGCTCCAGCAACGGATCTAATCAAGACTCACCATTACCGCAGTCCAATAGCCTTCGCCTGCACACGATTAGTACAAGTTTGAGTTCTCCGGTCTTCATGACCGCTCCTGCCAACGACACCACTCGCCTCTTCATTGTCGAGCAGGAAGGTCTCATTCGAATTTTCGATCTAACCAGCAATTCATTGCTCGTCACGCCATTCCTCAATGTCAGCGGCATGATTTCGAAAGGAGGTGGTGAGCAAGGTCTTCTGGGGCTGGCGTTCGACCCCCAATATGCTGTCAATCGCCTGATCTATGTGTTTTATACAAACCAAACAGGCGACATCGTGATTGCCAGTTACCTCAGGGATGCTACGAACTTGAATCTCGTTGATCCCTCGACGGCCACGCCGCTTCTCACGGTGCCACATCCAACTTTCCTCAATCACAATGGGGGCATGTTGGCGTTTGGCCCGGATGGATGTCTGTATGCCGGCGTCGGCGATGGTGGAAGTGGTGGGGATCCGAACAACAACGGCCAGAACGTAAATACACGGCTTGGGAAGCTATTGCGTATCAATCCCGTCACTGGTGCTCCCTGTGTTAATAACAACACGTTCAATCCTTTCGTGGGCGGAGGCGCACCAGAAGTTTGGAGCTTTGGGCTCCGCAACCCCTGGCGGTTCTCTTTTGATCGGCTTACAGGCGATCTCTATATCGGAGATGTCGGTGAGGGGGAGCGAGAAGAAATCGATGTCTCGACTGCGCCAACCGTGGGACGGGGGCTCAATTTCGGCTGGCGGCTGATGGAAGGGTTTCTCTGTTTCAACCCCTCCACTAATTGCAACCCTGGCGGCCTTACTTTGCCGGTGCTCAATTACCCACACCTCAACGGGGCTTGTGCGGTGACAGGCGGGTATGTGTACCGAGGATTCATCAGCCCGGCGTTGCAAGGCACCTACTTCTATGCAGATTTTTGCGCAGGCTTTATGAAGAGCTTCCGCTATCAGAATGGTCAACCCACGGAGCAGACGGACTGGCCTTTACTCAGTCCGCCGGGCAGTTCCGTGACAAGCTTTGGTGAAGATGCTGCAGGCGAGCTATATGTACTGACCCAAGGAGGAGGCCTGTTCAAATTCATTCCCAATTGACGGGCTGTATCATGCCTCTCGAAGGAGGGGGTTGCCCTTTGCCGTGGTGATTTTTATAATTGGTTCGCAGAGCGATACAACAGAGGAGTCATCGCCGACCATGCGCACCGGCTGCTGTCCAAAATGTGGAACGCTGAAGACAAAACTCGCCCCACGCCGCGGGGTGGCTGACCGGCTTCTTGGCACGCTGACCATCTATCCCCTTCGCTGTCAGCTCTGTGGCCATCGGTTTACCACCTTCCTCGGCAAACTCAAGACCAATCCTCGCCGCAATTATGACCGGGTCTCAGTCGAGTACCCGGCACAGGTCCGTCCCATCCATGATCCAAGCCAGAGCGTCGTCGTGGAAGGGACACTGTCGAATTTGTCTCTTCGGGGGTGTCGCGTGCGAACGAGCCAGCGCCTTCCGATGGGCAGCCACGTGATGCTGGAATTTCATCCTGCCGAGTATGATGACCCCATCATGATTGACGATGCCATTGTGCGCTCCCGTTGTGCCGAAGGGATCGGGCTTCGCTTTTCCAGTTTCCTCCGTTCTGAAGAACGACGCCTTCGCCGCATCCTGGAACTCCGCCTTCCCGATCAGGCAATCTGATCGTCGATTCTTTCCTCATGTAGTCCCCTGTTTCATCCCGGCCTTTTGCTCACTCTTACTCGTGACGAAGTACGGCCAGTGGCCGTTGGCCGAGAATACGGTAGGTACTCGCAAAACCCACAATCAGTGTCAGCAACATCGTGAGGAATAGACCGATACCAAGCACCTGCGGGTGTATGTTCCAGGGAAGCTCGAACACATAGCGCAACACGGCCCATGACAAGACACTCCCGAGGGTCAGCCCGATCACCCCGGCAACGGCGCCTAGCAGGACATACTCCATGGCGAAGGCACGGGCAATCAGGCCACGGGTCGCGCCGAGCGCTTTCAGAATGACCGATTCATAGAGACGTCGATAGCGTGTCGAGGCGAGTGCCGCCGCCATGACCAACCCGCCGGCCACCACACAAAATAATGCTACGGCCCTGATCGCCAGCGATAGACGATCGAGCACACGCGCGAAACTGTCGAGTACGTCGCCGATATGAATTGCGCTGATGTTCGGGAATGAGGCAACGACCGCCTGCTGCAAGGGGACCTCTTTCTCCGGCGAGACCCGCACCGTCGCCACATAGGTAAACGGCGCCCCTTCAATCGAGCCAGGAGACAAGATCATGTAAAAGTTCGTCGAGAAGTTTCCCCACTCGACTTTTCGGATACTGCTCACCTCAGCCGACACCATGGCTCCCTGAATATCGAACTCCACGGTCGAGCCGATCGTGAGATCCAAATGCGTGGCCGCGTCTTCCTCCACTGAAACCTGTGGAGTCGAAAAGACCTGTCCGGGCCTCCACCATTCCCCTTTGACCATTTTATTATCTTTCGGAAGCTTATCGAGAAACGTCAGCACATACTCCCGGGTGAAATACCACTGTTTTCCCCGTCCCTCTTTCCCGTCGGTGCGCTTGTCGTCCTTCTCCTTCTCCTCTTCTGCCGTGATGATCTGTCCATTGATGGCATGGAGTCGCGAACGCACCAGCGGCATGAGTTCCGGACGCGTTTGACCAGTCTGTCGCTCGACCAACGACACGAACTTCTCCGCTTGATCGGCCTGAATGTCGATAAAGAAAAATGTTGGAGCATCCGCCGGCCGATTCTCCTGTATTTGGTGGAGCAACGCCTGTTCCACCAGCGACACCGTGACAATCACCATCACCCCGATGCCGATCGCTACCATGATCCCGGTGGCCTGGCTTCCCGGCCGCACGACGTTGCCCAGAGCATAGCGAAGGCTCAAGACGCGAGGCATGGGCACCGAGGCCAGCCCTAGCACGAACACCCGCGCACAGACAAAGAGGACTGCGATGGCAAGAGACAACGCGCCCAGAAATAGGAAACCGATCGACCACGAGCCTGCTTGCCACACCGAGAGGGCGCAGAGTCCGAGAATGATCCCTCCGGCCGTGCCGACATTCCATCGATCGTCCAGTCCCCACCGCACCCACCATCGAGACGAAGGAATTCCAGGTTCGATCGTCATCTGTTCTGCATCGCGCCTGAAGATCGCACCTGGCTGAACCTCTCGAATCTTCAGCAGGGGCCACAGGGTAAACAGCAGCGTGGACAATAGGCCCAATGTCGCTCCCTTCAAGAGTGGCCAGACCGAGGACCACGACAGTTCTGCGGAAACACCTAATTGGTCGAGGAGATCGGACCCAAACATCGCAGCCATAAGGGGCGGCAGCCCTCGTTGGAGGGAAATTCCCAACACAATCCCGGCAAGGCTCCCGACACATCCCAAGAAGATTGCTTGCACCACATAGGTCGAAACCACCGTGGCCGAATCCGCGCCCACCGCTTTTAAGATCGCGATTGTCCGCAATTTGTCCCGCAAGAACGCATGAATCGAGGTTCCGACCCCAAGTCCACCGATGAACAACGCGGTGAGGCCGATCAGCCCAAGGTAGCGGGCGAGTTGATCGAGGAATTGTCTCAACTGTGACTGGGCTGTGCGATAGCTGGATACACGCACGGAATCTGACGCCAGCCGGTCGCGCAGCTCGGTGAGGAGCGGTTCCAGCGGCATCTCGGGCGGCGCCTTCACGAGATACCGTTCTCGCACCCGGCTGCCGGGTTTGATCAGCTCCGCCGCACGTAATCCCTCCTGCGCGATCATCACCCGGGGGCCCAACGTAAAGGCATTGGCCATTCGATCCGGCTCAGTCCGTACGATGCCGGTGATCAGAAAGATCGCTTGACCAATTTTCAGTGGATCTCCAATCGAGAGACCCATCCGAATCAGCAACGATTCTTGTACGACTGCCCCAAAACAGGAATGCCCGCCACAGCGGCGCTCATCAGGGTGAAGCAGGACATCAAGCGATTGCGTCGGGTCGAGTCGGACCGCTCCGTATAGGGGATACATTGATTCGACGGCTTTGAGTTCGATGATTTGGGTCGATTGGGTCGAAGCAGGCCCGTGACTCGTGCGCGCCGCCATGGCGACCAGCTCGCTCACATGGGTGAAGGTCAGTTTTCGTTCGCCCAGTCCCTGCAACACCGCATGCCCTGCGAGACTCAGGGCATGCGTCAGACGAATCTCGAGATCACCGCCCAACATCCCTCGCGCTTCCTTCGTGACGGCGCGCTCCACGTGCGTGCTAAATAGCGACACCCCGACCAAGGCTCCGACGCCGATCGCGATACAGGCGAAGAAATAGAGAAAGTGCCGCCAGGCTCCCCGGGTTTCACGCCAGGCCATCCTGAAGATGAAGCGATTCACGCAGATGACTCGTCGGCTGGATAGTCTGAGTCGGTGAGGGTATCGGACTCGATGCGTCCGTCGCGCAACGCAATCACACGCTCCATTGAGGATGCGAGCGCGAGATCATGTGTGACGAGGACTAATGTGGTGCCGTAGTCGCTATGGAGAGAACGGAGCAGACCCATCACGTGCTGTCCCGTGGACGAATCCAAGTTGCCGGTCGGCTCGTCGGCCAACAGAATCGGAGGGTGACAGGCGAATGCTCTGGCCACCGCCACCCGCTGCTGTTCCCCGCCAGACAGCTGGACAGGATAATGATGCAGACGTTCTTCCAGGCCGACGGTCCTCAAGAGATGCGCCGCACGCTCCTGCGCCGAGGCTATCCCTGCCAACTCCAACGGCACCAGGACGTTTTCCAGGGCAGTCAGGGTGGGAATGAGATGAAAGGATTGAAAGATATAGCCGATCTGATCGCGACGATACCGCGCCAAGGCACTTTCGCGCATCGTCGAAATCTCCACGCCGTTCAAGGTGATGGAGCCGGACGTCGGGCGATCCAATCCCGCGATGAGTCCCAGCAGGGTGGATTTCCCGCTGCCGGAAGGGCCGACAATGGCTACGCCTTGCTTATCAGGAATCTCGAGTGTGACATCATCGAGGATTGTGATCTGATGGCCTCCACCGGCCAGGCGCATTGTTAGATGAGAGAGGGTAATCATAGTCTATTATCCGTCAGGCTCCTGCAGTATCGTCCACGCGGAGGCTATATTATACTGGATCACGATGCACCGCTCATGGATTCTCACAAAACTATTATTCTGTTTCTGCCTTTCCTTGATCGTGCTCTATGGCGAGGACTTCGGCCATGCATCTTCCTCTCCGCTCCAGTCTTCTGTCTTCCCTCGCGATGGAGTCGGAGCAGGTCTGGCAATCGATGTCACCGCGCAACCGAGCCGGCTGGAGGTTCATGGGTCTGCCGAACGCCCGCGCATCGTGGCCTTCGGCAACAGCCTGACGGCCGGCTTAGGAGTGGCGACGACTGAGTCGTATCCCGCTCAACTGCAGCGGACACTGGATGCAGCGGGCTATGCCTATCGAGTCGTGAATGCGGGAATTAGCGGTGATACGACAGCTGGAGGAGTCCGGAGAGTCTCTTGGGTTCTGACCAGCAAGCCGGCGATCGTCATTTTGGAACTTGGCGCCAACGATGGGCTCCGCGGTCTCAGCCTGCACGAGACCGAAGCGAATCTCGAAAAGATCATTCAACAATTCCAGCAGGCCTCGGTCACCGTCGTGCTAGCGGGGATGAAGCTCCCCCCGAACTATGGACAGGAGTATACCGATGGGTTTGAGGCGCTCTACCGTGCCGTCGCGAAGCAGTATCACCTGACGTTGATTCCATTTTTTCTCGATGGTGTGGCGGGTTCGTCCTCGCTCAATCAGTCCGACGGCATTCATCCGACGGGAGAAGGCTATCGCCTCATTGTCGAGAAGATCTTTCCCGTGCTTGAACCACTGCTGAAACGAAACCGGTGACCATGCCCAATGCCATGCCAGAAATTCGATAGCCGGCACCTCGTGCGAGGTTGCTAGTTGCTGGCGAGCGGCGCCGGGGTGGTCGACGGACAGACGCCGGGGGTCATGTACAGCAAATAGTTGCCCATCCCATGCTGGGGCTCCGGCTTCTGCAACGGATGGTGATGGACCATCACCATCTCATAGTCCTCCGCC
>Ga0134121_10005437_pt1 | contig 10337 bp, 9 predicted proteins | sample KB301_FD_96463 | JGI IMG/M metagenome (GOLD analysis project Ga0134121, IMG submission 96463) | Terrestrial soil microbial communities without Nitrogen fertilizer from Kellogg Biological Station, Michigan, USA - KB3-0-1 | ecosystem: Environmental > Terrestrial > Soil > Unclassified ...
CGGTCTGTGCGTATCTGTCGCAATCAATTCGTGTGGATGGCGGTGGTTGTCTGCCTCGCGCTGGTTTCTGCCTGCACTCCGAAAGGAACTGCCAACCAGGGTCCGACTCGAGAGATTACCGACGACGCAGGGCGACGAGTCAGCATTCCCGCTAAAGTCGATCGCGTAGTCTCCCTTGCGCCGAACCTCACGGAAATTGTTTTTGCTGTCGGCGCAGGTAACCGGCTGGTCGGGCGCACGAGTTATTGCGACTTTCCTCCTGAAGCGAAGGCGGTCCCGGAAGTTGGCGACACGCTCCATCCGAGTCTCGAGCGAATCATCGCACTCAAGCCGCAGGTGGTCCTCGTCTCGACTGCATCGCAGCTCGAAGTATTCACGCAACAACTCAACGGGCAGAATATCGCTGTCTTCGTTACTGACCCGCATGATCTCGAAGGTGTGTTTCGCTCGATCGAACAGATCGGCGAGATCGTTGGAGAGAAAGACAAGGCAAACCAACTCGTCCAGAAGCTACAGGAACGAACGAACGCAGTCGTACAAGCGGTAAAGTACAAGCCGCTGGTAAAGGTGTTCTATCAGGCTTCCGGCGAGCCGCTTTATACTGCCGGCAACGATTCTTATGTCACTGACCTCGTACGTCGCGCGGGAGGAGCGTCAGTGACGGCCGATGTTCCGGGTGCGTGGCCCAAGTTCAGCAATGAGTCGGCCCTGGCCGCGAGGCCCGAAGCCATCATCCTGCCCAGCGGCGGCTCGATGGGCGCTGCAAATTCAAACGTCGCCGAGGCATTGCGCCAATCACCGGCAGTGCTGCAAGGTCGCGTCTACAAAATCAACGACGATCACCTCGCTCGCCCTGGACCACGGCTCGTTGACGGGCTTGAGGAGATGGCCCGCGCACTGCACCCTGACGCCTTCCCAAAATGAATCGAGTCACGCTCCGCAAGACAATAGTTGCATGTGCGGTGCTGGCGGCGGCGTTGCTGCTCGCGATCGTCTTGACGTCGCTGGTGGGCAGTGAATCGCTTCCGGTGCCTGCGTCGTTGTGCGCGCTGGCGTCGTTCGGTACGAGCACGTGCGGTCTGACCCAGGACCAGTTCGACATTCTCTTTCAAATTCGTTTACCACGAATTTTGCTGGCGGCGGCAGTTGGTGGCTCGCTTGCAACCGCGGGCGCGGGTTACCAGGCGCTGCTGCGTAATCCGCTTGCCGAGCCGTATCTGCTGGGTATCTCGAATGGCGCTGCGGTGGGGACGATGATCGCACTCGTATTCTTCGGCGCGGTCGAGTGGACGCGGCCGATCCTCGCGTTCAGTGGAGCACTCGTGGCCACGTTCGCGGTCTACCAGCTCGCGCGCGGTCGTGCCGGCGCAACACCCGAACGATTGATACTCGCGGGGGTGATCGTCACGACGTTTCTTTCCTCCGTGATCGTGTTTGTGACTGTAATGATGGACGCGACGAGGATCCGTTCGTTCACGTTTTGGCTGCTCGGCGATCTGTCGGGCGCGAGCAAGACGCTCTTGCCGGTGACGATCCTGATCGCAATTGCCGGCGCACTGGCCCTCACGCTCCACGCACGCTCGTTGAATTTGTTGATGTTGGGCGAGAGAGATGCGTTTGATCTCGGTGTTGAGGTCGGACGCGTGCGGATCCTCGTTTTTCTGGTGGCGAGTTTGCTGGTGGGAAGCTCGGTGGCGGCGAGCGGATCGGTCGGATACGTCGGGCTCGTCGTGCCGCATCTCGCCAGACTTTCACTCGGCAGTGATAACCGGATCAGCATTCCGGCGGCGGCGCTTGGCGGAGCGCTTTTTGTTATCGTTGCAGACACGGTGGCGCGCACGATCATCGCGCCGCGCGAGTTGCCGGTCGGCGCAATCACGGCCCTCATCGGCGCGCCGCTGTTTATTTACTTACTGAGAAGAGCATGAGTCTGGAAGCACGTGATTTAACTGTGAGCTATGATGATCGCATCGCCGTGGCTGATGTGACGTTGTCGCTCAAACAAGGCGAGATCACGGCCATCATCGGCCCGAACGGCGCCGGGAAATCCACACTGCTTCGCACTCTGAACGGCCAGCTTCCAAGATCATCAGGCGCGGTGCTACTCGACGGTGAGCCAATCGAGCGGCTCAATCGTCGCAGCATCTCAAGACGTATCGCCGTGGTCGCACAGGAAGCAGAGCTGCGCTTTCCCGTCACTGTGCTCGAGTTTGTGCTCGGCGGTCGCTTCGCGTGGGCTACGCACTCTGGTTGGGGTTGGGAAACAGAACGCGATCTCGACGTCGCCGAATCCGTTATACGCGAGACTGAATTGACTGAGCTGAGCGCGCGTTTGATGAGTGAACTGTCGGGCGGTGAAAGACAACGCGCCCTCATGGCCCGCGCCCTCGCGACCGAAGCTCCGATACTTTTGCTCGACGAGCCGACAGCGAATCTCGATCTCTCACACCAGGCGACGTTGTTGAGTCTCGTCAGAGTTCGGTCCAATCAGAATCGCATTGCAGCGCTCGTTGTCACTCACGACATCAATCTCGCTTCCGAGTTTGCTGACTACATTTTGTTGATGAAGCAGGGAAGGACGGTCCACTACGGCAGACCAGCGGAAGTACTCAGGCCGGAAATACTTCAGGATGTGTTTCAGATTAGAGTTTTAGTGGACGCGCATCCAGTGACAGGTGGACCACGCATCACGCCGGTCCATGAACCGATCCGTGACTAATGATCAGTCTGAATCTATGGCTCAGGTTGCAAGGGTTTGGAGATCGCGGACGCGGTTGCGCCACTTACGGAACTCGCCCTTGCAACCTGAAAACGAGACTAGTCGATTCTTTTAGTAAACAACCCGCCTGCGAGAAAGATTACGCCGAGCAGGATGTGAATGCCGTGATCGGCTGTTCCAAATTCCAAAATGCCGGCAACATGCCAAAGGCGGTCGGGCGGCTCCCCGAGCGCCATTCCCAGAATACCGAGCGCGAGATAAACCACGCCGAAAACCAGTGAAAACATCTTTGCAGCAGATAGAGTGCCTGCAAAGCCAAAATACAATGCGAGAATACCAGAGAGTATATGAACCACATTATGTGGCCCGGTTAGGTGAGCGCCGAGCAAATGTGGAGCTGCAAATCCACATAGACCCACCAGCAACAACACGACTCCCAAAATCTTACAAACCGTCTTTGCCATTCTTCACTCGCTCCTGGTTGAAAGGTTTGGAACCGAGCGGCGCTCCGCCCAGGCTGAACCAGGGGGACCGCCTTTCAATGAACAGTTGTTTTCGATTTGGTGCGCCGCATGTATACCAGAGAGGGCGTTCCGTTGCAAAGATTTTTTTAGTCACAGATTCACGATCTAAGCCGTGTTCATCCGTGAGATCCGTGGCTTTTCCGTTTATACTGTCGCCCAAGACTTACAATACGAGGTGTGGGGCAATGACTTTAAGAAGAGTGTTTTTCGCCGTAGTGTTTCTGGTTCTAACTGTTTCTGCGGTTAACGCCTACACGGTTGTCATGCGTGACGGACGCCGTGTCGAGATTCCGAATGAGTTTACCGTCACAAACTCAACATTGACTTACGAGGTGAGTAACGGGTTCCAGGTAACAATTCAACTGAACACCGTCGATATCGCTGCAACTGAGCGCGCTAACAACCAGCCGTCCGGAGCGCTCCTGCGCAAAGCCGATGCGCCTGCGGCCGTTCCGAATGTTCCACAGACGCGTGCCACTCGTTCGATCACAAATAAGGACCTTGAGTCCTATCGCAAGGCGCGCGTGGAAAATGAGCGTGCTTACGACGAACAACGCCGAGAGCTGGGCCTGCCTTCAGCCGAAGAACGACGGCGCGAGGTGGCTGAGATTGAAGACCGAACACTTGAGCAGGTGCGCCGGATGCGTGAGCAGGAAGAGGCTTACTGGCAGAGTCGCGCAGAGGCAGCGCGCGCCGAGATGGCAGCCCAGGAAGCGCGGTCCGGATCGCGTCAGGACGTGCCGTGGTCCTATTCGTCATTCGGTGGGTTCTCGGGCTTTGGGCCGTTTGACAGTTTTGGGTTCACGGATGGGCGGTTTGGCCGGTTCAGACGATTTAAGTCTTCACCATTTGACGGGTTTCTCGCGACGCCGATAACTCCTTTCCCGACATTTCCGAATGGCCGAAGGCCGGTATTTCGCGCTCCGGGAGTGCGTATCAATCCTCGACCGGTTCACATGGGACACGGACGTAGATGAGTTGGGAAACAGTTATCGGACTCGAAATCCATGCTCAACTGAGTACGGAGTCAAAGATCTTCTGTGGTTGTGCGACGCGTTTTGGTGATGAGCCAAACGCGAACACGTGTCCAACCTGTCTCGGCTTGCCGGGCGCACTGCCGGTCTTGAACCGGCGTGTAGTCGAACTTGGCGCGCGTGCTGCGCTCGCGCTTGGCTTACACATCAACCACCAGTCGATCTTTGCGCGCAAGAACTACTTCTATCCCGACCTGCCGAAGGGCTACCAGATCTCGCAATACGATCAACCGTTCTCGGCGAATGGCGATCTCGAGATCATGACGGCCGAGCGCGACGAGGCCGGGCATCCGATCGAGTGGCGTCCGAAGAAGATCCGGATCACGCGTCTGCATCTCGAGGAAGATGCAGGCAAGAACGTGCATGAAGGACTGCCGGACGTCGATCGTTACTCGTACATCGATCTCAATCGCGCGGGGGTGCCGCTCGCTGAGATCGTCACCGAGCCCGACTTTCGTTCATCGTGGGAAGCGTACGACTACGTCAATCACGTGCGGCGTGCGTTGCAGTGGGTGGGCGCGTCTGAAGCTGACATGGAGAAGGGCAACCTGCGTTGCGAAGCGAACGTTTCGGTCAGGCGTGTCGGGGATGAGAAGTTTGGCACTAAAGTCGAGCTGAAAAATTTGAACTCGGTGCGGTTTATGCAGCGCGCGATCGAGTTTGAAGTCGCGCGGCATATTCAGGTGCTCGAATCTGGTGGGCGTCTCGCGCAGGAGACGCGGCTCTGGGATGACCGTGCGCTGGAAACGCGTGTGATGCGTTCGAAAGAGGAGGCGCATGATTATCGTTACTTTCCCGAACCCGATCTGCAGCCGTTGATCGTTTCGGAGCAGTTCGTCGAAGAAGTGCGACGAGCGATGCCGGAACTGCCTGAGCAACGACGGAAGCGTTTCAGTGAGCAGTATGGTTTGAGTTATGCGGACGCTTCGCAGCTCGTTTCCGATCGGGCGTTGGCTGATTACTACGAAACAGCGGCCGAGGCGTCGGGCAATCCGCGCGCGACGGCGAATTGGATCAGAACGGAGTTGTTACGCGAGCTGGAAGCAAAGGGTGTGTCTGCGGCCGAGTCACCGGTACCGGCGAAAGAGCTGGCGGCGCTCGTGCGGCTGATTGATGAGGGAAAGATCAGTGGCAAGCAGGGGAAAGACGTGCTTGTCGAGATGTTCAAGAGCGGCAAGCCGGCCCACGCGATTATTGAAGAGCAGGGTTTGGTCCAGTTGAGTGACTCTGGTGAGATTGATGCGCTGATTGATGGCGTAATCGCGGCGAATCCCGAACCGCTGGCGAACTATCGAGCGGGGAAAGAGGCGCTGTTTGGTTTCTTCGTCGGCCAGGTGATCAAGGCATCGAAGGGCAAGGCCAATCCCAAGATTGTGAATGAGCGTCTCCGCGCTAAGTTGCAAGGGTAGACTTTGACAGGATTTTCAGGATTATCATGATAATTCTGAAAATCCTGAAATCCTGTCTAACAAACGATTATGAAATCAGCGCTCGTTACCGGCGGCACGAAAGGCATCGGCCGCGCCATCGCCGAAGCCCTTATAAAGGCCGGTGTACGTGTGACCATTACTGCCCGTCATCAAGATGAAATCACGGCAGCCGTCTCACAACTCGGTCCGGACATGGCAACGGGCCACGTCTGCGACGTGCGCGACTACAACCAGGTCAAATCTGTCTTCGCTAATCTCGGCGGCCTCGACATCCTCATCAACAACGCTGGCGTCGGAATCTTCGGATCCGTCGAATCGATGAGCGTCGAAGACTTCCGCGCCGTTCTCGAGACAAACGTCTTCGGCGTCTTCTACTGTTGCCACGAAGCCATTCCACTCATGAAGAAACGCGGTGGCGGTTATATCATCAACATCTCATCACTCGCCGGCGCGAATCCGCATTCAGAAATGGCCGCCTACAACGCCTCGAAGTTCGGCCTGAACGGCTTCAGCGAAGCACTCATGCAGGAAGTTAGGCAAGACAAAATCAAAGTCAGTTACATCATGCCGGGTTCAGTAAACACCGAATTCGGTGGCGATGAACCCAGTGACCAGAAGAGCTGGCAACTTCAGCCCAGCGACATCGCGCAAGTCGTTATGGATCTGCTCTCATATCCCGATCGAGCTCTGCCCAGTCGCATCGAAATCAGGCCCAGTCGACCACCAAAGAAATGAGAACATTGATTCTTCTTTTGCTCGCCAGTCTATTATTTTCACAAACGCCGCAGGAACCACCTGAGCTCGCGGAAGCGACCGAGATGATTAAATCGGTGGGAGCGCTGTTTAAGGAAGGCAAGTTTGATGAGGCGCTGCCGCTCGCCAAACGCGCATTTGAGATCAGAGAACGTTTGTTGCCGCGCAACGATCCGCGCGTGGCAAACTCGCTGAGCTTTCTCGGTGACGTTTACATGGCGAAAGGCGATTACGACAACGCGAGGAAGACGTTCGAGCGTTTGCTCCAGGTGCAGCAGGAGTTAGTTGGTCCAACCGATGTGAGACTTGCGAATACCTTGGATCGTTTGGCGCTCCTCTACTATGAAGATAGCAAGCCGTCCAAAGCTGAGGAGTTTTACCAGCGGTCTCTCACTCTCCGTGAGAAGGCTCTGGGTCCTGAAGATCTTCAAGTAGCCGGCTCGCTGTATGCATTGGGGCAGTTTTACCGCATGCGGAGAGACTACGACAAATCTCTGAACAGCTACAGACGTAGCCTGATGATCTACGGCCGCGCCGGCAAAGTCACTTCGGCTGAATTTCATCGCGCGAGCACCGGGCTTTCCTGTCTGGGTTACGAGAGTGAGAACACGATTGCCGTCACCAAAGAGCTCGAAAAGATTCACCAACAGTTTGGGCAGGTATTGCCGCCGCCTGCAAAACTGCTGAACGGTCATGCGCTGACACTCGCGAAGCCGGAGTATCCGCAAGCCGCACGGGAGAGGCAATTGTCTGGAACAGTGGTCGTGCAGGTGGAAATCGACGAACAGGGAAAAGTAATCAGTGCGAAGGACATGTGCCAGGGGCCTCCGTACCTGAGCGAGTCTTCTGTCAAAGCCGCGCTTAAGTCTCGCTTCTCACCGACGCAGATTTCGGGCGTACCGGTGAAGACCAAAGGCGTGCTCCGCTACAACTTCGTCAATCAGGGTACGATCTGGCGAATGAATCCCACGCTGCCATAGAACGATGCGAGCCGTGGTCCAAAGAGTGACGCGCGCGCGGGTCACGATCGATGATAAGGTTGTCGGCGAGATCGAACATGGTCTCGTCGTTTTGCTAGGTGTCGCGCGCGACGATACTAAAGAAGATGCTGATTATCTCGCGCCGAAGATCATCGCGCTAAGAATATTCGACGACGCCGAAGGCCGGATGAATGTGTCAGTCAAAGATATCGATGGCGGGCTGCTGATCGTTTCTCAGTTCACGTTGTACGGCGACGTGCGGAGCGGTCTGCGGCCCTCGTGGAGCGACGCCGCCGCTCCCGAGATTGCCGAACCTCTTTACGATTACTTCGTGGAGAGTAGTCGAAAGCTGCTCGGGCGAGTTGAAACTGGCAGCTTTCGCAAGACGATGCAGGTGGAACTGGTTAATGATGGTCCAGTGACGATACTGCTCGACAGTCGCAAGACCTTTTAAATCGAATCCTCCGACGCTTTTGAATTCTCGTCGAGCTCATACCGGTCGCGATCGCGCCGTTCAATCTTATCGATAAACTCCAGCTCTTCGTTGTCTTCGTAACTGACACCCATCGCTGATGCGTTTTCCTCGACGAGCGATTGATCGGGAGTCGGATTGTCGCCGGCGACGGTTTCCGATCCGCTGTCGTTTACGTCTTCCCAGTCTGCATCGAGATCGCCGCCCGCGTCGCGCGGCGAGGCGGCAGTGTTTTCGCGCAATCGATGTGCGAGCAGCTCCGGATCTTTCGGCGCGCGCGAGATCTCTTCCTCCATAAACTCTTCGATCTCGGGGTCGGGCACGTAATCAGGATCGTTAGCGAGATAATCGCCGTGTTTCTTAGCCATGCAGATCTCCTCAGCTTGTTCTTTGCGTGAAATATAACATTAGCGTCCACAGATTACACAGATTACACAGAAATGCTACACTTCAACTTGAACCACAACACCAGCAAAATACTGACTTTTCAGGAAAGAGTTTGAGCACCGCTATGCCAGCTATCCCGTTTGATTCTTTGCAAACTTTCAATTCTGATTCCGGTCCGGTTGGACAATTCTTTTCACTGCCCCAACTCGAGAAAAACGGCGTTGGTCCTGTGTCGCGACTGCCGCACAGCCTCCGCGTCGTGCTCGAATCCGTGCTGCGTAACTGCGACGGCGAGAAGATCACCGAAGACGACATTCGCGAGATCGCCAACTGGCAACCGAACGGCAAACGCGTCGAGGAGATTCCGTTTGTCGTCGCGCGCGTGTTGTTGCAGGACTTCACCGGCGTCCCGTTGCTTGTCGATCTCGCCGCGATGCGTTCCGCGGTCGCGCATCTGGGAAAGAACACGGGCGTGATCGAGCCGCTCGTGCCCGTCGATCTCGTGATCGACCATTCGGTCCAGGTCGACTTCTCGAGCACCCGCGATGCGTTTGAGAAGAACATGGAGATGGAGTTCAGGCGCAATCGTTCGCGTTACCAGTTTTTGAAGTGGGGCACGCAGGCGTTCGATGGGTTCCGCGTGATTCCGCCGGGCATCGGCATCTGTCACCAGGTGAATCTCGAATACCTCGCGAAGAACGTTTGGGAGAAGAACGTCTACTATCCTGATTCACTCGTCGGCACTGATTCGCACACGACGATGGTGAACGGGCTCGGCGTTGTCGGTTGGGGCGTCGGCGGTATCGAAGCCGAGGCCGCGATGCTGGGCCAGCCGGTCTACTTCCTGACTCCGGACGTGGTTGGTGTTCATCTGAGCGGCAGTTTGCGTGAAGGTGTGACGGCGACTGACCTCGTGTTGCGTGTTACCGAGATGATGCGCAAAGCGAAGGTGGTCGGGAAGTTTGTCGAGTTTCATGGCGAAGGTGCGGCGAGTTTGTCCGTCACCGATCGCGCGACGATCGCCAACATGGCGCCGGAGTATGGCGCGACGATGGGATTCTTCCCGGTCGATGAGCAGACTTGCACGTACCTGCTCGCCACCGGCCGATCGAAAGAGCATGTGGATCTCGTCAGGAATTATTACAAGGCTCAAGGCATGTTTGGCATTCCACGCCGGGGCGATTGCGATTACAGCACCGTGCTTGATCTCGATCTAGAGTCGATCGTGCCGAGTGTCGCTGGTCCAAAACGGCCACAGGATCGAATCGAGCTGTCAGCATTGAAGTCGCAGTTCAACGAAATGATGGTGAGGCCGGTCAGCGAGGGCGGCTACGGCAAGACTGAAGATGATCTCTGGACGCGTTATCACGTCAAGATCGGCGCCGACCGTCAACGAGTTGTCGCTGGTGGCGGTGAGCAGCGATCCGAAAGTGTTCCCGCCGTGGCTGGCAATCATCAGACGGAAGCAAACACGAACGTCTGGACCGAAACGGAAATGGTCAACAACCGCCCCACTCCGGATATCGTCGCTGAGATTCCGGAAGACGAGTTTCCGACGGGCGATGAGCTTGTGGGCCACGGCGATGTTCTGATCGCGGCGATCACGTCGTGCACGAATACGTCGAATCCGAGTGTGATGCTCGCGGCCGGACTGCTCGCGAAGAAGGCAGTTGAAAAAGGATTGACTGTCAGTCCGAAAGTCAAAAATTCGCTGGCGCCTGGATCGAGAGTCGTTACCGAGTATCTCGAACGAACGGGTTTGCAGCCTTTTCTCAACGAGCTGGGATTCAATCTCGTCGGTTACGGCTGCACGACGTGCATCGGAAACTCCGGTCCACTCGATCCGGCGATCGAGCAGATCGTCAACGAGCGCGACGTGATCGGCGCTTCTGTCTTGTCTGGCAACAGAAACTTCGAGGCGCGCGTGCACCAGAGCATCAAGGCCAACTTTTTGATGAGCCCGCCGCTCGTCGTCGCGTTTGCGATTGCGGGACGCGTCGATCTCGACCTGTCGAGCGATCCGATCGGCACGGACAAC
>Ga0134121_10005438_pt1 | contig 10336 bp, 11 predicted proteins | sample KB301_FD_96463 | JGI IMG/M metagenome (GOLD analysis project Ga0134121, IMG submission 96463) | Terrestrial soil microbial communities without Nitrogen fertilizer from Kellogg Biological Station, Michigan, USA - KB3-0-1 | ecosystem: Environmental > Terrestrial > Soil > Unclassified ...
CCACGCTGCAGACATCGGCGTCGTCGCCGCCGTCCTGGTCCTCGCCGTCATTGTCGGAGCAGACCCCCGCCGTGCAGGCCTCGTCCGAATCGCAGTCTGCATCCGTTGCGCACGACTCGTCGTCGTCCGTCTCCTGGGCCTTTGCGGCGAGCGTCACGTTGCCCCGTGCCGCTTTCGTCAGTGCGCTATCGTTTTCGCTCAGATCGTCGGCCGGTGATGAGCCGCTGCCGCACGCCAAGGCGGTGAGCAGGCTGGCCAGGCTCGCGATGATCGTGCGTCTAGGATGGTGATGCATACTGTTCCCTTTCGGTTCAGACGGCTCGTCTTTTCGAGCGGTCGGGCTTAGGTGAAGGCAACCGGGCGGGACGGCTCAGCTATTTCACGGGTGTGTCATGCGGGAGCGCTGCCGAAAAACCTGAGCCGAAAGGGAGGCCCGAGGACACTCAAGGGGGCTGTCCCGGATCGGCCGTGCCAGGGCGATCGGACACACAGTGGGTTTCGGGTACACTCGTTGAGCGTGAGCGGAATGGTAGAGAAGGGTCGGCGTTCGCCAGTGCTGGAGCTGGTGCGGCACGCCGCGGTCGTTCCCCTACCACTGCTGGAGTCCGATCCGGCGATCGTGGGGGCGCTGCGCGCCGGGGACAGCGCCGGCGGTATGGCACTGTACGATCGATACCGGCCCTACGTGCACCGGGTGCTGTTGCGTCTGCTCGGTCCCGACGCCGAGCTGACAGATCTGATCCAGGACGTCTTCATGGCCGCGATCGACTCGATCGATCGGCTCGAGAACCCTGCCGCGCTGCGGGCCTGGCTGGCGGGTATCGGCGTACACATGGCCCGCGCCGAGATCCGCCGCAAGGTACGGAGCCGCCGCTTTCCACTCTTCCCCACGAGCGAGCTGCCGCCCGTCGAAGCGCCCGCGCCGCAACCGGAAGTCGACGCGGCGGTGCGCGCGACCTATGCTGTGCTGGTGAAGCTCGCGCCGGACGAACGCATCCCATTTGCGCTGCGTTTCATCGAGGGGATGGATCTGCTGGAGGTGGCAGAGGCGTGTCGGATCTCACTCGCCACGGCCAAGCGGCGCCTGGCGCGCGCGCACAAGCGATTCGTGACGATCGCGCGCACGGTGCCCGAGCTCTCGGACTGGCTCGTGGAGGAGTCGTCATGACCCCCCGGCGGCTCGAAGAGCTGGGTGCTCACGTCGCGGAGCGACAGGACGAGCAGCTCGATCGTTCGGCTCCGGACATGGCGCTGCGACAGGCTCTGGGGCGGCACGCCGAACGCCGGCTCGCTGCCTCCGGGCGTCGCTCGCCACGGAGCGCGCTGCGCTGGTGGGCCGCGGCGGCCGTGCTCGTGCCGAGCATCGCGTTCGGGCTGCGCGGGTGGCTCGGCAACGCTGACCCGCAGGCGCCGCTCCGCTTTAGCGTCGGCGGGCGCGACGGCATTCTGCACGCCTGGGCGTCGGCGCCGCCCGCGCAGCGTCTGTCGCTCGACTTCTCCGACGGCACGCGCTTCAGCCTCGCTCCCGAGGCGCGCGGCCGCGTCGTCGCCGTGGGGCCGCGGGGCGCCGAGGTCGTGATCGAGTCGGGGCATGCCCTGGTCGAGGTCGTGCCGCATGCGGGCCTGCCCGCGCACTGGCAGGTGCGGACGGGGCCGTTCGAGGTGCAGGTGAAGGGGACACGCTTCGACGTCGGCTGGGACCCTGGCACGGAAGAGTTCTCGCTGCGCCTCTTTGATGGCCAGGTGAACATCACGGGTTGTGGCTTCGGCGCAGGCCTGGAGGTGCGCGCGAACCAGCAGGTCGAGGCGTCCTGCCGTCGCCCCGGGTTCGTGGTGCGCCCGCTGGAGAGCGAGGCTGAAGCCCCGAGCGCCGAGCCCGCACGGCTAGAGGAGTCGATGACCGAGGCGCCCTCGACGGTCGTTTTGGATCCACCGGCTGCGGTCGCCCCATCGTCTTCGACCTCGCAGCAGGCACCCTCGCACCGCGCTCCCGTGGCGCGTCGGCACTGGCTCGAGCTGGCGCAGAGAGGTCAGTTCGAGCGGGCCTATGCTGCGGTCGAGCCGGTGTTCGAAGCCGAGTGCGCCAGGGCGAACGTGGAGGATGTCATGCTGCTCGGCGATGCGGCCCGACACGCGGGGCACGCGGACCGGGCGCGCCTGGCCTACCTGGCCGTGCGCCGCAGGGCCCCGGGGTCGCCGCCGGCGGCCGCTGCGGCGTTTGCGCTGGGGCGCCTCGGGTTCGAGAGCGATCCGGAGGGCTCGAGCCGCTGGTTCGAGCTGAGCCTCGTGGAGGCGCCGCGAGGGCCGTTGGCTCAGGCGGCGCGGGATCGGTTGCTGGAGGCGGCCGTGCGCATCGGCGACGGGGGGCGGACGCGCCGTCTCGCCGAACGCTACTTGAGAGAGTCTCCCGAGGGGCCGCGCGCCGCCGACGCCCGCGCGATTCTGAAGCGACAAAACCCGTCGTACTAGTGCTGCATGTCGCGCGCCTCGCTGAGCCTGAAGTGCGTCCTGGTCGTTCTGCTCGTGCTGGCCGCTGCAGGCACGTCGCACGCCGGGCCCGCGCCGCGGGTGCTCGTCATCGACGGCGGCAGCTCGAGCCTTGCCCGGAAACTCCGGGCCGAGCTCGCGTACGGCGGACTCGAGGTCATCGACCCCAGCGTGGCCGACTCCGATGCCGATGATGCCGACCTGCTGGCGAGCGGCGCGTGCGACGCGTTCCTGAGGGTGCTTTCCGAACGGAACGTACAGGTCTTCATCTCGGGCTCGCGGGCACATGACGCCTACTCGCAAAACCTGCTGGCTCGCCCGAGCGAGGAGGCGTTCCCACTGAGGGTGGTCGAGGAGCTGCGCGCCCGGCTCGTCGAGCTCGGATTCGAGCTGCCCGACGACACGGAGCAACCCAACGCGCCGAGCGCCGTCACGGCGCCGACGCCGCTCACCGCGCCGGCGGCCTCGGTGACCACGCCGGCTTCGGCCGTGGTCGCGAGCGACCGCTCCGGGTCGAGCGACGCCGACGAGCAGCCGTTCCCCGTCGTGCTGGGGGCTAGCGTTGGGGTCGGAGGCATCGTCGCAGCAGGCGGGCTCGGGCCTGCCCTTACCGGCGTGCTCGGCGTGCGGGCGCAGTTGGGGTCGGCTCTCGGCCTGCGCCTGGCGGCGTCGTTGCCGCTGAGCAACAATGGCACCTCGGCGCCGGAAGGGGAGGTCGAGGTCCTGGTGACGACGTTCAGCCTGGAGGCGGAGTACACGAGCCAGCTCGGGTCAGGCTGGGCGCTGAGCACGGGGCTCGGCGCGGGCGTCGTCCTCCTGGGGATGCACACCGAGGCCGAGGCACCGTTTGTCGCGCGCGATCGATCGCTGCGCTCCGGCCTGTACTTTGTGCAATTCGGTCTGGCGCGCGAGTTGACCGACTGGCTCCGGCTGCGCGCCAGCCTGAGCGTGGGCGTGAGCGGCCCGCGCCAGGTGCTGCGCTTCGACGACCGCGAGGTGGCCAGCTGGGGCCCCGGCTTCGGCACCTTCACTCTCGACACGGAGATCGGCTGGCGCGTGACGGGCGGTCACTCGCCATGACGCTCGGCGCGGTGCGCGGGCAGGGCGCTGGCAGGGCCGCGCGTCGCGGGCTCTCGTGGCCGTGTCTGGCGCTCGCGCCCTTCGTCATGGCGGTCTGCGCGGGCTCCTGCGGCGACGTGACGACGGACCTCATCGTACGGGACGGGCAAGCTGACCTGGAGTGCCGTGAGGACACGGACTGTCCCCTCGAGCGGAAGCGCTGCGACGTCGACGCGAACCGCTGCGTCGTCTGCCTCGAGCGCTCGGATTGCCCGAGCGGGCAGACCTGCAGCTTACCCTCGGGCTCCTGCGTACAGGACTGCACCGCCGGCTCAACCTGTTCGGGGACGCGGCCCGTCTGCGACGTCGCCAACGGCCTCTGCCGAGCGTGCGGTGCGGACCCCGAGTGCGGCGCTGCAACCCCCCACTGCGAGCTCACCTCGGGGCGCTGCGTCGAGTGCACGTCCCTCGACGATTGCCGCGGCGAGGAGTCGTTGTGCAACACCTTGACGGGCCGCTGCGTCGAGTGCCTCACCGACGGCCACTGCGAGGAGGAAGCAGAGCGCTGCAGCTCCGTTCTCGGCGAATGTGCCGTTCCGTGCAGCAGACCCGGGTCGTGCCCCTCCGACGATCCGATCTGTGACCTCGCCATCGGCTTCTGCGTCGAGTGCAGCCGGGACGTCGAATGCGGCCCCGGGCAGAGCTGCCGCAGTTCGGACTGCGTCGACGTGGGAGATTCGGAAGATTCAGAAGATTCGGAAGATTCCGGAGATTCGCAAAACTAGGCCGACGGCCGCTCTGGTCATCGGGCCAGTCGGCGAAGCGATTTTTTTTGCGAGTCTGTCGATCCCTTCGGCGGGTATTCGTCGCCTCAATGAAAGGACGACCAACATGCGCAACATCATCTCTCTCGCTCACATCTCTCTCGACGGATTTTTGGCGGGCCCCGATGGGGGCATGGACTTCATCACCTTCAACGACGAACTCGCCGATCACAGCTATCCGCTCATCGGCACGGCCGATACTGCGGTCTACGGCCGCGTCACCTACCAGCTGATGGAGGGCTACTGGCCCACCGCCGGTGACGCGCCAGATGCCGGCGCGCACACGAAGACTCATGCGCGTTGGTACAACGGCGTCTCGAAGATCGTGGCGTCACGGACGCTTGCCGCGTCGAAGAACGAGCAGGTCCGCGTGATCGCCGATAACATCGTGGACGCGCTGGCCGCGGAGAAGCGCAAGCCGGGCGGCGACATCATGATCTTCGGAAGCCCCACGCTCACGCGCACGCTGGTGGCGGCGAACCTCGTCGACGAGTGGCGGCTCACGCTGCACCCCGTGATCCTGGGCGGCGGGCTTTCGCTGTTCCCACAGCTCGAGAAGCGCACGCCGCTCGAGCTGCGCTCGTCGAAGACGTTCCGAACGGGCGTCATCGCGGCTCACTACGTGACCAAGCGCTAGGCGCGAGTGGCTCGGTTGCCGAGACGCCTACCGACGACTCTGCGTGGCGCTCGGACTCGCCCCGAGTGCCCCGGCCCTTGCGTGTCGGGATACACCCGTGAAACTCGATCGGATGGTTGCTACAGCAACTTGGGGTGTTGGAGGGGCGGCTATCCCCTTGAATGCTGGTACCAAGTCTCAGCACAGCATCGTGGGTCTAGGACGAGAGGCGGAGGCCGAGCGATATGAGGCTCGAAATCCGTCACATCGTGCCCGCGTTCGCTGAGAACGACGACCCCGCGTTGGATGGCTGGGTACTGGGTTGGCGATGGGGTCGGCGGATCCAGCCCTGAGGTCCAGCCTTGGAGACCGGCCTAGATCTGACACGAGCCTTCAAGGTGGGGCCGTGCTCGGTGCAACGCCCACATCGCCCGCATGCCGCAGCGCTCGCGGAGCCGAATTGATGCAATACGTCGCGAGACATCGCGACGCATCGCGCGATGACCGACGTTGCGGTTCGTTGCACGCGGCGGGCGCGCCATGGCAGCGGAACGCGGCCGATTCTCGCATGGATTGCGGGTTCTGCACGCCCGCGCTGTTCGGCCTGGTTTTCCCACCGCGGCTGATGCACTCGAGTTGATCCGCGCGCATGATGTGTCATCGTGTTCGACGATCTCGAGCCGTCGGGCTCGAGAGCACGCCCGAGAAGGATCGAGATGTCCGAGGACGAGAGCAGCCTGGATGGATCAGCCTGGGTTTGGGCGACCGAGCACGGCGCTCCGGAGTGGGCGTCGACCGAGGAGCTGTTGTCGTGGCTCGCGCGGGGGGAACTGCCTGCGCATGCGCTGGTGTGGAAGCACGGCTGGGGCGAGTGGCTGCCCGCGATGCAGGTGGCGGAGCTGGCCGAGGCGTTCCCGAATGTGACTCCAGGCAGCCGGCGCGTGGCGCGGCCGGCAGAGGAGTCTGCGACGGCGCCGCCGGCTTTCCCCGTGGAGCACTATCCGCGTCTGCGGCTCTTGACCAAGGACGTGATGGCGGAGTCGCCACTGCCTGCCTCTGAGGTCGTGCTGCCGGGTCTGGAGCCCGCCCAGGTGGGGCGCAGCACGCTGCGCGATCTCGACCTCCTGCAGAGAGACGTGGTCACCTCACAGGTACCGGCGGCAGCGATGCTCGAGGCGGCGCGTGCCATGCAGCGCCCGGACGAGGCGTCCCCCTCGAGCAGCGCGGAGCGCTGGAGTCGGCTCGAGCTAGGGACGTTCAGCGACGCGCAGCTACCCGCTACCGCGCCTGCACTGGCTTCCGCGCCGGCTCAGCGCAACCTCTCCCCGGTGGAGCTGGGCTTTCCCACATTGCTGGACACCGCGCGCTCCGAGAAGCCGTTGCGACCATCGACGCGATACGGTCGCTGGATTGCGCTCGGGACAGTGTTGGGGAGTGCACTCGGTCTGCTCAGCGTGCGTGCGCCGGAGTTCGCTTTCCCGATGGAGATCAGTGCTCTGCTACCGGCCCTGCCGCGCGCGCCGGAAAGCCCGCTGCCGGCTGCTGCGGCCGCGGTCGTGGTGCCGCCGCCAGCAGCGCCCGCGGTCGCCGTCCTGCCAGTAGCGCCCGCGGTCGCCGTCCTGCCAGTAGCGCCCGCGGTCGCCGTCCTGCCAGTAGCGCCCGCGGTCGCCGAAGAGCGGGCGCGGGTCGCAGCCGTTGCTGCCCGGAAAGCCGCAGGCATCGTCCAGGTGAAGCACAGCGGTGCACCCGCCATGCTGCAGGCACTGCGGATGAGCAAGAATGTCGGCTTCGATCGCGTCGTGTTCGAGTTTCGCGAGCGCGTGCCCGGCTACCGTCTCGAGTACATCGACGCGCCGGTGCGCGACTGCGCCGCGGGCGCGATCCGGAGCATCGCCGGCGGCGGCTGGCTCCAGGCTCGGTTCTCCCCCGCATCCGCGCACTTCGAAGACGGCGCGCCTACGGTTCGAGCGCGCGAGTTCAAACCCGCGCTGAGCATGGTCCGCGAGGTCGAGAGGACCTGCGACTTCGAGGGTGTGGTCACCTGGGTCGTCGGCACCGCGTCACCCCGTCACTACCGCACGTACGAGCTGACATCGCCTCCACGCCTGGTCGTGGAGATCGATCAGTAGTCACTGGCGGGTCGAGAGCGCCTGGCCCATGGAGCACGCGCGCAGCCATGCCGGCTCATTCCAGCGTTCGATGCCGGCGCAACTCCGACAGCGCCTCTTGCGCGTCGTCCCCCGTCAGCATGCGGAAATACCACGTTTGGTCCCGCGCCGGGTCAGGGTTGCTCGAAAAGGGTAGCAAGAATAGCGCGCCCTCGCATGCCTGGAGCACGAGCTCGGGAAGCCGCGGGAAGTCGGCGCCACTCCGACCCCGCAACGTCACGTGTCCGTCCTCACGTAGCTCGTACTTGCCCTGGTAGTGCTCGAGGCCCAGGCCGAAATGGAGGATATCGAGGTCTCGGTCCGGCTCGCGACCGAAGGTGATTTCCCAATCATCATCCGTGCGATACGCGATGCCATCATTCGACCGAAAGACCACCCGCCCGAGAGCGACGAGGCGTTTCCGCAACTCTTCGGCGCCGCCCCTCGCTCTGCCCTCCCTCACGAACGCGAATGCCGGGGCGCTCGGCGTCGGAGCGGGCGCCGGCTCGCACTCCTTCGTGCTGCCGAGCCACCCCGCACTATGGGCCCCAGCGCCCAGCAGTACTGCGGCGCCCGCCCCCAACCCCACGCACCCCAGGTATCGCCAGAGCATCGACGCTAGCGTGTAACGAGCTACGGTGCCGCGCAAGCGGGCCTCGGCACCCCCTGGATCCCCTTGCACCCGACGAGCCAACCCGGACTCGCTCGGGCGCACGTGTCATGCCGGCCCAGGGACGCCGTGGAACACCTCTCCCGCCATCACCTGGTCGTGCTCGTCGAAGCGGAGGTTCTCGGACACTCTTTTGGTCTGGCCGTTGATCTCGGCGGTGTAGATGATCGCGAGCTCGCGACGCGCCGGGTCCCAGAGCGTGTAGTCCAGCGTGAACACCAGAGAGTCGATGCGCGTGAGAGCCAAGGCCCAATAGGCGCGCAGAGCCTCCTTGCCGCGGACGCTGGGTGCGCCGGTGACAGCGAGTGTGGTGGGGCTGGTAAAGACCACGTCCGAGTGGAAGTGCTCGAGGACGGTCTCCACGGCACGGGCATTCCACGCCTCCGCCCAACGGGTTGCGAATCGCTCGACCTGGCCGCGCGTCATCGTCATGCCCCGCTTGTACCTGGCCGCCCCACCGCGAACAACCGCGCGTTTTTGTCGAGACCCTTCGGGCACTGGCATCGAGGCCACGGGCGGTGACTTTGGGCGCCCCAGGGCTGGTCTTTCTGGGCCCGCTGCAGAGTCGGCTGCGCTGGCTCTTTTGAATGGGCGATTGAGAACAAATCGGCTCGGCCGTGCGCGGGGGGACAGCGATCCCGAGAGCCTCGGCGAACCGCTCCTGGGTGAGCCGCACGAAGCGCCGCAGCGCGGCGACGTCGCCGCGTTCGAGGCGGCCTGCGATGATGCGCTCGCGCTGGTCGCCGCGCAGCATGTGCTCGAAGTCCGCGCGCGTCAGCTCCGGCGGATCGTCGATCGGTTCGGTTGGTTCCGGCAGGGGCAGCATCTTCTTCTTCGCCTTCTCCATCTTCTTCTTCATGGAGCCACTTTCACAAAACTCGTGGAAAAGCGCGCGCTCGGCGCGGCTCGCGGGGCGCGCACTGATGATTCGGACCACGTCTGCGTGGCGCGCTGTCCAGACCACTAGTACGCCTCGCGCCACTGAGCCCACGCGACGCTGCTCGTGCCCGCTGTGCTTCTCGTACTACCTTCAATCAACGAGAGACACTCCGCGAAGTCCTGGGTTGCATTGCAAGCCAAGCCGCTAGGTCCAACGCGATGCTCCGGCTCGGCCCTGTCCCTACTCGTGCTACCGTGCCGTCGTGGGCGTTCAGCCAACCGTCTACTGTGCAGATTTGCCAAGCTGCTGCCGACTCGGCGCGCTGATCCGGGACGCGACAGTAAGAGCAATGTCGGAAGTCAATTGTTGCCAATAGTTGACGGTGGTTTCGACCGAGGGGCGACCTAATCGTTGCCAGGGGGCGCAAAAAAATGTCTGAGCCAGACGCGGGAGTCATTGAGTAAACCTTTGGCCCATCGTGGACTTTACCGAAGGCGCCCGATGAGCTAGGTCAGCGACTGAGGGTAAGATTAACGCTTCTCAGGAGCACGTTGGGATGGGCGAACGCACCGCAGCGGAACCGAAGACGGTTAGCAGTGTGGCCGATGCCATTGCGCACTTTCTTCTCTTGCGGCAGGAGCTCTGCCAACCTGATGAGGAGTTTGCCGAGGTCTGGTGCAGGGGCCAGGAAAGCGCGAGATGGCAGCCTGTTCCCGGAATCTTCCGACCGGATGATGGCCCGTTTGATGAAGCCAGCATTGTGCACGATTTTCGCGTACTCGCTCCGGACAATCACCACGATCATCGAAGCCTTTTCGACTGGCTGTGCCTAATGCAGCACTACAACGTGCCGACGCGCCTACTTGATTGGACGGAGAATCTGCTGTTTGCGCTGTACTTCGCCGTGGGGGCAAGTGGCGCCGGGGTAGGACAAGTTTTCCTTCTTGCTCCGCGCCGCCTGAACGAGGTGACAACATCAGCAACTCCGGGCCCAGGACGAATATACGTTCCAGATAGCTTCCACGTAGCCACGCGCGCAGCCCTGTGCCGAGCGCGCGATTATCGCGGCTGGGTTCGTGAATTGGCGGCACTGGAGTACTTCAAAAGCAGCGTGGGTGCCGAGTCGCTCGAGCAGCTGGCGAGTCTCGAGGTCCCCGAGAATCAGCACTATGTGCGGGACTTGCGCGCTCCCATCGCTGTCAGACCGAACCGCTTCAACCCTCGGTTATTGGCGCAGTCTGGGACGTTCACCCTACATGGCGGAAAGGTCTACGGCTCCAAAGAGCAGCCTCGCACGATTCCAGAAGGAGATGGACTGCCGGGGCCGATACATCTGGAGGACCTGATCGCCCGAGCCGGCAAGCCATTCTTGGCCAAGTTTCGCGTAGAGAAGGAGCCGATCCGCGACCAATTGCGTCACCTGGGGATCCATCACGGCACGCTGTTCCCCGATCTCGACGGACAGGCGGCGTTCCTGAAGCAGCGATGGAAGCACAACGTCTCATTGCCACCACGCGTCTGACCCGTCTTACGATCCGGAAGGTTCGGTGTGACATATCTGGAGGCTTTGACAACGCCCCGCTCGCCTGATCGCTCATTACATCGAAATGCCAAGCTCGGACAGCCGTGACGCCTCGTTGACGGCGTCGCCGA
>Ga0134121_10005440_pt1 | contig 10335 bp, 7 predicted proteins | sample KB301_FD_96463 | JGI IMG/M metagenome (GOLD analysis project Ga0134121, IMG submission 96463) | Terrestrial soil microbial communities without Nitrogen fertilizer from Kellogg Biological Station, Michigan, USA - KB3-0-1 | ecosystem: Environmental > Terrestrial > Soil > Unclassified ...
CAGCGCGATCGCGACCAGCCCGACGCACAGGATGAGCGCGTAGTGCACGGCGGCACGCGACAGCGCCGGTTTCACGGTCGGCAGGACGGTGCTCATGGGCTAACCGTAACCGTCCAGCGGTACCAGTCGGAGGAAACGTTCCAATCGCGCGAGCCCACCGCGCTTACCTGGAACGGCCGCGGCAACTGGGAAGTATCGAGCCTCAGGCGCAGTTCCGCGGCGTAGCTCGAGCCCCGGGGGAGCGCGCCGGGCTCGGCGATGTCGCGCACGCGCACGCGGGAGAGAAACGCGATTGCCTCCGGCAGCGAGGCGAAATTCTGGTAGAGCGTGCCGACGCCGACGCGGTACTGTCGTGTCAGCGCGTTATACGACACGCGGTAGAGCTGGCGCGTATCGAAGATCTTCTCGTTGAACCAGTACCAGCGCGGGCGGGTCAGCACGAATTCGAGCGAGAAATAGAGCGGGATACCCTTGTTGAGCGCATCCTCCAGGATATGGGTCAGCGCGATGTCGAATTCGGCTTCGATGAAATAGCCGTCCTCGGCCGCGACCAGCGTCGCGCGTTTGACCTCGATGCCCTGGGCAGCGGCCGGAGGCGCGGCCGCGCCGAGGAAGAACGCCAGCAGCACGCCGAGCCGGCCGAGACGGCTAAGACTTCTGCAGGAGAGCATAGAAGAAGCCGTCATGCCGTTCGTCCGGAAGCAGTTGGCCTGCGGGCAATTCTGTATCGCTGTCGGCCACGGGAAGCATGAGGCGCGCAGCGTCCCGGTGGCGCTCCAGAAACCGCGCGACCTGGTCGCGGTTTTCCTCGTGGAAAACGGAACAGGTTGCGTACAGCAATTTACCACCACTGGCGAGGGTCTGCCACAGCGCATCGAGCATCACGCTTTGCGTGTGCGCGAATTGCGCGACATCGGTCGCGCGCCGCAGCCACTTGACGTCGGGACGCCGCCGCGCAATGCCCGAGGCGCTGCACGGCGCATCGAGCAGGATGCGCTGGTAAGGCGTCCCGTCCCACCAGCGCGCCGGCTCGGCCGCGTCGCCGCACACGACGCGCGCCGCGAACCCGAGGCGTGCCAGGTTGGCGTGCACCCGCTCGAGACGGTCGGCGTCCCGATCAAGCGCGGTCAGTTGCACGGCGGCGAGTTCCAGCGCGTGCGCGCTCTTCCCGCCTGGCGCCGCGCACGCGTCGAGCACCTGCATGCCGTCCTCGAGATCGAGCAGTGGAGCTGCCAGTTGCGCCGCCGGGTCCTGTACCGAGACGAGCCCCTCGGCGAGCCCGGGAATCCGCTCGGCCGGCAGCGGCTTGTCCAATATCACCGCGCTGGCGCCGTACGCCTCGCAGCCGATGCCCTCACGCGCGAGCAGCGCAAGGTAGCTCGCCGTGTCCGTGCGCCGGCGGTTCACGCGTAGCGCGAGCGGCGGGCGCTGGTTGCCGGCCTCCAGCGCCTGCGCATAGCGCCCCGGGTACTGCGCGCGCAGGCGATCGATCCACCATTGCGGATGACAGTAGCGGGCCGTTTCCGAGCGCTGCACGCGCGCGTCGAGTTCCGGGCGCCGCCGCAGGAAATTGCGCAGCACGGCATTGACGAGGCCCTTGGCCGAAGCGAGGCCAAGCGCGCCACAGGTACGCACCGCATGATCCACGACGGCATGGGGTGCTGCGCGCGTGCGCTCGAGCTGGTAGAGCACCACGAGCAGCAGTGCGCGCAGCTGCGCATCCTTCAGCGGCTTGTCGAGCAGCGCCTCGAGCAGCGCCTCGAAGCGCGGGAGGAAGCGCAGCGTGCCGTACGCGAGGTCCTGGGCCACCGCCCGGTCGTGCGCATCGAGAGCGGTATGCCGGCGCCACGCCGCCGCGAGCTCCGCATCCAGGCTGCGGCCGTCGAGCACCTGCCCGAGCACGGCGGCGGCCAGGCGTTGCGCTTCAATCACCGGCAGCCCCGAGGCGTGCCCCGGGCGCAAGCTTGAAGCCGGAAAGAAAAGCCTGGGCCGGGAGCCTCTTGCCGCCCGCCCGCTGCAGTTCGGTGATGCGCAAGGCATCCCTCCCGCAGGTCACTACGATGCCGTCCGCGCCCACGTCGCTCACGGTTCCCGCTGCGCCCGCGGCACGCAGCTCGACCACCGCGCGCCAGATCTTGAGCGTTGCGCCTTCGCACTGCGTCTGCGCGCCCGGCGCAGGATCGAGTGCGCGCACTTGCCGCTCGATCTCCGCGGCCGGCTTGTGCCAGTCGATTCCCGCATCTTCCTTGCCGATGCGCGCGGCGTAAGTGACGGTGGCGGTATCCTGCGGGCGCGGCGCGGGATGGGTCGCCAGCGCCTGCACGAGCAATTTCGCGCCGAGCATGCCCAGGCGATCGTGCAGGGTGCCGCTGGTGTCGCCGGTGGAAATCTCGAGCGCTTCCTGCAACAAGATCGGGCCGGTATCGAGGCCCGCATCCATTTGCATGATGGTGATCCCAGTTCTGGCATCGCCCGCGAGCAACGCACGCTGGATAGGCGCGGCCCCGCGCCAGCGCGGAAGCAGCGATGCGTGGACGTTGATGCAACCGCGTGCCGGCAGCGCGAGCAGCGCTGGCGGCAGCATGAGCCCGTAGGCGGCTACCACGATCGCCTCCGGGCGCGCTTGTGCGACCGCGTCCTGCGCGGCCGGATCCTTGAGCGTCGCGGGCTGCAGGAAGCCGAGCCCGCGCTCCAGCGCGAGCCGTTTGACCTCCGAAGGCCGCGATTTCAGGCCGCGGCCGGCCGGGCGGTCCGGCTGCGTGAGGACGAGCGTGACTTCGTGCCTCGCGGCGAGCAGGGCATCCAGCGATACTGCCGCGAATTCCGGGGTGCCGGCGAAAACGAGTTTCATCGCGACGGTAGCGCCAGCGGCAAGGAGCAATTCATGGACGTGCTGCGAGACGCGCGGTTCGAGACCGCGAAGCGCGTGCGCAAATCAGAGTGCGAGGCGCCGGGCGTCGGGCTCCGCCGTTCGCCGTCCCTGTTTCTTCAACCTGGCGAGGATACGCCCCTGCTTCAACCGGGAGAGCTTCTCCACGAACACCTTGCCCTCGAGATGATCCATCTCGTGCTGGATGCACACGGCGAGCAGACCGTCGGCATCGAGATCGAATTCGCGACCTTCGGCATCGAGCGCGCGCACGGTCACGCGCCCTGCGCGCGTCACCTTGTCGTACACCCCCGGCACCGAAAGGCAGCCTTCCTCGCAGTCCGACTGGCCGCTGGCGGCGACGATTTCCGGGTTCACGAACACCCGCAATTTGTCGTGGGTTTCCGAGATATCAATTACGATGACGCGCACGTGTACGTCGACCTGTGTTGCGGCCAAGCCAACCCCCGGGGCGGCGTACATGGTCTCAGCCATGTCTTTGATTAACTTGCGAATTTTATCGTCGACGCGCGCCACCTTGGCGGCTACCTTGTGCAGCCGCGGGTCCGGGTAGCGCAAAATGCTGAGTGCGGTCATAGAAAAGCTTGCTAATTTAATCAACTACATGCAGAATTTAATCCAAACTCTCGGGCGCAGTTCCATCACTGGGGCTGCGCCTGTTGGTCTCTTAAGTGGGGGCGTTTTTATGCGTAAAGCCATTATATCCCTGATATTGCTGATGACTCCGGTGCTGTCGGCGTTCGCGGCCGATGCCAGCGCCTTGAGGGACGACGCGCCCGACCGCTACATCGTGGTTCCGGGCGACACCCTGTGGGGCATCTCCGGGCGCTTCCTCAAGGACCCGTGGAAATGGCCCGAGGTCTGGAAGATGAATCAGGAGCAGATCAGGAATCCGCACCGAATCTACCCGGGTGACGTCGTCGTGCTCGACCGCGCCACCGGACAGTTGCGGCTGCAGTCTTCGTCGCAGGATCAGGGCTCCATCACCACCGTCAAGCTCTCACCCCGGGTCCGGGGCCAGGCCCTTCCCGACGCCGCGGTTCCGGCCATCTCTCCTTCAGCCATTGAACCGTTCCTGTCGCGCCCGATGGTGGTCTCGCAAAACGAACTCGACAGCGCGCCGTCGATCACAGCTACTCAGGAAAACCGTGTGGCGACCGGCGCCGGTGACACCGTTTACGTGGGCGGCCTCAAAAAGGAATTGGGCCCGGTATGGCAGGTATTCCGCCGTGGCGATGCCTTGATCGATCCGGACACCGGCGAGGTGCTCGGGTATGTCGCGATCTATCTAGGGGAAGCGCAGGTGCTCAAGTTCGCTGAGCAAAGCACAGTCGCCATCACCCGCTCGGCGCAGGAAATCTACGCCGGTGACCGCTTGCTGCCCGCCGGCAGGGAGCAGCCGACGTTCTCCTATGTGCCGCGTGCACCGAATAAATCGGTGCGCGGCCGCATCATCTCGACCTACAGCGGACTGTGGGAAACCGGGGCGCTCGGTATTGTCGCGCTGTCCAAGGGCGCGAAAGACGGGCTCGAAGTGGGGAATGTGCTGGCGATCCACCGCAGCCTGAGCACCGCGCGCTACGAGATGCGCTCTTCTGCGCTTTTCGGAGTCCAGGGACCAGGGGGTAGCGAGTCGCCGCGGACCTATTACAGCGAGGAGTTGAACGTCCGCAATAGCCCGCTGTATTCACAGGGCCAGCCGATCAGCGCGAAACAGACCGCCAACCTGCCCGATGAGCGCTACGGGCTGGTGATGATTTTCCGCACCTTCGACCGCGCCGCGTTCGGCATGGTCATGCAGTCTTCCCGCCCGGTGGCGTTGAACGACGTCGTCACCAATCCCTGATATCCGCGGGAGGCTTTGCCTCCACCGGATCACCCACCCGCGCCGTCTGCCAACGGCGCGTTTTATTTCTGCCGGCGACATGCCGCTAGCCGAGGATCTCGCCGCATGGCTCAGATTGAGCCTTACCCCGGGTCTCGGTTCCGAGAGCTTGCGCCGGCTGCTCGCCGATTTCGGCGGACCTGAGCCGATACTGGACGCGAGCCGTGCTCAACTGGCGCGGCACGTCGGGGACGCCGTAGCGGCCGCGATCAAGCAGACGGACACCGACGCGGCGCTGGCCGCAGTTTCCGCCTGGCTGGAGGACCCCGCGAACCACGTCGTCACGCTGGCGGACGCCGCCTACCCGGCGCAACTGCTGCAGATTTCCGATCCCCCGCCACTCCTCTACGTCAAAGGACGTGTTGATCTGCTGTCCCGCTCGTCGGTGGCGATCGTCGGCAGCCGCAATGCGACCGCACAAGGTGCCGCCAACGCCGAGGCCTTTGCCCGGACGCTTTCCGCGGCCGGCTTGACCGTAGTAAGCGGGCTCGCGCTTGGCATCGATGCGGCAGCGCACCGTGGTGGGCTGGCGGGTGGCGCCTCGAGCGTGGCGGTGCTCGGCACCGGCGCCGACATGGTCTATCCGGCGAAGAATCGCGCGCTGGCGCACGAACTCGCCGCGCAAGGGGTGCTGGTCTCCGAATACCCCCTCGGCATGAGCCCGCTTCCTGCCAACTTTCCCCGCCGCAACCGGATCATCAGCGGGCTTGCACTGGGTTGCCTCGTGGTAGAAGCGGCGACCGACAGCGGCTCACTCATCACCGCGCGGCTCGCCGCCGAGCAGGGCAAGGAAGTGTTCGCCATTCCAGGCTCGATCCACTCTCCGCTCACGAAAGGTTGTCACGCGTTGATCAAGCAGGGCGCGAAACTGGTCGAATCTGCGGCCGACATCCTGGAAGAGCTCAAGCTGCCGGCACCGCCATCCGCCCCGCCGGCGCCCGGCGCGATCGCCGGCTCGTCCGCCGCCCGCCTGCTCGACGCGATGGGCCACGATCCTTGCGATCTCGGCACGCTAGCCGCCCGCTGCGGTTTCACCGCCGCGGAGACCGCCGCGCTGCTCACGCAACTCGAGTTGGACGGCCACGTTTCTGTCCTGCCCGGCGGCCTGTATCAGCGCCTGGCGCGCTAGGTTTTCACCCGCCGGCCGCCGCGAAAACTTGCCTCGACTGTTGTTTGTACTTATTATCGTGCGCTCTTTTGCCCCGCCGACGGACACGTAACGCATGGGAAAGCAGTTGATCATCGCCGAGAAGCCTTCTGTCGCCGCCGACATTGCGCGCGCATTGGGCGGCTTCAAGAAACACAACGATTACTTCGAAAGCGATGAATACGTGCTGTCCTCGGCCGTCGGCCATCTGCTCGAGCTGCGCGCGCCCGAGGAGCACGACCCGCGCAAGGGCCGCTGGACGTTCAAGCATCTGCCGGTAATTCCGCCGCATTTCGAGCTCGCGCCGATCGAGAGAAGCGAGCCGCGCCTGAACGTGCTGCTGCGGCTGATGAAGAGGAAGGACGTGACCGGGCTCGTCAACGCGTGCGACGCGGGGCGCGAGGGCGAATTGATCTTCCGCTACATCGTGCAGCACGCGAAGGCGAAGAAACCGATCGTGCGGCTGTGGCTGCAGTCGATGACACAGGGTTCGATCCGCGAAGGCTTCGAGGGGCTGCGCGCCGACCGCGACATGCTGCCGCTCGCCGACGCGGCGAAGTGCCGCTCGGAGGCCGACTGGCTGATCGGCATCAACGGCACGCGCGCGATGACCGCGTTCAATAATCGCATCAACGAAACCGGCTTCTTCAAGACCACCGTCGGGCGCGTGCAAACGCCGACGCTGGCGATCCTGGTCGAGCGCGAGGAACGCATCAAGGCCTTCAAGCCGCGCGATTACTGGGAAGTACATGCGCGCTTTGGCGCCAAGGCGGGCGAGTACCCCGGTCGCTGGTTCGACCCCGGCTTCAAGAAGGATGATGATTCCGAGCGCAAGACCGAGCGGATATGGCGCGCGGCTGACGCCGAAGCCGTCGTCGCGGCCTGCCTGGGCAAGACCGGCACCGTAGAGGAGGAAACCAAGCCGGCGACGCAGATGTCGCCGCTGCTCTTCGACCTGACCAGCCTTCAGCGCGAAGCAAACGGGCGTTTCGGCTTCTCGGCGCGCACCACGCTCTCCCTGGCGCAGGCGCTCTACGAGCGCCACAAGGTCCTCACCTACCCGCGCACCGACGCGCGCGCGCTGCCCGAGGACTATCTCGGGACGGTGAAGAAGGCGATGGAGATGCTCTCCGGCGCAAAAGAATACGCGCCGTTTGCCAAAAACGTGCTGAAGAACGGCTGGGTCAAGCCCAACAAGCGAATATTCGACAACACCAAGATCAGCGACCACTTCGCCATCATCCCAACGCTGCAGGCGCCCAAGCACCTGAACGAGATCGAGCAGAAACTCTACGACCTGGTGGTGAGGCGCTTTCTCGCGGTATTCCATCCGCCCGCCGAATACCTGCAGACGACGCGCGTGACGACGGTGGAAGGACACTCGTTCAAGACCGAGGGCCGGATCCTGCAAAACCCCGGCTGGCTCGCGATCTACGGCAAGCTCGTGCAGGAAGAGAATCTGAACCTGCCGCCGATCGGCGCGAACGAGAAGGTGGACGTGCTCGAGGTCGCGGCGCAGGCTAACCAGACCAAGCCGCCGCCCCGTTACTCGGAAGCAACGCTGCTCTCCGCCATGGAAGGCGCCGGCAAGCTGGTGGAAGACGACGAGTTGCGCGAGGCGATGGAAGCGAAAGGGCTCGGCACGCCGGCGACGCGCGCGGCGGTCATCGAGGGCCTGCTCTACGAGGACTACATACACCGCAACGGTCGGGAACTGGTGCCCACGCCCAAGGCGTTCTCGCTCATGTTCGCGTTAAAGCATTTCGGCGTCACCGAGATCACCTCCCCCGAACTCACCGGCGACTGGGAATACAAGTTAAAGCAGATGGAAGGCGGAAAGCTGCCGCGCGAAGAGTTCATGGACCACATCGAGCAGGTCACGCGCGACCTGGTGGAACGCATCCGCAAGGGCGAAATTCCCGACGAGGTTTACGCGATCGTGGAGGCGCCGTGCCCGAAGTGCGGCGGCGTGGTGCAGGAGAACTACCGCAAGTTCCAGTGCCAGAAATGCGAATTCTCCCTGTACAAAGTGTCGGCCGGGCGCGAATGGTCGCCGGAAGAAGTGGCCGAGTTGATCAACAAGCGCTTCATCGGCCCGTTGACCGGTTTCAGGAGCCGCATGGGCAAGCCGTTCTCGGCGGGGATCCGGCTCAACAACGAGCTGAAGATCGAGTTCGACTTCGGCCAGGTCCGGCTGGAGGAAGAAGCGGCTAACCCGCCCGACTTCACTACCCAGGAAAGCCTGGGACCGTGCCCGAAATGCGGCTCGCGCGTGTTCGAGTACGGTTCGGTCTATTTGTGCGAAAAATCCGTCGGCACCGCGCGCAGTTGCGAATTCCGCTCCGGCAAGATGATCCTGCAGCAGCCGATCGAGCGCGCGCAGATGCAGAAGCTGCTTGCCACCGGCCGCACCGATCTCCTGACGACCTTTGTTTCCCGGAAGGGCCGGCGCTTCAAGGCGTTTCTCGTGAAGACGCCCGAAGGCAAGGTCGGCTTCGAGTTCGAAGCGCGCGCGCCGCGCCCGCCGAAGGCCGGCGAGCCCGCAGCGGCGCCATATGTTGCACCCAAGCGCGGGCGCGGCGCAGCAGCTCCGAGTACGGTCCCCGCGGCTCCCGCGTCCACGGCGAAACGCCCGAAAGCAGCCGCCAAACCCGCACGCTCCTCCGCACCGAAGGCTGCATCAAAGACCGCACCTAAAGTCGCGGCCAAGCCTAAACGCAAAGCGGCGTGAGGAGATTGGCGCGAAATCGCGTCAAAATCCTAATATATTCAATTATTTAGTCAGCGCGGCAGCGCTGCGTGACACTAAATGTCGAGGTTGCGCACGCCGAGCGCATTGATCTCGATAAATTCACGGCGCGGCTCAACCTCATCGCCCATCAGCGTGGAGAAGATTTCTCCGGCGTGAATGGCGTCTTCTATCCTCACCTTGAGGAGCCGCCGCGAACTGGGATCCATCGTGGTCTCCCACAACTGCTCCGGGTTCATTTCGCCCAGGCCTTTGTAGCGCTGGACGCTGATCCCGCGCTGCACTTCCCCGAGCAGCCAATCGATTGCCTCGCGGAATTCCTTCACCGGCTGCTGTTGCCCCCCGCGCTTCACGCAAGCGCCCTCGCCCAATAATCCGTGCAGCACCTGGGAAGTCTTGCGAATCTGCTCGTAGTCGCCGCTTTGCACGAAATCGGCGTCGATCACGTTCTGGTGCACCACGCCGTGCTGCGTGCGGCTGACGGCCAGGGTGTGGCGCTCGGTTTTTTCTTCGTAGCGGACCGTCACCTTCATGCCCAGGGGAAGCAGAAGGGCGGCGAGGTCCTTCGCGCTCTTTTGCGCGCTTTGCTCGTCGGATAGATCCAGGTGAACCGGCTGGCGCAGCAGCGCGTGCAACACGTCCTCGTCGATCAGCCGGCTGGCGCGCTCGATCACCGCTTCCGCAAGGAGGTACTCATTCGCAACTTTCTCCAGCGCCTCCTTGGTCAAGGTCTCGCCCTTGGTCGCGGTCTGGAGTTCCGCCTCGGAGAGCGCAAGCTTGAGCAGTTGCTGCTTCAACTCGTGCTCGTCCTTGAGGTAACGCTCGTTTTTTCCATGCTTTATCTTGAACAACGGGGGCTGGGCGATATAGATGCGCCCGTCCTCTATCAGCTGATGCATCTGTCGGAAGAAAAACGTCAGCAGCAGCGTGCGGATATGCGACCCGTCCACGTCCGCGTCGGTCATGATAATGATGCGGTGATAGCGCAATTTCTCCGGCGCGTATTCCTCGCCGATTCCCGTGCCGAGCACGCTGATCAACGTGATGATTTCCTGCGAGGAGAGCAGTTTGTCCAAGCGCGCGCGCTCGACGTTGAGAATCTTGCCCTTCAGCGGCAGGATTGCCTGGAACTTGCGGTCGCGCCCTTGCTTGGCCGAGCCGCCTGCGGAATCGCCCTCGACGATGTAGAGCTCGCACTGGGCGGGGTCGCGCTCCTGGCAGTCGGCGAGCTTGCCCGAGAGCCCGAACGAGTCGAGCACGCCCTTGCGGCGCGTCAGCTCGCGCGCTTTGCGCGCCGCCTCTCTCGCGCGCGCGGCGTCGATGATCTTGGAGCAGATCACGCGCGCATCGGCCGGTTTCTCGAGCAGGAACTCGCCCAACTTCTGGGCGACGATTTCGTCCACCACCGGCCGCACTTCGGAAGAAACCAGCTTGTCCTTGGTCTGCGACGAGAACTTGGGTTCCGGCACTTTCACCGACAGCACCGCCGTCAGCCCTTCCTTCATGTCGTCGCCGGTGGTTTCAATCTTGGCTTTCTCGGCAAGCTTGGTGGTCTCGATGTACTGATTTAACGTGCGCGTCATCGCGCCGCGCAGACCTGTCAGGTGCGTGCCGCCGTCGCGTTGCGGAATGTTGTTCGTGAAGCACTGCATCGACTCCTGGTA
>Ga0134121_10005443_pt1 | contig 10333 bp, 9 predicted proteins | sample KB301_FD_96463 | JGI IMG/M metagenome (GOLD analysis project Ga0134121, IMG submission 96463) | Terrestrial soil microbial communities without Nitrogen fertilizer from Kellogg Biological Station, Michigan, USA - KB3-0-1 | ecosystem: Environmental > Terrestrial > Soil > Unclassified ...
CGCCGATCTTCGCGGGATCGGACTTCGGGCCGGCCAGCACGAAGTCGTTGTACATCACCGGCAGGCGCTTCACGCCGAACCCCTCGGCGATGAATTTCTCCTCGGCCGATTTCGCATGGACGAACACCACGTCGGCGTCGCCGCGGCGCGCCATATCGAGTGCCTGGCCGGTGCCGAGCGCGACTACGCGCACTTGCACTCCTGTCTTCTTCTCGTATGCGGGCAACAGATGCTTGAACAGTCCTGACTGCTCCGTGGAAGTCGTGGAGGCCACTGTGATGAAGCGGGACTGCGCACCGACTACCGGAATTAATGAAAAAAATAATATGATTGATATCCAATGTTTATTAATCATATTTGAGGTAACTCCTCACGTAAAAAAGCCGCCCCTTCGGTGGACGCAGGCTGCCGGAAAAAGCGATCCGCCTCGGACCGCTCGACCAGCCGCCCCTGGCTGAGAAACAGGATTTCGTCGCCCAGGCGCCGCGCCTGGCCGAGGCTGTGGGTAGTCATCACGATCTTGGTGCCGCCCGCGCGGATCTGGCCGATGATGGTCTCGACCTCGCGCGTGGCGCCGGGATCGAGATTGGCGGTGGGCTCGTCGAGAAACAGCACTTCCGGCCCCAGCGCCCAGGCGCGCGCCAGCGCGAGCTTCTGCTGCTCGCCGCCCGAGAGCACCCGCGCGGGCCGCTCCGAGACGCCCGCCAACCCTACCGCATCGATCACGTCGCGTGCGCGCAGCTCGCGCTCGCCTGGCGCGATGCCGGCAAGCTTGAGACCGTAGACGACGTTAGCCAGCGCGGAGCGGCGCAGCATGACCGGGCGCTGGAACACCATCGCCTGCCGCTTGCGCCCGTTCCCTTGGCCGCGCCAGGTGATGCTGCCCGACGTTGGCGCAAACAGGCCGTGGCACAGCCGCATGAGCACGCTCTTCCCCGCCCCGTTGGACCCGAGTATGACGGTGCGTGGTCCTTCGGTGATCTCCATCGAAACACGGTCGATGATCTTCCTGCCGTCGACGGCAAAAGAAACCTGGTCGAGGACGAGCGGTAGCATGCTTAACCGTAGCGCCGCTGCGCGGCTTCCTTGACCCAGTACGCGCCCGCGTTCAACGCGAGCACCAGCGTGATCAGGATGATGCCCAGCCCCAGCGCGAGTGGCAGGTCGCCCTTGCTGGTCTCGAGCGCGATGGCCGTCGTCATCACGCGCGTGACGCCGTCGATGTTGCCGCCCACGATCATGACCGCGCCCACTTCCGCGGCGGCGCGGCCGAATCCGGCAAGGACGATGGTGACCAGCGAAAAGCGTGTGTCCCAGAGGAGCGTCAGGGCCGAAGTCACCAGCCCGGCTCCGAGCGAGCGCAGCAGCTCCCGGTATTCCTGCCACGCGTCCTCGATCACCTGCCGCGACAGCGCCGCGACGATCGGCAGGATCAGTATGGTCTGGGCCACGACCATCGCGGCGGGCGTGAACAGGATGCCGAACTCTCCGAGCGGGCCGGCGCGTGACAGCATCAGGTAAACCAGCAGGCCCACTACCACCGGCGGCAGGCCCATCAACGCGTTCAACACGACAATCAGGGCCTGCCTCCCGGGAAAGCGCCCGACTGCGATTGCGGCGCCAAGCGGCAAGCCCAGGACGCAGGCAATAACGACCGCTGTCAGGCTCACCCGCAGGGAGAGCAGCACGATCTCCGCGAGCTTGGGATCCACGCCCACTATCAGGCGCCCGGCTTCGCTCAGGGAAATCAGGGTCTCGTGCATGCGAACTATTATGCTTTATTGGGCGAGGGCTCCACGGAGGCGGGATGCCCGTGTCCCTGGGTATCGATACCGGCCGTGAAAATGATTGCGCCTGCCGCCGGATCTCGTCGGCGGCAGGCACAAGCTGAAACGCCGTTATACCGTTTAGACCTTGATTTCCCGCGCGGTGATCGTGTACTTGAACGCGTCGGGATCGAGCTGGTCGAGAATCTTGCCGCCGCTTTCCCCGTTCGTGTACATCAGGTACGGGATCATCGGCCCGGTGGAATTCGGCAGCTTGACGTCGTGCGCGGTGTTGTAGGCGAGCCAGTTCATTTCCCATCCGCCAAACAGCCGTTTGCGCGCCGCCACTACCTTCGGATCGTTGACCGCCAGGTTGCCGGGCGGCTCCTCCAGCACGACCTTCCGCACGTCCGCTGGATCGACCGGCACCCAGCCGATGCCCTTGGCGAAGAATTCAGCGCGGCAGTGCTGGGCCCGGCTCGCATTGGGATTGCCTATCCCCATGCTCCGGTAGCCGTATTGCGATGCCGCGACGCGGACGCCGTAGACGTCGCGCGCCGGAATGCCGATCGAGCGCGCCATGCCGACGAACATGGCGTTCAGATCGCCGCACTTGCCGCCGAAATTCTTGGTCTCCAGCATGGTCTGGATATCGCCCCAGCCGCAGCCACGTACTTTCGCGTCGCGGAAAGTGTTGTCCACGATCCATTCATAGATCAGGCGCGCCTTCTCGACATCGGTCTTCGCACCCTTGACGATGTCCTCCGCGGTATCGCGCACGATGCCGTCGGTGGGGATATAGATCGTCGCGGCAGTTTCGTGTTTGACCTGGGCTGCCGACAGCGTGGGCGCCCCGGACCTGGCTTTCGTCACGTCCACCATGCGCTCGCGCGTGGCGAAGCGGCTCGTGACTTCGACCACCGGTGCCTTCTCGCTCTCCTTCCACTCGGCGTAGACCATTTGCGCGCCGTACTTGCCGTCGGTCGCGAGCTTCATCTGGCCATTGCCGGTCCACTTGTTGCCCATCGGGTTGTGCCAATCGCTTTTCTCGGTGAACGGCAGCGGGATCCACGCGCGCGAGACGCCCGCCGGTTTGGCGATTTCCACCCGGGTCACGGTTTCGTACGTCTTCCACCCCTCGGCCGCCTGGGCGGCGATCGTCTCGCGCACGGCGGACGGCATGACGGCGAGCGCCGGCACGGCCAGGGTAGCTTGCAGAAATTTGCGTCGTTCCATTTTCAGGCTTTCCTTTGTTGAATCGCGCAGCTGGCGGCGCGCAGAATGGGTTTTATAGCATAAATTCCCCCACCCCCTTTGGTGGGCTAGAATGGGCGCAACCTTGCGAGCCAAGCGGCCCGGAAAAAGCCCGATGAATGAACCCGTTAGAGACGCCAGCACGATCAGCTGCGCCGACGATTACGATCCCAACTCGATGCCGGTTCAGAAGGCGCGGGAAGTTATTGCGCGCTTCCTGACGCCGGTGACGGCCTCGGAACGCGTCCACGTGCGCGCGGCGCTGGGGCGTGTGCTTGCCGAGGACGTGATCTCCCCGCTCAACGTTCCGGCCCACGACAATTCCGCCATGGACGGCTACGCGGTGCGCTATGCCGACCTCAAGAGCGACGGCGAGGTCACGCTCAAGAATGCCGGCACGTCGTTTGCCGGCGTTCCCTACAAAGGCACCGTGGGCACCGGGCAGTGCGTGCGCATCATGACCGGCGGCGTGATGCCCGCGGGCACCGACACTATCGTGATGCAGGAGCACGCCAAGGCCGAGGGCGACAGGATCACCGTCGGCAAAGGCCACAAGAAAAACCAGCACCTGCGCCGCGCGGGTGAGGACCTCGCGACCGGGCAAGTCGCCCTGAAGCGCGGCGTCACGCTGCGGGCGGCGGACATCGGGCTCATCTCCTCGCTCGGCGTCGGCGAAGTCACCGTGTATCGCAGGCTGCGGGTGGCGTTCTTCTCAACCGGCGACGAGCTGGTCTCGATCGGCACGCAGCCGAAGGAAGGCCAGATCTTCGACAGCAACCGCTACACGATTCACGCCATGCTCGAGCGCCTCGGCTGCGAGGTGATGGACATGGGCGTGGTGCGCGACGATCCCGCGCTGCTCGAGAAGGCATTCAAGGATGCGGCCGCGGCGGCGGACGTCGTGATTACCAGCGGCGGCGTGTCGGTCGGCGAAGCCGATTTCGTGAAGGTGCTGCTGAACAAGCTCGGCGAAGTCGTGTTCTGGAAAATCGCGATGAAGCCGGGACGCCCTCTCGCCTACGGAAAGATAGGAAACGCGCATTTCTTCGGCCTGCCGGGCAACCCGGTCTCCGTCATGGTGACGTTCTACCAGTTCGTGCGCGACGCGCTGCTGAAGCTGGCCGGCTGCGACCCGGTGCCGGTGGTGCCGACGTTCAAGGTGCCCTGCACTTCCAGCCTCAAGAAAGCGCCGGGGCGCACCGAGTTCCAGCGCGGCATCCTCACTCAGGATGCTGCCGGCAACTGGAGCGTGCGCGTCACCGGCGAGCAGGGCTCGGGCATCCTGCGCTCGATGTCGGAGGCGAACTGCTTCATCATCATGCCCACCGACCAGGGCAACGTCGCCCCGGGCGCGCTGGTCGAAGTGCAGGTACTCGAAGGAATCATCTAGTGGCCGTTTCGGAGTGACATAACGGCCCCCAATGCAGGGAAGTACCTTCTCGTTCCTATACTAAGTATTTGAATAAACAAGGATTTATGACAACGATCAAGCAGCAGGATTTCATCCAGAGCATCGCAGACGGCTTCCAGTTCATCGCCACCTATCATCCGGTGGATTTCATCAAGGCGATGGGCGAGGCCTACGAGCGCGAGCAGTCGCCCGCCGCGAAGAACGCGATCGCCCAGATCCTCATGAATTCGCGCATGTCGGCCGAAGGCCACCGCCCGGTGTGCCAGGACACCGGCATCGCGGTGGCGTTCCTGAAGATCGGCATGGACGTGCGCTGGGACGCGAAGCTGAGCGTCGAGGACATGGTCAACGAAGGCGTGCGCCGCGCCTACATGGACAAGGACAATCCCCTGCGCGCCTCGATGCTGGCGGACCCCGCCGGCACCCGCAAGAACACGCGGGACAACACGCCGGCGGTGATCCACATGGAAGTCGTTCCCGGCGACAAGGTCGAGGTCAAGCTCGCGGCCAAGGGCGGCGGCTCCGAGAACAAGTCGCGCTTCGCCGTGCTGAACCCGAGCGATTCCGTGGTGGACTGGATCCTGGAACAGGTCCCGACCATGGGCGGCGACTGGTGCCCGCCCGGCATGCTCGGCATCGGCATCGGCGGCACCGCCGAGAAGGCGATGCTGCTTGCCAAGGAATCGCTGATGGCGCCACTCGACATGCACCTGCTGAAAGCGCGCGGCGCGAAGACGCGCACCGAGGAGTTGCGCATCGAGATCTTCGACAAGGTCAACGCGCTCGGCATCGGCGCGCAGGGACTGGGCGGGCTCACCACCGTGCTCGACATCAAGGTGCTCGATTACCCGACCCATGCCACATCCCTGCCCGTGGCCGTGATCCCGAACTGCGCGGCGACCCGCCACGTCGAGTTCCACCTCGACGGCAGCGGCCCGGCCCGCATCGATGTGCCGGGGCTGGAGCACTGGCCGAAGATTTCGGTGGATCTCGCCACCGGCGCAAAACGTGTCAACCTCGAGACGCTCACCAAGGCGGAAACCGCGACCTGGAAGGCCGGGGAGCGGCTGCTGCTGACGGGAAAGATCCTGACGGGGCGCGACGCCGCCCACAAGCGGCTCGCCGACCTGATCGCGAAGGGCGAGAAGCTGCCGGTGGATTTCACCAACCGCTTCATCTACTACGTCGGACCGGTGGACGCGGTGCGCGACGAAGTGGTCGGCCCGGCCGGCCCCACCACTTCCCGGCGCATGGACAAGTTCATGGACACGATGCTCGGCAAGACCGGGCTGCTCGGCTCGATCGGAAAATCCGAGCGCGGCATGCAGGCTATCGAGGCGATCAAGCGCCACAAGGGGATCCACCTGATCGCCGTCGGCGGCGCGGCCTACCTGGTGTCGAAGGCGATCCGGGGCTCGCGCGTGCTGGCGTTCCAGGACCTCGGCATGGAGGCGATCCATGAATTCGACGTGAAGGACATGCCGGTCACCGTGGCCGTGGACACCACCGGCGACGCCGCGCACGAGTCCGGGCCGCGCGAGTGGCGCTCCCGGATCGGAAAGATTCCCGTGACAGTCGCCTAGGCAATCACGACAGCAACAAAAAAGCCCGGGAATCCCGGGCTTTTTTTGCTGCCGATCGCTCCTGCCGCTATTTCTTCTTCGCCGGCGCCTTGACCGGCGCGGCGGATTTGATTCCATGCTCCTTCTTGTAGTGCGCTACCGCCCGATCCTGGGATTTAGCGAGCTGTTCCCCTTCCATCTTGGCCACTTCGGCCGCCTTCGCCTTTTTCGCCTCGGCGGCCGCCTTGGCTGCATCGTCCATCGGGGCCACGGGTAGCTTGGCGTAAGCCAGGCTAACGGCACCCGCCACCAGCAGCGCGGGCACGACCATCCAGAATTTCGGCGCTTTCATAGTTTCCACCCCTCCTTCATGGCCGACGCATGCGCCGCCGACGGGGCTCCGCCCGCGGTTTTGGTCTGGCCTCTCACTTCGTTGTACCAGTATTCGTGGTGCTCCTTGGCCCAGGTCTCATCCACCGCGCCATTGCGCATGGATTCGTAGGCGCCTTCCATCCCGATCGTCCCGAGATAGATATGGCCGAGCGATATCGTCATGAACAGGACAGCGGCGATCGCGTGGATCACGTTCGCCTGCTGCATCGACGCGCGCGCTCCCTGGACGATTGCGGGAAAGTCCAGGACGAATCCCGTGACGCTGACGACGATGCCGAACCCGGTCACGCCAACCCAGAACCAGGATTTCTCGCCGGCGTTGAAGCGCCCGGACGGAACATGCTCACCGCTGACGAGACCGCCCGCCTTGGCAAACCAATTGAGGTCGTACGCCTTGGGCAGGTTGTCCTTCACGAAGGTTACGAACATCAGCACGGTGCATATCGCGAACAGCGGCCCCACGAAGTTATGCAGGTTCTTGCACAGGATCGCGAGCCACGAGAACAGCGTGTAGCCGAACACCGGCAGCAGGATGTACTTGCCGAAAAGCATGACGATCCCGGACAGGGCCAGGATCACGAAGCTGATCGCGGTGGTCCAGTGCACGATGCGGTCCCAGTCCGAGAAGCGCTCGATCATCCGCCCGGTCGGCGTTCCGTGTAGCTTGATCGCGCCCTTGCGCCAGTAAAAGAGCCCGATTGCGACCGCCACAAGCACGATCAGCCACCCGCCGTAGATCGTGATCGGCCCATTGCGCAGCCGGCGCCAGGTCTCGCCTTCGCTCTGCACCAGGATGGTGGACTCGGTGCCGCGCACCTGGGTCGTCTGGTAGGGATTTTCGCCCTTGCGCACTTCGCGCCAGACCGGCGCGTTATTGAGCGGCTGGGTCTGCTGGCGCTGCGCCTGTTCCTTGGCGCCGCCGCCACCGTCCGCGGCCCACGCAGACGGCGCGAGCAGCGCTAGCCAGGCGAGAAATAACAAACGTGCTAACACTCGCATGTCAAAGATGCCGGGCATGCGCTCCTCCTTCGTTGTTTACGGCTAATTGCCCGTGATGCGCACGTACTCGTTCTGGCTGAGATTGCGCGCCTTGACCGATTTTTCCCAGGCGTTCTTGTCGCTCTTGAACTGGTCGTTGTCCCACGGATCCTTGTCGGGCTTGCCCTGGTACTTGCCCTGCTTGTAGACCGTGACCTCGGCCTGCTCGCCGCAGCCCGCCACACCCAGCGCAAACCCCGCGGCCACGACAGCCAGCAGCAGCCGGTTCACGATTTTCCTCCCGGCTGCGACGCCGGCTTCGCGTCCGGCTTGCCGTACGCCGTGCCCCAGCCCCAGACCTCGGAGCCCTTGCCGCGCTTCAGCACGCGATCGCGGTAGATGTCGGATATCACGTCGGAATCCCCGCCCAGCAGCGCCTTGGTCGCGCACATTTCGGCACAGGCGGGAAGCTTGCCTTCCGCAAGGCGGTTGCGGCCGTACTTCTTGTATTCGGCGGCCGAATGGTCGGGTTCGGGGCCGCCGGCGCAGAACGTGCACTTGTCCATTTTGCCGCGCAGGCCGAATGCGCCATCCTGCGGGAACTGCGGTGCGCCGAACGGGCAGGCGTAAAAGCAGTAGCCGCAGCCGATGCACAGGTCTTTATCGTGCAGCACCACGCCTTCGTTGGACTTGTAGAAGCAGTCCACCGGGCACACCGCCATGCACGGCGCATCCGAGCAGTGCATGCAGTCGACCGAGATCGATTTCTCTCCCGGCACCCCATCGTTCATCGTCACCACCCGGCGGCGATTCACGCCCCACGGGATCTCGTGCTCCTGCTTGCACGCCGTCACGCAGCCATTGCACTCGATGCAGCGCTCGGCATCCGCGAGAAATTTCATTCTTGCCATGGTAGCTCCTCAATCCCGCTCGGTTTTGTTCAGGCCTTTACGACCTGGCACAGCGTGGTTTTGGTTTCCTGCATCATGGTCACGATATCGTAACCGTAGGTGGTGGCCGTGTTTACGGCCTCCCCGCGTACCACCGGGGCTGCACCTTCCGGGTACTTGTCGAGCAGGTCCCTGCCCTCGAAATGCCCGGCGAAGTGGAACGGACAGAACACCGTCCCGGACGCCACGCGCTCGGTCACCAGCGTCTTGACCTTGATTTGCGCCTTGGATGGCGTCTTCACCCAGACATACTCGTTGTTCTTCACGCCCCGGTCGTTGGCGTCCTTCGGATTGATCTCGACGAACATCTCCTGCTGCAACTCGGCGAGCCAGGGGTTGGATCGTGTCTCGTCGCCGCCGCCCTCGTACTCGGTCAGCCGGCCGCTGGTAAGGACGAGCGGATAGGTCTTGACCGCGTCCTTGTTTGCGTCCTGGACTGTCTTGAACAGCACCGGCATGCGCCAGCGGTTCTTCTGGTCGGCGTGCGTCGGGAACTTCTCGATGAGATCGGGCCGCGGGGTGTACAACGGCTCGCGGTGCAGCGGCACTCCATCGGGGAAGTTCCACACCACCGCGCGCGCCTTGGCATTGCCCCACGGTTGGCATCCGTGCTTCATGACCACGCGCTGGATTCCTCCCGAGAGGTCCGTCTTCCAGTTCTTGCCTTCGGCGGCCTTTTGCTCGTCGGCCGTCAGGTCGTCCCACCACCCGAGTTTTTTCACCAGCACGTGATCGAACTCCGGGTAGCCAGTCGTGATATCTGCGCCCTTGGAATGCGAGCCGTCCTCGGCCAGCAAATTGACGCCGTCCTTTTCCACGCCGAAGTTGGCGCGGAAGTTGCCACCCCCGTCCATCATGTGCTTGGACGTGTCATAGAGGTTCGGTGTCCCGGGATGCTTGATCGCCGCGGTCCCGTAGCATGGCCACGGCATGCCGTAGTAGTCGCCGTCGAGCACGTAGCCGGTCTTGGCGTCTTTGCCACCCTTGGCACGCAACGTCTTCACATCGAACACGTGCTGGTTGCGCATGTGTGCCTGCAGCCGCTCCGGCGACTGGCCGGTGTAGCCGATGGTCCACGAGCCACGGTTGATTTCGCGCAACGCGTCTTCCATGTCGGGCTCATCCATGCCGCCCTTGCCCTTGACCAGCTTGATCTTCGCGACAAACTCTTTGCCGAAACCGAACTTCTGGGCAAGCTGGTACATGATCATGTGGTCGGTGCGCGACTCGAACATCGGGTCGATCACCTTTTCGCGCCACTGGATCGAGCGGTTCGACGCCGTCACCGAGCCCGAGCATTCCATCTGGGTCGCCGCCGGCAGCAGGTAGACACCGTCCTGGCGCACCATCGCGGCCATCGCCGCCGTTGCTGACGGATACGGATCGATCACGACCATCAGGTCGAGTTTCTTCATCGCCTCGACCATTTCCTTGCCGCGGTTCTGGCTGTTCGGCGCGTGGCCCCAGAAAATCACCGCGCGCAGGTTCGGATCCTGGTCCAGGTTTTCGTTCTTCTCCATCACGGCATCCTGCCAGCGCGACACGGTGATGCCGGGCTTCTCCATCGATGCCACCGAGGAGAACTGTTTCTTGATCCATTCGTAATCGACGCCGTATACCGCCGCCCAGTGTTTCCAGGCGCCGGCCGCGATGCCGTAATAGCCGGGCAGCGAGTCCGGGTTCGGGCCGACGTCGGTCGCGCCCTGGACGTTGTCGTGGCCGCGGTAGATGTTGGTGCCGCCACCGGAAACCCCGACGTTGCCGAGCGCGAGCTGGAACACGGCCGATGCGCGCACGATGGCGTTGCCGTTCGTGTGCTGGGTCTGCCCCATCGCCCAAACGATGGTGCTGGGACGGTTCTTGGCCATGGATTCGGCCACGTCGTATACCTCGGCTTCCTTCATGCCGGTGACACTCTCGGTCACTTCCGGCGTCCACTTCATGACTTCTTCCCGGACCTTGTCCATGCCGTAGACGCGGTCGTTGATGTACTTCTTGTCTTCCCAGCCGTTCTTGAAC
>Ga0134121_10005445_pt1 | contig 10332 bp, 9 predicted proteins | sample KB301_FD_96463 | JGI IMG/M metagenome (GOLD analysis project Ga0134121, IMG submission 96463) | Terrestrial soil microbial communities without Nitrogen fertilizer from Kellogg Biological Station, Michigan, USA - KB3-0-1 | ecosystem: Environmental > Terrestrial > Soil > Unclassified ...
ATTTCTATTGGAGGTTAGGAGTAATTAAATGAGCACACCTTTTGAACCGAAGACAAACGGGTCCGAATCCAACGATGAACTTTTGGTGCACCATGATGAAGACGACAGCGAGCGGTCCAACGTGGGATCCTCGATGCGCGATATGGCTGCGCGAATTCCGGAACAACTTTCAGCTATCGGCCGCGACATCAGCCGCACCATCGAGCGCGCGATTTCGGCCAAGGATGATTACATGCTGGCGGTGAAAGTTTCGCATGATGCACAAGTCCGGCTCGGCCAGCTCGTGCAGGCCGGAGTATTCGGCACGCGCGCCGAGGCCGCCGCCTTTCTGATTGACGAAGGCATCAAATCACAAGGACCGCTATTTGAACGCGTCGAGCAGAAGCTCGGTGAAATCGAGCGCTTGCGTGCTGAGTTGCGTGGCATGGTGGGCGAAAGCAAGCCGACGACTTAAACATCTCGACGAAATCGAAACCGGCGACGCGCCACTTCCGCATCATGGCAGGTGGCGCGTCTTGGTTTATCCGAGAGTTCCGCGTTAGAATCTTTCTTTAATTCCCCCAAACACGCTCTTCAAGTTCCCCGACTAAAGTCGGGATTAGATCGGGCCATCTTGTGCAGACCACTTTTCACGTTCCACCTATACCCATAAAACAATTCAGCTTAGCCAATGGACTCCGCGTAGTTCTGAATGAAGATCATTCTGTGCCGGTAGTCTCGGTCGCGGTTTATTACGACGTGGGCTCGCGCAATGAACGCGAAGGCCGGACCGGCTTTGCGCATTTGTTCGAGCACATGATGTTCCAGGGATCAGAGAACGTGCCGAAGGCCGCGCACTTTCAGTACATTTCCAACGCCGGCGGCACCATGAATGGCACCACCTCAAGCGAGCGGACCAATTATTTCGAAACGCTGCCCGCGAACCAATTGCCGCTGGCGCTGTGGCTGGAAAGCGATCGCATGCGCTCGCTGGCCGTCACGCAAGAGAACCTCGACAATCAGCGCGAAGCGGTGAAGGAAGAAAAGCGTTTGCGCTATGACAATCAGCCGTACGTCAATGGTTTCCTGCGGTTGTTTGAAATGAGCTTTAAGAATCCCGCGAATGCGCATTCGACGATCGGATCGATGGAAGATCTCGACGCCGCGACCGTCGAAGACATTCGCGAGTTCTTTCGGATCTATTACGCGCCCAACAATGCCGTGCTTGCGATTGCCGGCGACTTTGATGAAGCCGAGACGCGCAACCTGATCGAAAAGTATTTCGCGACGATTCCCGGCCAGCCCGAACCGCCGCCCGTCGATGTCAACGAACCTGATGAAGTGGCCGAACGACAGGACCTGTTTCGGGACAAACTCGCGCCGGTTCCGGCGTTTGCTCTGGGTTGGAAGATCCCACCACGGCGCATGGCGGAGTTCTACGCGCTGTCGCTGGCGAGCCATCTGTTATTCGAAGGAGAAAGCGCGCGCCTCTATCAAAAGTTGGTTAAAGGCGAAGAATCTGTCGTCCAGATTCAAGGGGGCATCGACGAGCGTCGCGGCCCGTCGGGCTTGTTCATCGTGGTGATCCCGAAGCCGGATCGCGAGCCACATCAGATTCGCGATGCGATCTTTGATGAGATCCACCAACTGGCTACCGATGGTCCAAGCGCCGAAGAGATGGAGAAACTGCGGAATAATCTCTTCAATGCGGCGGCCCGCAGCCGCCAGTCTTCGCTGTATCGCGCGCAACAGCTCGCCGAGTTTGCGCTCTATGACAATGACCCGGAGTTGTTCAATACCGACTTGCAGAATTTCCTCGACGTGACCACCGATCAGATTCGCGAAGCGGTGGCTCAGTCCCTCGACACTGACAATCGCGTACTGCTGGACATCGTGCCGTCACCGCAGGAAGTTCCGGCCGCCGCGCCCCACGAACTGGCTGATCCCGATCAACCGACATCGCCGCTGCCACAAATTCCTGAGCCGCCTGACCCGGCGCCGGAAGGATCACCAATTCCCCGGACTGGTCAGCCGGCAGTTGAATCGAACGAACCGCACTAATCAAACCCGATGATGCAAACTGAAACATTTCGTCGCGAGATGCCGCCGCCGCTCGAGCCGCGGCCGCTAAATATTCCCGAACCGTTTGAGACCACCCTCGATAATGGTCTGGGTTTGGTACTGATTGAGGACAAGCGGTTGCCGTTGATCAGCTTTCGTCTGGCGTTCCGTTCCGGTGACGCGGCCGATCCCGCGAACCTCCCTGGTCTCAGCGACATGATGTCGCACCTCATGACGGAAGGAACAGAATCACGAACTAGCCGGCAAATCGCTGAAGAGATTGAAAAGGTAGGCGCAACTCTCGTAGTCGGATCAAATTCTGATTATACGGGCGTTGCAGCGTCCGCGCTTTCCGCATTCACGAATGAGGTGCTTGAACTGATTGCCGATGTGACTCTGCACCCGACGTTTCCGCAGAACGAGGTTGATCTTGCGCGCGAAAACACGAAGCAAATGTTGATTCAGCAGCGCGCGCAACCCACATTTCTCGCGTCCGAGCGAATGGCGAAAGTCATGTTCGGGTCGCATCCCTATTCTGTCGTTTCGCCGACGGCAGAGATGCTGGACGCATTGACGCGCGATGATCTGCTGTCGTATCGCCGCCGAACTTTTATTCCAAACAATGCAGTCCTGATCGTTATGGGTGACTTCGATCAGGAACCGCTGGTCGCGCGAATCGAGAACCTGTTTGCTGGTTGGCAACCTGGGATGACGACTAAGGCGGATTACCCCGCCCCGCCCCAGCGCTCGCATCGAACGCTGTATATGATCGATCGTCCCGGTTCGGCGCAATCAAATATCGTTATCGCCAACGAAGGAATCACGCGCCAGGATCCCGATTATTTTCCGATGCTGTTGATGCATACGATCCTCGGAGCCAATGCGTCATCGCGGTTGTTTATGAATCTGCGCGAGCACAAGGGTTATACCTATGGCGCGTATTCAAATCTTGATGCGCGACGATTGGCGGGAAGTTTTCGCGCGACCGCAGAAGTACGCACGCCCGTTACCGGTGATTCGCTACACGAGTTCTTCTACGAACTCGAGCGCATTCGTGACGAGCAGGTATCAGACGAAGAGATCACCAACGCGAAGTCGTATCTTACAGGCGTGTTTCCTATACGGATTGAGACGCAGGAAGGCCTGCTCGATCAGATGGTGAACATGAAAATGTTCGACCTGCCCGCCGATTACTTACGGAGATATCGCGAACACGTGAACGATGTAAGCATCGAAGACATTCAGCGCGTCGCGCAACGGAACGTCACTCCGGATCGTGCCGCGATCGTGATCGTTGGCGACGCCGCCGCGGTCCTCGATCAGGCCAAATCCTATGCAGAAGAGATTGAGATTTACGACACGGAAGGAAATAGAAAGCAATAAGCAACTTCTTCAGGGAGTACGTATTCGAGAGAATCCTTTAGTGACGCTCTATGCTTATTTGATTCATGGCGGTAGGCTATGAGTTAGCGCTTCTTCAGGTTTATCCATTGACGATGCAACAACGCGATAGCACGACTCGCTGTTTCTTTATCACCGACCGCTTCTCTCATCCGTAGAAGTTCAGTAGCTGATTTCTGTTGCTGGAAATTGTAAGCGTCAGTGGCTGTGGCTACGGCTTGTCTTTTGGTTGTTGGTCCATCGGCAATTAGCCTTAAACGCTCAAAAGCCGAGTCCGTGGATCTCCGGCTGATGTTCTCAAACTCGGTTAGCAAGTCTCGCCGCCCTTCGACTCTAGCTTTAATCTTGGCGAACAAGTTACCGCTGTCGGGGCCAGCGAATGTCCCGTCATTCAACAAAACGTTATCAAGCACGATCGTAACGCTGGTAAACGGAACAATACCTTCTCGAATCCTTTCCGCAGCCTCCTTAAGATGAGATTGAACAGCCGCTGGTGGCTCTGGAGACTTGCTCATCTCATTGACTGGCGCGAGCGAGACAAATCCCACTGAGTGCGGAGGAATTACACCGCGCAAGTCATCCAACGGTTGGCCCAGTAGAGCGTCTGGAGCGAGGTAATTTCTACCGCGAGTGTGGACTTTGCCGTCAGCCGCGAGCATGTCCCATCTAACCGTGTAACCTATTATGGATTTTTCGGTGTCGTTCTTTATGAAACAGGATACCTCGCTGAGGGTTTGAGCCGCGTTTCTTATGTCGCCCCGAAAATTTGATGTCAGCAAGGAAGAGAAAGTCGGATCGGCCGGCCCCACAATACTTATGCCTATTTCAGAAAGATCCTCTACACTGACTGACGCGTTTTCATGGTTCATTGTCCGCTGAAACTTGTGTCCAGATTTCCAAACAAAGCCGGTTGCCACAATTGTCAATGGTAACAACGCTAATGTCACAATACTAATACTTTTCGAGAATCGCATGGCTACCCTCCAAATCACCACCACCCCTGCATGGATCAATACACGAATGTCACACTACGTCGCTGATTTTGATTTTTGATCGTGGAGCTTTGGTGTTAGGCGTTTGACTTAGCAGTTCCTTCAGGTGAGGCGTGTTGGCCCACGAGACAGCCACTGCACACGCGATATCTTCGATTCCCACCAACTCGGAACACATGGACGTTGCCACTTTCAGTGTGTCGATAAATAGTGCGACGATTCACATCCAGTAACCTTGCAGCATTCGGCATCGGTAAGAACGGATGGTGATTCTTACGCAACGGACACCAAATGCTCCGGCCGGAGATCAAGCTCTTTGAACTCGATGAGGTCGGTGATGCTGGGGAGGTGATCATAATTCGCACTTGGCTTACTTTCGTAAGCCGGAGCGAACGGGTTGTCAGGTCAGCGAAGTTGAGGCTTTCGAAAGAATGTCAGGCATAGTAATAATCGCCTCAGCGACTGTCAAATTCTTTTTTTCAAAAACGAGTGGGAGTTCTCGGCGCAAGGTCAAATCTGCCCAGTCAAATGGTTAAGGCGTACTTGCGTGCGATGAGAAGAAGGTCGATTCGAGTGTCTGCCGGGTAAGCTGCCAAAATTGTCCAAAATCACGCTGCTCCCTGAATACGCTCAACGTCCAGCACGCCGGTCACGTTCTTGATTGAGTTCATCACCTTGTCGAGGTGCTTCACGTCAAAGACTTCGACGGTAACCTCGATTCGACCTTTCTGATCAGGCCCAATTGAAGCGCGCGCATCGCGGATTCCAGTCTTCATGTCGGATATGGCGCCGGTGATTCCGGCAATCATGCCGGTGCGGTTCTCAGTGCGGGCCAGAAGCTTCACTGCGTAGGCAGTCTTCTCAGGCTTCGACGCCCACTCAACACTAACGATTCGTTCGGGATTCACCATCAACTGCTTCACGTTGCGGCAGCGGGCGGTATGCACGGCCACTCCTTTGCCGCGCGTGATGTAGCCGATGATGTCTTCACCATGCAGCGGATTACAGCAGCGCGCGCGATTGACCATTAAATCCTCGACACCGCGCACGACGATCGCGTCGTCGCCGGTGATCAGGCGCTTAACGGCCCGGACGCCCGTCCGTAGTCGCGATTCTTTCTGGTTGTCGAGTGCTTCGAACTTTTCGGGTCCGAGATACTTGGCGATGATGTTGCGTGGAACGATTTTGCCATAGCCCATCGCCGCGAGCAGATCATCCGTGCGGCCATACCCATACTCGTTTGAGATGCGCTTCAGATCGCCATTGCTGTCATTCAGCAGCTTCTTGACCGAAAGCTGAAAGCGGCCGGCTTCCTTCTCAAACAGCTTCCGGCCAATCTCGATCGATTCCGCGCGCTGCTGATCAGCAACCCAGTGACGCACGCGATTTCGCGCACGCGAAGTCACCACGAAGTTCAGCCAGTCGCGTGATGGGTGCGCATTCGGGCTGCGAATTATCTCGACCACGTCGCCGTTCTGAAGTTGGGTACGGAGCGGCACCATCCGGCTGTTGACGCGCGCGCCCGTGCAGGTGTTGCCGACTTCAGAGTGGATCATGAAGGCAAAGTCGACCGGCGTCGCGCCCCGGGGCAACTGAATCACCCTGCCCATCGGCGTGAATGCGTACACGTCTTTCGGATAGAGATCGAGCTTCAGCGTATCGATGAATTCACGTGAATCTTTCACCTCCTGCGTCCACTCGACCAGCGACCGCAGGACCTTCAAGGCATCGTCATCGTCGTGCGCGCCGCGTTTGCCTTCTTTGTATTTCCAATGCGCTGCGACACCTTCTTCGGCGATCAAGTGCATCTGCTCGGTACGAATCTGAACTTCAAACGGCTGGCCTTTTGAGCCGATGACCGAAGTGTGCAGCGATTGATAGAGATTGTCGCGCGGCGTCGCGATCCAATCCTTGAAGCGGCCGGGCACAGGCTTCCACGCAGTGTGAATCACGCCCAGCGCGGCATAACAGTGTCGCAATTCGTTTGGAGTAATCACGCGCACCGCTACCAGATCGTAGACCTGATCCAGATGGATTTCCTGCACGTTCAACTTTTTCCAGATCGAGTAGAGCCGTTTGACTCGGCCTTCGACGCGGACGAAGGGAACGTCAGCTTCGCGCATCTTGGCTTCAATGGCTGACGTGACATCATCCAAAAACGCTTCGTTGGCAGCGCGCCGTTTTTCCAATTGGGCGGTCAACTCGCGGTAATCTTCCGGATGAAGATTCTTGAAAGCGAGGTCTTCGAGTTCGCCGCGCACCTTACCCATGCCCAGGCGATGCGCAATCGGCGCGTAAATATCCATCGTCTCTTGCGCGATGCGACGACGCTTCTCCGGCGTGAGGTACTCCAGGGTGCGCATGTTGTGCAGGCGATCTGCCAGCTTCACCAGCACTACCCGCACGTCATCAACCATCGCGAGCAACATCTTGCGCACGTTCTCAGCCTGCTGCTCCTCGCGCGAGACATTGCTGATATGCGACAGCTTCGTCAGCCCTTCGACTAAGTGGGCGACTTCATCACCAAAGTACTGTTGAATTGTCTTTGTATCGGCGAGAGTGTCTTCAACGACGTCGTGCAGCAGTCCGGTGGAAACGGATACGTCGTCGAGCCGCATGTCGGCGAGGATGTTGGCGACCTCGAGCGGATGAACGAGATATGATTCGCCCGAAGCGCGCTTCTGCCCGCGATGCTCGCGCGCCGAAAACAGATAAGCGCGGCGTAGCATGTTCAGGTCGGCTTGGGGATGGTTACGCCTAACCTTTTCGCAGATTTCTTCGATACGAACCATAAGAAAGCAGAGGTTAGAGGCCAGGGATTAGAGGCCGGACGACAAGTCCTGACCTCTAAGCTCTGACCTCTAACCTCTCATATTATAGCAATAGGTGACGGGCGACTTGAAAAAGTCACTCGTCACCTATGTTTATGTGAAAGTGCTAAGGACTATGGAGTAGGCGAGCCGGCCGCTTCGGCAGCTTCTTCCTTCTTGCGTCGTTCTTCCGCCAGGGCTGCTGCGCGCTTGCCGGCAACATCAGCCTGGTTTTGATATTGCGTCTTCTTGTCAGCCTCGCCATTCATGTCAGCTTGCTTCGCCGCTTCGAGCAGCAGATTCGTTTTATAAGACCAGGCCGACTCGCTATTGGGATCGTACTTGATTGCGGTCTCAGCCTCTTCCAATCCGCGAACCACACACTTTTGGATCTCGTCAAAATCCTTCTGCTCTTTCGGTTTCTTGTAAGTGACCTTAGCATTGCCCCCTTCGGTTGCCGTGATCTTCACGTCGGGAAGTTCGGTCACCTTGAAGGAACAATCCCAATCCTTGCCGGCAAGAATTGCGTAAGCTTCTGCGCGTTTTTCGCTCGGCTGATTTGGATCGGTGGCTCGCTTCGTGATCCAGGCACGCAGGTTCTGATCGTCCTTAATCGCCGAATAGAGAACTGAGATGGCCTTGTATGCTTCTTCAGCTTGGGTTTCGTTCGGAGGATTCTGAAGAATCCTCTGATATGCCTCGATCGCGTCACGGGCTCTCTGCACATTGTCCGGCTGGTCTACGCCAGGCTTGTACTGTTGGTGGATAACGCGAGCGATGAAGATAGGAGCCGTCTGGTTAGTGGGGTCGAGCGCTAGTGCGCGTTTCGCGTGCGCTTCCGCAACGTCGAAGTGGCCTTCTTTGTACGCTTTGGCGGTTTCGTTGAGCTCGTTTTTGGCTCGGACTTTATTAATCAACGAGCAGCCTGTCGAGGCTGCTACGAACAAACCCAGGACGGCGGTTGCGCCGATCCTGGACCGAGATAATCTCATTTCACTTAGCTCCGTTTAGATGAAGATGCCGCCGCACCATTGGCTATGCACTAGCGGCGCGGCGGGTGCGGGCGAAATTCTATACAGCTCTTATGGCAGATCGTCGACCTGCAACCCGACCGGATTTGCGCCGGCGCCCTTAATTGCGTCAATTACCTTAACCACATCGCCGTACTTCAGCGCGCGTGGCGCCTTAACGAAGACGGTCTTTTCGATCCGCTGATCTTCCGGAACGTTGGTCGCAGTCTCCATCCCGACCTTGTAAGCGTGCTGCTCCTTACGTTGTTGGAACGTTTGCTGAAGCTTCGCCGCCAGCGCGCTCGGATCATTCACTGAACCCATCGAGTCCTGATTCAGCTTGATTTGCAGATCGGGCGAGATCGAAACCACCAGTGTCAGTGGATTCGGCTTCAGCTTGCTGACGTCTTCGTTCGGATCTCTTTGGGTCGGGATATCCGCTTTGAAGCGGCTGGGCTTGAGCGGGGTCACGACCATGAAAATGATCAAGAGCACCAGCAGCACGTCGATTAGCGGCGTAACGTTGATATAAGGAACGGCGCGATTGCCGCCACCACCCATTGCCATAAAATTACCTCTTTAGTCCACCGCCTGAGCTCAGGCGGAATCAAAAATCAAGTTAAGTTGCCGGCGCCGCGGTCGGGGCTGCAGCCCGACCCTTTTTCTTGTCGGCGACCAGCCCAATCTTGTCGACACCTTTCTCACGCACGGCATTGATGACTTTGACGACCTCTCCGTAACTCACATCGATGCCGCTCTTGATGTAAACAATCTTGTCTTCTTCTTTCTTGTTCGCGAGCGCTTTTTCTACGGCTGACTTCAGGTCGTCAAGGTTCGCTTTCTTTTTGCCGAGGTAATAGTCACCGTCTTTCGGAATAGAGACAATCACCGCGCTTTCTTTGTTGATGGCCTGGTCCTCGTCGGGGTTTCGCAGGTCGCGAGGAATCGCGACCGTGATGCCCTGCTGCAGAAACGGGGTGACCACCATGAAGATAATCAGCAGCACCAGCATGATATCGACCATTGGCGTAACGTTAATCTCCGATGCCAGATGGTCGCTGCCGCCTTGCATTCCCATGACTTGAAACTCCTTCTTCTGGTAAGCGAAATTCGGGAGCGGTTAGGCTCCCCAGCTTCAAACCGTTTGGCGTCGCGTACTACGGATTCAACTGCTTAGTGCGATTCTTGATGAAGTAGTCAACCAGCTCTGACGCCGAGTTGTCCATTTCCACGATGAAGCCGTCCACCTTGCCCGTGAAATAGTTGAACAGCCAAACCGCGGGCACCGCAACGACCAGACCCAGCGCGGTAGTAAACAGTGCTTCCGAAATACCACCGGCCACGGCTGCGATACCGGCTGTCTCAGCGTTCTTCATGCCACGGAACGCGTTGATAATTCCAAATACCGTGCCGAACAGTCCCACGAACGGAGCGGTCGAACCGATCGTCGCCAGACCCGACAAACCACGCCGGAACTCCGCCGTCTTAATCGCAATGGCCCGCTGCAGAGCGCGTTTCGACGCTTCAATCTCGTCGCCCGAAATGTCCGACGATTGTTCGTGCGCGCGGAATTCCTGAAGGCCGCTGTTAACGACCATCGCGAGGTGCGATTTACGGTGCTTATCGCTGATATTAATAGCTTCTTCGATGCGATTGTTCTTCAACGCCTGCGCGACGCGCGGGGCAAATTCGCGGGATTGCTTCTTTGCCGCGGTATAGGTCAGGTAACGCTCGACCATGATCGCAATCGAATAGACGGACATGATCAGCAGAATGATCACGACCGTGATAGCGACGGCGCCCATGTTCTTCACCATTTCAGTAATGGTGAATTCATTGCCCGTTGATGATCCCGCGGCGGGACTCGGCGAAGCCTGCAAGAGAAACAGAAGAAAGCCCATCGCTTTCGTTCCGAGGATGGTTGTCAGAATAGTCACGGTAAATCCTCCACAGATTTATTTACAATTTGAATTCTTACCGGCAGACGAGACGGAGCGCTGAAGGCCCGACTCTGTCCTGGGGCGCTCCAGCGCACCGGTTACTTATTGCGCCACAAAGTTGTAGATGATTACGCCGTTG
>Ga0134121_10005446_pt1 | contig 10332 bp, 3 predicted proteins | sample KB301_FD_96463 | JGI IMG/M metagenome (GOLD analysis project Ga0134121, IMG submission 96463) | Terrestrial soil microbial communities without Nitrogen fertilizer from Kellogg Biological Station, Michigan, USA - KB3-0-1 | ecosystem: Environmental > Terrestrial > Soil > Unclassified ...
GGCTGGAAACGCTAATCGTCGAACGTCGGGGCCGGCCGCGCGTCGAACACGATCGCGAAGTCATTGCCGCCTTGCAGGCGCGTCACATTGATCTGATCTGTCTGGCCGGATACATGCGCGTGCTGTCGCGGGAATTCATCGACGCCTATCGCGGCCGTATCCTGAATATTCATCCGAGTCTGCTCCCGTCATTTCCCGGTCTCGATGCGCAGCAGCAAGCGCTCGACCATGCGGCGACTTCGTCCGGTTGCACGGTTCACTTCGTCGATGAAACTCTGGATGGCGGACCGATCATCGCGCAGCGGGCCGTGCCGGTTTATCAAGACGACACGGCTGAAAGTTTGTCAGCGCGGATTCTAATCGAGGAACACAAGCTTTACCCGGAAGCTGTTGTGATGGTGTTGGGAGGCATCGATCCTTTGCCGACTGCATCGGTATAATGTGCAGTCTCAGTGATACTGCTTTGCAAGTCTTGACTAGTGTTGATGGCGGTCTGATACTGTTTCCAGGATGAGTGAATTTATCAAACCCACTCGAGTTCAGGCCCTTCCGCAGTATCGTCTCTATATCGAGTTCTCGGACGGGGCCAAAGGAGAGGTAGACCTATCAGACCTCGCTGGCAAGGGAGTGTTCGAAGTTTGGGATGATTATAGCTTTTTCGAACGAGTTTTTTGGGCAACCATCGTGAGATCAAATGGACCGAGGAAGTCGAATTAAGCGCTGATTCGCTTTACCTTAGGTTGACCGGTAAATCTCCCGCGGAGTTATTCCCAAGTCTCCGCCGTGAACAGCCACATGCCTGAGCTCTGCCGCTTTTACGGCATCATTATCAGGATGTTTTGGGCCGATCATCCACCTCCACATTTTCACGCCATCTACGGGAGTCATGAAGCGCTGGTTGAGATTGTTACTTCCGAAATTATCGCAGGATCTTTGCCTTTGGGCGCGCACAGCCTGGTAAGCCAATGGGTAGTTTGCATCGCGACGAACTCTTAGAAGCCTGGGAACTTGCCCGGGCATTGCAGCCGCTGCGAAAGATCGAACCGTTGCCTTGATTGAAAAATGTCCGCAGCCATCACCAGCGACGAAACCCTCGTAATCGAAACGCCTGAGCGGGTGGCATTGCATTTTGCCCTGGCGTCGATCGGAAACCGCTTCATCGCCTGCGCCATCGATCACACCATTCAGATAGTCACGCTGATTGTGATCGTTATCTTTTTCGCAATCATTGCCGATTACGCGGATCTCGGCAGCCGGCTCACAAATGCACCAAAGTGGATCATTGCGCTGCTGATCGTCTTTGTCTTTTTATTAATGTCCGGGTATTTCGCTATTTTCGAATGGCTGTGGCACGGGCAAACCCCGGGCAAGCGCTGGATGAAGCTGAGAGTAATTCGTGAAGACGGGCGGCCGATCAGCTTCTTTGAAGCGATCGTGCGAAATCTGCTGCGCGAATTCGATATCATGCCGCTGCCGTTTTACTCAGTCGGACTGATTTCAGTTTTTTCCACCGACCGCGACCAACGTGTCGGCGACCTGGTTGCCGGAACCGTGGTCGTGCGCGAGCGGGAAGCGGAAGCGCCCGCCTTTGCGGAAGTCTTTGCGTCTCCGGTTTCAGATCCGGCGCTGCGACGATCGTTTCCGCCAGTTCAATTCAGTGCCGACGTGAACAGCCTGAACGAGCAGGAAATTTCGGTCGTGGAGAGTTTTCTGCGGCGGCGCTGGGATTTGAAAGACTATCCGCGGCAATGGATGGCCTGGCGCGTAGCGATGCCGATCCTTTTCAAACTAAGGCCGCGTTATGATCTGACGACGTTCAGTTACGAGGGTTTTTTGGAAGAGCTGCTGCACCGGTATCGGGAGAAACATCGGTTCATCGATTGACCTTTATGTTCAAGAAACTTCAGTGTGTCGTTGTCCTGGACTTAAACTCAAGTTGAAGCGACAGACTGAAGTTTGTCGGACATCAAAGGTGGTAACGCGCTCCGCTTGCCGGCGCATTCCAAATTGACCTTGGTCCTCGCCTTTGCTAGCCTTCTTTGTTTCGGATCTCCTTGAGATTTTCAACTGTGCAGAGGCAATAACAAATTTATGGCTCGTGATGTTTTCATTCTGGGTGGCAAGCGCACGCCGATGGGCGAGTACGTGGGCGCGCTGAAAGATGTTTCGGCGATTGAACTTGGGGCGATCGCGGCGCGCGCGGCTTTGGAAACAACCGGAGTAGCGCCGGACGAGATTGATCACACGGTCATTGGCAATGCGCTGCAAACGTCGGGCGATGCGATTTACGGCGCGCGACACGTTGCGTTGAAGGCGGGAATTCCTTTTGATCGCCCGGCGCTAACGGTCAATCGCCTCTGTGGCAGTGGCATTCAGTCAATTGTTTCCGGGGCCCAGATGATCCAGCTTGACGAAGCCGGGGCTTGCCTGGTGGGCGGGATGGAATCAATGTCGCAGGCGCCGCATGTGATTCGCGGCGCACGATCTGGCTTTGCCCTGGGCCAGGGGAAGCTTGAAGACAGCCTGATGGTCGCGCTGCTCGATACTTACTGCAACGTGCCCATGGCCGGCACAGCTGAGAATCTGGCGCGCAAGTTTGAAATCCCGCGCGCGGATCAGGACCGGTACGCGCTCCGATCGCAGCAAGCTGCCAAGCGCGCGCTCGACGCTGGATTCTTTGCTGAAGAGATTGTGCCGGTGGAGCTGAAGACCAGAAAAGGTTCGGGGCTATTCGAGCAGGACGATCACCTTCGTCCCGAGACCACTCTTGAAGGATTGGCAAAACTAAGACCGGCATTCAGCAAAGATGGGTTCGTCACCGCCGGCAATGCGTCGGGGATAGTCGATGGCGCCGCGGCACTGGTAATAGCCGGCGAGGATTTCGTCAAGGCAAAGAAGATTAAACCCATGGGCCGCATAGTCAGCTGGGCTTATGCCGGAGTTGAGCCTGAGATCATGGGAATTGGTCCGGTGCCCGCGACTCGGCAGGCGCTCGCCAAAGCTGGTTTGAAACTCTCGGATATCGATCTGATTGAGGTCAACGAAGCGTTTGCGGCTCAATACCTCGCAGTTGAACAGGAACTGGGTCTCGATCGCGAACGTACGAACGTCAATGGCGGAGCGATTGCACTTGGGCATCCCCTCGGCGCTACCGGGACGCGTCTGGTGCTGACTCTGCTGCATGAGCTACGTCGAAGAGGTGGACGTTATGGTTTAGCTACGGCCTGCATTGGCGGGGGACAGGGCATCGCCATAATTTGCGAGCGGGTGTAAGAACCTGATAGGAAACAAACGCGTGCGTTCGAGGCCTTAAGGTTACGGTTAATCGAAGCGCAAAAGCTCGGCGCTTTTTTTACTACGGTCGACGTGGCTCTTCGGATTTTCATAGAAAATCCAAATTCTCGGTCGCGAGGGATCAGGTCATTAGGTTCATTCGGGAATAAGTCCAGCAAACAACGTCGTTAGTGACCGCCATCACGATAGTCCTGGTCAGGCACAATACTTGCGAATTCTTCAAGGCCCGCTGTGAATTGTCCAGTCGACTAAATTGAATTAGCCCAGTTTTGAATCAAGATTCAGCAAGTTTCATGCGCCAGTGCCTAGTATCAGTCATCATGATCGCCGGGGGTATTTCTTTCCAGGCGTTCCCGGCTAACCAGCCTAACAAGCTTTCGAAAGTCTCAGTTTACCCTGCGCGCGATGGATCGCACGCAAGATGGTTTCAACGTTACTAATGTCAAGGAGTTCTCTGATTATGTATAAATTTTTCCGCTTCAGTGTTGCCTCTCTCATGCTCGTGGCGCTTTGCGCCCTGGGCACGATGGCACAATCAACAGTAACAGGCGCCATAAACGGCACTGTCACCAACCCCAACAAAGAGGTCGTAGTCGGCGCTTCGATTACCGCCAAGAACAATGGAACTAATAAGGAGTCAACGGCTACCGCTGACGACAACGGCGGCTTCAAGGTCGGCAATCTCGAGCCCGGCACTTACACAGTGACGGTTAACGGCTCAGGGTTCGCCCCTTACACGAATGAGAGTGTCGTAGTAGAAGTAGGACGTTCGACCACGCTGGACGTGGGGTTGTCACTTCAGGGCGTGACCGGAACCGTCCAGGTGACCTCGGAGGCGCCGGTAATTAATACTTCGCAGCAGGATTTCTCAACCAACGTTAACCAGGTCTCGCTCGACAACCTTCCGAGCAACGGCCGTCGCTGGTCTAACCTGGCGATTCTTACCCCGGGAACGGTTCCCGACGGCACTTTTGGTTTGATAAGTTTTCGCGGCATCTCGGGTCTGCTGAACAACAGCACGATTGACGGCGGCGATAACAACCAGGCGTTCTTTTCCGAAGAACGGGGTCGCACGCGTATCGGTTATGTAATCAGCCAGGCAGCAATTCGCGAATATCAGGTCAACACCTCGAACTATTCGGCAGAGTACGGACGTTCGGCAGGTGGTGTGATTAACGCGGTGACGAAATCGGGCACTAACGAGTTTCATGGCTCTGCGTTCTTCTTTGATCGCAACAACAAATGGGGCGCGCGCAACCCGCGCAGTTTTGTAAACCAGATTATTAACGGCGTCTCGACTCCGGTTGCTTACAAGGCTCCGGATGTGCGTTATCAGTTCGGCGGCGCGGTCGGCGGTCCAATCATCAAGGACAAAGCGTTCTTCTTTTTCAGCTATGACCAGCAAAGGCGCAATTTTCCTGGCGTCTCAGTTTTCTCGGTGCCAAGTTATCTATCCACCGTCAATCTTTGCCCTTCGGGGGTTGCGACAGGTTGCACTCCTGCCCTGTTTAATACTTCTTTAAAGAATCCTAATCGCATCTTGACCGACGATCAGATCAATTCGACGCTTGGCTTTCTAAACAGTCTGACGGGCCCAACGCCGCGTCGCGGCAACCAGACGCTGTTTCTTCCGAAGTTTGACTGGCACATTACTCAGAACCACACTTTCACCGCTGCTTACAATCGATTGCGGTGGGCTTCGCCGGCGGGCGTTCAGACAGGTGCCACGGTAACTCGTGACCGGAATGGTTTTGGCGACGACTTTGTAACCGCTGACACGCTTAATCTCAGACTCTCTTCAACCATAACCAGCAAGCTGGTCAATGAAGTTCGATTTCAGTGGGCCAAAGAGCTCGACTCACAGTTCGCGCAGCCCGTGCTACCCGGTGAGCCAACCACCGCCAATGGCTTCTCACCTCAGGTCGCTCTGACAAGCGGTCTGACTTTTGGGAAGTCTACCGGCCTCGACCGCCGCGCGCTGCCCGACGAAAGACGCCTGCAACTCGCGGATACAATGACATTCTCTTCCGGGAACCATAACTTCAAGTTTGGAACCGACGTCAATGACGTGCGCGAAGTGTATGACGAACTGTTCACTGAAGCCGGTTCCTATTCCTACGGAAACATAAATGACTTTATCCTTGATTATGTGAACTTCACTTCGGCGGGAGCCCTGAGGACCGCGGGAAAGGTGTGCTCGACAAGTACACGCATAGTCGGTAAATGCTACACGAGCAACTATGCGCAAGGTTTTGGTCCGCCTCGCTTCGTATTCAAGACGAATGACTACGCTTTCTTTGCTCAGGACGACTGGCGCGCAACACCCCGACTCACTTTGAACCTCGGTCTGCGCTACGAATACCAGCAGCTCCCGCACCCGTTCGCCGCGTTAATTAATCCGGCGCTGCCGCAAACAGCTAATCGCCCGAATGATAAGAACAACTTCGGACCGCGCGTCGGTTTCGCCTGGGATGTTAAGGGCGACGGCAAGACCAGCCTGCGCGGTGGTTATGGAATTTACTATGGCCGCGTCAATGGCTCGGCTATCGTTCAGGCGCTTATAAATACGAGCGTCGCGGGAAGCAGCCAGATTGTCGCTTCGGTATCGCCTACAGCACCCGCAACCGTGCCACCCCAAACGCCGGCGGTAATAGCTCTCGGCAACACCGCCGCGCCGATCTTTCCGAACATTCTGGCCAGCGCGCCATTGGGCACTGCGACAGTGAATTACTTCGCGAAAAATTTCCAAAACCCGATGATTCAGCAGGGCGACCTGGTTATTGAACGAGAGGTTGCGCACAACACGGTCGTCTCTGCGTCTTATCTGTTTAGTTTCGGCAAATATCTGCCGAATTTCATAGACACTAATCTGAGTGCACCAACGGGTGTCAGGAGAATTAGTGTTCTCGACGGTCCGTTTGCCGGCGTTAACTGGGTATTCCCCACATATCTCGGAACACGGCCAAATACGAGTTTCGGACAGATCCAGGAGATTCGCAGCGACATCTCGACCAAGTACAATGCGCTCGTATTGCAAGCCAATCGCCGCTTGACGAAGGGCCTGCAGTTCCAGACTAGCTATACTCTCTCGGTCGCAAAAGACAACGGTCAGAATTCACAGACCTTCACGCCGGGCTTCTCTTCCTCGTTCGACCCGCTCGATCAGAACGGCGAGTATGGTTACTCAAATTTCGACCGCCGGCACAAATTCGTCGCTAGCATCGTCTACAACACCAGCTACAAGAACAAGGACAACAAAGTAGCTCGGGTGCTGCTCAACGGCTGGACGATTGCGCCCGTCATCAATATGTTCTCGGGTGCACGCTATACAGGTGTAACGAACAGCTTCACTCCGCAAGCTTCGGTGTTTGGGACTACACAAAATGGCGGTATCAACGGCGCGAATGGCTCGCTGCGTTTCGCTTACTTGCCGAATAACTACTTCCATCAGCCACCGATCAAGTACGTCGATCTTCGCGTTTCCCGTCGTTTCACGATCAAGGAAAATTACAAGATCGAAGTCCTGGCTGAGGGCTTTAACATTTTCAACCGCACCCAGGTCACCAGCGTCAACAATCAAATCTATACTGTCTCGGCTTCGGGTACGTCCCTGGTGGCAAATTTTAATAATACGTTTGGAACCACCGCCGGCGCCGACGGATTCTTCTTTAAGGAGCGGCAAGTGCAACTCGGCATCCGCTTTGAATTCTAATCTATATCTCGCGACCTGATGTCGCGTTGATTTTTCCGGGGCGCGTGTTCTTTCGAGCACGCGCTCTTTTTGTTTAGCAGTCAGGAAACGTTGGTTAACAAACTTTTCATTCCCTTCGGCTGTTTTTAGCTTGCGCGCATGCCGCTCGTCATGATAGAAACCGCGTTCTACATCTGTTCTGGTTGTCCTAATCGTACAAGCGGTCCCAAAAAAGCGTTCTTGGAAGTCTCAGTTAACTTTGCGCCCGATGGCTCGCGCGCAAATCGGTCTCAACGATTAGTTTCCTCAAGGAGTTCTCCTGTTATGTTCAAACCTCTACGTTTCTGCATTACCACACTTGTGCTCATCGCGATCTGCGCGATTAGCGTGCTGGCACAATCGCAAGCAAGCACCGGGCAAATCGTCGGCACCGTCAAGAACGCTAACGGAGAGCTGGTGCCGGGAGCGACGGTAGTTGTCACTAATCCCGCCACCGGCTTGAATCGCAGCCTGACTACTGGCGATCAGGGCGAGTTTCGGGCGGTATCCTTACCACCCGGCGAATATACGATCGATGTAACAGCAGCGGGATTTGGGAAGTCTACCCAGACTGGTTACAAAGTTGAGGTGGGATCAGCACTCAGCGCCGACATCACGCTGAGTGTCCAGGCCGTCAGCGGGACCGTTTTGGTTAGCGCCGGTGCGAATGTCGACACGACGCTAATCCAGAACACTACCAATATTAACGACACATCGATCAGCCAACTACCGATTAACGGAAGACGCTTTCAGGATTTCGTACTGGCCACCCCGACCGCTCAGATTGATCCTGCGCGTGGACAAATCTCACTGGCAGGACAACGCGGCATCAATGGCAACGTGCAAATCGACGGCGCGGATTACAACAATCCGTTCTTTGGCGGCTTGCGCGGAGGTGAACGCTCCAATCAGGCTTTTACCATTCCGCAGGGCGCGATTAAAGAATTTCAGGTAGTTGCCACTGGTTACAATGCCGAGTTCGGCCGCTCAACCGGCGGTATTGTTAATGCGGTGACCAAATCCGGCACCAATGATTTTCATGGGGGGGCCTTTTACGTCGATCGATCGACCGGTTTGGCCTCCAAGAATGCTTTCGGCCAGGTCGCCGCCCCGACACAGCAGCAGTTTGGCGGCTCAGTCGGTGGGCCGTTTCCGATTCCCAGGTTTGGCGAAGGTGGCAGAAGCCATTACGGTGGCAAAGACAAGTCATTCTTCTTCGTTGCTTACGAGCAGCAGAAGCTGCTTCAATCACGCTCTGTGCTCTTGAACAATCTGCACATCGGCGGAATTACGAGTGGGACAATTGCGAGCGGTATTGGTGAGGCGCTCGCCTTCTCGCTAGCTAAGGAAGGTGACTACAAACAGACCAACGACGCTAAGGTCTTTCTCACGCGCTTTGACTTTAATTTCAGTCAAAACCACCAACTCAATGTTCGCTACAATTACAGCGTGAACACCGCACTTAATGCGGTCACGGCCGGTACGTCGTTGACTCCGACCACTAACAGCGCTTTATCCAACAACGGCACGGAAGGCGACAACTCACATACGGTAGTTGGACAATTGACGTCGTTCCTGAGTCCATCCACCATTAATGAGTTCCGCGGCCAGTATTCAAAGGAAAACCGGCCGCGCCTGGCGAACGAGATCTCGCCGCTGATTCAGGCGTCCTACGGCAACTTCGGTACAGTCAATTTCCTGCCAACTACTGAATCCGACTATCGCGTGCAGTTCGGCGATAACCTGACCTTAATTCGCGGGTCGCATACCTGGAAGGTCGGCGGAGAGTACAATTTCGTGAAGGCGAGCCAGATATTTGCTTTCCGGCAGTTCGGGCAATTTAGCTTCCAGGGCATAGCTTCTTCAAGTACCTCGCCGGATGCATCCATTCAGATTCTCAGAATTCTTTCTGTGGGAGGCAATACCACCACTGGAACTGCCAACGGGAATATCACCGGCACAATTATCGATCCGATAAATTGTTTCGATGACAACCGCGTACGCTATGCGCGAAATATCGGCAATGGTCTCCTGACGTTGTCATCGCCGCAGTACGCCGGCTATGCGCAGGACTCCTGGCGCGTGCGTCCGAACCTCACCATTAACTTTGGTCTTCGCTACGAAGCGCAAATAATGCCTCAACCGGATACCAGTAACACCGCGGCGACTAATGCGGTGCTCAATACGAACCTACCGCTCGGGAACGTAGATCCTCGCGTCATCCCCAGCCAAAAGAATCAGTGGGGCCCGCGCGGTGGGATTGCCTGGGATCCCTGGAATAATGGCAAGGGAGTGATTCGTGGCTACGCTGGAATCTATTATGCCGCCACGCCGGTTTTGACGCTCGCGGCACCGCTCAACAATTTTCGCACGCCGTTCGGTGACGTGACGTTGACTTTGCCCTTCACGGGTCTGCCCACCAGCCTGAACACGGTTTATAAGCAGTTCCTCTCTATCGGAATTGACCTAAACAATTTTTCTCTGAATTCTTTGCCAATCCTGAGCGTGGCCCAGTTAAATGCAATTCTGGCGAACATCTCTGCGGCAGGAGGTACTGCACCGAATGTGCTGAATGGTCTTCAGGTCGTTGCCGGTGGCCAGAATTTTAGAAACCCGCGCTCGATACAATTTGGCGGAGGATTCGAACGCGAGATTGCTCGCGGCTTAACCGTTGGGGCTAGTTACGACTACGTTAAGACCACCCGCTTAAACTTCAATCTCGATCACGATCTGCCGACGCCGGTTATCCGTCCCGGCGATGCCAGTCAGCGGCCGTTTTTTGGGATTGCTGCAAGTACTTTCGGTTCGCCCGCAGTGGCAATAATCGGGGCACAAAACCGGCCCATCGCGACCTTCGGTAATTCCGGCTACGTGCAAGTGCGGGAGCCGGGGGCAAAATCGGAATACCAGGCGCTGGTGTTTCGCGGCCAACTGCGCCGCAAGTTCGGCCAGTTTGATGCGTTCTACACGCTTTCGAGAAATCTCGATAACGATTCAACGGAACGCAACGCCACCTTCGCCTCCTATGACAACGCGTTCAATTTGAACCCGGAATATAATTACGGCGCTAATGATCGGCGGCACGTAGTTGCCTTTAGCTCGGTAATCAATCTGCCGCTCAAATTTGAGGTGTCCACGACCGCGCGCTATCTTTCCGGAGCACCCATCGACGTGACTGTCAGCAGTATCGTTGCCCCCGCCGGTTCCGGTCTGACCGCGGCGCAGTATGCGGCGCAGGTCACCCTTCAGGGAAGTACTTCCGGAGACCTTAATCAGGACGCCGGCAACTTCAATGATCGCCCGTACAC
>Ga0134121_10005447_pt1 | contig 10331 bp, 10 predicted proteins | sample KB301_FD_96463 | JGI IMG/M metagenome (GOLD analysis project Ga0134121, IMG submission 96463) | Terrestrial soil microbial communities without Nitrogen fertilizer from Kellogg Biological Station, Michigan, USA - KB3-0-1 | ecosystem: Environmental > Terrestrial > Soil > Unclassified ...
AGTTTTAGCTCATCTCAAGGAGGCACGAATGCCCGAAGCAACAGGAATGTGGGAAGGCTTGATGGATTTTTCTTTTCGCATCTACGCCACTCCGAAAATGCTTAAATTCCTGTACGCGTTGCATCTGCTCGTGGGACTGGTCGCGGCGGTCGCGTGGGTGGTACTGGCGTTCCAACAGGCCCCGGTGCAAGGGCTGCTCGCGCTGCTAGCGGCGGTGGTGGGCTATTGCTTCTGGATTCTCTACTGCCGCGTCGTGCTGGAGGTGCTTGCTGCCATATTTCGCATGGCTGCGGCAATCGCCCCGGAGCGCTCCACGACGGAGCATCAGTAGTCCGGCTGACTGGCGTGACGGAAAATTCCAAACCAACACTCAACCAGAATTCCAAAATTAATGTAGTTAAGGTACTTGTGACTCGTGCGAACCGCGCCGAGCACGGGAGCGATGCTGAACGGCTTTTTGTTTCTGTTCCTACAAAGTCCGGAGGCGCGGCGCAGGGAGCCCAGGTTCGGCGAAGTTGGATTTCCGCTTGGAAACCTGATGATAATGAGTGACATGAGGTTTTCGCAGGACCGTCAATATCGAAATGCAGGTTAAAAAGATTCAGTGGTTCCAGGCGCGTATTCGCGGGATCCACCGCGGAACGTTTCTGCAATATTCCTCATAGTCCGTGCCGAACAACTTGCGGAGGGTTGGCTCTTCATAGAACGATACGAAGAGTGCCACACTGACCATGGCCACGAACGCCACGGTGAGAGCCGAGAGATTCGCGCGACCGAAGACTACCCACAGACCCAGCCATCCTGCAAAAAAGCCTACATACATTGGGTTGCGGACATAGCGATAGAATCCAACAATGACTAATTTTTGAGGGGGAGCGAATGGGGCGGGTGTTCCGTGTCCTATCCATCCGAAATCCCATACACATCGGAACGCCACTGCGAATCCGAGCACCGATGGAATAGCCGCGATCCATCGCCAGGGGGTGACACCGAGAGGGTCAACATGGAACCCCAACCAAAGCGGCAGCAACCAGCACCACAGGGTAAAAAAGGAAGCGCCCACAATGAGCGAGGCAGTGGCCGTGAGCCATCGCATGCCGTGATGCGATCCGCGTCCAATGCGAGCCTGGTCGCTTGTCATAAGCACCTCCACAACGCTCATGCCAGAGTTGCGTTTTTGTACCTTCAATCTGTTATACGAGGTCATGCGCGGAGAGGTTACACAAAAGAGGTGGCTAAGCAAGGCAGGTTCTGCCGACGTGATCTTCTTGCCCGCCGCTTCGCGCTAGGCTCGCGACTTGCTGAGACGACGGGTTTTCTTTGCGGCGAACAGCGTGGTGAAGGCTAACCCATGATTGCGCTTGCGCAAGGAACAATTCCTCTAATTAGAATATAAATTGGACAGCCAGTATGAAATAACTCACTCACCGTGGGTCGCTGGAGCTGCGGGTTTTCTTGACGGTGGAAGATTTTTTTCGCGGTGGAGTCCAGAGATGCTTTTTTAGGTTGATGCGGGATTCCATGACGTGAATGCCTTCGCTTTCAAGGAGCCTTTTTTGGAGGGAGGCGTAGGGTTCGCGGATGAGGATTTTGCCGCCGGCGCCGAGGACGCGATGCCAAGGGATGCCTTTGCCGCGCGGAGTAGCGGCCATGGCGCGGCCCGCGGTGCGTGCGCCGCCGGGGAGACGCACAGCCCGAGCGAGAGCCCCATAGGTTAGAACCCAGCCGCGGGGAATTTGTTTCACGAGTTTGTAAACGGGATCGAAAGACACGGAGAATCGACTCCTTGTGAAAGTCCTTGCGCCGGCGCGCCGGACATCGTAGGAGGATACGCGAAACGCGACAAGAGATAAAACGGGCGCAGCAGTGTTTGATAAAGTGAGAGCCGGCGAGCAAGGTATCGGGAAATCGAATTCCGGCGCCGAGCATCTAATAGATAGGAAGGTGGAAAGTTCGGACGATGCGAAGAATCGATGAAACAGAGCGAATAAAGTGATGAGAGAGTATGGACAAAATTCGCTAGGTTGTAAGAGTTACCGATCGGACGAAGTCTATTATATTCGTGCGCATCGTGCATTGACGGCTGTAGTGGAAGGGAAGTACACTACAGGCAAGGGAAGTGGCTCGAGGTGAAGTCATGGCTTTTGTCCGCCGAAAAGGGAATTCGTATTATTTGGTGCACAATGTGCGCCGGGGCGGAAAAGTGCGGCAACTGCACCTTGCGCGACTGGGGGAGCGCGCGCGGATCACCGACGAGGTGGTGCGCGAAGTTTCCAAGAAACATCCCTTCGTAGAGCTGAACTGGCGGGCCTTGCGTGAGCAGATGAACAACCAACTGGATCTGGCCGATGCCCACTCGCCGGCTACCCAAAAGCTCGTTTCCAACCTGCGAGCGCTGAACGTTGATCTGGCGGACCTGTTTCCGCCGCTTCTCCGGATTTCTGAAACGCCCACTGTGGCGCGAGAGTTGCTGGTACAACTGCGGCTCTTGCAATCCACGCTTCAGGTAAAACTCAACCAGTTCGACCGGAAACGCGGACGCTTCAGCAATGCGACCTTGCGGATGCAAGGCCGCTAGGAGGAGACCATGAGCTCCCAAGCATCGCCACTCGATCCAAACCTGAGAAGCAACACGACGATAGAATTTCAGACGGCGTTGCGGTCGAAGATCGTCGGGCAAGCGGAAGGGGTGCAGGCGCTCGTGGACTTGTATCAAGTGTTCTGCGCCGGATTGAACTCTCCGGGGCGGCCGGTAGGGAACCTTTTGTTGCTTGGGCCGACGGGTTCAGGCAAGACACGAATCGTGGAAGCGGCTGCTGAGATTCTATTCGGGGATGCGCGCACAGTGATTAAAGTGGATTGCGCGGAGTTTCAGCACTCCCACGAGATTGCTAAATTGATTGGCTCGCCTCCGGGTTATCTGGGCCACCGGGAAACGCATCCTTTGATCACACAAGAGGAATTGGCGAAGAGCCACACCGAAAAGTTGAAGCTGAGCTTTTTGCTGTTTGACGAAATAGAAAAGGCGTCTGACGCTTTGTGGCAACTTCTGCTGGGGATGCTGGATAAGGCGACTCTCACTTTAGGAGACAACCGCAGGGTGGATTTGTCGCAGACGGTGATCTTTCTGACGTCGAACCTGGGCGGGGGAGAGATTACGGAACTTATGCAAGGGGGGATGGGGTTCGTACAGCCGACGGACAAGCCAGACACAGGGCTGGATGAAAAGGTGGAGCGGACAGCGATGGAAGCGGCCCGCAGGAAGTTTTCACCGGAATTCATGAACAGGCTGGACAAAGTGGTGGTATTCCACCCGCTGCAGAGGGAGCAACTTGAAGAAGTACTTGAGATTGAGCTTGGACAGGTTCAGCAGCGAGTACTGGAGACGGCGAAAGGGCAATTCCTGTTCCGGGTGACAAATGCAGGAAGGGACTTCCTGCTGCAAGAAGGAACGGATCAACGATATGGAGCGCGGCACCTGAAGAGAGCCATTGAGCGGTTTGTGGTGTATCCGCTTGCGAATCTGCTGGCTACAGAGCAAGTGCACCTGGGGGACCTGGTCTGTATAGATTGGGACCGCGAGCACAAGGAACTGACGTTCGCGCGAGAAGGAGAGGGCGCTCTGGTGACACCAACGACGCCTGAAACGGGTCAACTTGCGGCAGCGGCAGAAGCAAAAGATGGAAAAGTAGCTGATCCGCCCGCGGAAGCGGTGGCGGGAGAGAGAAAGCTACGAGCGGCACAGCCGGGAGTGGCGCCAGCCGCGGCTACGCAAGGACGAAAAAAGACGGAACGGTAGAAAAAATCAAAATTTCGGAAGATTTCGGAGGGGCGCGTGGACTGGAGGCGCCCCTTTTTGACGTGCGGAGTTTGACACAAACCGTTCTATCCTCTCATTTTGAACCCGTATGGAACTCAGTCTCATGGCATGAGACAGTTTCCACAGTTGCAACACGCGTATGTCATTGAGTTTGTACCGGTTTGCTCCGGCGGAAGGGACTGCTGGGAATGGCAGTTCTCCTGCTCTAAATTGAAGATGCGCATAGCTGAGACGCATGGAGCGTTTTGGGAGTTGAGCGCGGAGGGAGCGAGGCCATGAAAGCCGCCGCCCGACAACAACTAGATCCAACCATCCGAAGCACTGATACCCGCGATTTCGAAGGCGCATTGCGCGCCAAGATCGTAGGACAGGCAGAAGGAGTGCAGGCGTTGGTGGACCTGTATCAGGTGTTTTGCGCCGGATTGAACTCACCGGGACGGCCTGTGGGGAACCTGCTGTTCCTTGGGCCGACGGGGTCGGGCAAGACGCGCATCGTGGAGGCGGCCGCGGAGATACTGTTTGGAGACGGCCGGGCTGTGATTAAAGTGGATTGCGCGGAGTTCCAGCATTCTCATGAGATTGCCAAGCTGATTGGTTCGCCTCCGGGATATTTGGGCCACCGTGAGACCCATCCGCTGATTACGCAGGAAGCGCTGGCGGCCAGCCATACGGAAAAGCTGAAGCTGAGCTTTTTGCTGTTCGATGAGATTGAGAAAGCGTCGGATGCGCTGTGGCAGTTGTTGCTGGGGATGTTGGATAAGGCGACTCTAACGCTGGGGGACAACCGCCGGGTGGATTTGTCGCAGACGGTGATTTTCCTGACGTCGAACCTGGGCGGAGGAGAGATAACCGAATTGATGCAGGGCGGAATGGGATTCGTGCAGCCGAAAGACATGCCGGCCAGTGGATTGGATCAGAAAGTGGAGCGGACGGCGGTGGAGGCGGCGCGAAGGAAGTTTTCTCCGGAATTCATGAACCGGCTGGATAAAGTGGTCGTGTTTCATCCGTTGCGCCGGGAACAGCTGGAAGAGGTGCTGGAGATTGAGCTGGGGCATGTACAGCAGAGGGTGTTGGAGACCGCCAAGGGACAATTTCTATTCCGTGTCACGCCGGCCGGGAGAGAGTTCTTGTTGCAGGAAGGAACCGACCAGCGGTACGGAGCGCGGCACTTAAAGAGGGCGATCGAGCGGCACGTGGTGTACCCGCTGGCGAATCTGCTAGCCACGGAACAGGTGCATTTGGGCGACCTCGTGTGCATCGATTGGAACAAGGAAAGTGGAGGATTGAGCTTTATTCGCGAAGGCGAAAATCTGGCGATGCCAGCACGCCGTCAGGAACCGGCGGTAGCGGCGCGCACTGCGCAAGCACGGAGCGGAAAGAGCGTCGAAGCACCTTCGACCGCCACCGGTCCTGAACCGGCACCACGGATGGCACGTTAAGGGAACCTGTAGCTTAGTCTTCTAGTTTGGTCTTCAGAGGCTGAATTGGCCCGGGGGGAACTCCCCCGGGCTTTTTCATTTGGTGGCGGGTCGGTGTACATTTAATAGGAAGAACGGGGATTTGGCTGTTCGGGCTCATAGGGAAGCGTACATGTTCTTACGCGAGGAGACGAAGAAACGCGGAAGCAAGTGGCGAGCGGACGAGTTTTGGTACCGCTCGCGGAATATCGCACTCATGGCTTCGCTGTGTCTTTTGCTTGCGCCGAGCTCGCGGGCGCAGCGGACACAACTCAAGGCAGGATGGAATTTTTATTCGCCGCAGGACGACATTCAATTGGGCAAGCGGGTAGCCGTGGATGCGGAGAGGCAGTTGCCATCCTGCAATGCGCCGAAAGTAGAAGCCTACTTGACAGAACTTGGCAGAAAACTCATCGCGAAACTTCCGACAGGAGGCGTGGAATATCCGTGGGAGTTTCATTGCGTGAACGACAAGGAGATCAACGCGTTTGCATTGCCCGGCGGATACGTTTTTGTAAACAGGGGCGCGATCGAGGTGTCGGACAATGAGGCGCAGCTTGCCGGCGTGATGGCGCATGAGCTCTCGCATGTGGCGCTGCGCCACGGTACAACCGAGGCGACAAAGGCGCAGGCCGCGCAGGCCGGCGTGGGAATCCTGGGAGCTATTTTTGGAGGAAACGCCGGCGGAGCGCTTCTGACGGAGCTGGGGAGATTCAGCGCAGGCGGGGTGTTGCTGAGGTATTCGCGTTCGGCGGAGACGCAGGCGGACGTCATGGGGACGCAAGTGCTTTACGACGCGGGATACGATCCGAGAGCGCTGGCGCAGTTTTTCGAGAAGATTGAAGCGGAAAGCAAAGGGAAGAATCCACCGGAGTTTTTCTCCGACCATCCGAACCCGGAATATCGCGTGGAGCGGGTGCAAGAAGAGATTGGCAAGCTGGGCGGGCTTCCACCTCATCCGAAGAGAGATTCGCTGGAGTTTGAGGCCATAAAGCGGGAAGTGATGGCGCTGCCGGTGGTGAGCCGAGGGACGGTAACCGCGGGCGGTCGTATACCGAGACCGATGGGACCGCCGCCTGCGCCCTCAGCGAGTTTCGTGGAGTATCAGGCGAGCGCGTATGCGGTGAAGTATCCGGACAACTGGAAAAAGTACGGCGAGAAAGAGAATGTTTCGTTCGCGCCTGACGGCGGCGTTATGGAAGGAAGCGACGGCCGAGGGGCGCTGGCGTTCGGAGTGATCGTCGATGTGACCAAAGTGCAGGGAGACGTCGGCGACGCCAGAGCGCTCGAACGCGCGACGCAAGATTTAATCCGGACGCTGCAAAAGGATAATCCCAAAATGAAGGTTGCTCGGCAGGCAGGGCGTATTCGGCTGAACGGGCAGCGAGGTCTTTCCACGTATTTAAGCAATGAATCGCCTGCTGGCGGAGAAGAAACGGATTGGCTAATCACCGTGATCCGGCGAGAGGGGCTGGTGTCCTTTGTGTGCGTCGCGCCGACAAAGGATTATGAAAAGTACGACAAGACCTTTGCGTCGATTCTAGATAGCGTGCGGTTTGCGAAATAGCTGAGAACAGTTCGTCGGACAAGACGAAGTTGCTCATTGTACGTTTCAAGAACAAACAATTAGCGAGTGAGCCCGGGCGTCACCTTTTCGGGGGAGCTCTCTGCCGCGGCGTGCTGGGCCTGATAAAGGCTGTCGGCGCGCTCGAGGGCGTCGGCGATGCTTGTGCAGATATTTTCCGCGCCGACATGGCGCTCAAATTCGGCTTGCTTCATGAGTCGAGCGGGTTGTTCGCGGGCGCCACAGAGTAACAGAGAGCGGCCGGAGGCGTGCAGCGTGTCGGCCAAGTCGCGTATGGCGCCGAGGCCGGTGGCGTCGATGGCGGTCATATTTCGAAGACGCAAGATGACGATCGGCGGAAGCGAATCGAGTTCGCCGAGAATATCCGCAAACTTGTCGGTTGCTCCGAACAGAAACGGGCCGTGGATGCGGTAAACCGTCGCGTAGGGCGGGATGTCCTTGCCTTGCAGGATATGCACGCGGCTGTCTTCGACGTAGTCTTTCGTGACGCGCGCGACGGTGGTGGTGCGCGAGACTTTTCGAATAAACATCAGTGCGGCGAGGACCATGCCGACTTCCACGGCAAAGGTCAAATCCGCAACGACGGTCAGAGTTACCGTGATCAGCCATACGGCGATATCGGCGGCGGAAAGCTTTAATATCTCCGGGATTTCCTGCCACTCACCCATGTTGTAGGCAACGATCATCAGAATGGCGGCGAGAGCCGCGAGGGGCACATTGCTCACCAGCGGCGCGGCAAAGAGCACGATGGCGAGCAGTGTGAGCGAGTGGATTACTCCGGCGACGGGAGTTTTCGCGCCGGCGCGCACATTGGTGGCGGTGCGGGCAATCGCGCCGGTGGCAGGGAGTCCGCCAAATAAGGGAGAAACGATATTGGCGACGCCTTGAGCCATGAGTTCGACATTGGGATTGTGCTTGTCGTTGCTCATGCGGTCGGAGACGACGGCGGACATCAGAGATTCGATGGCCCCAAGCATGGCGACAGTGAAAGCGGGGGAGAGAAGTTGGCGCGCGGTGTCATAGCTGAAATGCGGGATGGCGAATGTTGGAAGGCCGCTGGGAATGCCGTGGAAGCGGGTGCCGATCGTTTCGACCGGCATGCGCAGGAACGTCACTGCGATGGTTGCTCCGAATGTGACGACAATGGCTCCAGGAATTTTTTTGGCGAACTTGAGGCAGAAAATCATGATGGCGACGGAAAAAATGGCCAGTGCGGTGGCAGGCATGGAGATGGTGTTCCAAGCTTCACCAAAGGCCTGCATACGATGGAAGAAGTCGCCGGGAACATGGTCCATACGCAGGCCGAAGAAATCGCGGATCTGAGTGCTGGCAATGAGAATGGCGATACCGTTGGTGAAACCGATGATTACAGGACGAGGAAAGTATTTGACGGCAGTGCCCATGCCGGTGATACCGAGAAGAACGAGGAGAACGCCGGCCATCATGGTGCACTCGAAGAGGCCGTCGATGCCGTGCTTGGCGATGATTCCGGCGACGACGACGACGAAGGCGCCGGTGGGACCGCCAATTTGCGTTTTGGAACCGCCCAAAGCGGAGATTAGGAAGCCGGTGACGATCGCGCAGTAGATTCCGGCTTGTGGGGATACACCGGAGGCGATGGCGAAGGCCATCGCCAGCGGCAGAGCAACAAGGCCTACGGTGATGCCGGCGATCAAATCCGAAAGGAATTTATGCCGATCGTAATCGCGCAAGAGAAGAACGGATTTTGGCAGCCACTGATTCAGGGCGGATGTCATTCGAGCACGGGATAATGGAACAAGTACGGTCAAATAATTTTAGCAGGGGAGGAGGGATTGGCGTGGCGCGCAGAAATTGAATGTGCTCGAAACAAAAATACGATGGCAAAGAAGGTCGAGCAAAGCGAGAGGCGTTCGTCCTAATCCGCGGCTCCGGTGCGGGAAGCTTGCGGCTTCCAACGCAGGATTGGTTTGCGGGCGGCGCCGACTTCATCGAGGCGACGGACTCGCGTGGTGTGAGGGGCGGTCTTGACAAGTTCGGGAGTCGTAGCGGCCTCGTTGGCGATCGAACGCATGGCATCGATGAAGAGGTCGCACTCTTCGCGGGATTCCGACTCCGTTGGCTCAATCATGAGCGCTCCGGGAACGATTAGCGGAAACGCAGTGGTGTAGGGGTGGAAGCCGTAGTCGATGAGGCGTTTGGCAATGTCCATGGTATTTACGCCGTTTTTCTTTTGAAGCGCGTCGCTGAAAACAACTTCGTGCATGGAGGGCAGGGAATACGGAAGATCGAAAGCGCCTTCGAGGTGCTTGCGAATGTAATTGGCGTTTAGCACGGCGTCTTCGGTGGCTTGGCGCACGCCGGGGCCGTACGCGAGGATGTACGCAAGGGCGCGAACCAGGACCCCGAAATTTCCGTTGAAAGCCTTTACTCTGCCGATGGAGTCTGGACGGACCTGTTCGAGGGCGAGGCGGCCATTTTCTTTTTCGACGAGAATCGGGACGGGGCGGAAGGGTTCAAGGATTTTTTTCATCGCGACAGGGCCGGCGCCTGGACCGCCGCCGCCGTGCGGTGTCGAAAGGGTCTTATGAAGATTGAGGTGCATGACGTCAACGCCGAGATCGCCGGGGCGGGTAATGCCGGTTAGGGCGTTCATATTGGCGCCGTCCATGTAGAGAAGAGCGCCTTTGGCATGCAGGATTTCGGCGATTTCCGGGATGCGCTCTTCAAAAATGCCGAGGGTGGAGGGGTTGGTGATCATCAGCGCGGCGACGTCCGGGGTGACGAGGTCGCGCAACTTAGCGACGTCGATCTGTCCGTGCGATTCGGACTTAATGTTTTCGACTTCGTAACCGGCGATAACGGCGGTGGCGGGATTGGTGCCGTGGGCAGAGTCTGGAATTAGAACTTTCTTGCGCGGGTTGCCGTTTTTCTCGTGATAGGCGCGGATGAGGAGGAGTCCCGTCAATTCACCCTGAGCGCCGGCTGCGGGCTGCAAAGTAACGGAGTCCATGCCGGTGATTTCGAGGAGACACTGTTCGAGGAGGCGCAGAATTTTAAAGCAGCCTTGCGAAAGTTCCTGCGGCTGGTAAGGATGTTCGGTGGCGATGCCGTCGAGGCGGGCGACAAATTCGTTGACGCGCGGATTGTATTTCATGGTACAGGAGCCGAGCGGATACATGCCGAGATCGATGGCGTAGTTCCAAGTGGAGAGGCGCGTGAAGTGACGAATGACTTCGATTTCGCTGACTTCAGGGAAGCCTTCGATACCTTTGTGGCGGTGAGAGGCGCCTAAAGCTTTGGAGGGATCGGCGAGCGGGACGTCGAGTGGAGGGAGTTCGAAAGCTCGCTTGCCGGGCGAGGATTTTTCGAAGATCAGGCCTTCGTTCTGGTTCGGATGGTGACTGGCTTTCTTGATTTTGTCGGTCATCTCTTTACTTTGCGAAGAGGGACATGATGTATCGCGCCCCTACGGAATCTCCTTAGACGG
>Ga0134121_10005449_pt1 | contig 10328 bp, 7 predicted proteins | sample KB301_FD_96463 | JGI IMG/M metagenome (GOLD analysis project Ga0134121, IMG submission 96463) | Terrestrial soil microbial communities without Nitrogen fertilizer from Kellogg Biological Station, Michigan, USA - KB3-0-1 | ecosystem: Environmental > Terrestrial > Soil > Unclassified ...
CAGCCCGGTCCGCTCGGTGCGCAAACCGGTGGTTTGCCGTTGGATTTCTTCCATGTACAACTGCCGCAGGGATTCGCGACGCGCGATCCGCTCTCGTTCGACATTAGAACGGTTGACGGATACAAGCTTTATCGCATTCGACAGACGTACGATGCGAACTTCGGCACGCTCGCGGGCAGTAGCTCGGTACTGCTTCCACGTTACGTTCAATTCGGGATCAGAGTGTTCTTCTAATGCGTCACACGAACGCGAGCAAGTCGTAATACAAAGGCGGTGGTGCTGAAGGCTGCCGCCTTTTCAGTATTTGGAAACGATATTAGCGATTTATTGGGGAGGTTGGATTGAAGATAAAGGTCGTCTTAGTTCTGGTCGCGCTGCACTATCTTGCGGCTGCAGCGCTGGCGCAAACCTCAGAGCCGCCGCGCGAATGGATAGATCCCGACACCGGTCATCGAGTAATCCGTCTGTCTGACGAGCCCGGCAGCGCCAGTCTTTATTTTCACCAGAACCCTTACACATCCGACGGACAGAAACTGATTATTACGACGCCGAACGGCCTGGCCGCGATCAATCTGAAGACGCGCGCAATCGAAAAGATCGTCGATGGGCGCGTTGGAGTGATTATCGTCGGCAGAAAGAGCGGCGATGTTTATTACACGCGGACGGTGACAAATGGCAGCGCACGTACGACGACAGTTTATGCCACGAACCTCAACACCAAAGCCACGCGCGAGATTGTGAAGCTGCCGCCGGCTGCTTCGGTGTCAGCGGTTAATGCAGACGAAACGCTGCTGGCAGGAATCATCGACGAGAAGTTGGAAGCGGCCCTTAAGGAAGGGAAGCCTCCCGCGGCACCGCCGCCGGCCGGACGCGGCGACAACTATCCCGGCAAAGGCGAGATGATGGAGAACCGCCTGGCTGAACGCAGACCGCTGCGACTCATCACTATCAGCACGACCACTGCCGAAGTGAAGACACTCTTGCGCGGGACCGATTGGTACAACCATATTCAGTTCTCGCCGACCGATCCGACTCTGCTTATGTTTTGCCATGAAGGGCCATGGCATAAGGTCGATCGCACCTGGACCATTCGCACCGATGGATCTCAGCTGACGCAGATTCATCACCGCACAATGCTGATGGAGATCGAAGGACACGAATGGTTCGGCGCCGACGGCAAATGGATCTGGTACGACCTGCAAACGCCGAAAAGCACGGATTTTTGGGTCGCTGGTTTTGAAGTCGCGACCGGAAATCGAACCTGGTATCACCTGCAGAAGAATGAGTGGTCCGTGCACTTCAACGTCTCGCCCGACGGAAAACTTTTCGCTGGTGATGGCGGTGGACCAAATAGCGTAGCCGCGGGGGACAACGGGCAATGGATTTATCTATTTCGGCCGGAATTAGTAGCAGACCGCACGGATGGAGAATTGGCGAACGCGAAAGACTTAGTGCGGCCCGGAGTCTTCAAAGCCGAGAAACTGGTCAACCTTGCTAAGCATAACTACAGCCTCGAACCCAACGTAACGTTTACTCCCGACATGAAGTGGATCGTGTTCCGCTCGAACATGTTCGGACCGACTCACGTGTTCGCAGTCGAGATCGCCAAGGCAAAGTGACCGCAAAAATAGAATTCGGTTCGAGCCACCCGCGCGAACTACTGGATCGCAAACCCATGGACGCGCAGCCAATCCGCACATCGCGCCGGCCACGACGAAAGAACCGGATCGTTTCCGCCCAAACCAAATCCGTGCGGCCCGCGTTCGAAGAGATGCAGCTCATAAGGCACGCCTGCTTGGCGCAGCGCAGCAGCGAACAACAGCGTGTTCTCGACGGGCACACCCGGATCAGTCATCGTGTGCACGAGGAACGTCGGCGGCGTTTCCTTTGTGACTTGCTCGTCGTTTGAAAGCAAAGCAATTAATTCCGGCGAAGGATTATCGCCGAGCAGGTTCTTCTTCGATCCGGCGTGGGTTTTCTCACGCATCGTGATCACCGGATAGATCAGCATCGCGAGGTTAGGTCGCGAGCTTGTTCGTTCGATTGGATCGACCGCGTCTCGCTTTCCTGGATCGAAATGCGTCGCGACGGTCGAGGCGAGATGTCCTCCGGCTGAGAATCCGATTATGCCGATGCGCTCAGGATCGATCTTCCACTCAGCCGCGCGCGAACGCACGGTGCGAATGGCCCGCGCAGCATCTTGCAACGGCGCCGGATGATGGTAGCGGGGACCAAGTCGATACTTCAGCACGAACGCCGTGATTCCGATCGAGTTAAGCCATTCGGCGATCGGGGCGCCTTCATGATTGGCTAAATGATCGTATCCGCCGCCGGGACAAACAATGACTGCCGCGCCGGATGCTTTTTCCCTCAACGGTAAGAAAGGGGTCAACGTCGGAATATCGACAGGTTCTTTGCCGGCGGCTCCGGGTGCACCATCAGGCCAAAGCACGATGGGCGTTTGAGCTGCTGTCGTCAGGTTCGTGAATGATGAGGCGCCGGTTTTGGGATTCCAATTGTCCGCGCCGTTTAAGACTCTCTCGCACGTGATGGCCTTCGCTTCTGCTTCAGTGAGTTGCTTCGCCCACTTCACTCGTTCGTTTGGCTTGGCTCCCGGCCCGGTGCTGCCGAACTCGGCATAGCGTACGGTCTTCTCGCGCTCGGGCTGGTTCCAATTGTTCCATCCTTCCGGTCGAATCACCTCGGACATCTCGGTGTTGAGAAAGATTGTGCTCGCATAAGGACGCCAAGGTCGTCCGAGATAGGTTTTGATTGTCGGAGCGTCTGAAGTGATCTTGCTATGCGAAAAGACAAAGCCAAACTGCTGCTGCGGAGGCGTTGACGCCGCGGTGATGTAGCCGTCGCGCAAAATATGTATGTGACAGTTTTCAAACCACGCCGTCGCGGCGCCGAAAATAAAATCGACGTGACCCGTGATGTAACAATTCTCAAAGTACTGGCGACCCCGATTGATCAGAATGGTGTCTTGCCAGCCGAGGAAGCGACAGTTACGAAAAACGACCCGATCCCCCTCGACGCGAATCGCCAGCGCCTGCCCTACTGGCCCGGCGGAATTCTCAAACGTGATGTTCTCGACCGTGAAGTCGTCGGCATCGATGAACGTTGAAGGCGTGCGAAACGTGCCGATGGCCTTGCCGTCAACGCCAATCATGTTCGCGTTCAGGTTGTAAGTGAGAACGGTCTTTTCGGGATCTTCTCCAACCAAATGCACGAAACGCTTTTCGTGCTGCACGTAAATCAGTTCTTTATAAATGCCGGGCTTGATGTGGATGATCGCCGGATTATCGAACCGCGTATTTTGCGGCACAGCATTGATGGCTTCCTGCACCGTCTTGAAGTTGCCGCTGCCATCAGCCGCGACCACGAAGCTGGTTTGCGCGGAGACAATGTTGACGGCGAGAAGCAGGAAAGCGACTGCCGCAAAAAGGATGAATAGATTTCCTGGCCTGAGATTCACGGGCCGGTGCTCGGGTTAGGGCCAACTGGGTCGGGAATTAAGACTTCGTCCTTTGCTGGCGGGCTCGATCTTCACGTTCTTAAAGATTATCGAACCGCTCGCATCGACGACTTCGCTCGCTTCTACGCCGCGAAAAACACAATCTACAAAGGTTACGTTATCAATCACGGCGCCGGGAAAACTCGCAATCCACATCACGCGCGGACTGGATGTGCTCCTAACGTTTTCGAGCGTAACGTTGCGCACGATCGGTTTGAAAGGCCCGTTCGGCCCGGTCTCGTACATAAAATCGATCGTCAGGATCGATTCCTTGACTCGGCCGACTTCGACGTTGCGCATGAAAACATTCTCGGCAAAGCCGCCCCGTCGCGCGTTTGATTTAAAGCGCAAGGCGCGCTCGAGATTCGGACTGTCCATGTGGCAGTTCTCGATGAAGACGTTGCGGATTCCCCCGGAGCATTCGCTCCCCATCACCACGCCGCCGTGCCCGTCCTTCATCGTCGAGTTGCGCACGATGATATTTTCCGAAGGCACATTCACTCGGCGCCCATCATTGTCGCGCCCCGACTTGATCGCAATGCAGTCGTCGCCCGTATCGAAGACGCAGTCCTCGATCAAAACGTCGCGGCTCGATTCCGGATTGCAGCCATCGTTGTTTGGGCCATGAGAATTGATCTTGACGCCCCGCACGGTAACGTTGGTTGATAGGACGGGATGGATTTCCCACATCGGCGAATTGATGATGTGAATACCTTCGATCAGGATGTTGCGTGAGCGATAAGGCTGAATGAAATTCGGCCGCAGGTAATCGCCTTTGCCGAAGATTCGCTCCTTCACCGGCACCCCCCGCTCGCCGTAATCGAGCAGTTTGCGAACGCCGGCTCGAGCCGGAGCTTCATCATTTCCACGACGGCGCGTCCAGGCCCACCAGTTCTGATCTGAAGCCGAACCGTCCAGCGTGCCGCTGCCTGTGATCGCGATGTTCTCCTGTTCAAACGCGTAAATAAACGGCGAGTAGTTCATGCACTCGGTGCCTTCGAAGCGCGTGTAAACAACCGGTAGATATTTCTCGGGATCGGTGCTGAACTTCAGGGTCGCGCCTTCTGAGACGTAAAGATTCACGTTGCTCTTAAGATGAATTGCCCCGGTCAGAAAAACTCCAGCGGGAACGACGACGCGGCCACCTCCGGCTGTGTTGCAGGCCGCGATGCTCCGGCGGATCGCTTCAGTCGTATCGGACTTGCCATCCGCAACCGCGCCGTACGTCGTAATGTTGAAATCGCGGGCCGGGAATTTTGGCGCTTTGATGCGGGCGAGGATCGCGGGCACTGAGTTCCAACCGACAACTCGAGCACTCGACCTTACGGTGCGTTGCGCCATCGCACCGCCGGGCAATGGCAGACTAAGCGCGCCAAGCAACAGAGTCAGGGCAACCAAACGATGTGTCAAACGCGACATAGGGTTCTTCTCAGTCTATGGCTCACACAGAGCATGGAATTAATGAGCTCGGTCCGAGGCCGAACATCGAATTATCGAATTCAGTGGTGACCTATTCAAGTTGTTCTCTCTGCGTCCTCTGTCTCAGAGGATTCCGCAGAGGGCCGCCGAGAAATCGAAATCGGGGCACTACCCGAATTCATCCACACTTTACACGCCACCAAATGCCGAAAAGCCTCCGTCGACCGGCACCACCACGCCGGTGACAAAAGCTGACGCGGGCGACAACAGCCACAGCACTGTCCCAATCAGATCTTGCGGTTCGCCGAAACGGCCCATCGGGGTGTGATTGATGATGCTCTGTCCCCGCGCGGTAAGTTTTCCCGTGTCCTGCTCGGTCAGCAGGAAACGGTTTTGCTCAGTCAGAAAAAAACCCGGCGCGATCGCATTCACGCGAATCCGAGGTGAATACTCCTGAGCCAAATGAACCGACAGCCATTGAGTGAAACTATTCACCGCCGCCTTAGCCGCAGAGTAACTTACGACGCGCGTTAAGGGACGAACGGCGCTCATCGACGAGATGTTTAGAATCACGCCATCACCCTGTTCCACCATCTGTTTCCCGAAGACCTGCGTGGGAACAATCGTACCAAGCAGGTTCAAATCGAAAACGAATCGAATCGCCTCTTCGGGCAGATCGAAGAAAGAAAGATCCGGCCGAGTGGTGGCGCGCGGATCGTTTCCGCCGGCGCCATTGACCAGACAATCTACTCTTCCGAATGCCTTGATAACCGTTTCAAGCGCGCGCTGCAGATCATCTCTCTTGAGCACGTCGCCTTCAACGATAATGGCTGAGTCGCTGCGCGACATTTCTGCGAGCACACTTTCAGCCTTGCTACGATTGCGCGCCAGCAGAGCGATGCTCGCGCCCGCGTCAAGCAGACCCTGAACTATCGCGCGTCCCAGCACGCCCGTGCCGCCGGTCATGACCACCGACCGCCCGGTAAAGTCGTACGCATTGTTCACAAAATCACTTTTGTTAGTCACGAGGATTAGTTATCTGATCGGCTCAGGTCTCGACGCCCAGCCAATCAAAGTCAATTTCCCACGAAAAGCGGCTTCAGATGCCGGTCATACAAATTCTCAACCACGTTTCGAGTGACCGCAGCTTCACACGCATTCAGCATATCTAGATACCGATCGCCCATTTTGGCCGCGACCTTGTAGCCAACGTGGAGCAATTGTCGGAAGTTGGGATTAAATTCCTTATTCTGCTGATCATGCCTGAGCGCGGAAATGAATTGTTCCGAGGCCCAACTGTCAACCTCTTCTTTTCGCGGCAGCTGGCTTCGATCGATGTCAATCACCGTCGCATAAGGCGCACACAGCGCGTCGATATCGTCGAGTGCTTTGCCATAAATCTCTTTGACTAAGACAAGCGCCTCACCGCCACTCTCAGCCATGCCGATCAATTCTTCCATCCAGTTGGTGCCGGCCGTCTTAACGTGAATGCCGGCGCCGGTGCGCGCGAGCGCTTTCCGGACGGGCGCGTAGATGGAAAACTTATCGCTGCCGGAATGAACGCTCAATTTAAGATTCTTCGGCAGACTGTAACTGTTGACGGCGTGCGCAATGACGGCCAGGTCTTCGTTGAATTCCTTTTCGAATTGAGCAATATCGCCAACGTAATCGACGCCCTTGTTAAATCTGCCGGTGAACTTCGGCGCGATCGTTTGAGCCGGAATTTCTTCGTCGGCGATCGCGGCCAGGATAACCAGAAGCTCCGGCGGAGTCTGCGGATTATCCGTCTCATCCATCGAGACTTCAGTGATGAACGATCTTTCGCCCTTTACCGAAGCGATATGGCGATAGATTCGGCCGGCTTCCTGCACCGCGTGCAGATACTTTCCGGCGATGCTCTCGATTTGCCCGCGCGTTGTTTGAAACGGCTCGGCAATTGCCGGGATTTCCAAACGGCCCACCAGTTCACCGTGACGACCCAGGAAGCTCTGCACCTCACCTGGTTCGGCCGGTTGGCCAATCGCATCCGCCACGTCGAGGGTGTAGAAGTCTGACGACTCAATAAACTCATCGACGATCTCCAGACGGATGTGATCGGCGTCGACGTGGAAGGGCCTGGTCCAGGCCAAATCTCTGACCGCAGCTTCGGCGGCTGCGCGCACGCTGGCAGGCTTTGAACCGACGACTGTATGTTCACGATATGACTTGTTCCAGACCGGAATGACTTCAACGCCCTGGGCGCCGGCCTGCATACAGGCTTTGAGTTGCGCCTTGGCCTGATGCGCAAAGCGATCGCCGACACCGAAGGAATATTTCTCAAGCTTCAAGTAGTTATTCATGTGTGTGCTGCGCGGAAGTGTGCGTGATCAGCGTAAATCATTTCCTCGATTCTAGCGACTTCACGGCCAACATGGCCGTTGACTCGCGGTTTTCGCTTGTTCAAGATCGCCCGCACAAAATCATCAATTAGTGGCAAGTGCAGGTTAGCGTGGGGCGGATGCGTTTCAGTTCGCTCATCGTTCCGGTTTGAGACGTTAATTGCACCATCGTTCAGCGCCGGAACATGAATCGAGCCCTGGCTGCCAAAAATCTCCAAAGTGTCCTGCGGCTCACACGCGGCGTGAGTTACGGAGAGAATCGCCTGCGGACCATTTTCAAACTCGAGCAGGGCAGTAGCGGTGTCCTCAACCTCGCGAGCGAAAAGCAGATTGCCGGCGAGCGACTTCACCTGTTTGACACGGCCGAACAAATTGGTCAGTACTTCGATTCGATGACAACCAAAGTCGAACATCGGCCCACCGCCGGACAACTTTCTTTCCAGCAGCCAGTGCCGAGGATGGGATGCGGGAGGATCGAACCATTCAAACGCGTTCACCTGAGCGAGAATTGGTGTGCCGATCTCTCCCGACGACAGGATCGATCGGATGCGATCAATCACCGGATAAAAATGTCGATAGTAGGCTACGCTGAGCCGCACGTCGTTCTGTAAACAAGCGGAGATCATCTCATCACATTCGGCGACGTTCATCGCCATCGGCTTTTCACAAAGCACGTGTTTGCCCGTTTTTGCCGCGGCGATCGCTTGCGCGGCATGCAAGTTAACTGGAGTGGCGATGTATACCGCGTCGACTTCTTCATCGGCGACCAGCTCTTTCCAGTCCGCGTACCAGCGACGCGCGCCAAATTCGTTTGCGAATTGCTCAGCCTGATCGAACCTGGCGCGGCTTACTGACATCAGTTCCGAATTTGCGATGTCGCGCAGCGCGGGCGCCACACGCTTGCGCGCAATGTCACCGCAGCCGATCAATCCCCATCGAAGATTCATCGCTTGGCAGAGGCCTGTTGGATCAGCCATTTGCTGAGGTCGCGCGCGGCGGTGTAGTTGTCGAAAGTTGGCGGCAACTTCCGTCCGTCGAGATACTCGTTGTAGAACCACGGATCGCCCACCGCGAAAACAGTTCCGCGTCCGAGTTTTGCCACCGCCATGATTACATCGCCTTTGTCATCGAACACCGATTTTGCAGGCGACGCGAGCGTGAAAGTGGAGATCTCTTTCAGATAGAGCCGCTTCGCTGTTTTGAAAATTGGATTAGCGTCAGGGACCACCAGCAATCCTTTTTCAAAATCATTTCCGGGAACCTTATTGCGGCTGTCTTTGTTGAATTGAATGCCGAACTGTCTGGCCAGTTGATTGAAATGATCGAACTCCATGTTGCCGGCGTCATTGCCCATGAAGACAAGCACGCCGCCGGCCTTGACCCAATCAGTGATCGCTTTGATGTGCGCCGCTTCGATGTAATTCGGATGCTCGTTTTCCTGCGGCGTGTCGGGATCGACGATGATGTAGATGTCCGTTCCTTTGAGATTCGCGCCGGTGGGCGCTTCAACCAAGCTCTTCGTGCTAGCGCCGAAACTGCGGAAGACGCGCCCCCAGAGTGAGTAGCCGCCGTTCGCGCGCTCATCCCATTTGTAGTGCCACGGAATGATGCGACCGGTGATGTCTTTCTTCGTTTCAGCATTGAAGAAGCAATCGAGTGTGACCGTCTTGCCTTTGCCCAGCGCGCGGTTAGCGTTCATCTCGATTTCGGAACTGGCCATCAGAAAGGCGCCCACGCCCTTCGGATCGTTCGTGACGATCTTCTCGCCGATGTAGTACTGGTAGCTCCCGTCGCGATAAGGATTGCCACCGAGCCCCGCGCCGCCCACTGTTCCTTCAAGATTAACCTGGCCGTTCGCATCAGTCTTAATGAATCGATTCAGAATTCCCCCGTAACCTTTTTGCGCGACCGACAAATAATAATCCGGCAGGTAGCCGCGTCGCACGCCTTTCGCCAACGCATACACAAACATGCAGGCGGCGGAAGCTTCGAAGTAATTTCCTTTCTCGTTTTGTTTGTCCAGGATCTGATACCAGAGCCCAGCCTTCGCGTCCTGATATTTCTCAATCGCCGGCGCGAGACGTTTCAGAATTGCGATCAGTTCGATCTTCTGCGGATGATTCTCGGGAAAGTAATCAAGCGTATCGACCAGCGCCATCGCATACCATCCGATCGCGCGTGCCCAAAATTCCGGTGACAAGCCGGTCTGCTTATTCGCCCAACGCTGCTGCTTCGACTCATCCCAACCGTGGTAGAGCAGGCCGGTTTTCGGATCGCGCGCGTGCGCCTCCATCCAAATGAATTGCTTCGCGATATCGTCGAAAGCTGAATCCTCATGAAACGTGGCGGCGTACTCAGCGTAGAAAGGCTCGCCCATGTACAAGCCATCGAGCCACATCTGGTACGGATAAATCTTCTTATGCCAGAAGCCACCCTCATGCGTGCGCGGATGCGTCTTCAATTGTTCGCGCAAGAGATCGGCTGCCTTCTTATATTTTTCCTTTTCCGTAACCCGGTAGAGCGTCAGCAGAAGTTTTCCTTCGTTGATGTTGTCGAGGTTGTAGTCCTCCAGCTTGTAAGTTTTGATCGTGCCGTCGTCGTTCACGAACCGGTCGATGCTGTGCTGAATGAAAGCGAAATATTTTCCGTCAGCCGTGTTCAGCCAGACATTTTCGATTCCTTTGAGCAGCACACCCTGTTCGTAACTCCACTTTTCGGTCCTGGCTGGATCGGTTTCCCATGAATTCGCCCAACGTGTCATCGCGGTTGATGCCATGCGTTCAGACACGGAAGGCGTCTGAGCAATCGCGGGCACGATACAAAGAACCGCGAACAGCAAAACGATTAAGGTTTTGAAAAGTATTTTCATGGCGAGTATCGCGGCGCATTTTAAACTACGAGCGCTCTCAGTCAACAGCATTTCTAGTTCAATTGCCTCTGTAAATTTTCAGGCGGTCAGGGCATGGTGCGCCATGCCGTGAATTCGTCGATTTTTGTCTTGCTCATATCGATGG
>Ga0134121_10005450_pt1 | contig 10328 bp, 4 predicted proteins | sample KB301_FD_96463 | JGI IMG/M metagenome (GOLD analysis project Ga0134121, IMG submission 96463) | Terrestrial soil microbial communities without Nitrogen fertilizer from Kellogg Biological Station, Michigan, USA - KB3-0-1 | ecosystem: Environmental > Terrestrial > Soil > Unclassified ...
CGAGCAAGCGGCTCGGTCGCTCAAAGCGCACGTCATCTTGCCGCTCGACGCCAGCGCCCCGGTGGACACAGAGGCCGAGCAACTCGAGCCGATCGCGTATGCACGGGTCGCCGGCCAGCTCCAGCGAGCAGGCATGATCGAGGCGGAGGCCGAGCGCATGGCGCGTGAGTCGGGCGGGCGGCTCGCAGCACTGCAACGTCTGCTCGGTCACGTCGTAGCACCGGACTGGAGCGTTCCAGCAGACCTCCCCGCGTTGCTCGTGATGCTGCTCGCGGGCGCCTGGGATCCCTCATCGGACGCTGACCGTGAGGTGCTCAAGCGTCTCGGCGGCGACCCCGCGAAGGTAGAGGAGCTCTGCGTCAGGCTCTCGAGAAGACCAGATGCGCCCATCGAGCGAGAGACTTCATGGGGACGGCAGGGTCACTGGAAGTGGGTCGCACCCGCGGATGCGTGGCAGGCGCTGGCGCGGCATCTTGGCGACTCGAACCTGACGAGCTTTCGCGCCGTGGCGATCGATATCCTCGGCGAGCCGGATCCTCGTTACGATATGCCGAGGGAGGAGCGCTTTTACGCGGTGGCTTATGGTAAGGCGCTCAGTCGTTCAGCGGCCTTGCGTACTGGAATTGCAGAGTCGCTGATCCGGATCGCCCTGAGTGATCCGGAGCTCCGAGCGACCCTCCAGATCTCGCGCGGTAGCGAGCTCGCAGCGTTCGTCGTGTCGCGCATCCTCGACGAGTCGCTGGGCTGGCAGGCGTGGGCCTCGTTGTCGGACCTGCTCCCTGTCCTCGCCGAGGCGGCGCCCGCAACGTTCTTGAGCCAGGTGGAGCGCAGCCTGGATCGTGGCGAAGCCGGAATCAGCCACCTGCTGCTCGAAGAAGCAGTCCTCGGCACGAGCCCGCATGTCGGTCTCCTCTGGGCGCTAGAGACTCTGGGCTGGAACCCTGATCTCACACCTCGCGTGGCCTACGCGTTGGCGCGGCTCGCGCTCCACGATCCGCCGGCTGCCAAGCTGGCCAACCGTCCTGCCCGTAGCTTGAGCAATTTACTCCACCCACTCATCCCCCAGTCGCAGAGCTCCGTGGACGAGCGTATCCAGATCCTGTCTGCGCTCCTGGAGCATCGAGCGCTGTATGGCGAGATTGGATGGAGCGTGGCACTGGCGCCATACGTCGCCCGCACCGATGTCATGTCCCCTTCGCACCGTCCGAGGCACCGAGCGTGGGGGGCCCCCACGGGTCGGCGCGACGCTGCTCCCGAAGAAGCCGAGACCCAGCGCGCAAGGACGTTGGAGCTGCTACTTCAGCATGTCGATTCCGAGCCGGCGCGCTGGACAGCGCTGCTCGATTCGCTCTGGAGGTTACAACCCGCCGTGGCAGGGCGAGTGCTCGACCAGCTCGGCCAGAACATGTCTGCCGGCCAGGACGCCGACGGCGCTGTGTGGGCAAGCCTGCGCCAGCTTGTCGCGCGAGGATATAGAATCCGTGAAGCACGGAATTTACCATTGGAGCTCCTCGAGCGCGTTGTTCACCTATATCAGCGCTTCACACCGACTGATGAGATCGCGCGGATTTCATGGCTCTTCGACAATCAAACCCAGGTCCCGGAGCCTCTCGAGGACGGGCCGCAGCAACATACGCGGAAGATCGAGCTTCAGGAGATCGAGACCGCCAGGCTCTGGAGGGCTAATGACCGGTGGGAGTTACTCGCCATGTTAACCGCCGCTGCTGCCCAGAAGTATGCGGTCGGGTACTCGCTGGGCGCCATCGCAGACCCGGAGCTCGATGAGCGCCTCCTGCGAGGCGCCAAGGATGAGCGGCTGTCGCCGCTCTTGCCGGGTTTCGTCTGGCGCCGAGCCAACACTTCAGGCATGCAGTGGGTAACGGACACCATCAAGAAGCTCGTGGACATCGGTCGACGGGATGATGCGCTGGCCATCGCCTTGGTACGAGCGGATGATATCGCGGTATGGGACACAGCCGATGCGATCGGGGATCCATTCCGTGAGGAGTTCTGGACCAAGGTTGAATGGCTACCCGGCAAGTATTCGAAGGGAGATGCGGATCGCGCCATCCGTCATCTGCTGAGTGCGCACAACATTGTGAGTGCTGCTAGGTTCGCAGCCCACAACACCGATGCGATCACGCCGGGGCGAGCGCTCGAGATTCTCGAGGCGATCCGTCGTGCCGACAATGGGGGCGTTATTCAATTTCTGCGCGAGAACAGCGCTGCTTACAATATTGGACAGATCTTCAAGATCATTGATAGTGATTCCACGATCGATACAGGTACCATCGTCCCACTCGAGATCTCTTTCTTCCCGCTGCTCGCAGGCCATGGTTCGCCGCGGGGTGCACGTCATCTGTTCGCAGCTCTGAGCAAGGAGCCAGATCTGTTCGTCGACTTGCTCGTGGCCTGTTACAAGCCCGAGCATCCAGCCGCGACTGAAACGCGAGAGGATGACGGCGTGTCGTCGGCTGACCTTGCCACGAGAGTCCCTGATGAAATGGAGCTCCTGCAACGCAGAGCACAGACTGCGTATTCGATCCTCTCCGAGTGGCAGGGATACCCAGGGAGCGAGCTTCCCACGGAGGAATGGGAAAAGGTGCTCCTCGACTGGGCTCGCAAGGTGCTGGAGTCCAGTGCCAAGCGTGATCGCAAATCCATGGGGGAGCGAGAGGTCGCCAGGGTGCTGTCGCGTCCTCCACTCGCGCCGTTCGACGGTCTCTGGCCGTGCCGCGCAGCGCGGGAATTGCTCGAGTCCGGGCGCCACGGTGCTTTCGAAGATGGCCTCTTCCTGGCCAAGGTCAATTCACGTGGAGGTACCTCCAGGGCCATCGGTGAAGGTGGAGAGCAAGAGCGGACCCTCGCTGCCGGGTTTCGTACAGCCGCCGGGAAGCTCAGGATTCAATGGCCTCGCACGGCCGCCTTGCTCGACAAACTGGCGGAACGTTATGACCGAGAAGCCGAACAGGAGGATGCGGAGGCATCGTCAGATCGTCGCCGGTGGGGGAGCGGGTCGCCAGACGATTTTGCTCGCAGCGATACGCCAGCTGCCTCTGGATCGCCAGAAGCGATCCCCTTCGACCGGGTCGATGTGCTCTCGCTCGTAGGCGTGGGGCCTGCACCCACGCTCAAGGTACAGCTTGCCCCAAGACTCACACTGCTCACCGGTCAGAACAGCGCGGGTAAGACGTTCATCCTCGATGTGCTGTGGTGGGCACTGACCGGGACGTGGGCCGGTCTCTTTGCATGGCCGAGAAGAGATCCTGGAGAAGGGCTAGAGTCGACGATCTCGCTTGGCCTACCAGGAGCGAGTGCGGTCACATGCCGTTACTCCCCGACCGAGGAAGCCTGGTCGCGCCCGGCGGAGCTCGGTAGCATCCAGGCACTGGTCATCTATTGCCGCGTCGATGGTGGGTTCACAGTCTGGGATCCTGTCCGGGGTCGGGAGACAGGTAGTACAAAGTTCAACGGGCAGAATCGATCCCCAGAGAGGATGGCCTTCGGGTTCACGGCAAATGAACTATGGGAACATGGGCTCAAGACCGACGAGGGCGTGGTCCTCTGCAATGGAATCATCCACGACGTCGTCGACTGGAAGGCGCGCCGGCCAGAACTTTCGGACCTGCTCGATCGGGTGCTGAACACGCTGTCTGACCCGGATGAGCCGATGCGACTGGCAGAGCCTCAGCGTCTGTGGATTCGTGATTCTCGCGACTTCCCTACCCTCCGGATGCCCTATGGCGATATCCCGATCGTTCATGCTTCCGCGGCGGTGAAGCGCATCTTCGGGCTCGCGTACCTTCTCGTATGGGCCTGGCACGAGCATCGCGCCGCAGCACGCCTGGCCGGAGTGCAGCCCGTCCGGCAGATGGTCATGCTCTTCGATGAGCCCGAGGCTCACCTGCATCCGATCTGGCAGCGGAGGGTGCTTCCCGCGCTGTTCGAGGCGGTGAGGGCGTTGAACGAGGAGTTGCCCGTTCAAGTCGTGGCGAGCACGCACTCGCCGCTAGTGACCGCGTCGCTCGAGTCGGTGTTCGATCCTGCCATCGACAAGCTCTTGCACTTTGTGGTGGATGACGTCGACCGAGCTGCCAAAGTCCACGAGATCGCCTGGGCAAAGCAAGGCGACGCCTCTGATTGGCTGGTGTCCGAAGCCTTCGGGCTCAAGCAGGCGCGCTCGACCGAAGCCGAGCGCGCCATCATCGCGGCGATGGACTTCGTCAAGAACGAGCCCCAGTCAAATCCTCAAGCGAAGGCGGAGATTACCCGCCAGCTCCGTAAGGCCCTGCCCGGCGACGATCCATTCTTGATCCGCTGGGAGACCGTACTGGCCCCGGAGGAGAATCCGGAATGAAGCCAGTCGCGCGGGTCCCAGCGCCCACCGCCTTTGCCAGCGCGAGCCAGCGCGGGAACGACTGGCTCGCGCGGAACCCGAACTCGACGGAGCGCCCGCCAGATTACTGGCGTGAGTTCAACATCGATCTCGGCCGCGGATTCAAGTTCCTCTGCGGCTACATGGCGCTGTGGACCACCGACGGGACCGTCGATCACTTCGTCAGCCTCGATGAGGATAGATCCCGAGCATACGACTGGGACAATTATCGTTATGTCGCGGGCTGGGTGAACAGCAGCAAGCAGAACGTGGCCAGCACCGACATCCTCGATCCCTACGAGGTGGAGGAGGGCTGGTTCGAGATCCTGCTTCCCACGCTCGAGCTCGTGGTTACTTCGAAGGTTCCTCCGGAGAAGCGGGCGCGGGCCGAGCAGACCTTGCACCGCTTGCCGATCGGTCGAGATGAGAGAGCCATCAAGCGACGAGGCATCTATTACGATGAATACCTGAAGAAAGAAATCGATCTGGCTCAACTCTGGAAACGGGCCCCTCTCCTCGCAGCGGCCATCGAGAAGCAGCAGGCGAATCGTCCGGCGCCGTGAACCAGGCGCCGAGCGGCGGACGGGACGGTAGGGACCGGCTTCGGATGACGACCAGACGCAGCTCAATGGTCGGCGATGCAGCACGCTTCTTCGCCGGTGGGGATCCCAAGGCATGCCGGCGGGTGCCCGGGCGCGTCGTCGGGGAGCTGCACGTCGTCGACACGGTGCATGCCCGCTGCGCATGGCGCCGCCGGGTGTGCCGCGATCGCCGCAGGTCCCACGCACGTGCCACCGGCGCGAATACACCGCGGCGTGCCCGGCGAGGTCGACGGCGATGGCATGGGCGCAGGAACCGGCGATGACTCGATGTTCGACTGGGTGGGCGCCGGAGTGCGGCTCGAACATGCGATCGCGAACATCGCCGACATGATGGCGGCCACTGCCCGATGACTTCGCATGAGCACGATGCTAGCGCAGCTACGTCGTCGTCTTAAGGAGTCGTCGTTTCGGGCTCGACCGGCACCTCCGACGGCACCTCCGGCACCACATGCTGCAACGCCCTGTCCTCGTACGTTGGAAGAGCATGCTTGGGCCGCTCGAACTTGGGGATCTCGATTGGCTTGATCTCGTACCGCTTTGGGTCGAATTCGAACTTGGGGAGCTCGATCGGCTTGTATTCGTACAGCTTGGGGTCGAACTTGGGGAGCTCGATCGGCTTGTATTCGTACAGCTTGGGGTCGAACTCGAACTTGGGGATCACGATCGGCTTGTACTCCGGGATCCTGTACTTGTCGGTGTCGTACTTGCTGCTCTTCACGCTGAGGCCGACCGCGAGCCCGACGATCAAGAGGAGCGCGAGGGCCATCTGGAACAGGAACAGGAGCACCTTGCCGGTCGCACTGGCGCCCGCGCGACCGGCCTTGCCCATGCGCGTCGCGAACGACGGGGTCAGACGCGAGCCCTCGATCGCCGCGCCGATGTTCGGGATGGGTTGGTTCGCGGCGTGCAGCCTGCGGAGCAGCGCGTCGTACTCGCGGCGCAGATCCGGGTGGCCGAGGACCTGCTCCGCGAGGCACACGTCGTGGAGGGCCGTCGCGTCGGGCAGGTTGCGGCGCAGCGCGCGCGCAACCTTGCGGATCTCGCGGCACGGCGCCGTCGGTGCGACCACGAGCACGTCGTACAGGGTGTCTTGCTTCGGGCGCACCTCGACGTCGATCACGCGGGGCGCCGGGCGAGGACGCGCCGGCCCCGTGAAACGCGTACCGCCGGGCACCATCACCCGAGCGTAGCACGGCTACTATGGAGTCATGTTCGGCCTTTCCGACACGGTCGCTGGCCACGTGCGAGCCGCCGAGGCCCTCGCGCGCGCGGCCGGGCTCGATGTGGTCGAGATCGCGCATGTCGTGGCCGCGATGTGCCAGCGACCGAGCTGGCTGCGAGACGCGCTCGCCGGTGAGGCCGACGAAGCCGCGCGCGAGATCCTCGACCGGCTCGGCCGGGGGGACGGCGGCATCCCGGCGTGGTCGGCCGCGCTGCGCGACGTCTTCGAGCGAGCCCGCGGCCGGCGCGGCGGCGTCGTCGACGAGGATCGCCTGCTGAAGGCGATCGGCGATTCGGCCGAAGGCATCGTCGCCCGTGTGATCGACGGCGTCAGGCCGCTGCCATACGTTCCGGCTGACGAGCCCGGCGAGCCCGATGCGCACGGCGAACCGGCCGGCGACGACGTGGTCGGCGCGCCGATGGTCGCGCTGCCGCCGGACATCGACGTCGAGGCCGCGAGCATCCGGATCGGCCCGAGCACGCCGGCGCTCGACGCGTACGGCCGCGATCTGATCGCCCTGGCGAACCGCGGGGTGCTGCGCCCGGCGTTCGGCCGCGACGACGTGTTCGATCGCATCGTCGTCACCCTCGGACGCCACACCAAGCCGCACGTGATCCTCGTCGGCGAGGCCGGCGTCGGGAAGACCGCGATCGCCGAGGGCCTCGGCGTCAAGCTCGCGCGCGGCGAGCTGCCCGAGCTCGCCGGGATGCGGATCGTCGCGCTGTCGCCGGCGACGCTCGTCGCGGGAGCGAGCTATCGCGGCGAGGTCGAGGAGCGGGTCCGGCTCGTGCTCGCCGAGGCCGCCGCGGCCAGGACGCTGGTGTTCATCGACGAGATCCACGGGCTGCTGGCCAGCGGCGCGCCCGGCCTGACCGCCGCCGACGCGCTCAAGCCGGCGCTCGCCGGCGGCGCCGTGCGGATCATCGGCGCCACGACCGCCGTCGAGTACGACCGCACGATCGCGCGCGACGCCGCGCTCGCGCGCCGGTTCGAGCGCATCGACGTGCTCGAGCCCGATGCCGCGGCGACGCTCGCGATCCTGCGCGGGTTGCGCCCGACGCTCGAGCAGCACCACGGCGTCGCGATCGACGACGCCGCGCTCGCCGCCGCGATCGAGCTGACCACGCGCTACCTGCCGGCGCGCCGCCAGCCCGACAAGGCGATCGACATCGTCGACGAGGCGTGCGCGCGCACCCGGCTCGCCCGGCAGCCGCGCGTGACGGCGGCCGAGATCGGCCAGGCGACCGCCTTGCGCGCCGGCGTGGTGCTGGGCGAACTCGCCACCGCGCAGCGCGACGACCTCGCGAACCTCGAGGCGCGGATCGCCACCCGCGTGATCGGCCAGCACGCTGCGATCGCGGCGCTGTGCCGCTGCGTCGTGCGGAGCCGGCTCGGCCTCAAGCCGGCGGGCAAGGCAGTGGGCACGATCCTCCTGTGGGGGCCGTCCGGCGTGGGCAAGACCGCGCTCGCGCACGCGATCGCCGAGGAGGCGTACGGCAGCGGCGCGCTCCTGCGCATCGATCTGGCGGAGTTCTCGGAGAGCCACCAGGTCGCGCGGCTGATCGGCGCGCCGCCGGGCTACATCGGCCACGACGGCGACGGCGTGCTCACCGGCTGGTTGCGCACGAAGCCGCATTCGGTCGTGCTGCTCGATGAGATCGACAAGGCGCACCCGCGGGTCCGCGAGCTACTGCTGGGCTTGTTCGACGCGGGCCGCGTCGCCGATGGTCGCGGCATGCAGGTCACCGGCGAGCACGCGCTGTTCATCGCGACCGGCGTGTCGTCGAGCGGCGATCCGCGGCTCCTGCTCGGCGCCGAGCTGACCGGCCGGCTCGATGCGATCGTGACGATGCAGCGGCTCGGCCCGGCCGAGTACAAGCAGATCGCGGGCCTTTTGGTCGACGACGCGCGGGCGCGGCTCGCGCGCGCGCAGGTGACGCTCGAGGTCGACGACTCGGTGCTCGAGATGCTCGCGCGAGCCGGCGGACGCGAGACCAGCGACGCGCCCGATCTCGGCGCGCGGCCGATCCGCGGCGCGGTCGAGCGCACGCTCGTCGATCCGATCGCGAACATCTTGCTCGGGCGTACGCCGCCGATCACGATCCGGGCGACCGCGCGCGACGGCACGATCCGGCTGGTGATGTGATGGTGGCAAACGCTGCCGGGCGCGCCTTCCTCGATCGGCTCGCGCTCGCGGCCGACGTGCGGCTGATCGACGACGTGGCGAAGTGGCCGGTGCTCGCCGCGCGCGCGGACAAGATCGTCGAGCACATGCGCCGCACGACCGCGACGCGCAAGCAGGTGTTCGACGAGCTGTCGGCCGAGGAGCGCCTGTTGCACGCCGTCGCGCAGGCGCTCGGTGGCAAGCTCGACGAGCGCGAGGCGCGCACGATCCACGATAGCAAGAGCTACACCGATCGCGACGTGCCGTTCGTCGCGATCGTGCTCGCGAGCCGGGGTATCGACACACCGCGCGCGCTGGACACCTACACGCTCGCGCTCTCCGAGCCGGTGTCGGAGGCGCTCGGCCGATCGCTCCAGCTGGCGTTCGAGAGCGGGTTTCCGCCGGCGCAAGCGCACCGGCTCGGGCCCCAGGTGCTGGGCAAGCTGCTCGAGGAGTGGCCGAACGCGAAGTGGTCGCGCGTCGTGCGCGCGCTCGGCGGTGACGATGACGACCTCGCGACGCTCGCGATCGACGAACCGTTACTCGTCGGCAACGCCGGGTCGCGCGTGATCGACGCGCTGCTGGCGCGCGCCGATCGCCACGAGCGCCTGGTCAGCCGGCTCGGCGACGGCACGCCCGAGGAGACGGCGGTCCGGCTCGCGCTCGTCGCGCAGAGCGTTGCGTGGCGCCTGCCGCTGCCGCGCGCCCCGATCCGGCAGGCGATCGAGCGCGCGTGCCCGGACGATGCGAGCCCGTTCGTGGTCGCGGCGGCGACGGTCGCGGCGGTCGGCGCCGGCGATCTCGAGTCCGCGCGCCGGCTGTGCCGGTTCGCGGCGGCGGCCGACGTCGAGACCACGGTCGCGCGCACGATCGCGATGCTCGGCGGCGACCTCGCCGAGGTCCGGTCGCTGTGGAACCTCGTGCCCGCGGGCGAGACCACGAGCCCGATCGTCGCCGCCAACGCCGCGCTGATCGCGCTCGAGCTCGGTGATCGCGCGCGGCTGCGCGAGCTCGCGGTCCCGCTGACGAGCGCGCGCACCAGCGCGTGCGGCCGCGTCCTGCTCGCGCGGGTGTACCTCGGCGCGGGCCAGCGCGAGCTCGCCGACAACGTGCTCGACGGCGATGACTCGCCGGTCGCACGCCTGCTGCGGGCGCGCTCGCTCGCCGCGGTCGATCGCACGAGCGCGATCGCGCAGCTGGCCTCGCTCGTCGACCTGTTCCCCGGCTGGGCCGAGGCCCGGCTCCGGCTCGGCCTCGTGCACGCGGCGGTCGCTCCGAAGCGCGCGCTCGCGATCCTCGAGACCGAGCCGCTGGTGAGATGGCCCGACTCCGCCGCGCTGGGGCCGCCCGAGACCGCGCGCGCCGCCGCGCGCCTCGCCGCCGGGGAGCTGTTCCGGCGCCTCGGCGATCACGCCAGGGCGTCACGCGCGATCCGCGACGCTCTCGCGCTCGCCCCGGCGAGCCCGCTCGTCGCGCGCCAGGCGGCCGTCCTTGCCGTCGCGCTGCGCGCTCCCGAGCTCGCGATCGAGGCCCAGCGCCGGCTCGAGGCGGTGACGCCGGGCGCGAAGATCGTCGAGCGGCTCGCGGGCGCGCTCCACGAGCTTGCCGGCGACACCGCGCGCGCGATGGCGAGCTACCGCAGCGCGGGATCGTGGGATCGCGTCGTCGTGCTCGCCGCGCGCGCAAAGGAACTTTCGCCAGATGCGCGTCACGCGGCGGCGCTTGCCGCCGGCATCGACGCGCGGGACTCGGGCTCGTTCGCGCTGCCGCCCGCGTTCGACGTCGACGACACGATGAGCGTCGCCGCGCTTCAGGCCGCGGCGGTCTCGGCGCAGCATAGCGATCCGGCGCTCGCGGCACGCGCGCTCGAGCGCGCCGTACTACGCCGGCCCGATCACGCGGGGCTCGCCGGTGATCTCGCGGCAGCGCGCGTACAGTGCGCGGGGGCGGCCCTCGCGAGCGGCG
>Ga0134121_10005452_pt1 | contig 10327 bp, 4 predicted proteins | sample KB301_FD_96463 | JGI IMG/M metagenome (GOLD analysis project Ga0134121, IMG submission 96463) | Terrestrial soil microbial communities without Nitrogen fertilizer from Kellogg Biological Station, Michigan, USA - KB3-0-1 | ecosystem: Environmental > Terrestrial > Soil > Unclassified ...
TGATGGCTGAAGAAACGGTGCCAGTAGTGCTGCTTGGCAACGGTGTCCCAAGACCAGTTGGAGTGCTCGGTATCGCTGAAAATAATGCGGGCGTCTTGGTAGCGGTCGGTGGTGTCGCTCCAGACGTAGTAATCGCGTTTGGGTGAGGAGGGATCGCGGCGGGCTTCCAGGAACCACGGATGCTGATCGGAGGTGTGATTGAGCACCAGGTCTGTGATGATGCGAATGCTGCGCTGGTGGGCGGCCGCGGTGAGCTTTTCGAAGTCTTCCGTGGTTCCCAGACTGGGATGTATGGCACGAAAATCGGAGACGTCGTAGCCGTCGTCCTTGAGGGGCGAGCCCATGATGGGCATGAGCCACAGGCAATTAACTCCCAGGTCGGACAGGTAATCGAGCTTGGCGGTCAAGCCCGGCAGATCGCCGTTGCCGTCGCCGTTGCTGTCGTAAAAGCCGCGGACGTAGACTTCATAGAAAATCGCGTCCTTGTACCACAGGCCGTCGTCCGCGGCTGCGTTTTTTTGCAATTGCTCCATGGGCTTCACCAAGCGTTGTGCCGAGATTCGTATCAGCAACCACTGGGGTTTTCAGGATAGCCCCTTACGCCAGCAACGTGTCGCTGCCGGCCGCGCTGGCACAGGCCTCTGCCTGGCGGAGGGCTTTATGTTCGAGCACTTCGTCGAGCCATTCCAGCAGCTTGCGGACCTCCGCCGTGCCGCTTACTTTGTAACGGGCCGCCGTTTCGAGGGCTTCGCCGACCTTCACGGTGATGCCGTCGTCCAGTGCGGCAAAGGCATCCTCGTCGGTAGTGTCGTCGCCGACGTAGATCGCCAGGATGTCCGGTTTGTCGATTTTTTCTTGAATCCAGCCGACGGCGTTGCCTTTGTTCCAGTAGACGCGGGGCCGAATTTCGAACACTTTTTCGCCACGGCTCAGTACGAAAGGATGCTTGGCGGCGGCCAGCGTGGCGTGGACCAGGGAGCGGACCTCGTCCACTTGTTCTGCGGCAACTTGCCGGTAATGGACACTAATCGTCAGGCCCTTGTTTTCGACGATCGCGCCAGTGATTGAGGCTAGCTTGGCTTCCAGCTGTTGAGCAAGTTCCTTCAATGCATTGGAGTTTTCGGCGGCGGTGGGCTCCACGAACATGTAGCCGGGGCCGCTGATTTCCAGGCCGTGGTTGCCGGCATAAAAGACGCCGGGAATGCTGATTCGGCTTTGCAGGTCGGCACGGTCGCGGCCGCTGACAATCGCCAGCGAGGCGTGGCCATGTTCCGATAGCGAAAGCAGCACGCGCTCCATCTGCTGCGACAAATGAGCGCCGAGCGGATTGGCGGCAAAATGGGTGAGGGTGCCGTCGTAGTCCAGGCACACCAACACATGGTTGGCGTTGATTATGCGCTGCTCCACTTCTTGGACAGCGTCAAAAAGATGTTGATTCATGACGAAATCTCCGACAAGAAAATCGTGGGCAGGCTTTCCAGCCTGCCATTAGATCACCTTTACCCCGCCAGCGCCACTGCCTCACGCTCTTCGCGCGGGCTTTCGGGAAACTCGAAGTTGAGCAGACTGGACAGGAATTTGCCGGCCCAGCGATAGATGTTGTTGTCCGCCACTGCCGTGCGCATCTTCTGCATATGCCTGCGGCGATCTTCTTCGGGCATGGTCAAAACGGCGTGCATCGCCGCCGCCACTTCCTCGACGGCAAAGGGATTGACCAGCTGGGCCTGCGACAGTTCTCGAGCCGCTCCGGTGAATCGGCTCAAAATCAGGGCCCCATCGCCGTCCACGCGGCTGGCGACAAACTCCTTGGCGACCAAGTTCATGCCGTCGTCCAGCGAACTGACCACGCAGAAGTCGGCCAGCCGGTGCAAGGCCATCATCTGGACTGGTCCCTGTTGTTGCTTGAGATAAACGATGGGCCGCCACGAGTCGCTGCTCCAGCGCCAGTTGATCTCTTCCACGAGGCTGTCGATGTCGTCGTCCAGCCGTTTGTACTGGGGAACGTGGGAGCGCGTCGGCACGCCGATTTGCACGAAGACGATGCGCTGGCGATATTCGGGGTGCTTTTCCAGCAGTAGATCCAGGGCATGGAGCCGTTCGGGAATGCCCTTGGTGTAATCAATGCGGTCGATACCGATGCCGAGGATTTCATCGGTCAGGCCCAGCTGCTGGCGCCAGCGCTCCATGTCGCCCTCCACGGCAGCGCTGGCAGCCAATTGCTCATGTTCCTCGAAATCGATGCTGATCGGAAACGGCCGGACCACCGTGGTTTTGCCGCCCCGCGTGACTTCGAAGCGCTCATAATCGACCTTGGCCTCCAGCGTGCGATCGACGGTGTCCAGAAAGTTTTTGCAGTGGTATCGCAAGTGAAAGCCGAGCAGATCATTGCCCAAAAGGCCGTCGAGTAGTTCTTCTTTCCAGGGAAAGGTCTGAAACACCTCGGGGCTGGGCCAGGGAATATGCCAGAACTGGGCAACGATGAGCTTGGAGTTGCCTTCCTTGAGCACGCGCGGCAACAAACCGAAGTGATAATCCTGGATGAATACGAACGCGGCGTTGTCACTCGCCTCTTCGAGCACGGCGTGGGCGAAATGCTCATTGACCTGGCGGTAGACGGGCCAGTGGCGCGGATTGAAAACCGGCCGCGTGAAAACCATGTGGCACAGCGGCCACAGCCCTTCGTTGGCCAGCCCGTTGTAATAACCTTCCACCTGGCCCTTCGAAAGCCAAACGCGCCGCAGCGTGTAACTGGGATCCTGTGGTGGCACGCGGATCTGATCGTGGGCGTCCACGGTTTTGCGATCGGCGTTGCCACTTCCATGAGCGACCCAGACGCCGCCGCAGCTGCGCATGATCGGTTCGAGCGCCGACACCATGCCGCTGGCCGGCGGCACGCATTCGATGCGGCCGCCCGCAAAGCGGTGCTGGTAAGGCTCGCGATTGGCGACCAGAATCAGTGGATGGTCGGCCAGGCGAGTGTGAATCAAGTCTTGCAAAGCGTCTTTATTCCACATGGCGCGTACCTCGTTTGCCGGATGACGATTACGCTGCAAATCCGGGACCTTGCGGCGGGGCAAGTTGCCGAATTACAAGCATCAATGCGCTGGGCCGATTCAAGAGCGCCAGTGGATGAATGCCGAAGCTAGAGGACAGGCGAAAAGGAACTTGAATGAAAAGAATGAAAGTATCGTGAACGGCTGGCCGCGAGAGCAAATGCCGGATTTGCAAAAGCTCGTGGTCGTGACGGCCGAAGTCCGGGCACGGAATCGCTATGTCACTATAGGGAAGCGCGATTGCGGTTGTCAAGTCTCCGCAATGTGGGACGGCCTGGGAAGGCCGTCCCACATTGCTTCCGCACATTGAAAATGTCAGAGGCAAGAAACTAATACGCTTCTTCCGCGGTCACCACGATTTTGGCAATTTCCACCAATTTCGCATTTTTGTCCCGAGCCAGCTTTTGCAAACGCCGAAAAGCCTCGGGTTCGTCCAGCTTGGCCCGTTTCATGATGATACCCTTGGCCCGCTCAATCAATTTGCGGTCTTCCAGCGCTTGTCGCAAGGTGTCCGCCTCCTGGCGCATGGCCCGAAACTCTTGAAAGCGCGTCATGGCAATGGCGATTGCCGGCTCGAGGTCCTGCTGCTTGACCGGTTTGACCAAATAGGCGAGCACATGATTGCGTTCCGCGCGTTCGATGAGCGCCGGCTCGTGAAAGGCTGTGATGACAATAATCGGCACTGGCTCATGGGCATAAACAGCTGCGGCTGCTTCCAAGCCATCCATGTCGGGTAGGCGGATGTCGGTGATTAGCAGATCCGGCTTTTTCTCCTTGCACTGGTCGACGAATTCGCGGCCCGTGCCGGCCAGAAAAAGGACCTGACAGCCCAGCAACGTGAGCGTTTCTTCCAGGTAGCGCTGCATCAGCGGCTCATCCTCGGCCACGCCTATTCGAAGGTTCCGATTCATGATAGCCCCCTGGGTAGCACAAGTTCGATGGCCGTTCCGCCGGCGTAGTGATCGGCCACGGCAATCTTGCCGCCGTGAGCTTCCACGATGCGTTTGGCGATTGCCATGCCCAGGCCTGTGCCGCGCGTTTTGGTAGTGTAAAAAGGCTCAAAAATGCGCTGTTTTTGCTCCTCGCTCAGGCCGGTGCCGTTGTCCGCGACACGAATCCGCGCAGCCTTGAGCCCGCCAAGATCCGCTTCCGAGCAGGCCACCTCGATTTTGACAGGATCTCCGCTTGCCGCCATTGCATTCTCGAAAACATTACGAAAAACCTGTTCGATGGCAAACGGATCGACCAGGCACTCCAATGTCAAGGAGCTGCTGTCTTCCACGAAATGCACGTTGCGACCCTCGCGGATTGGCGCCAGTTGGCTCCAGGCCGAGCGCCACACTTCCGCCAAATCGTATCTATCGCGAGTCAGTCCGACCGGCGCGGCATACTGGCGGACCTCTTCCAGCAGATGATGCAGGCGGTCCTGTGCCTTCTGAATGCCGTCGATCAGCGAGATGTTCGTGGCGTCGGTGACGCGGCGGCGCAGCATTTCCACGCAGGCGAGAGTCTGTTGCAGCGCATTGCGGCTTTCATGGGCCAGGCCGGCGACCATTTGCCCAATGGCGGCCAACCGCTCGGCCTGCAAAGCTTGTTCCTGGGCACGCTCGCGCTCGGCAATTTCCGACCGCAGCTGCTCCATGGCGGTGGCGAGTTCGCGGCGATTGCGATACAGTTCTACGAATACCGACACCTTGGCCCGCAAAATCTCCGGCACAATCGGGGCAAACACATAGTCCACTGCGCCCAACTCGTAGCCCTTTAGCCGATCCAGGTCGGAGGTGCTGAAAGCGGTCACGAAAATGATGGGTGTTCGCTCCAGGCGGGGACGCTGGCGAATCATGGAAGCAGTTTCGAAGCCGTCCATTTCAGGCATGACCACGTCCAGCAAGATCAGCGCGCATTCATTGCGCAGCAAGTATTGCAGGGCTTCGCGCCCGGAGTTGACCAGGACCAGGTTTTCGCCAAGGTCCCCCAGAATCGCCTGGTAAGACAGCAGTTTGCCGGGTTGGTCGTCGACCAGCAGGATATTGACTTTGGCCATGAGAATTACCGGTGCAGCCAAACGCGCATGAGGGACAGCAGCTGTTCACTGTTCACGGGTTTGGCGATGTAGTCCGAAGCGCCAGCCTCCAAGCATTTTTCGCGGTCGCCTTTCATGGCTTTGGCGGTGAGGGCGATCATTGGCAACAGCCGGTGCCGCGAGTTCTGCCGAATCGTTCGCATCGTTTCGTAACCGTCCATTTCCGGCATCATGATGTCCATCAGCACAATGTCGATGTCGTCGTCTTGCGTCAGCAAATCGATGGCGGCGCGACCGTTGTCGGCGCTGGCAACCTTCATGTTGTGGCGCTCCAGCAGGCTCGTCAACGCAAAGATGTTGCGGACGTCGTCGTCCACCACCAACACTTTGCGGCTGGCCAGGACTTCGTCGCTCTGGTGCAGCCGTTCCAGCATCCTTTGTTTCGATTCGGGCAGTTGCGTCGTGACGCGGTGCAAGAACAGGGCCGTTTCGTCCAGGAGACGCTCGGGCGATTGCACACCCTTGATAATGATGCTTTTGGCCATTTTACGCAGCTGCATTTCCTCGTCTTCGGTCAATTCCTTGCCCGTGAACACAACAATAGGTAAGTCGTGGTACTTTGGCTCCTGCCGGATTTTGTCCAGCAGATCGAAACCAGAAATATCGGGCAAGCGCAAATCAAGGACCAGGCAATCGAAGCGACGTTCTTTGAGTTTCGCCAAGGCCTCGGCGCCGGTGCCGACGGCAGTAATGGCAATGTCTTCGTGGCCGAGCAATTCCAGCACGCTCATGCGTTCTACCTCGTCGTCCTCGACTACGAGCAACTGTTTGACGTGCGTGGAAGTGAACTGGATGACGCGGTCAAAAGCGGCCTCCAATTCGTCGGTGGTAAGCGGCTTGACCAGGTAAGCGAAGGCGCCGCGCTCCAGGCCATGCTGGCGTTCCTCGGCCATGGTGATGATCTGGACCGGAATGTGCCGCGTGGCCGGGTCTTGCTTCAAATGGCTGAGGACGGTCCAGCCGAGCATATCCGGCAGGAAAACATCGAGCGTGATCGCGGTCGGCTGGTGCTTTTGGGCCAATGACAAGGCAACGCTGCCGCGGTGGGCCACCAATCCTTTGAAGCCTTTGTCCCGCACCAGGCCCAGCAGCACTCGTCCATAATGGGGATCGTCTTCGACGATCAAGATGCACGGCTCGCCGTCCTGGAGGCTGTTGCGGTCGTCGGGAACCTCTTCCTGCTTGGGGGCGGGCAACGCGACTGGGATCGCCTGATGTGACGGGGAAGTTTTTTCCTTGACCGCCACCACGCCCATGAAAGCCTGCGGGAGGTAGAGCGTGAAGGTGCTGCCCTGGTTGGGCACGCTCGTCAGGCGGATCTCGCCGCCGAGCAAAGTGGCCAGTTCACGGCTGATCGCCAGGCCCAGGCCGGTGCCGCCGTAGCGCCGGCTGGTGCCGGCGTCGGCCTGTTGAAAAGCTTCAAAAATGATGCGCTGCTTGTCGGGAGCGATGCCGATGCCGGTGTCGGTCACCGAAAAACTGATCACCGCGGGCGAGCGGTTAAGCATGTTGTGATCGGGATTCCAACCGTGTTCGGCCAGGCCGATGCGCAGTTTGACGTGCCCCTGGGCCGTGAACTTGAAGGCGTTCGACAGCAGATTTTTGAGGACCTGTTGCAGTCGTTTGACATCGGTGTTGATGGTCCGCGGCAAGCGCGGATCGAATTCGATCTGAAACGCGAGGTTTTTGGTCTCGGCCACATGGCGGAAATTACGCTCCATGGTTTCACGGAGTATGGCGAACGAAACCTCTTCCGGCTCGACAGTCACGGTGCCGGATTCGATCTTGGACAGGTCAAGAATGTCGCTGATGAGATTGAGCAGGTCAGCGCCGGCGTCGTGGATGGTCTTGGCGAACTCCACTTGCTTGCCGGTGAGATTGCCTTCGGTGTTTTCGCTCATCTGCTGACCGAGGATCAAGATGCTGTTGAGCGGCGTCCGCAGCTCGTGGGACATGTTGGCCAGGAACTCGGATTTGTATTTCGAGGTCAGCGCCAGTTCGGCTGCTTTTTCTTCCAATGCGTGGCGGGCGTGCTCGATCTCGATGTTTTTGCGTTCCACCTCGGCGTTTTGCTCGGCCAGCTGCTGAGCCTTCTGGGCCAGCTGCTCGTTGGTTTGCTGCAATTCTTTTTGCTGGGTTTGCAATTCCGTGGCCAGTTTTTGCGATTGCTGCAGCAAACCCTCGGTGCGCATCGTGGCTTCGATGGTGTTCAGCACGATGCCGATGCTTTCAGTCAACTGTGTCAAGAACGTGAGATGGGTTTGCGTGAACGGCGCCAACGTGGCCAGTTCGATCACGGCCTTGACCTCTCCCTCGAAAAGCACTGGCAAAACGATGCTATTGCGCGGCGTGGTTTGGCCCAAACCAGAACTGATGCGGATGTAATCTTGGGGCACGTCGGTCAACAGTATGCGGCGTTTTTCGACGGCACATTGGCCCACCAGGCCTTCGCCGACGCGAAACTCGCGCGGCAAACTGTCGGTGTCGGAATAGGCGTAAGTGGCCAGCATCTTGAGGCGGGCATCCTCTTCCTCACCGATGTTTTGGTAGACGACACCGTACTGGGCGCTGACCAGCGGCGCCAATTCGGACAGCAATTTCTGGCCGACCGTGACCAGGTCGCGTTGGCCCTGCATCATGCTCGTAAAACGGGCCAGGTTGGTTTTGAGCCAGTCCTGCTCGGTGTTTTGCTCCGTGGTGCCGCGGAGATTGCGGATCATGGCGTTGATGTTGTCTTTGAGTTCTGCCACTTCGCCGCGGGCATCGACCTGAATCGAGCGGGTCAAATCGCCCTTGGTGACGGCGGTGGCGACCTCGGCAATGGCCCGCACTTGTGTGGTGAGGTTGGCAGCGAGCAGATTGACGTTGCCGGTCAAATCTTTCCAGGTGCCGGCGGCGCCGGGGACGTTGGCCTGGCCGCCCAGACGGCCTTCTACGCCGACCTCGCGGGCCACCGAGGTGACCTGCTCGGCAAATGTCGCCAGGGTATCGGTCATGTTGTTGATGGTTTCGGCCAGGGCCGCGACCTCGCCCTTGGCCTCGACGGTTAGCTTTTCCTTGAGGGAGCCGTTAGCCACGGCGGTCACGACCTTGACGATGCCGCGGACCTGGTCGGTGAGGTTGGCGGCCATGACGTTGACGTTGTCGGTGAGGTCTTTCCAGGTGCCGGCGACGCCGGAGACGCGGGCCTGTCCGCCGAGCTTACCTTCGGTGCCGACTTCGCGGGCCACGCGGGTCACCTCGGCCGCGAAGGCATTGAGTTGATCCACCATGGTGTTAATGGTGTTTTTCAGCTCGAGGATTTCGCCCTTCACGTCCACGGTGATCTTGCGCGACAGATCGCCGCGAGCCACGGCGGTGGTGACCTGGGCGATGTTGCGGACCTGGGCCGTTAAGTTGCCGCCCATGGCGTTGACGCTATCGGTCAGATCTTTCCAGGTTCCCGCGACGCCGGGGACCACGGCCTGGCCGCCGAGCTTGCCGTCGGTGCCCACTTCGCGGGCCACGCGCGTGACTTCGGCCGCGAAGGAACGGAGCTGATCGACCATGGTGTTGATGGCTTCTTTGAGCTGCAGGATTTCGCCACGGACATCGACGGTGATCTTCTTGGACAGGTCGCCGTTGGCCACGGCGATGGTGACGTCGGCAATGTTGCGGACCTGGGCCGTGAGGTTGCCGGCCATGGAATTGACATTGTCGGTCAAATCTTTCCAGGTGCCGGCCACGCCGGCGACTTCGGCCTGGCCGCCGAGCTTGCCGTCGGTGCCCACTTCGCGAGCCACGCGCGTAACTTCGGCGGCGAACGCATTGAGCTGATCAACCATCGTATTGATGGTGTTTTTCAGCTCGAGGATTTCACCCTTGACGGCCACCGTGATCTTCCGCGACAGGTCGCCACGGGCCACGGCGGTGGTCACTTCGGCGATGTTGCGCACTTGCGCCGTCAAGTTGCCGCACATGGCGTTTACGGTATCGGTGAGGTCTTTCCAGGTGCCGGCGACGCCGGCGACTTCGGCCTGGCCGCCGAGCTTGCCGTCGGTGCCCACTTCACGGGCCACACGGGTCACTTCCGAGGCGAACGACCGCAGCTGCTCGACCATGGTGTTGATGGTCTCTTTCAGCTGGAGGATTTCACCACGCACGTCGACGGTGATCTTTTTGGAAAGATCGCCATTAGCCACGGCAATGGTCACTTCGGCGATGTTGCGGACCTGGGCTGTGAGGTTGCCGGCCATTGAATTGACGTTGTCGGTCAAGTCTTTCCAGGTGCCGGCCACGCCGGGCACCAGAGCCTGGCCGCCGAGTTTGCCGTCGGTGCCCACCTCGCGGGCCACGCGGGTCACTTCAGCGGCGAAGGCGTTGAGTTGATCCACCATTGTGTTAATGGTGTTTTTGAGCTCGAGGATTTCGCCCTTCACATCCACGGTAATCTTGCGCGACAAGTCACCGCGGGCGACGGCGGTGGTCACTTCGGCGATGTTGCGCACCTGAGCGGTAAGGTTCGAGGCCATCGAATTGACGTTGTCGGTCAGATCCTTCCACGTGCCGGCGACGCCGGGGACGACGGCCTGCCCGCCCAGCTTACCGTCGGTGCCCACTTCACGGGCCACGCGGGTCACCTCGGCGGCGAAGGAGCGCAGCTGATCGACCATCGTGTTGATGGCTTCCTTGAGCTGGAGGATTTCGCCGCGCACGTCCACTGTGATTTTTTTGGACAAATCGCCGTCCGCCACGGCGATGGTCACCTCGGCAATATTGCGGACCTGGGCGGTCAAGTTGCCGGCCATGAGGTTGACGTTTTCCGTCAGGTCCTTCCAGACACCGCTGACGTCCTCGACCTGGGCCTGACCACCGAGCTTGCCGTCGGTGCCGACTTCACGCGCCACGCGCGTAACTTCGGAGGCGAAACGATTGAGGCGGTCCACCATCGTGTTGATGGTGTCCTTGAGCTGAAGAATCTCGCCGCGAACATCCACGGTTACCTTGCGCGACAAATCGCCGCGGGCCACGGCGGTGGCCACATCGGCGATGTTGCGGACTTGGGCGGTAAGGTTGGAGGCCATCGAGTTCACCGACTCGGTCAGGTCCTTCCAGGTCCCCGAGACGCCCTGCACGTCGGCCTGGCCGCCGAGCTTGCCTTCGGTGCCCACCTCTTTTGCGACGCGCGTCACCTCCGAAGCGAACGAGCGCA
>Ga0134121_10005454_pt1 | contig 10322 bp, 6 predicted proteins | sample KB301_FD_96463 | JGI IMG/M metagenome (GOLD analysis project Ga0134121, IMG submission 96463) | Terrestrial soil microbial communities without Nitrogen fertilizer from Kellogg Biological Station, Michigan, USA - KB3-0-1 | ecosystem: Environmental > Terrestrial > Soil > Unclassified ...
GAGCGGACGGGAATGAAGCGTGCTCAGGTCAAGCAGTTGTTCGAAGACCTCGCAAACTTGGCGACCACAGAAGTCAAAAGTAACGGCGAATTCGTGCTCCCCGGCTTCGGCAAGTTGGTTCGCTCTGAGCGGAAAGCACGCGAAGGCCGCAACCCAGCAACAGGCGAGACTATTCAAATCCCAGCCAAAACCACCCTTAAGTTTCGCGTGGGCAAGGCGATGAAGGATTCCGTTCTGCCTCGGAAATAACGAGTCCGCCTTTCGACCAGTTTCTCGCTAGCTAGGAAGCGTCGGTGAAGTGTCCCTCGGCGTCGAGGGAGTACCGGCGCTTTCTCCTTTCTAGCCAAATTCAGCACATTACCGCCGAACCGAAGCACTTTTGCGGAATGGCGCGGCCTGCCGTTCGACACAGAAATGCCACGGAAAATAGTGATGGCTTTCCGAGGCAAATATGCTATAGTGCGCGGTTCTGCTGGCACAGTTTGGGCTTTCAGTTCCCCTTTTCTTGAGTTTGTACTCTGCGAAAGTTCCGAGAACCGCAACGATTTTGCATCCCTCGGGCAGTCGGAAGGCATCTATAGTTGTGAAACCAGCATTGTTAATTCTGGATTTGAATAGCGAAGGAGAATAAGCGAATCGTGAATCTTTATAAGGGCCTGCCGCTGGCTGAGCGGCTTCAGAGAATTGACCATATTCAAGCGCGCCGGTTTTCGAAATTGAGTGGCACTGCCAGTGAAATCGCTACCGAGGGTATCATTCGTCATCTGACGGCCTGCGACCGTATGGACGTGAATCCGGATATTTCAGCGGTGCGCGAAATCATTGATGACGCCCTCAATGGTCGTCGCGTTTACGCCGAGGCGGCGGAGATCACCCGCGCGGCTTAACCTTAAAAAGCTGTAATGAAAACCAGGCTGCCGGGGTCCCTTCCGGCAGCCTTTTATTTTGCCTGATTGAATTGGAGCGCCTCTTTTGGGCGTGATACCATCCGCGGTCGTGCTCCCGTAGCTCAGTGGATAGAGCATCTGCCTTCTAAGCAGAGGGTCGCAGGTTCGAGTCCTGCCGGGGGCGCCATTCTCCCTCAGTAATCGTCGTCAGATCGCGTCCCTTGATTTCCCTGCCCGGCTGGCCTGTCTCTGCCGGCGTTCAAGTGATCGAAATTCAAAGCCGCGTTAAAGACGAGGAAGAAGCTCCCCTGTGTCTGATGCCGCCACATCGGATTGTTCGCAAACATCACCACGTGACCCTGTCCCACCGGTACGTCCACGACAGCCGGAGCATTCACGAGTTCGGATCCTCCTGCCAACATGCCGCTGATTAAGAGGCTCTTTTCATCCGAAGCGAAGCGCAAAACAACTCGTGGCCGCAGGTTGGGCGGCGTGAAGAACGGGCCCTGTTGCAGCCGCTGCTCTTGGGTTAATTCGCCTGGTTGGCGCTGAGCCGGAGGCGCCGCGAGAGGCATTCCCTGGACGATGTCCGGATCCGTCAGAGTTCCGCGGCCGGAGGGACGTCCGCCAGGACCACCGCCGGGGCCACCTTCGCCGCCGCCGCCAAAACCACCGCCTCCAGCAGCCGCAACTTGAAACAGCGGCGCTTGATTGAAATAGATCGGCAGCGTGTCTGTGTATCCGTACGCGATCGGACTGCGGCGATCGGAGAACGTTGCGCTGTAAACGGACCCTCGGGCCTGAAGTTGTCGCGGCTCGGTAATTGACACTCCGCTCACGATTCCGTAATCAATCGGCACACGCGCACAATTCGTAATCGGAATGAATAGTCCACCCTGCTCGATAAACTTCTGAAGATTTACCACGCCCGCCAGGCTCATCCCGCCGCGCATGTCGTCAGTCTGATCGGGAGCCATAGCCATGTTTGGGGTGACGTCGGAGCCTTTCCACGGAATGGGCGCACCGCGCATGGGCATGCCATTCACGATCGCCTGAGCTGATCCTCCCACGGGCGGAAAGATGATCACGTCGAATTTGTCCCGCAGGTTCGGGGTGTTGCGAATAACTTGATCGGAAATGTACGTGTAAGGAACTTGCAGCCGATCGAACTCAATTCTGAACCAGCCCTCATTCTGCGTGTTCGTCCACGTGTGCAGGATGGCTATTCGCGGAACCGCAAGCAGGTGAGTCTTAAGATCAGGCAGCTTCGCAACAGCTACCGCCTTAAGTCCTGAGTCTGCGACCGGGCCGGCCAGCGTCTGCTTCAAATCACCAGGGTTCTCTGAAGCCTTGATGATGAAGCTGCCGGCGTTGAATTTCTGGCCACCTGCTTCAAAAGCTTCTTCCGCGGCCTCGATCTTCAGATCCTTCAGTTTGTAACGCAACGTCATCAGGGTGTTCTCGGCGTTGTGATTGACGATGTACGCGACTGGCGCTGAAGCCGCCACCACACTTCCGGTAACTTTCGCGTCGCGATTCAATAACGTCATCGGCGCCTGCAAGACGCCCTTGTCGGTAACGCGCACAGTCTTCACGTTACGCAACGCGCCGAGCGTCCAGCCGGTATCATCGTAGGGGCGTGGATCGTTAACGTTGTAGTACTGCGTGTCGAGCAGCATGTCGGCCATGCGCGAATAGGGCTGATCCATGCGAATCACATAAGAGCCGGCGGGAAACTTTTGATCCTTGACCGTGATTTCCTTATCGGCAGTTTGCACTTCAACGCCCATCAGTCTGAGCAGATTAACCATGTCCGCGGCCTCTACAACTCGGCTTTGATCCGAAGGGATAATCCACGCCGCTGGGCCTTCATTGCTCGCTTTCGCGACGGATCTTTTGCTCTTCAGATAGAAGTTCTTCAGGAAGCGGTCTTTGTTATTGGAGACAAAGTTCATCGCCAAGAGGATCGCCGACTCCTGCATGTTGACGTTGTTCCGCAGAGACCATTTCACCCGCGGTTGCGGAGGATTCGGACGAAACCAGTCGCGGCGCGACTGCTCTCCAACAGTGCGGTCCATGGTGTCGGCGACGCTGTTGCCAAAGGTCTCATAGAAGCGACCGATCGAGTTGTGCCCATTCGCGACATAGAACATGTAGTTCGGCGCCCAACCGTCATAAAAGCCATGCGTCCAGACGCCCGGCACGCCGCGTTTAGTCATCTCTTCAATTTCGTGGTACGCAAGAATCTGCCACTCATCAACGACGATCGGATCGAGCCATGCGTTGTATGGGCCGGTTCCCGTTGACGTATAAAGGAATGGCACCGACTCATGCAGGTCGTGCAGAATCGTCGGGTGATATTCGAGGAACGTCTTCATCTGATTCCGCGACAGCGCGAGAGCCATCCCTAAACCATCGCGATTGTTGTCGTGGGCCACATACTTGCCCCAGTAGACGAGCGGAGGCGCGTTTTTGTCAGGATTGGCCTTTCGATAGTTGTACGTGTCAACCATCATGTCGCGTCCATCCACTTCGAGAGCCGGTGTGATCAGCACGATGACATTCTTTCGAATGGCCTGAATGAAAGGACTCTCTTCCACCGCCAGGCGGTACGCCAACTCCATCAACATCTCCGGCGAACCGGTTTCGGGAGAGTGAATCGATCCGGAGGCCCAGTACAGAACTTTCCCTTCGCCGACCAGCTGTTCGGCCTCGGCCTCATTGATCTTGCGCGGATCGGCCAGCTTCGCAGTGATCTCTTTGTATCGGTCGAGCTTCGCAATCGCTGCTTCGTCACCTACCGCGACGAGCAACTGTTCCCTGCCCTCTTCACTCTTTTCAGGTGCGCTGAAGACCTTGACGCGCGTGGTCGCCTTCGCGAGTTCGCGATAGTAGCGATACAAATCCCGGGTGTAGGTCAGGTGCCCGGGCTCGCCGACCGCATAGCCGAGAATCTTGTCTGGCGAGGGCACCTTGTCCGACGCAGGCAAGTGATCGACCAGCTCAGTCATGAAGTAAGACTCGGTGGTGTTCTCTTTAATCTTCGCGGTGTACGCCGCGTTGATTGGCCCAACCGGAGTGCTCGTCTTCGTTTCGGTCTTCGTTGAAATCGGGTGCGCGCTTCGCGCCTTCGCTTGCTTCTGCGCATGCACTGCCGACGACCACTGGCACAGCGACGAACAAACTAGCGTCAGAACGGCAACCGCACCGACGATTCGGAGAGACTTTCTGATTTTCATGATGCGAACTCCCAGGAAAGGTATTCAGGCGTGCGAAGAATACTGCAACCGCTGAAAAGAGGGAAGAGGCTAGAGACCAGAGGCAAGAGGTGAGAGGTGAGAGGTGAGAGGTGAGAAGTGAGACACCAGGGTACGCTAAGGGAAAAATAATACTCGATACGAGGCAACCGATGCAGTGCGGTCGGAAATTGCGCTCCGGCGTCCTTGAGTGACGGGAAACAATATCAGCACACCTCTTACCTCTTACCTCTTACCTCTTACCTCTTACCTCTTACCTCTTACCTCTTACTCCTACCGCTTACCTCTCATCGCTTCCCTCTTCCACGTTCGCCAGTTACAATTGCACCTGCCTTAATCAAACGTACGGCGGCTATAGCTCAGTTGGTTAGAGCGCCTGACTGTGGATCAGTAGGTCGTGGGTTCGAACCCCACTAGCCGCCCCATAAAGCAACTGCCCTTAAGGAGGGTCATGCCAGACGCCCAAAGAACCGCAACGCACTCGCAAACCTACCTGGTCGATGCCGACACTTTTTCATTTGAAACGATTGAGCAGGAAAACGGCCAGGCTACAGTAATTCGTTTCAAAATCGACGATCAGCGTTATTATGCCGGTGATGTGGTGTTGGTCCTGTCGGGCACGGATGTTCATTTTCACGGGATGATCGGCAGAACCGGCGACGGCTATGCGATCGCAACCGATCGGCGCGGCTCACTCTTGCCGGCCACGGTGCAGTAGTAGCGCAAACTGAAGTTTGCGTTACAGGAGGATGATGAAGCGACTTCTATTCATCGCAGCTCCCCTACTATTGACCTTCGCTTCTGCGGCGCCGGCTCAACACAGTCAATCTGCAAAGAAGTATGTCAAGCAAGGGCTTGAGCGCTTTGATAAGAACGACATCACGGGCGCCATCGCAGCATACGACCGCGCGATTAGTCTGGACCCGCAATTCGCCGATGCTTATCTGAATCGAGGCAAGGCTAAACGCGCCGCGGGAGATCTGGACGGCGCGATCACCGACTACGAAATGGCCGCCGACTTGTCTCCGGACCTGGCCTCCAACAATCACGACATCACCCAGGCCTACCTCAATCGCGGTTACATTCGATCGAATCGAATGGATATTGAGGGCGCGCTGTCCGACTTCGATCATGCAATCAAACTCGATCCGAACGACGCGGACGCTTACTTCAAACGGGGCCGTGCTTTTCTAATTGTCGGTAATGCGAAGTTCGCAATTGCGGATTTCGACAAGAGTATTTCCATCGACGATCACAATCCGTTGGTTTATGCCGAGCGCGGTTATGCTCGCGAGACCCAGGGTGATAAGACTGAGGCTCAGAAAGATTTCGAACGCGGGTTGAAGCTTAATAATGATCTGCGGTTGATGTTGGATATGCATTTGATGGACCTGCAAATGCAAATCAAAGAGATGCAGCGGCGACAGGCGGCGCTGCGAAAGAATATCGCCTGAACTACCTCGTGTAACCCGCCGGATGACGAATTTCGACGTCTCGCTCTAAAGGCTTAATGTCCAACTTATGAAAGCCCTTCTTCGTATGGGTCGACATATAAGTAAGGGCAATCTGCTTCTGCAAAAGTGCGTCAATCTGTGCCAGAAACGGTTGAAAACTTACCGGCGCGGATGTTCCTTGAAAGAAAGCGCGGCCCCCGGTTTCGCTTGATAATCGCTCGAGGCAGCTCTGTCCATTAAGATTCAACGCGCTGCTCCCGGATGCTGCTGAGGGAACGAAGATCGAATAGATGGCTACGCTGCGACGTTGGGCTTCGGTGATCGCTCGTTGCAAATCAATGCTCTGAGTCGGCGTGGCGCTGTCGAGGCCGCGCGAGACATCAACCCCGTCGCTCACCAGAATCATCGCGCGTCGTCCGAGCGGTTGCGAATCGAATCGCTTCAATCCTTCGATAACTTCGACGAAGGGATTAAACGGGCCGGAACTCGCGAGCCCTTGAGGCGCCCGCACACTTTGGGCGGCGCGTTCCAAATCAACCGTGAACTTGCGGCGCATCTCCAATGAGCCCGATCGGATGTAGCCGATCATTACTCGCGTGTTACCGGGTTGATTGCGAATGAAGGTCGCAATGTTGCGCGCTTCAACCGACACGCTTGAGTCCAGATCATCCTGCATCAGCACCGCCAGCGTGAGTGGACTATCGTTCGGGGTGCGAGCCGACAGAATCGTCTGCATCTCTCCATCTTCACGCAAGAGGTAATCGACGATCCGCATCTCGACCGGCTTTGAATCGCGAATGCGAATTGTGACCGGGACGGTAACCGGTTTTACTGAACCACGCGGCTTTCCGTCCTGGCCAAACACAAAGGGACTGAGGGAGAGAGACAGAGCCGCAATCGAGACAAGTCCGTGCCTACGTTTCTTCATCATGGTTCACTTTCCGGCTGCGCCTGATGATAGTACAACGCGATCGCTCGGCAAAACGCCGCGATAGTTGGAACACGCGGCGCTGGCTTGCCGTTAGTCACACAGGTATCATGAACGTTGCATTAATGGCTGATGAATTCTCGACAGAGTTAGCTGTCGCGCCGAGATCCGGCGCGCTCACCGCCCGCGAAAAAAGGCTGGCTCGTATTTGGCAAACCGCGCCCTGGCTGGCCCTGGCCGGCGTGACCATTCTTCCGCCCGCTGCGCTTTTGCTGGCGTACGTGCTGACAGGATTTTCGCCACTCTTTCTAGTACTAGCCATTACGTCTGCGCCTTTTTCGCTGCTCGCGGCAATCGTTGTGATGCTGATTTTGCTGCTTTTTCGCCGCCGTTGGGCGCGGCAACTCCGCGATCGTCTTGCATCTGATGGTATTACGGCTGATGAAGTTGGATTCTTCCGCTCAGAATTAACCACCGGCGAGAAAAAGGCCCTGCGCGACATGAAAAAGAAGCAGCCTCTCCTGGCCGACGCTTACCGCGAGACTTTGGCTCTGCGCCTGAACGCCACCCGATTGACCGCCAGCGCCCGGAGAGATTTGCTGCAAGTCGAGCGACGAATTAATCGAGCGAGGTACTTGAACGCACCGGACACATCGGTGTTGTTGGAAGAGCTGGGACGAGACCGCGCGAGGCTCCAATCACTGAAACAACAAGGCGCATCACGCCGCGCCGAAGCTGAAGCACGATTGCAAATGATTGAAGCTGCCGCGATGCGCGGCGCCAGCTGGAGCGAAACGAATTACATGCTTCAGCGGCTGGATGAAGGACGCAAGCATCTGCCTTTGGGATTAGAGAACGCCCGCGCCGAGCAGGAGATGTTGGAAGAAGCCGATAGAGAGTTTCGCAAGGAACTAACGAAGTAAGCTGTGTTTTCCCTCTCCCACTGGGAGAGGGTTTAGGGTGAGGGTTTAGCGCGATATTATTGTTGAGACACACTCGCGCGGGGCTAAGCGCCGCCAAGATTTTCAAGGATATTAACGGAGGCCAGAGCCCTTCCGCACATCGAGCGGCAGAGCCGCTCAAATAATTACTCAAGTCGATTCGCGCCACGCACTAACATGCGCAGCTTGCGCGTGTTTTGCGGTAGAATCCCACCGACCCAATCAAGGGAACCTTCGCCTGATCGGAAGGGAAGTTGCCCGGCCATGCCTCACGACAATCAGTTCGAGTTCGACGTCTTCATTTCTTATTCCAGCAAAGACAAAGAATGGGTACGCGGTGAACTTCTTAAACGAATCGAGGCCGCCGGCCTCAAAGCCTTCATTGACTTCCGTGATTTCACGCGGGGCGCCCAAGGCATCATCGACATGGAACGCGGCGTGGTCCGATGCCGCAAGATCCTACTGGTACTAACGCCGAATTATTTCGAGAGCGAGTGGGCGGAAATCGAGCACCTCATGACGCAGACGCTCAGCCCCGCGAATCGAAACCTGCGCATGATTCCTTTGCTAAAAGCCGAGTGCGAGAAGCCACTTCGCTTTCGCGGGTTGACGCACATCGACTTCACCGATGGGGCGGACATCGAACTCGCCTGGCGCCAGCTTCTTACCGCGCTGGGCAAGCCTCCAGACCCCGAGCCGCCGAGTGACCCGCCGCGCGACGAATGGTTCCTGGCGCACCCCTATCCCATGCCGCCGAACTTCACGGGGCGCATGATCGAGCGCGCGATGCTCACGCACTGGCTCAACGAAGATGACGCGCATCCGGTGCTTGTTTTGCGGGCGCTGGGTGGCTTCGGCAAGAGTGCGCTGGTGTGGCATTGGCTAACGCACGACGTGCCGCTCGCTGATTGGCCGCGCGTCGTTTGGTGGAGCTTCTATGAAGGCGACGCCAGCTTCGAACACTTCCTGACCGAAACGCTGAACTATCTTTCCGGCGGAAAGATTGATGCGACGCAAATCTCACTGAAGGATGCGACCAACACTCTCCTGAAAATGCTGCATGAGTCGGGCACGCTGCTGGTGCTGGACGGTTTCGAGCGCGCGCTCCGCGCCTTCAGCGGACTCGACGCTGCGTATCAAGGCGATAACGAAAAATCCGAAGTGCGAACTGGAAATTCCGAAGGCAGCGATCGCGACTGTGTCTCGCCATTGGCGGAACTGTTTCTTTACAACATCGCACTCCAGCCGCGACTTCGCTCGAAGGTGCTGCTCACTACTCGGCTCACGCCGCGCGTGCTTGAGGCCAAGGGTGGCGGACTACTGCAAGGCTGTCGCGAAGAAGAACTGAGGCAGATGCAGCCCGACGATGCCGTGGAATTCTTCCGCGCCCAAGGCATTCGCGGCACGCACACTGAGATCGAAGCGGCGTGCGAACCTTACGGCTACCATCCGCTCAGCTTACGGCTTTTGGCCGGCTTGATCATGACGGATTTTCAGCAACCCGGCGACATTGCCGCCGCGAAGCGATTAGATGTCAGTGGCGATTTGGTCCAGCGCCAGCATCACGTTTTGGAAGCGTCCTACGACAGCCTCACTCACGAGCGACGGGCGTTGCTGAGCCGCATCGCCTGCTTCCGCAGCCCAGTAAAATATGAAGTGCTAAAGGCGCTGGCTGATGAAAAAAGAGAGGGAGAGACGGCTATGGGGAGACGGGGAGAAGCAGCGCTTGTCTCCGAGTCTCACCCAGTCTCCGGCTCTCTCGCTCTCAGTCCATCGCCTCTCGATGGTGACCTGCGCGACCTTATTGCGCGCGGGCTGCTGCATCACGACACCAAGGAGGGACGATTTGATCTTCATCCCATCGTGCGGCGTTATGCCTACGACCGAATGTCCGCGCCCGATCGCACTGCTGCCCACACCCGGCTGCGTGATTATTTCGCGGCCGTTCCCGAGCCGGATAGAGTGACGCGTCTGGAAGATCTCTCGGCGGTGATCGAACTCTACCATCACACCGTCCGTACCGGGCAGTTCGACGAGGCACGTGCACTCTACCGCGACCGCCTAGGCGAATCGCTGTACTACCACCTCGGTGCGTACCAAGTGCAGATTGAAATGTTGCTCGCGCTCTTCCCGGAAGGTGAAGGTCACCCTCCGCGCCTGACAGAGGAGAGCCATCAAAGTCACGCGCTGAACGAACTGGCGAACGCGTATAGTCTCAGCGGGCAGCCCCGCCGTGCGGCGCCCCTATTCGAAGCATCAAACGCTATCGACGAGAAGCTCGGCCACAAGATCAACCTAGCCATCGGCTTGGGGAATCTCGCGTACATGGCGCAGCTTCCAATCGGCGAGCTGTGTGCCGCCGAGGCCAATTTGCGACTCTATATTTCCCTTAGCCGTGAACTTGGAGTCGAAGAAGAGAATTCCGATGCGCACGCCGAACTGGGTCGGTTGCTGAATTATCGCGGGGCTTACGTTGAGTCGGAAGCTGAACTATCAATAGCAGGAAAGGAGTTTCAACGTCGAAATTATCTACCTGGGCAAGGTCTAAACTACTCTTACCTGGCTTTGCGCGAACTGCTTTTGCACCGCTCCGCTTCTCATCTGGCAACCGACAATCCGAGGGTAATTCATTTGGCTCGCATGGCGCTAGAAATGGCAGATAAGTGGGCAAAAAACAATTACCCCGTTGAGCGAGACTATGTCTCAGGCCACTGGCTGCTGGGGGCGGCGTACCGCGTAGCGGGAAAGTTTGACGAGGCCGAACGCCACCTGCACGAAGCGCTGGAACGTTGTCGCCGCATCAACAACGTGGAGACCGAAGCCGATATTTTGATCGATCTCGCGCGGCTGCGCGC
>Ga0134121_10005455_pt1 | contig 10320 bp, 9 predicted proteins | sample KB301_FD_96463 | JGI IMG/M metagenome (GOLD analysis project Ga0134121, IMG submission 96463) | Terrestrial soil microbial communities without Nitrogen fertilizer from Kellogg Biological Station, Michigan, USA - KB3-0-1 | ecosystem: Environmental > Terrestrial > Soil > Unclassified ...
ATCCCTCCGGAATCGGTTTTACGTCTGCCATAACTTCGTCCCCTTTCGTGTTTGAGTGGATTACTTCAGAAGATTTTTCTTGTCGAGAAAAGCGATTACAGCATCATTGAACTGCTTTGGTTTATCGATCATCAGGAAATGGCCCACACCTTCCCACATTTGAAACTCCAGATCAGGCGCGAGGCCACGAAGAAACTGTTCTGTATCAGCCGGCCAATACGGCGACTTCCCAAGAATGGCAAAGACAGGCACGTTGATCTTGTCAGTAGTGTAGAGAGCTTCGTCGCCCATACTCTCCATCGCACTGACCGTCACATACTGCGGTGTGTTTGCGAAAGACGCGTTGAGACGCTCTACCTCCGCGGCGGGGAGTTTCCCCGCCATCTGCGTAAACATCTGTTTACCGGCTTCTTTGTATCCCGGTGAGCGAAACATTGTCAGAAATCCGTCTCGCATTTCCTTCGTGCCAAATAGTCGCAGGCCACCATCGACGATGACGATCGCGAGCGTCTTCTGCGGGTACTTGCGATAGAACTGTCGCGCGACCGGCGTGCCCATGCTGTGACCGACAAGCACTGCGCGTTCGACTTTCGCGTCGCGCAACACGGCGTCGATCGCATTCGCGAAGAGATCCATTGTGTACGCGATTTGTGGCTTGTCGCTTTGACCATGACCGGGCAGATCGAGAGCAATCACTCTGTTGCGCTTCGAGAGATCCGGGATTTGATCGCGCCAGTTCTCGAGATTGCACGTCCAGCCGTGAATGAGGACTAACGCATCTTTACCCTTGCCGTAACTCTTGTAATGGATCTTCGCGCCGTCGAGCTTGGCGTATTGCGAGTCGCCGTCAGCGGCGAACGCCGCGGTCGAGGCAAGCAAGACTGTGATCAATAAAAATAAAGGAAAGTATTTGATTCTCATTGGAAGCCTCGTTGATTTACATGTAGCTGCGGTTTTTGACGACCATCAACGTCATGTCATCCGTGAGCGGCCTGGGCGCCGCGAAGTCCTGCACTGCGCCCAGCACTGAAAACAAAACCGCTTCCGCCGAGCCACCCTGCGCCCGGCGCAATTCAGTCTGGAGCCGCATATTGCCAAACTCCTGTTCCGCTTCGTTGAATGACTCAAGGATACCATCAGAACACGCCAATAGCAGATCGCCGCCTCGTAGTTTCACCGAGCCGCGCTCGAACACCGCTGCGGGCACGGCGCCGAGCACTGGTCCACCATCGGAAAGCAATTCGAGCTGAGCATTTCTCCGCAACAGCAACGCGGGCGGATGTCCCGCACTCGTGTAATCGAGCTGTCCTGACTTCGACAGCCGCGCGACAAACAATGTGCTCAGCGGTTCGACTGCCGCTAAGCGCGCCATGTCGCGATTTACTCCGGCAACGATCACTTCCGGATCGGTGCTCGCGGCCGTGTGTGTTCGCAACAAGCCGATCAGATGCGTGACCCACATTCCCGCAGCGAGTCCTTTACCACCGATGTCACCAAGCGCCAGCACCAAACCGTCGCGCGTCTCTTCGACGCTGACGAAATCGCCAGGCAAGTGACGCACTGCAAATATTTCAGTCGCAACATCAAACGCACCGTGCCGCAGCAAACTCGGCGCACACAAACGACGATGGACCTGCGCCGCTTCGAAGATAGCGGTGTTCAGTTCCGCATAATCTCGCTGCAATATCTCGAGCCTCTGTTGCAGATCGACAACAGGAGACGTAACTGTAGTAGGGGAAGAAGTGCTGACCTCGAGTACTGGGAGAGTCATAACAAGACCTCATCCGACAAACTTATAACCACTACCATGAACGGTAAGTATGAAACGCGGTTCTTCAGGATTTGGTTCGAGCTTTTGTCTTAGATGCACGATGTGCGTATCGACTGTCCGAGTGGTTGGATAATTCTCGTATCCCCAAACTGCATCGAGCAGTCGATCGCGACTCAATGTTTCAACCGGATGCGCGATGAAGTAAGCGAGCAGCGCAAACTCTTTCGCCGAAAGATCGACGACATTTCCATTACGTCGTACTTCGTTGCTGCGAATGTTGACTTCGATGTCGCTGAATTTATAGACCTCGGGAGTAGGCAGAGGTGAGGCGACACGCCGCAGTACGGCTTTCACACGCGCCATCAGCTCACGCACTGAAAATGGCTTGGTGACGTAATCGTCTGCGCCCAATTCAAGACCGACAACTTTATCAATCTCCTGTCCACGCGCGGTGAGCATTATGATCGGCACTGACGGGCGTTTCGCTTTTAGTTGTTTGCAAACGTCGAGTCCGCTCATGCGGGGCATCATCACGTCGAGCACAACGAGGTCGGGATTGTCAGACAGTGCTTTGTCGAGGCCGCTGACGCCATCTTCCGCGCTGATGACTTCGTAACCTTCGTACTCGAAGTTATCGCGCAGCCCCGCCACCATCGCCGGTTCATCTTCAACGATCAAGATCTTGCTTTTCATAAATGCCTCAAAAATTGTTTTTAGCCACAAAAAGGCTCAAAAACACAAAAGTAATTTTCAGAAGGTGTTTTGTGTTGTTTGTGGCTCATCGTTTGTGCCTTTTGTGGTCATGTAGATTGATTCACGAGCGGTAATGAGAGTGTGAACTTGCTGCCGCGGCCGGGCGTGCTCTCGACTTCAATATCGCCGCCATGCGCGCGTGTTATGTGACGCACGAGCGACAGACCGAGTCCGCTGCCCTTCGTGTTATGCACCAGCGGATCGCACGTTCGATAAAACTTGTCAAAAATCCGCGACTGCTCGTTCCGATCGATCCCGATACCACGATCGCTCACCTCGAGTTTCAGCACACTCTGCTCGCGGTAAAGCCTGACGCCCAGAAACTTTTCGTTGTCGGAATATTTCAGTGCATTGTTGACCAGATTGACAAGCGCGCGTGCAATCGCTTCGCGATCGACTTTCAACGGTGGAATGCCTGGATCGATCTGCTCCTCGAGCGCGAATCCCTGCTGCTCAATCTGGTAGCGATACGAATCGAGCGTGTTACGCACGAGCTCTGCAATGTCAGTCTCTCTGAAGTCGTACTCCTTCGCGCCCGCTTCAATGCGCGAGAAGTCGAGAATGTTATTGATCAACGCGCTGAGCCGTTCGCTCTCTTTGCGAATGATGCTGTAATACTCGTTCTTCTTTTCCTGCGTCGTGATGCGACCGAGCTCGAGTGTTTCCGCGTAGAGTCGAATCAGCGCGAGTGGCGTTCGCAACTCGTGCGACACATTGGAAACAAAGTCAGACTTCAAACGCGCCAGCGCGACTTGCTTGTTGACGCTGCGATACGTCAACACGAGCCCGCCAATCATCAAGACTGACAACACGCCAAGGATCAGAAAACTCTGCCCCACCCAGCGACGGCTGATCGCTTCCGCCGTCGTGCCCTGAAACTTGATGCCGAGTGCGAGACCACGAAATGGATCGTCGAGCTTGTAGGAGATTTCCGGTTTGCCGCTGCCCCAACCGGCTGATATTGCGAGCGGTCGATCTGGTTCGGCTTTGAAAGTGTCAGCCGGGTAGACCATGATTGCGAGCTTCTGATCGGGATGCTCAATCGCCTCACGTGGCATCAGCTCATGAAACTCCTGCCCGTACAGTTGTTCCGGATCGTTGATGAAGTCCGGGGACGTCATCTCTTCAAGCAACTCTGGAAAAAATGTTTTCTTCAAGTAATCCGGATCAAAGCTCACGCCGCCCAGCACCGGTCGTTCACGACCTATTTGGGGGAAACTAAAAATCGCCGTCGTTGAATAAGCAAGTTTTCCCGACCTTTCAGACTCGCTCGCCATCCACATAATCGGCTTGGATTTCCGGCGCAACACTTCGCACAGGTACGCTCCTTCGAGACCAAACCAGGCACTGTACATCTTCCCCGACTCACCAGCTTCTTTCTCAGACATAACCGTGCGCTGCGGCTGGACGACAGTTCCGTTCTTAGCATCGTAAAGAAAGACATGGGCGAAGCCGGGATTGTTCGCGACGATCAGATCTAGCTTTCTTCGTTTCTCATCGTCTGAATCATCTACAGACGGAAACGCATCGCGCGCTTTTTCTGTCATCGTATAAGCCTTGCCGGCAATCTTCTTCGCAGAGATCGTCAGCAGGTACTGAAAGTCACGATGGATCAACGCCTCAACTTTTTTGTCGCGCTGGATCGATTTGACGTGATGAAAGTTGACGACGATAAGCGCAAATGCCGGTAACACCACGGCAAGACCGAGCGTGAGCACCAGCCGGAACCGAGCGTTGCTTTCTCTTTTGGACTTCATTGCGGGCCAGAGGATACGCCCGGTCCGGGCCGGGCTGTGTCAAGGGCAAGTAAAAAGTTGTCAAGAATTGTGAAATCCGTCAAAAATCCGCGTTTATCCGCGGTTTATTAACCCGAGTTTCTTCATGCGATTTCGTAGAGTCGAGGTCGGCAGCCCCAGGATCTCGGCTGCCCCGCCTTTACCGCCGATCACGCCGCGTGTCTGTTCGAGAATCTCAGCGATGTGTTGTCGCTCGACATCTTCCATTAGTTTTGGTCCCGGCGCTGCTTCTGAAACGGCCACGGTCGTGACTTTCAACTCGCCGAGCGGCGCCTGCAACTCCGTGCCGCTCGAGAGAATCACCGAACGCTCCATGAAGTTTTCCAGCTCGCGCACGTTGCCGGGCCATGGATAGTTACACAGCGCATCGACCGTCTTTCTCGGAATGTTATCGATACGTTTGTTCATGCGAACGGAATGCTTCTGGGCGAAGTAACCGATCAGCAAAGGAATGTCGTCAACACGCTCTCGCAGCGGTGGGATCGTGATCGGAAACACGTTGAGCCGGTAAAACAGATCGCTGCGAAACTTCTTCTCCGCAACCATCTGCGGCAGATCGACGTTCGTCGCCGCAATCAGTCGCGCGTCAGTCTTGATCGTTCGCGAGCTGCCGAGTCGCTCAAACTCGTGCTCCTGCAAAACGCGCAACAGCTTTGGTTGCAAATCGAGCGGAATCTCGCCGACTTCGTCGAGCAGCAGTGTTCCTTTATTTGCGAGCTCGAAGCGACCGACTCGTTGCGCGATCGCGCCGGTAAACGCGCCCTTCTCGTGACCGAACAATTCGCTTTCGAGCAAGCCTGTCGGTATCGCCGCGCAGTTGAGTTTTACGAGCGTGCGTTCACGCCGCCCGCTCAGATTATGAATCGCACGCGCGATCAGCTCTTTGCCTGTTCCCGTCTCGCCACAGAGCAGCACCGCAGAATCGGTCGGTGCAACTGTTGCGACCTGTTGCAGGATCTTTCTGAGTGATGCGCTCTGCCCGATGATCTCTTCGAAGTTGTATTCGGTTTGGATCTCCTCTTCGAGATAGAGCTTCTCGCTGTGAAGTTTGTTTTTGAGTACGGCGAGTTCGTCGAGCAGGAGCTTGTTTTGATCGCGCTCACGTTCGGCACGTTGGAAGTTGAGCGCGTTCTGAACGGCAATCGCCACTTGCCCGGCAATTTGTTCGAGTAGCTCGGCGTCTTTCCTTGTGAACGCAGACTCGTGCAAACTACCGACGTTGATCGTTCCCAAAACCTGATCGTGACAGATCAGTGGAACCGAACAACCGCTGCGCAAACCTGCTTTGTAGGCTTCACGCATGATCGGGGAATAAAACTCTTCAAAGTTGAGTCGATCACGTAGCACTGTGCTGCGTGTTGCGATCGCGATGCCGGGGGGCGTGCCTTCGAGTGGTAGTAATGTGCCTTCGTCGAGAACGCCTCCCGGCGCTGGGGCATCGAGTGCGTGAACCCTTAATTTCCCGCTCTCTTCGTCGATGATCACCATGCTGGCCAGGTCGATTGGAAAAAACCTTTTCAACCAGCCGGAAACCGTGACCAGCAGTTCTCGCAGACTGAGATTTGAAACTACGGCGTTATTGACATCGAGCAGAAGGCGCAGTCGATCGCGCTCATCAGAAGCGTCGTGGGGCTGGGAGCTTTGGGAAAGCATCAGTGGCAAAAAGAGTACACGTATTTCGCCCTCGCGGCCAAACTCGGGTTATAGTAGCGCGTCCCGGAGCTTGACTATGGAAACTACTGTGAAACATTTGACGATGCAGGAGCTCGAAGCGGCGCTGGACCATCTGCGCGAGGCGCCGAAAGATGAAGGTGTGTTGCGGTTGATCGTGTGCCGGCCGGATGTGGGCCAGCGAACGATTTTGACTGAGGCAGAGCTCGATCCACTTAAAGGATTGATCGGCGACAACTGGATCGTGCGCCCGAGTTCGAAGACACCAGACGGATCGCCGCATCCGGAGATGCAGATCAACATCATGAACTCACGCGTCACCGCGCTCGTGGCCCAGGACCAGGAACGCTGGCAACTCGCGGGCGATCAGCTCTACATCGACATGGATTTGAGCAAAGAAAACCTCCCTGCCGGCGCGCGAATACAGGTCGGCTCAGCAGTACTCGAAGTGAGTCACCTGCCACACACAGGCTGCCACAAGTTTGTCGCGCGGTTTGGTGCTGAGGCGATGAAGTTTGTGAATTCAGCAGTCGGACGTGAACTCTGTCTCAGAGGCATCAACGCGAAGGTGGTCCAGGCTGGCGTTGTTAAAGTTGGCGAGGTCGCCAAAAAGATCTAAGCCACAAGAGGCACAAAAAGCACAAAATATTTTTTTGAAGGAGGAGTCTCTTAAAGAGGACCGCTGGCCTTCCTGTTTAAAAGTTTTGTGCTTTGTGTGCCTCTTGTGACCCTCTTGTGGTTTAGCTCCTAAGCGGCCCTTTGCCGCGAGTGTCTTCCTTCTGCAAATTCCTCGATCATCTTCTTATTGAACGCGGGTATATCGGCAGGCTTCCGACTGGTTATTAAGCCGTTATCCACCACTACCTCTCGATCGACCCAATGCGCACCTGCATTAATCAGATCTTTTTTCAACGATGGCCACGAAGTAATAGTCCTGCCTTTGATAATTTCCGCATCGATAAGCGTCCACGGTGCATGACAAATCGCAGCCACCGGCTTGCCCGTTACAAAGAAACCGTCAACGAACTCCACCGCTCTAACCATTGTTCTCAACTGATCCGGATTCCGCACACCGCCCGGAAGTAATAATGCGTCGTAATCATCAGAGCGCGCCAGGCTCAAGGGCATATCAACTGGAAATGAATCCGCTTTCTCGTCGTGGTTCCACCCCTGCACTTCATTATCGGCAGGCGAGACAATCTCGGTGATAGCTCCAGCCTCTTCCAAAGCTCTCTTCGGCTCCGTTAGTTCCACCTGCTCGAAGCCGTCGGCAACCAGAATGGCCACCTTCTTTCCCTTCAGTTTCTGCTCCATGAGGCTCCTCCTTGTTCTCAACAAAAACTTGCAGTGAGCTATGGCTATTTAAAGGGGTGCGGTGACCTGGCTGGCTTTGGTCGGCGGTCCGCAGCTTGGGCAAGTCACCGCACCCAACGTGCCCTGCTCTATCTGGCGACTTTGTACTCAGGCAATAGAGGTGCCGCTAAGTATTGGAACGTACAGAGGGGTGAGAGTAAAAAATTACACAAAAACCGTAGGAAAGCCCGACAGCACTGTTCGAACTCGCTACTCCTCTGCGATCTCTGCGGCCCTCTGCGTCCTCTGCGTTTAAGTTTGTCTTTTAACGCAGAGGGCCGCAGAGATCGCAGAGGAAGCTAAACAGCCTTCTTCTTCCAACGACCGAGACGAAACACCGCCGCACTCACGACGGCGAGCGTCGAAAACGCCACCATCATGGAGACAAACACGCCGCGCGGCCCCATGCCCGCCTTCACACTCAGCACGTAAGCGAGCGGGATCTCCCAAAGCCAGAACACGAAGAGGTTGATGATTGTCGGCGTCCACGTGTCGCCGGCGCCGTTGAATGACTGCCCGAGCACCATGCCGTACGCGTAGAACAGGAAGCCATACGCCACGATCCGCAGACAGTCAACACCGTAATGCGCAACGTTCGGATCGTCTGTGTAGAACCAGATGATCTGCGGTGCGAAGAAGATGAATAGCAGTCCGACCACCCCGAGGAAGATCATGTTATAGAAGCCGGCCTTCCAAACCGCACGCTCGGCGCGGTCCGGATCCTTCGCTCCCAGCGCTTGGCCAACCATCGTCGCGGCGGCGTTCGCCATTCCCCACGAAGGCAAAAGCGCAAACAGGATCACGCGAATTCCGAACGTGTACCCCGCCACGGCGTTGCTACCGAAACTCGAAATGATGCGCACGAGACCGATCCAGCTCGCCATGCCGATGAAGACCTGGAAGGTTCCAGTCGCCGACAGACGAATCAAACGACCGATGACTGACGGCTCGATACGAAGATGATGGCGCTTGATTTCGAATCGTCCACCGGACCGAAAGAGCTTGATGAGTGCGAAGATTGCCCCCGTGCCTCTGCCGATCGACGTTGCGATCGCCGCGCCGACGATGCCGAGCTTCGGAAAAGGTCCGAGTCCGAAGATCAAACACGGACCGAGGAGAATGTTGATCCAGTTCGCAAGCCACAGCGTTCGCATCGCGATCGCAGCGTCACCGGCGCCACGGAAGATCGCGTTGATCATGAAGAGCATCACGACGCTGACGTTGCAGGCGAGCATCACGCGCGTGAACGCTGAGCCGTGTTCGATCACCCACGGCGAGCCGCCCATGAGCGCGAGAAGTTTTGGAGCGAGCGGCGCACCAATGGCGCCAATTATGATCGATACAGTTAGTGCGAGCGCAATCGCCTGGACTGCCGCGCGTGCAGCGCCATCGGGATTCTTTTCACCGATGCGACGCGCGATCATCGCCATCGCGCCGATGCTCAGACCGATCGCGAGCGCGTAAACCAGAGTCATCAGGGATTCAGTAAGACCGACAGTTGCAGCGGCGTCTGTTCCGAGATGTGAGACCCAGAAGATGTCGACCACCGCGAAAACGCTCTCCATGATCATCTCGAGGACCATTGGAATTGCGAGCAACAGGATCGCCCGGCCAATCGGACCGCGCGTGTAGTCTCGATGCGAGCCGCGGATCGACTCCTTCACCGCAGACCAAAGGCTTTGCTGCTCTTCCTGGGGGATTGCAATCGTGTCGGCCATCAAAAAACCTCAACCACAGATAATGCGGATGAAGACGGATCTGTTACCTACCGAAATCATCTTGCAGTCGCTCGATATCGTCTTCGCCGAGATAAGTTCCACGCTGGACTTCGATAAATACTAAAATTTCCTCCTCCGGGTTCTCGATGCGATGTGCTGCGCCGATCGGAATGTCGATCGCTTCGCCGGCGCAAACGATGATCTCCTCGTCGTTGAGTGTCACTTTCGCCGTGCCTTCAACTACGAACCAGTGTTCTGCGCGTTGCGAGTGTTTTTGGTAACTGAGCCTCTTGCCCGGCAAGACCTCGATCCGTTTCACTTTGAAACCGCGATCTTCCTCGAGCACCGTGTAAGTTCCCCACGGCCGGCGATCAAACTCCCGCATACACGTTCCTCCTTGAATTCGATGGTGGAACGTACCTTAGGCCACAAAAAAACACAAAGGCTCAAAACGAACCTTTGTGTCTCTTTGTTGCCTGGTTGTGGCTGACTTAGGAGTTTGCTTTCAACGTCAAATAGATCACGGCGTTGCGTCGCTTAACCAGCACTAGTGCCGGCTTCGCGCCTGAACGCTGCATCGCAGCAGTAAACTGCGTAACCGTTTTTATTGGCTGACGATTCACTTCCTGGATCAAATCGCCCTGCCGGATTCCAGCGGTCGCGGCGCTTCCGTCCGGATCGACTCGGCTGACCATCAATCCCTGATCGTCCGCGTCGAGCCCGTAGCGCTGGGCCGTTCCGGGAATGAACGGGGTCAACGCCATTCCATACTTATCGGTTCCGGTAGGACCAGTACTGCTGGTTTCTTCCTCACTTTCCGGCTGCTCCTTGTTGGGCAATTCCGCGAGTGGTACCTGGAAGCTCTGGTCACGCCCGTTTCGACGCGCGGTCACTTCAACAGTCGATCCCGGCCCGAGGCTCGCGACGAGATTTCGCAAGCTGTTGTTGTCGATAACCGGTTGCTTGTTGATGGCCGTGATCACATCACCGCGCTGGAGGCCGGCTCGTTCAGCCGGACCACCGCTCTGAACCGAGGTGATAATTGCGCCCCGCGCTGCCGGCAGACTCAAGCTCGAAGCAAGATCCGCGGTGACTGACTGAATCGTCACGCCCAGCATTCCTCGGCGCACTCTTCCAGTCTTCATCAACTGCTCCATGACGGTGCGCGCCATGTTTGACGGAATCGCGAAGCCGATGCCGATGCTGCCGCCGGACGGCGACAGGATCTGCGAGTTGATACCGATCAGCTCACCGTTCG
>Ga0134121_10005456_pt1 | contig 10319 bp, 6 predicted proteins | sample KB301_FD_96463 | JGI IMG/M metagenome (GOLD analysis project Ga0134121, IMG submission 96463) | Terrestrial soil microbial communities without Nitrogen fertilizer from Kellogg Biological Station, Michigan, USA - KB3-0-1 | ecosystem: Environmental > Terrestrial > Soil > Unclassified ...
ACACCGGGCCGGCCTGAGGAAGATCGTCGATCCACACCGGCCTGCCGAGGCGCCACGCGTAACCGGGCAGCGACTCGCCCTCCTCGGCGACGAGCGCGCGCGACGCCGCGACGAACTCGGGCACGTTCACGCCCGCGGCCATCCAGGCCTCGGCGCAGCGGATCCGGTTCGTGGCGTGATCGACGACCCACAGCATCCCGACGTCCCAGTCGAGACACTCGCCGATCGCCTGCAGGATCCGGGGCGCTGCGCCGGCCAGGTGCTCGGCCTCGGCGACGATGCGTGCGACCGCGTGCTGCGCCGCGAGGCGCTGATGGGCAGTGGCGGTCCGGCCGGCCGTTCCTGCAACGTCGGTCACGATACTGCGAATTTCGCCGCCTCCGACGCGACGCGCTCGCGGCGCGTGATCAGATCGAGGATCGGCGTGGTGGCGGCGGTGGTGACGAGGGCCATGATCACGAGCATCGCGAACAAGGTCGGCGAGATGATCCCCAGATCATAGCCGATGTTGAGGACGATCAGCTCGACGAGACCGCGCGTGTTCATCAGGATCCCGAGCGCGGACGCGTCGTGCCACGTCATCTGGGTGATCCGCCCCGCGATGAGCGAGCCGCCGAACTTGCCGGCGCTCGCGACCACGATGATCAGGGCGCAGATGAGCCACTCATCGATGCCGCTCACGAGCGAGATCTGGGTGCGGAGCCCTGTGAATGCGAAAAACGCCGGGAGCAGGAACACCACCACCACGTCTCGCAGCTTCTCCTGGATCTGGTGCGCGAGCCGCGAGTCATGGGGGACGATCGCCCCGACGAGGAACGCGCCGAACAGCGCGTGGATGCCGATCCACTCGGTCATCAGGGCGGAGGCAAGCAGCAGCGCCAACAGGACCGCGACCGCGTCCTGCGCGACGTGCTCGCGCCGCTCTTGCGCCCGCGCCAACCGCACCAAGAGCGGCCGCACGACGGCGAGCATGACCGCGACGTACACGAGCGAGCGCGCCGCGATGTACACCCCGCTGCCGCTCTCGGCCTTCACGAACCCGATGACGAAGCTGAGCAGGCACCACGCGGTCACGTCGTCGATGGCGGCGCAGGTCAGCGCGACCACGCCCAGGGGAGACCTGCTGAGCCCGCGATCGGTCAAGATCCGGGCCAGCACCGGGAACGCGGTCACCGACATCGAGACGCCGATGAACAGGGCGAAGGTCGTGAATGGCACGTGGTCCGACGCCAGCCTCGGATACAGGTACAGCGCGAGACAACCGCCGAGCAGGAACGGCAGCATGATGCTGGCGTGGGACACGGCCACGGTCGCATGCGTGCGCTGGCGCAGCAGCGTGGTATCGAGCTCGAGCCCGACCGTGAACATGAACAGGATGACGCCGACCTGCGCGATCACGCCCAGGAACGGCGTGACCTGCGCCGGCAGCAGCGCCGACGCGACCTCCGGCGCCACGCTACCGAGCAGGGATGGACCGAGCACGATGCCCGCGATCACCTCACCGATGACGGCCGGTTGCCGGAGATAGCGGAACAACCCGCCGATCAGGCGCGCTGCCACCATGATCGTGAGCAGCGCGATCAACACGTGCGGCAGCGCGTCGAACTTCGCCGGCCCCTTGGCGCCGACGCTTGCGACCTGCGCGTGCGAGGGCGTGAGCGACGCGCCGGTGTCACACAGCGCCCGGAACGCCACCACGACACCGACGATCGAGACGATATAGAACACGGCGGTCCGCGCGCGCTCGCTTCGAGCCAAGAAGCCGATCATGTCGCCATCCTAGGCAGCGACGCGCGACCGACCATCCCGTGTTTCCGTGATTCGCGCGTGCGTTATGTGTGACTGTGTCGTTGAGGTGAAATCAACGCGTTGAGGCGAAATCACGTTAAAGCGAAATCACGTTGAGGCGAAATCACGTTAAAGCGAAATCACGTTGAGGAGAAATCACGTTGAGGCGAGGTCACCGTGTGTAATTGAGCCAGACATGCACGCCGCGGAAGTCGGCACCGACGGCGGCGGGCGTGGCGTCGCGAAGCGCGCTTGCGCCGGTGAGCTTGGCGAACGTGAACGATCCTCCGACCGCGAGGTGCGGGTCGATCGCGTACATCCCGTTGACGCCGAGCGGGATCGAGAAGTTCGAGCTGAAGTTGGAGATGTCGAGCGAGAACACGCCGGTTCCGAGCCCCGCCGTGAACGGCTGCGCGACCTTGTACGTGACCCCGAGCGGCAGATACAGCAGATCGGGGTTCGGTGGGGTCGCGTCGCGACGGTTGGTCGCGATGAACACGGACGGGTTGAACGAGAGTGCCAGCGCGCCGGCCGTCAGCTTGGCCTTCGCCCCGAGTTTCACGTCGTAGCCATTCGGCGCGGCGCTCGTCGCGGCCCCGGGATTCACGTAGAAGCCGGCGACCAGCCCGGCCGCGACCATCCCGTGGAGCGGCGCGAACAGCGCCTCGACGCCCGCGTTGTTGTACAGCCCACCCCCACATCCGTTGTCGGTTCCGGTCACGCAGATCCCGCGGCCGGTCCCGCCGCGAAAGCCCGTCGTACCGACGGTCGAGTGGATGAGCGAGACGGTCAGATCCGAGGTCAGGCCGTAAGACACATCGGGAGCGATCGACACCGGCTTGAACACTTTGTCCGCCGAGACGTTCGCCTCGACATTGACCTGTACGAGCAGACCACCCGCTTTCTGCGCCACGCTCGGCGGGGGTGGCTCGTCCGCGCGCGCGGTCGAGGTGAAGGTACAGCCGATCAACAACAAGCGGAGCGCGAGCTTCATGCGCGCACGCTATCAATGGACGAGTACAACGACAATCCCGTGTTTACGTGAATGGCGAGATATCAGAACAGACCGAGCTCGTCGAACCTGCATGATAGCTGTTGCCGAACCAGACAGTGTGTACAGTGGGACAGACGTGCTCCACCTGCGTGAGTGCTATTCGAAGTGCGCATAAGTGAAACAAACAGGTGTTTTCGGAATAGACCAGGCAGCGGGGGAAGGGCTGGCAGGTGATAGTGGGGCGGACCGATGGAACCATCGCGTAAGCTGCATTGCGGAACACGGGGCCCGATCGGAGTCTGGACGCAGGTATACAACCCGACATGCAGGCCGGCGCGGCATCGTTGCTGGCTCGATCAGTCGTCGCTCGTGCGCTATCAGGTCTCGGCCAAGCGACGACGATGGGATCGCGGTTTGGCCTCCGGAGCGTCCAGTGGTTGGCGATCACTTCTGGTGTGGCAGGCCGCCGAGCGGAGTGGAGGCGTCGACGCGGATCGGCTGGCGGTGGTCGGGTGGGTCACCCTGGATCGCGTCGATGTCGAGGGGTGACGACGAGTCGGCGTCGCCTGGCATGATCAGCGGGTGATCTTCGCGCACGCTGAAGCTGAGCGGGTAGCGCGCCAGGGTCTGGTCGTCGGCGTTGATGGTGAAGTCGGGGAGCGGGGGCTGGAGGGCGTAGGCGGCGTCGAGCAGACAGGCATTGAAGGCGGCGTCATCGAGGCCGGACATCGCGACCTGGGAGACCTCGCCGCGGCCGAGGTGGATCTCGAAGTAGGCGGTGCCGACGAGCTTGGGCGAGTGGCCCAGGGCGCGCTGGTAGCAAGCGTAGGCGCGCGGCGCGAGCTGGTCGCGGAACAGGCGCTCGAGCGTGATCTTGGCGATCGCAGAGGGAGCGGGGCCGGTCTGGGCAGGACTCGCGGCCGCTGGCGGGAACGCTGGATCGGCCAGGGCGACGGTGCGCTGGTAGGGGCCGCCACCGCGGATCATCGCGCGTCGGCTCGCCGCGACCTGACCGGCCTGGGCGAGCACGGCGAAGGCGTGATCTTCGTCGGCGGCGGGGTGCAGGGCGCGAGCACGGGCGCGGAGCTGGTGGGTGCTCGCGAGCAGGGCATCGCTCGGGTCGGGGATGGTGGTGAAGTTATCGTCGGTGGTCTGCGCGAGCGCGAGCTGCGCGATCGGCGCGGCGGGGGCTGGTTTGGCCGCGACGCGAAACGGGGCCTCGCCGTGGCCGGTCAGGGTGAGGGCCGGCGCGGGCTCGCGGTGGAGGTACGTGCGGGTGAAGCCGCTGCCGGCGCGGACCTGGTCGGGGATCGCGACCGGGCCGAGCGAGAGCTCGAGCGCCGCCGGGCGCAACCAGTCGTCGACGCTGGCGAGCGCGCTGTCGAGGTTGTCGCTGTCGACCTCGACGAGCGTGCCGCCGTAGCGGTTGATCGGGGCGAGGATCGCGCTGGCGTTTGGGCTGCGCGTGTGGGCAGGATCGAGGAGGATCGCGTGGACGTCGAGGGTGGAGGCCTTGGCATCGAGCGCCTGGCTCAGCGCCGCGCCATCGGTGTCGCCGAGCACGCCGTCGCTGATCACGATGACCATGGGCTGGCCGCGGGCGTCGGCGAGCGCGGTGTGGGCCAGCTCGAACGCGGCCACGAGGTTCGAGCCGTTACCGGAGGGGTGGTTGCGCAGGCCGGCGTCGAGCGCGGCGAGGGTGTCCGCGTTCGGCGGGCGAAACTCGCCGAGGATGCGCGCGGCGGTGCGGTCGTAGAGGATGGCGTCGACGCTGGTGCCGAGCGGCAGGGCGTTGGCCACCGCGTGCACTACCTGGGTGACGCGATGGCGGCCCACCAGGTCCATGCTGCGCGAGCCGTCGATGACGAACAGCGCGCGGCTCGCGCCGTTGACACCGCCAGGTTGGGCTCGGATCGGCGGCGCGACGACGGTGACGAGGGTGGCGCTCCAGCCGACGCCCAGGTTCTCGGTCTGCATCCACACGATCGGATCGACGCCAGCGAACTCGAGGTCGAGGTCGATCGCGACCGGTGCGCTGGCGACGGTGAACCCGGCCGTGGTCTTCGGGCCGGCCGTGGTCTTCGGGCCTGCATCGGCCCCGGCGATCCGGACGTTTCTGACGCGCGCGCCGGGTCCGAGGGTTGCTCGCAGGGTGCCGCGACACGAGATGAAGCCGGTGCCGGATGGCCGGGCGGGGAGCACGAGGTGCAAGGCGCCGCCGCGTAGCTCGCCGACGGTCGCGTAGCGCGTGATCAGCGAGACCTCGTGACCGGGAGCAATCGGCTGGATCACCGCGCGGTACCGCGGTTCGCCGCCGGTCGGCACGGCTTGCACGATCAGAGGATCGGGGCCGAGCACGCCGGATGGATCGACGGTCGTCGTCGAGAACTGCGCGGGGACCGCGAGCGCCGGCAAGGCCGCGCCATCTTGCTTGAGCGCCGCGCCGATCAGGACCGCGCCCGGTGGTAGGTCGAATTCGTAGCTCGCGGCGAGCGCCGCCGGCCCAGGGTTGGCGATGCGGTCGCGGAGCTCGACGGTCGCGACCGCGCCGCGTAGATCGACATCGATGTCACAGGCGGCGGAGACCAGCTGGTGGGCGGGGTGGGGCGCGTCGCCGCCGCCGTATTCGTCGAGGGTGGCCTCTGCGCGGGCGATCGCCGTCGAACTGAGCGTCGAGCCGAGGGCCAAGCCGATGCTCAAGCTGAGGGCCGAGACCCTCTTCCAGCCGGCGACTAGCTTCATGTTGCCTGGGACAACAGCGGCGCGGGTCAGTTGCGACTACAATGTCCTCCGTGCAATCGCCGATCACACGACCCAAGATCGGCTTCGTGCTGTCGGGCGGCGGGTCGCGCGGCGCCTACGAAGCAGGAATCATTGACTACCTGCGCACGGATCTCGCGAAGCGGCTCGGCCGCCACGTGCCGATCGACATCGTGACGGGGACGTCGGTGGGCGCGATCAACGCGGCGTTCCTCGCGGCGACGATGACGGATCCGGATACCCAGGCCCAGCAGATCACCGCGGCGTGGCGCGCGCTCCGGCTCGAGGAGCTGATCAGCCTCAAACCGTTCGATGTGATCCGTGCCGCACGCCTGATGCTCGGGGCCGAACCCGCGCCGCCGTCGCCGGGCAGCTTTCGCTACGGCGGCCTGCTCGACACCAGCGGCCTCGAGCGCTTCGTGGTGCGCACGATCCCGTGGCGCGGGATCGAACGCAGCTTGCACTCGCGCCACCTCCGCGCGATGTCGGTCTCGGCGACCCACGTTGGCACCGGCCACACCGTCGTGTTTCTGTCGTGCGCCGAACCGGCCCCCCGCGAGTGGAGCCGGGATCCGTTCGTGCGCCACCGCGCGGCGCGGATCGGCCCGCGCCACGTGCTCGCCTCGGCGGCGATCCCGATGCTGTTCCCGGCGGTGAAGATCGGCGAGGAGTACTACACCGACGGTGGGCTCCGGCAGAACACGCCGATGTCGCCCGCGATCCGGCTCGGCGCCGACCGCATGCTGCTCGTGTCGCTGCGCCACGTGGCGCCGGAACCCAAGGAGCTGCAGCGCGAGCGCTCCGAGGCGTTCCCCAAGCCGCTGTTCCTCGCCGGCAAGGCGCTCAACGCGCTGCTCCTCGATCACACCGAGTACGATCTCGCGCGCATGCAGCGCATCAACATGATCCTCGAGGCCGGCACCGCGTCGTTCGGCAGCAAGTTCGAGGACATGATGAACCACGCGCTCGTCGGGCTACGCGGCGCGCCGCTCCGCCGGATCCAGGCGGTGCACATCCGGCCGTCCGAGGACATCGGCGTGCTCGCCGCGCAGTTCGTCGCCGCCGGGCGCATGCGCGTCCACGGCCTGGTCGCCCGCCGGTTGATCCAGCGGCTCGCCGCTGGCGAAGCGCGCCACGAGAGCGATCTGCTATCGTACCTCCTGTTCGACGGCAACTTCGCGTCGGATCTGATCGACCTCGGCCGCCAGGACGCAGCGAAGAAGGCGGACGAGCTGGCCGCGCTGTTCGATGTCGCGCCGGTGGCCGCCCAGGCGCACGGCTAGCCCCCGGGCGTCCCTCGGGGAGAACGCGGACTGTGCCCCCGCGCTGCCATACCTCCGCACTCGCAGCTTCGGGAGAACGCGGACACGCTTGCTAGCGACGCGGGTCAGGGCGCCCTCGCTTCGAGGGAAAGCGAACCACCGACGAGAGAACGCACCTCCATACCTAATACTCAACCCGGCCTACCCTCGAAGAACCACCGGTGGAAGCTATCTCCGCTCGGGACCCTGCCCACGTCGCTGCGCTGCGCGTTGTCGCCGTGCATGTGGTCAAACAGACAGTTCCTTTCGGTGCTGACCCTGCCCGCGTCGCTGTGCTGCGCGTTGTCGCTGTCCATGTGGTCAAACAGCCAGTTTCTTTCCGTGCTGACGCTGCCCGCGTTGCTGCGCTGCGCGTTGGCCTCGTAGACCGCGCTATGCTGGCGAGGTTGGCAGACACCCGAGCACGGCGGTGGGGCGTTCGCATCGTTGCGCTTGGCTGCGCGCTCGCCGTCGTGCGGCTGTTCCTGCCGTGGTGGTGCGGCCACGACGCCGGGGCGTGGTTCCGCGGCGATCCCGAGATCCAGCACCAGCTGGCCGCGGAGCTGGTGGCGTTCGAGGCGTCGGACGAGGCGCACCGCGCGAGCGGCGACAATCGGTTCGCCGGGGAGTGGGCGCTCGTCACGCACCAGATGGTCGCGCTCGGGCTCGCGCAGCTGTGTCTCGCGCATCCCACGTGGAAGCCAGAGCTGGCGCCGACGGTCACGACCGCGGCCGCGAACAGCTTTCGGCTCGAGATGCGCGACTTCGGTACCCGCGCCTGGAAGGGCGAGGACGCGATGGCGAGCCTGCCGAGCGATCATGGCCACGCGTACCTCGCGTATGCCGCGCTCGCGCTCGGGATGGCGCGGCTGGTCGACCCCGCGTTTCCGCCCGAGCTGGCACGCCAGCACGATGCGCTGATCGCGGCGTACGAGCGGCGGCTCCTGGCGTCCGAGACGGGCCTCATCGAGACGTATCCCGGCGAAGCCTATCCGACCGACGTCGCGGCCGTGGCGGCGGCGATCGCCGTGCATGGCCGCGTGACGCACGCGCCGCACGAGCCGGTGCTGCGGCAGTGGGCGGACCGCGTCCGGGCGCGCCAGATCGATCCGTCGAGCGGGCTCGTGATCCAGCGCATGGATGCCACGACAGGTGCTCCGCACGACGCGCCACGCGCCTCCGGCACGGGCCTCGCCGCGTACTTCGCGGGCTTCGCAGATCGCAGCGTCGCCGAGCTCCTGGCCGGCGGGGTCTTGCGGCAGCTGGCGGTGCGGTTCGGCTTCGGGGCGATCCGCGAGTACGCCGATGGTTATCAGGGCGAGATCAAGGGCGACATCGACAGCGGGCCGGTCGTGTTGGGCGTGTCGGTGTCCGCGACCGGGTTCGCGCTGGCGCCCGCGCGCGCGTTCGGCCACGAGGACGCCTTTGTCGAGCTCTACCGGACGACGGATCTGTTCGGGCTTCCGTTCGAGGACGGCGACCGCCGCCGGTTCGCGATCGGCGGGCCGATCGGCAACGCGCTGCTCATGGCGCTGCTCACCTCGGGACCGGAGCTCGCGCCATGAGCTCGCCAGAGCCATCGCAGCCATCGCAGCCATCGCAGCCATCGAGCCCGTCGCGCCGGTCGCGGGTGTGGCGCGAGCTCAAGCCATACGCCTCGCTCGTGCCGGGCTTGGTTGCCTATGGAATCCTGCGCGTCGTGTTCGCGCACGTCGTGGGGAGCCAGGGCTTCGTGACGCCATCGGGCTCGCCGGGCAAGGGGCTCGTGGCGTTCGCGCTCGTGATGCTGGTGACGCGGATCGCGGTGCTCGTGATCGTGCCGCTGGTCATCACGTATCGAATCGTGCGACGGCTGTTCGAGTTCGGCCGTGGCCGTGGCCGCGGCGCATCCACGATGCCAGAGCCTTAGCTCGGCCTCGCGGCTGGTATGTGGATCCATGGCAGCCGAGATCGGGAAAAGCAGGTCCCGTGGCAACCGGCGCGTTCTCGTCACCGCGCGGCGCGCCCGCGAGTGGGTCCTCCTCGGAGAGCGAGCGAGGCGCTGGGGGGCCCCCCAGCGGGCAGGCGCGCAGCGCCGTAGCCCGCGGGGCTCGCCGGTGGCGCGTGCAGAGTGATCGCCGTGGCCGCGGTTCGGGAGGTGACAGCGAAGCAGAGAACGCCCGGGGGACCAGCGCCTATGCGAGCGGTTCCGGGGAGGAACCCCGAGCGTGGCAGCCGCGCGGGGTCCGCGTGGGCACGACGGCGCGCGCCGGGGGGCGTGTTTGCGCCCGTGGTGGTCGGCAAGGTGGACGCGGCATGGCACTGTTTCGCCATGATTCGACACTCGAGCATCGAGCGCGCCGCTGTCCGGGCGCTGAGTTTCGTTGCCGTGATCGCCGCGTGCAGTGGCGGTCAGAAGCCAGAGCCGGCCGGTCCCGAGCGCAGTATCGGCGTCGCGACCGCAGGTTCCGCGGCTGCCAGGCTGCCGTCCGCGCCTGCCGCCACGCCTAGCGGCGAAGATGCGGTGTTGCCGCTGTGGCCGGAGGTCAAGCGCGGCACGCTGCCCAACGGGCTCACGTATTATGTGCTGAAGCACAAGAAGCCGGAGAAGCGCGCGTTTCTGTGGCTGGCGGTGAACGCCGGCGCGGTGCTCGAGGACGACGACCAGCGCGGGCTCGCGCACTTCGACGAGCACATGGCGTTCAACGGGACCAGGCGGTTCCCCAAGGCCGAGATCGTGAACTACCTGGAGAAGATCGGCATGCGGTTCGGCGCCGATCTCAACGCGCGGACCGGGTTCGACGACACGGTCTACGAGCTCGAGGTTCCGACCGACGACAAGGCGTTCATCGGCAAGGGCCTCGACATCCTGCACGACTGGGCCGGCGACGTGACGTATGACCCGATCGAGGTGGACAAGGAGCGCGGCGTCGTCAAGGAGGAGTGGCGGCTCGGGCGCGGCGCCGAGGAGCGCATCTTCGACAAGCAGGCGCCGGTCTTGTTCAAGGGCTCGCGCTATGCGGTGCGGCTGCCGATCGGCCTGCCGGAGATCCTCGACAAGGCACCGCGCGACAAGCTCCACAAGTTCTACAAGGACTGGTACCGCCCGGATCTGATGGCGGTGATCGCGGTCGGCGACTTCGATGATCCTGGCGCGATCGAGCGCGAGATCCAGGCGCGGTTCGGCGACCTCAAGAACCCCGCCGGCGAACGGCCGCGCAGCGCCGCGGGCGTGCCGAAACCCGACGGGACGCGGGTCTCGATCGAGACCGATCGCGAACTCCCGGCGGCGACGGTCGCGGTCTATAACCTCCTGCCGCACCGTCCGGAGGCGTCGTACAAGGACTACCGGCGGCTCGTCGTCGAGCAGGTCTATCAGCTCGTGCTGAACGAGCGGCTCGCCGTGATCGGCCGGCGGCCCGGGGCACCGTTCGCCAGCGCCGCCGCGGGGATCGAGAGCCAGACCCGCGAGATCGATGCGTTCGTGCGCGAGGCCC
>Ga0134121_10005457_pt1 | contig 10318 bp, 7 predicted proteins | sample KB301_FD_96463 | JGI IMG/M metagenome (GOLD analysis project Ga0134121, IMG submission 96463) | Terrestrial soil microbial communities without Nitrogen fertilizer from Kellogg Biological Station, Michigan, USA - KB3-0-1 | ecosystem: Environmental > Terrestrial > Soil > Unclassified ...
CGAGAACCTTGCCGGTTGGGGTCGCGGCTATACGGCGTCACTTGGAGTTAAGCGCGGCTGGCCGGCAATAACTCAGTGCCATCAGCGCATAACCCGTCGTCAGGTTGGGATCGGCTTCCATCCATTGCTTGTTATTCACAAAGCTGCCGTCCTTTTGCTGCCGTTTGGCAAGCGCCCCAATGATGTCGCTGCGCCAATTGTGTTTGACCCCCTTGGCATCCACCACTTCATCGACGCCCATCACGTCCAGGCATTTGGCCATCGTGTGGTAGTAGTAGTAAAGCCCCCATTCCGCACGCGCCTCGGGCATGCCGGGGTTTTTGTCCACGGAGTAATTGTTCTGGATCCACTCGTAGGCCTTTTTGACGCGCTGGTCGTCCTTGGACACGCCGCAATAAATCAGGCTTTTGATGCCGGCGTAGGTCATGCTGCCGTAGCCGGGCAATCCCTTGTCGGGGCCGTCATCGTTCACTTTGGTGACGCCGCCGTCGGAAGCGGTGTAAATGAAACTGCCGTCGCTGATCTTGCCAGCCCAGGGCCGGTTGTTAGCTTCTGTTGGAAGGTTCTGGCAACGGCTGACGAAAATCATCGCCTTTTTCATGGCCGGGTCGTCCTTGGGAATGCCGGCGGCGTGGAGGGCGTCGAGGAACATCTGCGTGTTGGAAAGATCAGGCCGCGATTTGGTGTCGTAGCCGGCGCCGCCGTAGTAGTCGTCCTCGAATTTCTTGCCTTCCTCCTCGTCCCACTGGAGCTTTTTGAGAAACTTGACAGCGTCAGCGATGACTGCCTTGTATTTGTCGTTGTTGGCCTCCACCAGGGCCATGAGGTTGATGCTGGTGACGTAGTTTTGCAGCTGAACCTTGGGGTCCTTGCCGGCGATGTGGCCCTTTTCCACATTGATAAGGCTTTCGATGTAATCCAGGGCTTTTTTGGCGACGGGATCGTTGGGGGTGACGCGCTTGGTTTTGAGCAGGCCGGTCAAGGCAACGCCGGTGACGCCGGGGTTGTTGTCGGTGCTCCAGCCGCCTTTGGCGTCCTGGCTGCTTTTCAAATAGGCAATGGCCTTGTCGACGGTGTTGGTCCAAAGTTTGGCGTCGTCGGTCTTGTTTTGGGCCGGGGCTGATGGACAGAGTGCAAAAACGGTTGCCAAGGTGGCGAATCCGGCGACAAGTAAACCAATGAATTTCATGGATGTATCTCCAAAAATAACGAGCGAGCGAACAAACCCATTGTACGCGTTCGGCAATTGTGGTGGAAGCACAAGCAATGGGTAGACGGCATTGGCGCGGGCAATCTAACAGATGAAATTCACGAAGAGGGACAGCTTTGGAAACAAAATGACCCGAAGCGCATGGCTCATGCGCTTCGGGTCAGGTTGTGTCGAGTACCAGGCCGCAAGCGGCTTTAGTCCACGACGGCCAGGACATCGTCCTCGGCCATGATCAGGTATTCCTCGCCGTCAACCGTCACTTCGTTGCCGGCGTACGAGGAGAACAGCACCTTATCGCCTTCCTTCACTTGAAGGGCGGCGCGTTTGCCGTTGTCCAATAGCTTGCCGTCGCCGATGCTCAAGACCTTGCCCTGTTTTGGCTTTTCCTTGGCGGTGTCGGGCAGCACAATGCCGCCGGCCGTTTTTTCCTCGGCTTCCAATCGTTTGACCACAATTTTGTCATTGAGGGGTACGACTTTCATGTCGCGATGTCTCCCAGGTGAAAGGACAAGTTAGTTCGCGGATTGATCGGGTTTCGGCTTATCGAAGAGATTGCCGTAAACCCGGACCAACGCCCGCACCACGGTATAGAGTACGACGTTTTTGCTGACTGGCTTGGGGATCACGCTGTAAACGCGAGCGCGAAACGCTTGTCGCATTAGCGCCTCGTTGTTGTCAGCGGTTACCAGGATGCACGGCAACAAGGCGTTGAACTGCCGAACAAGCTCCAATGTCTCCAGCCCACTCAGCTTCGGCATGTGCATGTCGAACAAGGCGACATGCACAGCTTCATTGTGGATGATGTCAACCGCTTCCTCGCCCGAGCAGGCCAAAAAGGTACGATAGCCCTCAGGCTCGAAAATGTCCCGCAGGACCTCACGGCAGCCAGGGTCGTCGTCGGTAATCAGGACTGAGTAAGGTTTCGCCATCATAATGCCGCTGACCTCGGGCGCGGCAAAGAGCCATGGGGGTCGAATGAGCAAATGACATACCACTGACGGCCCAAGCGAGCCGCTCGATTTAACTCTATACTGTAACAAAACATGAGGCGGGAGAAAAATCAAGGCGGAATACGCCGGCGGCTGCCAGGCTGCTGATTTGCTCTGCCAAATTGACAGCAAACAAGGCAGCTGTTAGCCCGGTCCCGGCATCTTGCCGTCCTTCCAGCCGGCGGCCGGCACCACGGCAGTGGGCAGTGTTCCGGGCATCGTGGATTGGATGTAAGCGGACCATTGCGGCGAGTCGGGCGGCAGGTGCTTGCCGGTGCAAGCCTGCAACGATTCATAGGCGCGATCACGCATGGCAATGTCTTTCTCCGATTTGAGCAAGTAAGCCAATGTTGCCGCCGCTTCGGGATCTTTGAACTTGGCCAATCCCCGCACCGCCGTCAGGCGGCGATCCAGGGTCTCTTGCTTGACGGCTTCGGGCGCCTTGTCGCTGGCTTGCGGCTCCTTAGCAACCAACACCAAGCGTTTCAGGGCCACCGGTCCGCCAGTTTCCGCCAGAGAGGTCAGACATTGCTGGCGAACCATGCCGTTGATCTCGTTGGCGAAGGACAAGGGCTGCAAGTAAACCTGGTCCAGGATGTCCGCGGCGCGTGGATCCTTGAAGTGACCAAGCGTCCGTAGAGCCGCCATTCGGCAGAAGGGCTGATCGCCTTTGGCGGAAACTTCCAGAATCTGCATGACGGAGTCTTGTTCTTTTTGCGAGCCACCGTGTTGCAATGGCTCTTGCAATGCAGCCAATGCTTTATGACGCTCATTGCCGTCGCTGGAATCGCGTAGCACCACCATGGGATCTTTTGAGGTGAACATGCTGCTCATGGTGAAATCATGGCTCATGACATCGTCCCAAAACGTGGCGCAGCCGCACAGGCCCAGGCCCAGGCCGCCGGCGAAGGCGATGGTCATGATCCAACGCCACAGTCCGTCGCGATTGCCGTTAGACGATGTTTGCACCGCTGACCTCCGTGACAAGTGACAAGACGAAACTCACATCGCTTCCCGTTTGATCAATCTTTCGTGCTTCGCCGGCCGTCTAATCGCAGGGGGCGTTGCTATAACTCTCCATCCCCAACCCCGCAAGATCAATTGAACTGCGCGCGGCGTTTGGCCAATTATGATAAAAACCTTATCTTAGTTGCGCTTGGCAGAACTTACTGGTGCGGTAAAATGGACAAGAGGCTAACGCGTACTAAACCGATCAACCTTGTGCTCATTGCAATAATCTCTCCCAATGCCCGACCTTGACGCTGCCGCCGCCGCCCAGCAAGCCATGCGCCTGGGGCTTCTTAGCCTCGAGCAAGTGCAAGATGCCTGGGATGAATTGGGCCGGAAAACCGGCCCGGCTGAGGAATTCCTGCGCTTCATGGAACGCAAGGGTTTCCTTACTCCCTTGCAAAGCTCGAAGCTCCTCAAAGGCGACACGGAAGGGTATTTTCTGGGTGGCTATCGCCTGCTTTACAAAATCGCCTCCGGCAGCTTCGGCCGCGTCTACCGGGCCGACGATCCGAACACCGGCACTGTCGTGGCCGTCAAAGTGCTGCGCCATAAATGGAGCGACGACAAGCACAGCATCGAACTGTTCGAGCGCGAAGCCAAGCTGGGAATTTCCATGCGGCATCCGAACGTGGTGCAAATCTTGGCCGTTAACCAGGACACGGCGTCGAAGCAGTATTACATGGTGATGGAGTTTGTGGAGGGCGGCAACCTGCGCGACTTCCTGACCATCCGCAAAAAGCTGGAGCCCTTGGAGGCGCTCAAGATTCTGGAAGAAGCGACGGCCGGCCTGAGTTACGCATTTTCGCGAGGCCTGACCCACCGCGACATCAAGCTTACCAACATCTTGATTTCCAGCCAGCGTGTGGCCAAGCTCGTGGACTTTGGCCTGGCGGCGGCCAACCAAACCAAGGGGCGCGATGACACACACGTCGAGCGCACCGTCGATTACGCCGGCCTGGAATCGGCCACGGGAGTGCCGCCCGGCGATGTGCGCAGCGACATTTTCTTTCTGGGGTGCGTGTTCTATGAACTCTTGAGCGGCCGGCCCCCTTTGCCGCAAACCAAGGACCCCAAAGAGCGGATGCGCAAAGAGCGATTCAGCAACGTGCCGAGATTGGACCCCCGCGAGGTTAGCGGCCCGCCGTCTCTGTTTCGTCTGGTGGACACGATGATGTCGCTCAACGCGGCCCAGCGATTGCAAACGCCGTCGCAGCTGGCCGAGGCGATTCGCGATGTTCGCGCCGAATTGGAGGGTAAACCCAAGGGCAAACCAGCAGCCAATGCCTCCCCCGGAGGCGCCGCCACGGTAAGCCGTTCTCTGTTTGTGGTCGAAAAAGATGAAGGGCTGCAAAATCAGTTGCGGGAGAAATTCAAGAACCTTGGCTATCGCGTTATGATTGCCGGCGACCCCGCGCGGGCGCTGGACCGTTATCGGCAACATCCCTACGACGCCCTGATTATTGACGTGGGCACCGTGGGCGAAGAAGGTCTGCACGTCTTCGACGTGGTGCTGACCGAGGCCAAACGCCAGCGGCAATTCTGCGCGGGCATTGTGATCTTGTCTGAAAATCAACGCGAATGGGTGGACAAGGTCGAGTCGCGCGAGTGCGTTGGCATTTTGGTGAGACCGGTCAACATGAAGCAATTACAGCAGGAATTGACGGAATTGCTGGCGTTGGCGAAGTAGGCGATCATGAAGCTCTCGGTGGAATCGTGCGGCCCATGCGGGCCATCAACAATTGCATGTCTTCCCACACGTCGCGTTTTTTGTGCGGACTGCGGTGCGGCAACAGAAATGCCGGGTGGTAGGTGCACAGCACCGGAATGCCTCGGTAATCGTGAAAGCGGCCGCGCAGCTTGCCGAGCGGCGTCGTGGTGTTAAGCAGGTTTTGGGCGGCGCAGCCGCCCAGGGCGCAAATGAATTTTGGTCGCAACAATTCCAGCTGGCGCATCAGGTAATCACGACAGTTCGTCGCTTCTTCGGGTTTGGGCGTGCGATTGCCCGGCGGGCGGCATTTGATGATGTTGCAGATGTAAACTTCTTCTCGCTTCAAACCGCAGGCCGCGATGATTTTGTTGAGAAGCTGGCCTGCAGCTCCCACGAACGGTTTGCCCTGGGCGTCTTCGTCGGCGCCCGGCGCTTCGCCGATAAAGCACAACTCGGCGCCCAGGCGGCCGTCGGCGAAGACGGTCTGCTTCCGCGTCGCTGCCAATTCCGGGCAGCGCGTGCAAGCACAGACATTCTTTGCCAATACTTCCAACTCAGTGCGACGTTGCTCAAACGTTAGATCGTCGTGGGGGACTGCAGCTGCCGGTTTGTCGTCAGCATTAACAAATAGTGCTGTGGGAGCTGTCCCTGATACAACAGGGTCGGGCGCGGTTGCCAAAAGTTGCAGTGGAGGTGCAACAGGCAGCCATTCGAGGCCCGCCAATCGGAGGCTTTCCAAATGCTGTGTGGCCTGCCGCCGCAATTGGTCCAAGGTCATGTTGCCGTTGCTCACCTGATTGCCCTCCCCGTCGGTGCATGCCGCCCAAATTCGCTGCCCTTTAGCATAAGCATACTCAATTCGACCTTGACACGCCTCCCGCCACTCTCTATCGTCCGCGACCCATTGCATGAACCAAACTAGCGCCAGCGCGGCCATCCCTCAATAGCGGCAGCCTGCGTTGGCAAGCTCGGAGGACTCGACCGATGAACCGGCGCGTCTTGCTCATGGCGGCTTTGTTGCTTGGCCTGGTCGGATGTTTCAATGCTCAGAAACGGGGCCAAGCGCCGGAGGACAGCGGCGACCGCCTGGAACCGGAACTTAAGGCTTTAAAGGTCATAGGCGACGTAACCGTCGACGCCGGCGGCAGCACGGGCATTGAGATCAGCGGAGTGGGGCTCGTGTGCGGTCTCGAAGGCACGGGAGGCGGGGTGCCGCCGGGCGATTTCCGCAGGATGCTGGAAGAGCAGTTGCAAAAAAAAGGTGTGCAAAATGTTAAGGAAATCTTGCTGTCGTCCAATCACACCATGGTGCTGCTCCACACCGTCATCCCCGTGGGCACACGAAAGGGCGACAAGGTGGACGTCAAGGTGACGCTGCCGCAAGGGAGCAGAACCACCAGCCTGCGCGGCGGCTACCTTTATGAGAGTCCCATGATGGACTACCAGGCCAGGCAATCGCAGCAAGGCGGCATCAGTGTGCTCAAGGGGCATAATTTGGCCCATGCCGCCGGACCGTTGTTTGTCGATTTCGGCGAAGACAGCGAAGGGGCACGGCTCCACGGCATGATCTGGGGTGGCGCCGTCTCGCACATCGACTCACCCTATGTCCTGTACTTGAAAAACGATAACAATGTCGCCAGTGTCGCCAATGCCGTTGCCAATCGCATCAATTCGGCGTTTCCCGACGACGCCCAGAAACAGTATTTGGTCCGGCAAACCAAGCGGCTGCTGGTGCTGGACGAGGTCGCCAATGGCATCAATGAGAAGTTTCACGCACCCAACGGCCTAGGCCGCGGCGAGACTGCGCTGGCCTCGGGCAATGGCGCCATTCATGTCAATGTGCCATTGGAATACGCCCTCAACCCCGAGCGCTTCCGTGACGTGGTCAAGTTCATCCCCCTGCGCGACAGCCCCGAAGTCATGCTGAAATATCGCAAGAAGCTGACTGAAATGCTGCTCGACCCCAAGGAAACGGTGTTCGCCGCGCTGCGGCTGGAAGCTCTGGGAAAAGACAGCATTCCTGCCTTGCAAATGGGCCTGGGCAGCGAGTTGGCCCTGGTGCGGTTCGCGTCCGCCGAAGCACTGACTTATCTGGGCAGCACGGCCGGCATTGAGGAACTAGCCCGCCTGGCTGAACAACATGAAACGCTGCGTGGATCATGTTGCCTGGCCATGACCAGCCTCAACGAATCGGTGACGCGGACAAAACTGACGGCGATGCTGCAATCCTCCAAGCCGCAAGTGCGGATGGGCGCATTTCGCGCCCTGCTGGTAATGAGCGAGGCAGGCCCGCAGGCAAGCACTCCGCTCAATGGCGAAATGCTCAACGATTCCTTTTGGCTCCATAGCGTAGCGCCGTCGTCAACCACGCCATTGGTCCACATTGCGACTCGTCGTCGAGCTGAAATCGTGATGTTCGGCGAGTCGCCGATGCTGGTGCCGCCGCTGCGGATGCTGGCCGGCCAGTTCACCGTCACAGCTGAGCCTGGCGACACTCGCTGCACCGTCAGCCGCTATGTGGAAAGCGCCGGCAATCCGACCCGCAAGCAATGCGGCTTTAAGCTGGAGGATGTCGTGCATACGATGGCTGCCATGGGCGGCCAGTATCCGGACGTGGTGCAGTTTGTGCGTCAGGCGGGGCAGGCCAACAAGCTGACCTGCGCCGTGGTTACCGACGAGCTGCCGTTGGCAGTGCCGCCCCGATTGTTGGCCGCCTGTGGTTCCGACGCCGGCCAGTTCAAGGATGATCCGGATAAACTGCGGGAGGTCTTGGCGGCTCAGGAGGATCTTGGGATGCTTCACGTCGCAAATATGGGGCCTGGGCAGCGATAGGCAATAGACTGGGAGACAAGGAGACTGGGAGACAGGGAGAGAAACAGCGAAACAATCTCTCCTTGTCTCCAAGTCTCCTTGTCTCCAGGTCTCCGAATTCATTTGCTAGCAGGTAGACGACACCCCCGCAGGGAGGCTGCATGCTCAAACGCCTCGAACTGGTCGGCTTCAAGAGTTTTGCCGACAAAACCACTTTTGATTTCGGCGACGGCGTTACCGCCATCGTTGGTCCTAACGGCTCCGGCAAATCCAATATCGTCGATGCCGTGCGCTGGATTCTCGGCGAGCAAAGCGCCAAGAGCCTGCGCGGCGGCGAGATGGCGGACGTGATCTTCAATGGTTCCGCGTCGCGGCGCAGCCTTGGCGTCGCCGAAGTGACCATGACATTCGACAATCGCAAGCGCAGCCTGGCGACGGAGGCCGAAGAGGTGCAGATCAGCCGCCGGGTTTACCGCAGCGGCGAGGGCGAGTACCTCATCAATCAACAAATCTGCCGGCTCAAGGACATCAAGGAATTGTTCCTGGGCAGCGGCGCGGGCACCGACGCTTATTGCATCATTGAACAGGGCCGCGTCGATGTATTGCTGCAAGCGTCCAACTATGACCGCCGAGCCATTTTCGAGGAAGCTGCCGGCATCAGCCGGTTCAAAGCCAAGAAGATTGAAACGCTCCGCAAGCTCGAGCGCGTTGAGCAAAACCTGCAGCGTTTGAAGGACATCATCGACGAGGTCGAAAAGCAGCTGCGGAGCGTCAAATTACAGGCTTCCAAGGCCCAGCGCTATCAGGAATACAGCACGCGCCTGAAAGAACTCCGGGTGGCGCTGGGGCTTCAGGAATATCAACAGCTTTCAGATAATCTGCAGGCTGCCACGGTAGTGGTGGAACAGCTGAAAACGGCGTTGGCGGAGCACGCCGCCAAGGCATCCGGCTGGGAAGCCGAGATGCAGCGTCTCGAAACCCTTTTAACCAAAGCTGACGACACGCTGCATGAGCAAGAGGCACAGCTGTCCCATGCGCGGGAGCAGATCAAAGCCGGCGAGACGACATTGAACCACGAGTGGTCGTTGTCCGAATCGCAAGACACGGAATTGATGCGGACGCGGTGTCGCACGGTGGAATTGGCGGCACGTGTCGGTCAGCTGGGAATGGCCGCCGACAAGGCCCGCACCGAATTGAAACAAGCGGAGGAGCAAGCTGGGCGACAACGAGAATTGGTTGCGGGTCTGGAGGAAACCGCCAAGGCAACCGGCCAGGCCATCGCGGACCTGCGCGGCCAACTCACCGCAGACAAAGAGGATCATCTCGAACAGATGCGTCTGGCAGCCAGGATGCAGAACGATGTCGTTGGCTACAAGGCGCAGGTGGATAACCTGACGCGCGAGCGCGACCGCTTGCATGTGAAAACCAAGCAGGCCGCCGAAAGCCTGGCGTCACTGGATGTGGAGCTTGAACAACTCACCGCGGCGGAAACGGCGCTGCAAGCCAAATTGCAAACGGCCCGCCAGGCGTTGACGGAACTGCGCCAAGAGCGTGACCGATTGCAAAAGCTGCGAGACGAAACCGGGGAGATCATCTCCCACTTGCGTCAGCAGCGCAGCGGTGTCATCAGCCGAACGGAAGTGCTGGAAGGGTTGGAACGCAGCCAGGAAGGCCTCGGCACCGGCGTCCGCGAGGTGCTGGAACAGCTGCGGCAACCACGGCCGGCGCCGTGGGGCAGCGTTGTTGGCATGGTCGCCGATTTTCTGACGGTGCGGCGTGAATATGCGCCTTTGATTGACCTGGCGCTGGGTGAATGGGCGCAGCGTTTTTTGGTGCGCGACGCCGAAGCGCTGGCCGAGGCATTGAGGCAACGGTCAACGCCCTTCACCGGCCGCGTCAGTTTCTTACCTCTCCATCCGTCTGCGATCGACGGCAGCGCTGCCGCGGAAGCGCGGCGGCCCAATCGGCTTATCGAGGTGTCTTTGCACGGCCGGGTGCGAATGCCGCATTCGCCGGAAGGAACGCCGGCTCATCCCGGAGTGGTAGCCGCGGCCGAGACGCTTATGACTTGCGACAATCCCGAACTGGCCGACCTGCCCTTTCAACTTTTGGGTCGCACCCTGGTTGTCCGCGATCTGACGGCTGCCTGGGCCATTGCTGCTCATACAAGCGGTTATCGATTTATCACGCTCCAGGGCGAATTGCTGGAGCCGGACGGCACCCTGACGGTGGGCGCTCACCATGCCGAGACGGGCATTCTGTCACGCAAAAGCGAATTGCGTGAGTTGCGCGATCAACTCGCCAGTCTCGACCGCCGCGTGGCCGATGCCGAGGGGGACCTGGCCGATTTGCGTGAACGCCTGGCCGCACTGGAAGGCCGTGACGCTGCCCAGCAAGAGGAGATCGAGGTGCTGGCCGAGCAAGGCGCCGACCTGAAGGCCCGCATCCAACGGCACACCGATAAGCGCCACGGCTTGCACGAGGAAGTGTCCTTGAGCCGTGACGAGATTGAGCGCGTGGCGAGGGAAATTCACACACTGGAAACATCGTGGCATCAGGCCCAAACGCAAGCGGTCGCGGCCGAGGCCG
>Ga0134121_10005458_pt1 | contig 10317 bp, 9 predicted proteins | sample KB301_FD_96463 | JGI IMG/M metagenome (GOLD analysis project Ga0134121, IMG submission 96463) | Terrestrial soil microbial communities without Nitrogen fertilizer from Kellogg Biological Station, Michigan, USA - KB3-0-1 | ecosystem: Environmental > Terrestrial > Soil > Unclassified ...
GGCATTCGCGATGCCATCAGCGACCTTCGCGGCAGCTTGCCCAAGGGCGTCGAGATCCGGATCGTCTACGATCAGTCCGAGCTGGTGGAGTCCTCCCTCGGTGGTGTCGGTCGCGCCGTCTTGATCGGTGCGGCGCTGGTGGCGCTCGTGCTGTTTGCCCTGCTCGGCAATGTTCGCGCGGCATTGATCGTGACCTTGACGCTCCCGCTCTCGCTCGCGCTGTCGGGCGTGTTCATGCGGGTAGCCGGCATCGGCATCAATACGATGACGCTCGGCGGCCTCGCGATCGCCGTCGGTCTCCTCGTCGATTCGTCGATCATTGTCGTCGAGAATATCGTGCACCGGATCTCGCAGCGCCGCGACGGCGACCGGCGGGGACATGCGCTGTCAGCGGCGGCCGAGGTCGGTCGGCCGATCGCGTTCGCAACCGCGGTGGTCACGGCGGTGTTCATCCCGCTGTTTACGATGACCGGCATCGAGGGCCGCATGTACAAGCCGCTCGCGGGGGCGGTGATTGCCGCGGTGCTCGCCGCCCTGGTGCTCGCGCTGGCCGTCGTGCCCATTGTCGCGGCCGGTGTCTTGCGGCCGGCGCGACCCGGCGCTCAAGAAGATGTCTGGCTGGTGCGCAAGCTCAAGCAAGCATATCGCCCGGTGCTGGATCGCGCGCTTCGCCGTACGGCGATCGTCATGGTCATCACGCTCGTGATCACGGTGCCCGCGCTCTGGATCGCCACGCGCCTCGGATCGGACTTCGTGCCGCCGCTCGATGAGGGTGCGATCCTGATGCAGACGTTCCTCCCGCCCGAAGCAGCGCTCGAGGAAGTCGACCGGCTCAACCACCGTGTGGAGGACGTGCTGCGTACCTTCCCGGAGGTTTCGGACGTCGTCCGCCGAACCGGACGCGCGGAGCGCACCGAGGATCCTATGCCCCACACACTCTCCGACGTCTTGATCCTACTCAAGCCTGATCGAGCGCGTACGGGCGGCGCGCTCGTCAAGGAGATGCGCGAGGCCGTCGAGAAGGTGCCCGGCGTTTCGGCGCTGTTCACAACACCGCTTGGCATGCGGATCGACGAAGGGCTCGGCGGAACCCCTGCCGACATCTCCGTCCGGATCTTTGGCCCTGATGCGCAACAACTCGCGGATCTCGCCGGCGTCGCCGCAGGCACGATCCGCGCGATCGACGGCATGTAGGACGTACGTGCCGAGCCGCTGGGCTGCTTGCCACAGCTGACCGTGCAGGTCGATCGGGAGGCCGCTGCACGTGTCGGGCTCACGCCGGGCGACGTGATCGAAGCCGTGCAGATCGGACTCACCGGGCAAGCAGTTTCCGAGGTGTGGATCGGCCAGCGACGCTTCGAGCTGACGGTCAAGCTCTCGGCGGACTTCCGGCGCGACGCGGCCACCCTCGCGGCGCTGATGATTGATGGTCACGACGGTAGCCGAATCCCGCTTGGAAAGCTGGCACGGATCGAGCCGACGTTCGGGCTCGGCACCATCAAGCGTGAGGCGGGCAGTCGCCGGATCGCCGTCGAGGCAAGCGTATCCGGCCGCGACCTCGGCTCCGCGGCGCGCGAGATCCGCGAAGTGCTCGCCACGAAGCTCAAGCTCCCGCCCGGATACTTCGTCGACGTCGGCGGCAAGGTCGAGAGCCAGACGCGCGCCCAGCAGGCGCTGTATCTCGCCGTTGGCTTGGCGCTGCTCGCAGTGTTCCTGCTGCTCTATATCGCGCTCGGCTCGCTCGCCGAGACCTTGGTGATTCTGGCGACCTTGCCAAGCGCGTTCGTGGGCGGGATCGTGGCGCTTTTGGTCGCTCGCGAGAGTTGGAGCGTTTCGTCCCTCGTCGGGCTGATCGGCCTGTTCGGGATCGCCGTGCAGAACGGGCTCGTGCTCGTTACCCAGACGCGTAGCCTGATCGGCGATGGTCATGCGTTCAACGACGCGCTCCGCGAGGCGTGCATCGGACGTGTGCGTCCCAAGATCATGACCGCCGCAACAGCCATCCTCGGGCTTCTGCCGCTGCTCGTGCTCCATCTGCACGGCACGGAGATCGAGCGACCGCTGGCCATTGTCATGATCGGCGGGCTAGTGACGTCGACCGTGTTCACGTTGCTCGCCCTGCCAACGTTCTATCAGCTGGTTCATAACCTGGGCATCCGCTGGCGAGGACGCCACGAAGGGAAACCATGACCCGCGCCCAGCTCGTTCAGCATGGATATCGCCTGATGTGCGCGAACAGGACCGCCGATATCAGCGATGTGAGCATCAAGCTGGGCCGATCCACGGTGATCACGGTGCCGCCGTTGTCGATGCGCACGGACGGACTCGAGAGGATCGTCCCGTGCGCTGGCGAGACCACTTGGGTACTCGATTACTTACGGCGCGCTAACGAGGCACGAAGTTGGGCGGGTGTTTGCCCCGACGCCTGCATGTCCTTCAGCAATTCGACGATCTCGGGGTTCGCCGAGATCCAGTCCTTGACCTGTGACGGCAACCGAGTATCTAACCTCTTCAAGTCTTTCACGTCGACGCCAAGCACCTCCGCAATGAGTGGGAGTTTGTCGGTGTTGCGACGGTTGTGCTCGATGTCGCTGACGAACGGTGCCGAGATGTCGACGCGCTTTGCAAGCGTCCGTAGCGTCATGCCACGCTGCTCGCGAAGGTATCGGATAGCCTCGCCCAAGGACTTCACCGAGTTCGGGATTTTGGTCTTGGCCGGCATTGATCGGCAGGATGTTAGCTTACAAAGCTTACACGGTCAACAATTTAGACGTACACCGTCTTAAGAGCTGCCGCGACCTTCTCCAGGTGCGACCTGTAGGCGGCATCCAAGCAGACCACGGCCCTGATGAGTTCGGCACCATGACGACGCGTGTCCCGAAGTATGTCCGTGGTGTCGTAGACAAATTCAGCGAGCGGTTTCTCGTCGAGAAACCACCTAACGATCCCACACCAGCGAGAGAGCGCGATGCGCCGCATGAAGCTGTTGATGTCTGAGCCTGCGACCTCTCCGAGGCGTGACAGAAAACTCCCTGCACGTTCGTAGAACATCTCCACGCTGAGCTTCGACGCCATCGAGCCGACGACCTCCTCCATCGCATCACCAACAAGGTCTGCCAGCGTGATCAATGAGCGAGCCGATAGCCTCAGCTTCGGATAGACGGGCACGATCGCAGAATCGATCCACCACAGTTTCAGGTTCTTCGGATCAGGGTCGCCCGAGGTCTTCACATCCGGACGTTGCTCCTCGATCCCGAGGAGAAGTGCATCGCGATTCTTCTTGGTTCGAGGACGAGGGACGAGGAACGAACGCGCGTACGGTCCAACCCCATCGTCATGGATGTACAGCTTGTTGATGCGAGCGCTGCGGGCAGGAATGCTCGTCATCAACTCCGGTGCTGGTCCGTCCCCTGCGTATTGGAAGCCGAGGGCAGTCACCGCGTGGTAGCCGTCCTTTCGCCCCAAGACGAGCACGACGGGGATTCCAGAGAGCAGGTACGAATGCAAAGCGAGTACGAACAGCTCCGGCTCCGCTGTGTTCAGCACCTCCGGTGCAAATCCGGCCGCACGTACCGCGTCGCAGAGTTGCGGAACGCTGAGCCCCGCGGTGGCTGGCACCGTACGCCCGAACGGCAGGCCGTTACGGGCTGCTGCTTGGGAAACCTCCGCTGGTGTCGGCGCACGAATGCCCTCGTAGCGCGTCACCTTGTGCAGCGCGCTCCACAGCGCGGCCGTTGCGCACGCGCCGACCGCAAGATCCTGTTGCTGAAACGCAAGCCCGTTGACATGCAGCTTCAGATTTCCGAGGTGAACGTCATGATCGCCGGTCGCCGGCATGTCGCGCGGCGTGCCGTCGTCAAGGCACCTGAGAATCGTGCGGCCCACAGGAACCGACGGGATCGGACGAATCGAAATGAACCCGAGATAATCGTCGGAGAGCTGACGCTCGAGCCGCTTCACCTTCTCCCGGTCTGCGCTGATGGCCGCACGCTGCTCGAACAGCTTGCTGAGCTGATTGTCCGAGATCGACCGAGCGAACAGGTGAAAGCGCCGTACAAAGTTCGGCGGCGGCTGAAGATTCCGCGAGTAGTAAAGCGCGTGCTCGTCGAGAAAGTGTCGATCGATGTAGTGGCCCTCGCTGACCACCGTCTTCGCCTCGAGCCAGCTGCAATAACGCGCGAGGTACGAAACCTGCTCTACGACGTGCCCTGTTAGCGTGCTGTACGAAGTTTCCGTCAGCATGCGCTTGAAGCCGTCGACGTTGAACGGCTGTACCGCGATCTTGTTGGTGACCATGCAGGCCTACTTCAGCCGAAGCGACGCCTGCCCCTCAGACAGCCTGAAAACTCGCTTCAGTTTCTCGTCGAGCTCCTGAGCACCGGGCGCGGCACCCTGCAACAGCTCCACGATCCGCTCTACCGTCGGAACCGCGGCCAGTTTCGCGGCAGCACGCTGGCCGGATCGGCGTCCCTGTCCTTCGCTCATTGTTCGAAGCCTATATCATCGAGATCACGCGGGTCCAGCGGACGGATGCTCGTTGGCCTGCACGGGGAGATCGGTGCCGAGCGCGTCAAACGCGAAGCAGATCTCCCGCTATCGCACATGGTAGTCGTCTACATCGTCATCGTCGCCCTGGTGCTTTGTCCGGGCAGCCGTCGGCATCCTGATAGCCATTGAAAGTCTCGGGCTCGTTCGGGCACTTGTCGCGGATGTCGGGGATGCCGTCCTTGTCGTTGTCGGGATCCGGACAACCGTCGGCGTCCTCGAAGCCATCCCTGTCCTCGGGACCGTTCGGGCATAGATCGTCGACGTCGAGGATGCCGTCCTTGTCGTTGTCGATGTCGGGACAGCCGTCGGCGTCCTCGAACTGATCGAAGTCCTCCGGATCGTCGGGGCAACGATCGACCGGGTCCGGGATCCCATCGCCGTCGCGATCGTTGGTGTTCGACTCTGGACAGCCGTCTTCATCCTGCACGCCGTTCCGGTTCTCGGGGATGTTCGGGCACTTGTCGTCGACGTCGGGGATACCGTCGTGATCGTTGTCGGGGTCGGGGCAGCCGTCCTGATCCTCGAAGTCGTCGAAGTCCTCCGGGTTGTCGGGGCACTTGTCGACGTCGTCCGGAATGCCATCACCATCGCGATCGTCTGCCGTGCCGGCCGGCCGATGCGGGTGCGCCGACGCTGGTGATTGCCGATTCGACGGCGCCACGACCGGTGCCGCCGGAGACGAGCACGCGATGGCGAGTGAAACCACCAGGACGCGCATCATCACCGGAAGATACGCTGTCGTGGCTCGGTCGTTGAGACCGCGCCATGATGAATCCTGGCTCATCGTCCGGTTCGCACGCGCACCCGCCAGCCTCCGGGAGCGAAGATCGCCTTGCCGGCGTTGATGGTCCATGTAGCGCGCTGCCACGTATGCTGCGCGTCGGGCGGAATGCGCCACGCACCGGCGACCCAGATGTAGGCGCGGCCATCCCATTGCCAGCTGCCGGGAGTCCATACGGCCGTCCGCGTCGGCTGCGTTTCGGTCGGTTCGTCGTGCACCGGTGCAGCCGGTGGGGGCGTCGGGGCCTGCACCGTCAGCGCGCGCTGCACGTCCTCCTCGGGGACATCCCAGAGGCCGGCGATCCAGTGAAACTTCGCGTCCTCGTAGAACCAGTACCCCGGAACCCACCGGGCATGACGACTCGGACGCGGAGGCTGGGCTTCCGCGCACGGCGGCGGTGGCGGCGGGGTCGTGACCTTCGAGTCGAGGAGCTTGGTGCGACCGGCACGAACCTCGACGTCGAGGTTTGCCATGTACGCCTTGTAATACGCGTCGCTGGCATCGCGATACGCATGCCAGCGCTGGAGCGTCATGTCGGCGACGACCGCGCTCTTCTCGACGACGAACACGAGGCCCTCGAGATCGTTCGGCTCGTCGGACCATACATCGATCACGAAGTGTGCATCGATGGCGACGTTGTCCTCCGTCGAGATCCAGCTGGTGTCGAGCACGGCGCTGCGAACGCAACCTTCGGGCACGCTCGTGGCTTGCTCGAGTGTCATGGACTTGATCTTCGCCGGCGCCGTGGTCGTCGCGCCGCCATGGTGACCAGTTCCGCCGCCGCTCGAGGCTCCGCCGCCGCCAGCCACGCCGCTGGTCGCCGCGAGCTCGTGCGCCTTGCATGCTTCGTTCTCACGATAGAAGCCGAACGAGGCCTCGTTGCTGGTGACGGCCTGCGGCTTGCGCGTGGTCGTGATCCGGTAGTTGCCGCTGATCGCATGCTTGCCACACGCGACGACAACCATCCGCTCACCATACTTCGCTCGCAGCGCGTCGCTCTCGAGTCGATACGGTCCCTGGCCGCAGCGCTCGGTCGGCCGATACACCTTGCGCTCGCGCACCTCGTACGGCGAGGCAGGCTTCATCGCCTCGATCTGTTTTGCTCGTGCAGCAGCGGCGTCGCGCTCCGCCTGCTGTGGATCAGCAGCTTCCTTCTTCCCGGAAGACCCACACCCGACTACCAGGCAGAGGACAACACCAAGCTTCATCGCGTCACGGCATCGCATGGCGCATGCCAGCGCGAACCACGCGACAACACGGCCAGGGCAGACGCCGGTGAAGCGCGCCGTTCACACCTGTGACTCACGCCGTTTGCATTGCGTTGCCGCCGGCGTGCGCAAGGGTGCGTTACTTCTTCGGCGCCGCGGCCGGCTTGGGCGCTGGCAGTGGCTTGCCGGCTTCGTCCGTCGGCGTGAAGCTGAACGCCCCGTCTTCGTAGATATACGCGACGCAGTCGGCGCCCGGTGCACATTGGGTCTTGTGGACGACGGTCGGCTGGGAGTAGTAGGAGCCCGCGCCCAGCTTGACGGCGTCCTGGCCCTTGCTCGTCTCGATGATGGTTCCGCTCAGCACGACTGCCGTGTACGCAGACTCGTGGGTGTGCCAGTTGGAATCGAAGCCGGCCTTGAACTTGATGAAGAAGGCCGTGGGTCCCTTCTTCGCTTCCTTGCTCCCGATCACGAAGGACTCGTCAGGTCCGCCAGGAAAGAACGGCTCCCACTTGAGCTCGCCCGCCGGAAACGCGACGAGTTTGGGCGCTGGGCCCGCATTCGCGAGGGTGATGCCGCATCCGAGGATTGCCACGATCGTTGCTGTCTTCATGAGCTGTTCTCCGTTGTGAGTTCGCTCTGGGTCGAACGGAGTGCCCGCATTTCGACAGCCACCGCGAAAAAAGATTCTGGTTGGAAGTCGAGCGGTTCGGTCAATGGGTCAGAGGGTGCTGATCGCCCCGCAAAACTTGCGTCTCGCCTGAATTGCGACTCGCGGGCTGGCCAGGCGTGCCGCGCGAACGCGGCGGTCGAGCGTGCCTGGGCTATAGTGGCGTATCGTGGGCGACAAGCTGGATCGCACGACCGGGCTGCACGCGATCGTCGATCGACAACCGGGTGGCTCCTGGTACTTGATCGTTGCGCTCGACGATCAACGCAACACCCGCGTCGTCCCGCTCGACGATGGCGCGGAGCTCGTGTTCGGGCGCGGCGCGGGCGCCACCGTCGTGATCGAGCACGACGCGGTATCGCGCCGGCACACGGCGATCCGGCGGCGCGGCGAGGCCGTCCTCGTCGAGGATCTCGGGAGCCGCAACGGCACCACGATCAACGGCGCGCCGATCACGGGCGTCCGGCGGGCGGCCGCGGGTGATGTGATCGGGGTGGGGCCGGTCACCGCAATCGTCGCGCGATCGAGCGCGTCGCGCGGCCGCCAGCTCGCGACGATGACCGAGCTCGAAGATCGCCTCGCGATGGAGGTCGATCGCGCGCTGCGCTACGAGCGCCCGCTCGGCGTGGTGATGCTGCGGCTCGAAGGGCCGGCGGACGCCGTGGTGGCACACGTCGATCGGCTGCTCCACGAGCTGCGCCGCATGGACCTCGTCGCCGAGTATGGTCCCGACGAGCTGGCGATCATCTTGCCCGAGAGTAACCCCGCCGCGGTCGCGGTCGCGGCGCAGCGCTCGGGCACCGCGACCGGGCTGACGGTCCGCTGCGGGACGGCGAGCTTTCCGGCAGATGGCAGCAACGCCGGCGCCCTGATCGGCACCGCCCGGGAACGCTTGCGCGATGCCCGCACCGGCCAAGAAGCGCGCTCACCGTCCGAGCAGCTCGCCAAGCTGCCGCACCGCCGGGTGGTGATCGATCCGCTGATGAAGCAGGTGTTCGCGCTCGCCGAACGCGCGGCCAAGGCGCCGATCAGCGTGCTCATCGTCGGTGAGACCGGCACCGGCAAGGAGGTCGTCGCCGAGGCGATCCACGAGATGAGCCCGCGGGCCAAGGCGCCGTTCGTGCGGCTCAACTGCGCGGCGCTGACCGACACGCTGGTCGAATCGGAGCTGTTCGGCCACGAGAAGAACGCGTTCACCGGCGCGCTGGCGATGAAGCGCGGCTTCTTCGAGGCCGCGACCGGCGGCACGCTGTTCCTCGATGAGGTCGGCGAGCTACCGCTCGGCACGCAGGTCAAGCTGCTGCGCACGCTCGAGCAATGGCGGATCGTGCGGGTCGGCGGCACGGCCGAGATCCCGGTGGACGTGCGCCTGGTGTGCGCGACGAACCGCGACCTCGAGACCGAGGTGGCGCGCGGCCGGTTTCGCGAAGATCTGTTCTTCCGGATCGCGGCGTTCGTGATCCCGGTGCCCCCGCTACGCGATCGCAGGAGCGAGATCCTGCCGCTCGCGGTCCAGTTCGTGCACGAGATCGCGACGGATCTACGCCAGCCGACCGTGGGCTTCACGCCGGAGGCGATGGACGCGCTCCAGCAGGCGAGCTGGCCCGGCAACGTGCGCGAGCTCCGTAACGTGATCGAGCGCGCGGTCGTGCTCAGCGAGGGCGGCAAGATCGGCCGCGAGCACCTGCCCGAGCAGGTGCTCGATCAGACACGCGCAACACCACGCGACGGGCTCGACGTCCGCCAGCGGGTCGCCGATGTCGAGCGCGAGACCGTGATCGCCGCGCTCGACGCGGCCGATGGCAATCAGACCCAGGCGGCCAAGAAGCTCGGAATCTCGCGGTTCGCGCTGATCCGGCTGATGGCGAAGCACGACATCAAGCGCCGTTAATCGCAGTAGCGAATATCGAGGTGGTCGCTGCTCTGCGTCTGGTCGGCATTCTTCCAGGTGACGATCACGCGATCGCGCCCGATCGCGCGGTTGCCGGCGTGGTCGCAGTCGGCCTGGGTGACGACGAACGCGGTGCCAGCCTGGAGCTCGGTGAGCCGCCATGCATCGCCCGACATCGTGACCGAGACGATCTGCGCGGGCTGGCCGCCACGCTCGGTGAACGCGTCGATGATCGGCTGGGTCATCGCGCCGAGCTTGGGCCGCACGTCGTAGGGCAGGCCGTCGCGGCTGCCGTCTTCGCCGGCGTGCTCGTCGCAATCGCGGTCGTCGGGGATGCCGTCGCCGTCGTGGTCGTCGCTCTCGCCGTCGCTCTCGTTGCCGTTGCTCCTGGCCGAGACCCCCGAGGTCTTCGTCTGATCATCGTCGGCCTCGTCGTGCGGGTCACCGTCGCCGTCCTCGTCCACGTCCTGGCACGTGCCGGAACCACTGCCATCTCCAGCGCCCGGCGCGCAGCGCAGGATGACGCCCGTGCCGGGGTCTGTGGTGCACGTGATCATCTGGCCCTTGGCCCCGACGTTGTCGGAGGAGGAGCAGCCTGGCGCGAGGACGCCGACCGGAAGGAGAGTCATCAAGGTGAACGAGAGGTAGGTGCGAAGTTGCATGACCACCCCAAATGCCAGCGGCGTGCCACCGAGAAGTGCTGTGTGATCAGCGGGTTGGCGGACAGGCCTCGCGCCGCGAGCAGGCTTCGTACAATCGTGCGTGCGGTCGCCGCACGCATCTGGCGAACCGATCAGCGAACCAGTTTCGAGTCGCCTTCGTCGGCGAAGTAATCCGAGCGCTCGGTCGCATCAGGGCCATCAGGGACCTTGGCGGCGCGTGCGATCAGCGTGCCGGCGATGCTGACGAGCAAGTTCACGGCCACGGCAAGGAAGCCCGCGTAGATCGGAATCGCCCAGGGCAGGCCGAGCTTGGACAGCGCGAACGCCGAGCCGCCGAAGTGGGCCTTGCCCGTCGCGGGATTATCGATCGTGTAGAGCATCGCCACGCCGGCCGACATCCCGGCGATGAGGCCCGCGATGAGGCCCGCGCGATGAAACCACCGCGTGAACAGGCCGAGCGCGACCGAGGGCAGCGTCTGCAGGATGAGCACGCCGCCGATCAGCTGCAGATCGAGCGAGAACTGTGGATCGATGAGCACGATCACGAGCAGCGCGCC
>Ga0134121_10005459_pt1 | contig 10315 bp, 13 predicted proteins | sample KB301_FD_96463 | JGI IMG/M metagenome (GOLD analysis project Ga0134121, IMG submission 96463) | Terrestrial soil microbial communities without Nitrogen fertilizer from Kellogg Biological Station, Michigan, USA - KB3-0-1 | ecosystem: Environmental > Terrestrial > Soil > Unclassified ...
CTCGGTCTTCTCCCCCATTCCCTTCACCGCGCGGACCCGTCCCGCTTCACAGGCCGCGCGCAGCTCGGAAACGGTGGTGACCCCGAGCGCTCGGCTGAGCGCGGCGATCTTGGCGAGGCCGAGGGCCGACACGCGGCTGAGCTCGCCGGCGCCCGCGGGCAGACGCTCGCGAAGCGCGTTCAGCGCCCGGCTGGCGCCCGTGACATGCAGCTCGGTGATGATGGCGGCGAGGCCGGGGCCCACTCCGCGCAGCTCGGTGAGCCGGCCCTCCGCCACCAGGGTGGCGAGGGCCGCGTCGTCCAGGCGCTCCACCACCGAGGCTCCCCGCGCGTATGCGCGCGCGCGAAATGGCGTCTCAGGCGCCAGTAGCGTGAGGCGCGCCATCTCGTGGAGCGCGCGGGCGATATGGGCGGACCCGTGGCGCTTGGCCTTCATGCCTACCGCTACTTCAAGACTTGTGCCACGTCCTCTCGGAGCAAGGGGCGCAGGTCCACGCGGCGTCCCTCGGCGGCGGAGAGATAGGCGCCATAGATCACCGCGGTCACGTCCCGAGCCAGCGCGCCGCCGGAGAGGGGCTCACGGCCGAGCGCGACCGCCTCCATGAAGTCCTGGATCTCCTGCGGATACCCCGACGTCCAGTCCTCGTCCGGCTGCGGGCTCGACCAGCCGGCCTTGGTCTCGAGCTTCTCCACCAGATATTCGTCGCCGAACACCGCGCCGTCCGGGGCATAGGCCTGCACCACATTGTTGGGGTTGATATTGCAGATCACCATGGCCCGGGCGCCGTACGCCACCAGCTGGTTGCGGATGCCGCCGAGCACGGTGTCGGCGGCGGCGATCTGCGCCACGGTGCCGTCATCGAAGCCCACGAGCATGGCGCCCCAGTCCTCGACGTCGGCCCCCTCCACCGTGTTGAGAAAGGGCGTGCCGGCGGCCCGAAACGTCTCCGTGGCGACGAGATTGGCGGTTTCCGCGCTCACGGACACCGGGCGAATGGGACGGCCGCGCAGGCGCACGCCCTCGTCGGCCTTGAGATAGAGCGCCGCGCCCAGCGGATGACAGCCCTTGCCCAGCAGCGAGCCCCCGCCGCCGGTGTCCCAGCGCTTGTTCACCGGCGCATGCGTTCCGGAGTGGCTCTCCTCGCCCACCAGACGCAGGATGGGCCCTCCGGCGGCAGCGAGGAGGCGGCGGGCCTTCTGCACCGGCGGGGCATAGACCCAGTTCTCCGCATAGCAGAGCCGCACCTTCCCCCCGCGACAGGCGTCGATCACGGCGTCGGCCGAGGACAGAGCCTGCCGGAGCATCTCGCGTCGCGGCGTGGCCGAGGGCCCGAAGAACCCCGTCAGAGGCTTTTCCACGATCACGTGCTTGCCGGCGCGGGCCGCGGCGATCGCCATGTCCGCGTGCAGGTAAGAGGGCGAGCAGAGGTCCACCACGTCCACATCGGGCGCGCTCACCACCGCCCCGAGGTCGGATTCGATCCGGCCCACCCCGAACTCGGCCGCGAACTTCGTGGCCCGCTCCCGCCGCGCCGCCGCCACGCAGGTGAGCTCGACGTCGAGCCCGTGCACGTGGTGGTACGCCTCGGCATGGAGCCGGGCCACGAACCCCGCGCCCACCAGACCCACCCGCACGCGCCGCCGCTCCTTGCCGCTCATCGAACCCTCCGGACAGGGTGGAACGACTGGGCCCGCAGCGGGCCGGGCCCAGTCTACCCGGAGACGGCGTGAGCGGCGAGGCTCAGCACTTCGGCAGCGGGCGGAGCGTGGCCTCGATGCGGTCGCCGATCTTGAGATCGCGGAGGGTCTCCGCGCTGGCCTGGAACTCGTGCGTGGCCCCGGCCGAGTCACGCACCTTGACGCGCTCCTGGGTGGCGTTCATCTCGACCACCTGGCCCTCCACCCGTTGCGGCGCCCTCGCGGGCTGGCACTGCTTCGGGGTGGGGGTCTGCGCGGACACCGCGCCGACCGCGCAGAGCCCCGCAAGAGAAACCGACAGCATGGTAGCGGCAAACGTCTTCATTGGTAGTCTCCCCTGTCCAGGGCTAGTTGATCCTGGTGATGTCGTAGATGGCGCCGCCTACCGCGCCGGAGCCGGTCCCCACGAGAGTGCCCTTGCCGCTATACGCGGTGCCCGTCGTGACCGTGGCACTGGTGTCCCTCGTAGTGCGGGTGCTCTTGCCGCATCCCGCCGGCGCAACCACCAGCGCCGACAGCGCGATCACTCCCACGATTTTGCCGATCGTCATGTCAAGCCTCCTCCGAGAATGGCTGCGCACTTCTCTCCCTCGAAAAGGCAAGGCCCATGCCACGCGGGACCCACGCGATCGCGCGAAGAATCCAGCCCATCCGGGCGGGCGCGCGCCGTCGGCGGCGCGAGCGCGGGAGTTCCTACCCGTTCCGATCGTTCCGCCGGCCGCGGAACAGAGGACTACTTCGGGATCAGGAGGGCGGGAAGCCAGGTGGCCAGCGCGGGGATGAGGGCCACCAGTAGGAGCATGATCAGCCCCAGGATCACGTAGGGCGTCACCGCGCCGCACACCTGGCCCATGGTGATGGACCGGGGAGCCACGCTCTTCATGGTGAAGAGCAGCATACCGAAAGGCGGCGTGAGGAGGCCGAGCTGCATGCAAATGAGGAAGAGCACGCCGAACCAGACGGGATCGAAGCCGTAGAGCTCCACCAGCGGCATGAAGAACGGCAGCGTGATCAGCATCATGCTCACCTGGTCGATGAAGCAGCCCAGCACCAGCAGGATGCCCATCATCACGGCGAGCACAACGGCGGGGCCGAAGCGGGCGCCCTGCACCGCGGACACCAGGCCATTGGTGGCTCCCGAGAAGGTGAGGATCTGGGAGAAGGTCGTCGCGCCCACGATGATGAAGAGGATGACGCCGGAGATCGCGGCCGTCCCCATCAGCGCCTTCAGCAACCCGTCCCAGGTCAGCGCGCGGTATATCGCCGCCATCAGGACGGTTGCCACCGCGCCGAGGGCGGCCGATTCGGTGGGCGTCGCCCAGCCCGCCGCCATGGCGAGGATCACCACCACGAAGATGATGACGAGGGGGAACACGTAGACGACGAGCGGCCGCCAGCGGGGCCAGCCGCGAATCTCGTCGTGCTCGAAGGCGGGGGCCAGCCGCGGATCGAGCGCGGTGCGGACCACGATGTACCCGACGAAGGACGCGGCGAGGAGCACGCCGGGCACGATCCCCGCGAGGAGCAGGCGGGAGATCGAGATGCCGGCCAGGCTGCCCAGGAGCACGGTGAGCGCCGAGGGCGGGATCAGCATGTCCACGCCGCCGATGGCCATGATGGGGCCCATCGCCATGGCCGGCTGATACCCGCGCCGCAGCATCTCGGGGAGCATGAGGCTCCCCAGCAGCGCGGTGGTCGCGATGGTGGAGCCCGAGATGGCCGAGAACACCGTCCCGCCACCACCGCCACCACCGAGAGCCGCCCGGGCACGCGCGCGATGAGCCGATCGATGGCGTCGATGGCTTTCATCGCCACGCCGGTGTGGAAGAGCACCTCGCCCATGAGGACGAAGAAGGGGATGGGCGTGAGCGAGAAGCTCGCGATGGACGCCACGCCGTTCCGGACCATCTGGACGAGGCCGGCGTCGCCGCCCAGCCAGACCCAGGCCCCCACCACGTTGATCGCGAGAAAGGCGAACGCCGCCGGAAGCCCCGCGGCGAGGAGCACCGAGAGGATGCCGAACAGGACCGTCGCGGCGAGCCACCAGACCATGGGGTGAAGAGGGGCCCCTAAGCGTGGGGACCGCTGCCCTCCAAGACGCCGCCGTAGAGGATCCGCCGCGTGAACTCCACCGCGAGGAAGGCGAAGCACAGCGGTACGGGCGCGTAGAGCCACCACTCCGGGAAGACGATGGACTTGATCACCATGGAGCCCTGCTGGGCCGAGCTGGCGATGGCTCGGCCGCCATACACCACGAAGATCGCGGAGACCGCCAGCCCCACCAGGTCCGAGAGCCGGTCCAGCCCGCGCGCGACGGGCGCGGGCACCGAGGTGAGCAGCACGTCGAGGCGCACGTGCTCGTTCCGGTGAAGCAGCCAGGGGGCGACCAGGAAGGTGGCGAGCGGGAGGCTATACTCCGACACCTCGATGATCCAGGGCAGGGTCCCGAGCCCGAGGTTCCGGGCGAGGACGTCGCCGGTGACCAGGAGCGCCAGCACGCCGAGGAGCAGCGCGGCCGCCACCGCTCCCGCGTGCAGCAGCGACCGGTAGGCTCGCCCCAGCATCGGGCGCTATTTCTTGGAGAACAGCTCGCGCATCTTCGGCCCGTGCTCCGGGCTGGCCTTGAGCACGCCCGCCCAGCCCGCTTCGTAGGCCCGGTCGAGGTACTGCTGCGCCGCGGCGCCCTCGAAGCGGATGACCTCGATGCCCGCCGCCTGCTGGCGCTTGGTCTCGTCGAGGGCATAGGTCTTCCAGAAGTCGTTCTGCGCCTCCAGCGCGCGCGCCTGCTTGGTGAGGAAGTCGCGCTGAGCGGGCGTGAGCCGCTTCCAGGTGTCGAGGTTGACCAGCAGCGACACCTCGGCGTCGTAGAAGCCGGGGTCCACCCGGTACTTGGTCTTCTCGTGCCAGTTCGCGTCGAAGATGCCGCCGATGGGCCAGCCGTAGCCGTCCACCACCCCGCGCTCCAGCGCCGTGTACACCTCGCCGGGCGCGGTCTGCATCACGGTGGCGCCCAGCGCGGTGAAGAAGTCGCGGTACACGGGGGTCACGCGGATCTTCAGCCCGGTGAGGTCGGGCTTGTCGATCTTCTTGTTGAGATAGACGTGAAACGTCTGGTGCTCGACGATGCGGGCGAGGTACTGCATGTTGCCCTTCTGGTTCCACACCCGGTTGATGTACTCGAAGGCGCCGTTGGTGCGCTGCTCGGCCACCGGCATGCGGGTGAGCTTGAGCGCGTCGGATTCCGGGAACACGTTGGTGTAGAAGGCGCCGGTGGACATGGCCACGTCCACCACGCCGGTGCGCACCGCATTGCCGACCTCGAAGGTGGGCACCGCCTTGGGCCCGCCGATGAAATTCAGGCGCAGCACGCCCTTGCCCTCGTCATTCGCCCGCGCGATCCACGTCTCGAGCCGCTTCACGTAGAGGGAGTTCTCGGGGAAGGCGCTGACCACCTTGAGGGTCACCTCCTGCGCGCCCGCCCCCAGGGGGAGGAGAGCGAGGGCGGTGACGAGGGCAACGGTGATCCGGGCGAGCATCCGCATGAGGCTCCTCCTCGTTCAGCGGCCGGGCTAGTGGGCGAGGTCGGCGATGCGGCGCGCAGGGTCGCCGTCACGCCGCCGGATCACGCGATGCGCGGGGCGGGTCTGGTCGCCGAAGGTCGGCTGCCAGCAGGAATGCTTCCCGGCACCGCCCACCACGATGACGGTGATGTCGTCCGGCGACTTGACGATGGGGACCATGGTGTCCGGCCGGTCCGCGTTCTTCCGCCCCTCGACGAGGAACTTCCGGAACTCATCGCCGAGGAGCCCCAGCGGATAGCGCGCGTGCTCGAAGACGAACTCCTTCACCTGCCGCTTGGTATACCCATCGCGGGCGATGGTGGCGGCATGCTCGGGACCCAGCGCCAGCAGGGGGGCGCCGCCGGAGAGCAGGTTATTGCTCCCCGCCTGGCCCATGGCCCCGGCGATGATCTTGAGGACGCCCAGGCCCGTATAGCTGTAGTGGTCCTGGATATTGTGCGGCCCTTCGCACCCGAACACCGTGACCGTGCTGAAGTCGCGCGGATAGCCGGCCTCCACGTGGAGCGGCTCCCAGGGATTGGCGTCCTCGTTCTCCGCCACGCAGTAGGCGATCTTGGCCGGGCTGCCCTGGGTGGAGCGGTCTCCGGTGCCGGGCAAGCCGCCGCCCACGTTCATCAGCACCAGGCGTACCGCGCGCCCGATGGTCAGGTTGGGCGCGAAGCCCTGACCGAAGGCGTTGTAGCCGCCATTGATGCCGAGCTCGCGGGCGATGGGCCCGTTGACGATCATGAGCGGCGCCACCGGATGCGTGGTGGCCTGGATGGAGTCGAGGTTGAAGGCCGGATCGGCCAGGGCCTCGATGGCGGTGATGACCACCGGCAGATACTCCGGACGACAGCCCGCCATCACGGTATTGACGGCGATCCGCTCCACGGTGGCCTCGCCCTGCCGCGGCGGCAGCACCGCGATCAGCTCGCGCGGCTCGCGATCCGTATGACGGAGGCATTCCGCCACCGCCTCCGCGGTGGGCGGCACGATGGGCAGCCCGTCCGTCCAGCCCCGCTCCTGATAGAGCCGGTTGATGGCGGGATAGGAGTCTTCCAGATGGAAGGTCTTGGCGCCGGGGCCCAGGTCCACCGTCATGGCTTGGCGCCCTCGAGCATGAGCGCCTTCACCACCACGTCCATGACCAGGTCCACCTTCTTCAGCACCTCGTCCTCACGGATCCCGCCGAGAGGATGCGGGATGAGCGCGAGCGGGAGATCGGCCATGCCGCGATTCCTCGCTTCCAGCCTGGCGAGCTGCTCGAACTCGAAGGTCCCCATGACGACGGACGGAATCCCCTTCTGCTCCAGCACGATGGCGCCGTGGATACTCCACGACGTGCACGACCCTCAGTCGGCGCTGCCCACCAGGGCGAAGTCGCACTTGGTGAGCGCGTCGAGGATGGTGGGCGACGGCGCCCCCGCGATGCCCTTCTCGCGCTTCACGATCTCGCCCACGCCGTACTGCTCCTGCAGCCGCCGCGCCACCGACAGCATCAGGAAGCCGGCATTGGCCTTGCTGTTGTCGAGGATGGCCACCTTCTTGCCGCGCAGCGTGTCCAGTCGCCGGGCGAGGCCGGCGGCGAGGATGCGCGGCTCCGCGGTGGGATCGTAGAGGATCACTTCCTTCGCGCTCATGCCTCACGCCCTCCGATTCAAGTGGGTGAACGATCGGCTCGCCCGCGATGCGTCGGGGCTCGCCCGCCCATTAAAGCACGAGTCCGGCGGTGCGCGCCCGGCCGCGATTCGGAGTAGCATGACTTCCGCCGATGAGCCCCGATACCACGTCCGTTGTTGAACTAAATGACCTGACCAAGCGCTACGGTGACGTCCAGGCCCTCCGCGGGATCACCCTCCGCATCGCCGCCGGCGAGATCGTGGCCATGCTGGGACCCAACGGCGCGGGCAAGACCACCTCGCTGAGCCTCATGCTCGGGCTGCGGCGGCCGAGCTCCGGTGACGTCCGCCTCTTCGGCCTGCCTCCCACCGATCGCCGCGCCCGGAGCCGGGCGGGCGTGATGCTCCAGGAGTCCGGGGCCCCCGGCGTCCTCACCGTCCGCGAGCTGATCGCGCTCTTCGCCTCGTACTATCCCGCGCCCCTGCCGGTGGAGCAGGCGCTCGCCATGGCCGGCCTCGAGGACAAGGCGGCCGCGCGCGTCGCCACGCTGTCGGGCGGACAGCGCCAGCGGCTGTACTTCGCCCTCGCGGTGGGCGGCAATCCCGAGGCGCTCTTCCTCGACGAGCCCACGGTGGGCATGGACATCGAGGCGCGCCGGGCCTTCGTGGCCGGCATCCAGGCGCTCGCCGGCGCCGGCAAGAGCGTGATCTTCACCACCCACTATCTCCGCGAGGCGGAGGAGCTGGCCACCCGCATCGTGGTCATCGATCGCGGGGTGGTCATCGCGGATGCGACGCCGCGCGCGCTCATGGCGCGGGTGGCGGGCAAGCGCGTGTCCTTCACGGTGGCGGAGCCCCTGCCCGCCGACGCCTTCGCGGGGCTGGTGATCTCCGCGCTCGACGTGTCCGACGGCCGCGTGAGGTTCCTCACCAGCGAGCCGGAGACCGCCTTGCGCCGGCTCTTCGCCCGCGGGGTGGAGCCGCGCGACCTGGAGGTGGCGGGCGCCGATCTCGAGGAGGCCGTGCTCAGCCTCACCCGCCGGCCGGAGGGCGCGTGACGGCGCCGCTCCTGGGAATGCTGGGCGCGCAGACCCTGGCCGAGCTGCGCGCGCGCTGGCGCGTCGCCGCCTTCAGCGTGACCAGCCTCGTCCTCCCCGTGGTCTTCTTCACCTTCTTCGGGCTGCCCTATGCGAGCCAGACCTTCCCCGACGGCGTGAGCGTGGGCGCCTATCTGCTCGTCTCCTTCGCCGCCTACGGGGTGGGCAACGTGATGGTCTATGGCTTCGGCATCGGCGTGGCCAACGAGCGCGGCATGAAGGTGGATCTGCTGATGCGGGCCACTCCCCTGCCGCCCGCGGTGGCGGTCCTGGCCAAGGTGCTGGTGGCGCTGGCCTTCGCCCTGGTCTCCATCGTGGTGCTGATCGTCTTCGGCGTGGTGGTGGGCGGCATCCGCCAGGACCTGACGGTCTGGCTGCAGGTCATCGCGCGCCTGCTCGCGGGCTCGATGCCCTTCGTGGGCCTGGGCTTCGCCATCGGCTACACCGCGGGGCCCCATGCCGCGCCCGCGCTCGCCAATCTCATCTATCTCCCGCTCTCGTTCGCCTCGGGGCTCTTCCTGCCGGTGAGCCAGCTCCCCGGCTTCGTGCAGAAGATCGCGCCCTATCTGCCGTCCTATCACTACGGGCAGCTCGCCTGGAGCGCGGTGGGGGCGCGGGCGGAGCCGCTGGCGGTGAGCCTGGCCTGGCTGGCCGGCTATACGGTGGTGTTTCTCGCCATCGCGATGCGGGCGTACCGGCGGGAAGAAACGCGGAAGTTCGCCTAGCCCGCCTGCACCGTCTCCACCAGCCACTTCGCGGTGCGCAACAGCCGGGCATCGCCGAGACGCGGGCCCACCAGCTGCACGCCCAGCGGCAGGCCGTTCTCGCCCTGCATGAGCGGGACGGTGAGCGCGGGCATCCCGCAGAGCGTCCAGACCGCGTTGAACGCGGGATCCCCCGTGGACTCGAGCCCGCGCGGCGCGGTCCCGCTGGCGGCGGGGGTGAGGATGGCCTCGTAGCGCTGCGCGAAGAGCTCGTCGAATCCGGCCTCGAGCGCCGGCCGCCTCGCGAGCGCCTGGAGATAGTCGCGGGCCCGGACGTCGCGGCCGCGGGCGAGGCGCTCCACCATGGAGGGCGAGAGCTGCGCGCGTCCTCGCTCCCACGCCCAGTCGAGGTTGGCCGCCATCTCGGCGTCGAGGATGGTCCGGTGCCACTCCAGCGCCTGGACCGCGGGCTCCCCGAGATCCAGCTCTTCCACGTGATCGCCGAGGAATCCCACCAGCTCCGCGAACGCCTCGCGCGCATCGGCGTCCACGTGCTCCCAGCGCGCCGTCTTCACGAAGGCGAAGAGCGGCGGGATGGGGGGCTCCGAGGCGGCGATCTCGCGATAGCGCGGCTGCCCCGAGGCGCGCGAGTCGGGATCCCGCGCGTCCCCGCCCACCAGCACCTCGGCCAGGAGCGCCACGTCCTCGAGCGTCCGCGCGAAGACGCCGACGTGATCGAGCGTGCGCGAAAGCTGGAACATCCCGTGGCGCGAGATCAAGCCATGGGTGGGCTTGAAGCCGAAGACGCCGCAGTAGGTGGCGGGCCGGATCACCGAACCGCCCGTCTGGCTGCCCACCGCCAGGGGGACCTGGCTCGCCGCCACCGCCGCCGCCGAGCCGCTGGAGGAGCCACCCGGGGTATGTGCGGGATTCACCGGGTTGCGCGTCTTGCCCGGCGCGCGCCCCGCGAACTCGGTGGTCACCGTCTTGCCCAGGAGCACCGCGCCCGCCGCGCGGAGCCGCTCCACCACCGCCGCGTCGCGCGTGGGCGCGCGGCCGGCGTGCAGCGCGGAGCCGTTCTCGGTGGGCATGTCCGCGGTATCGATGATGTCCTTGAGGCCCACCGGCACGCCGTGGAGCGGCCCGAGCGGCGCGCCGGATCGCCGCTGAGCGTCCGCCGCGCGCGCCTGGGCCAGCGCATGCTCGGGGTCGAGGTAGGTCCAGGCCTGGAGCTCGCCCTCCGTCTCGTCCACCCGGGCCAGGCAGGCCTCCACCAGCGCGGTGGAGTCGAGCTCTCCGTCCCGGATCAGGCGGGCGGCGGCGGCGCCGGACAGGCGATGGAGCTCAGTTTCCGTAGAGGAATTCCGGCAGCCAGAGCGACATGCCCGGCCAGATGTACATGAAGACCAGGCAGATGAGCACGATGATCATGTACGGCATCATGCCGGCGAAGATCTGGTTCAGGGTGACGTGCTTGGGCGAGACCCCCTTGAGGTAGAAGGCGGACATCGCCACCGGCGGCGACAGGAAGGCGGCCTGGAGGTTCACCGCCACCATGGTCCCGAAGAGGATGGGGTCGATGTTGAAGTGGCTCAGCAGCGGAATGAAGATGGGGCAGAAGATCACGATGATCTC
>Ga0134121_10005460_pt1 | contig 10315 bp, 6 predicted proteins | sample KB301_FD_96463 | JGI IMG/M metagenome (GOLD analysis project Ga0134121, IMG submission 96463) | Terrestrial soil microbial communities without Nitrogen fertilizer from Kellogg Biological Station, Michigan, USA - KB3-0-1 | ecosystem: Environmental > Terrestrial > Soil > Unclassified ...
GAATCCCGCTAACGCCAGGTTATACATCCCAAATCCTCAACTATGCCATCGGTCCCGGCAATTTTTTATCTGCGATGACAACTGCCGGTTCCATTGCAGATATTAACGGTTTTCATGTGGAGGAAAAACGTATGTCGCTGAGATTGTTACCTTTGCGGCCTATTCATCCCGGTGCGCACGTTTTGATGTTAAACCCGTGCGATACAAAAACTTCAGAATCGGGATAATTTCCAATGAAACAACTAAAATTTAATGAACTGTCTCTCTCCGCAGAGATGCAGCAGGCTATTACAGAAATGGGCTTCACAGAGGCCTCCCCCATACAATCCGAGGCAATCCCACTCCTTTTGGAGGGCAATGATGTGATCGGACAGGCGCAGACAGGCACTGGAAAGACAGCAGCCTTCGGCATTCCGCTCCTTGAACAACTCGATGGCAAAAGCAAAAACACGAATGCCCTTGTGATGTGCCCGACGCGCGAACTGGCGCAACAGGTAGCGCAGGAACTGAAGAAGCTATCCAAATACAAAAAAGGAATTGTCGTACTTCCCGTCTATGGCGGAGAGCAAATTCAAAAACAGATCAACGCATTGAAACGTCCGACACAAGTAATTGTGGGAACACCTGGACGCATCATCGACCACCTCGAGCGCAGGACCATTTCCTTCGAACATGTAAAATGTGTTGTGCTTGACGAAGCAGATGAAATGCTGAACATGGGATTCCGCGAAGACATTGAAATGATCCTTTCAAAAATTCCGGGAGAGAAACAAACGGTTTTATTTTCCGCGACGATGCCGAAGCCGATCATGGACATCACGCGCAGATTCCAGAAAAATCCGAAACTGGTTAAAGTGACGAAGGATGAACTCACTGTGGCAGCCATCGAGCAGATCTATTACGAGCTTTCAAGTTCGCAGCGCACTGAAGTGATGGCACGCCTGATCGACCTGCACAACCTGAAACTAATGCTCGTGTTCTGCAATACAAAACGCAAGGTGGACGAAGTGGTGCAGCAGATGATTGAACTCGGCTATAAAGCAGATGCCATCCATGGCGACCTGAATCAAAGCCAGCGGAACAACGTGCTTTCGAAATTTAAACACGGCCGCATCAACATGCTGGTTGCAACTGACGTAGCTGCGCGCGGCATTGACGTGGACAATGTGGATGCCGTCTTCAACTATGACCTTCCGCTCGATCCTGAATATTATGTACATCGCATCGGCCGAACCGGCCGTGCCGGAAAATCCGGAAAAGCTTTTACGTTCGTCACAGGACGTAATGAATCCGGCCGGTTGCGCGAGATCGAACGCTATGCGAAAGTGCGCATCGAAAGACATAATCCTCCTTCCAGGAAAGAATTGCTAGAGCTCAGCAAACAAAAGCTTGCAGGAAAGATCAAAGAAATTACTTCTACCCCTGACCAGGCACAGTACGATAAAATGATCCATGACTTCATGGATGAAGGAATCACACTTCACCAGCTTGCAGCAGGGCTATTGAAAATGCACCTTGCCCCGGTTGAAGTTGCTTCGTCACAGGGAAGAAGGTCTGAAGACCGCGGTGAACGCGCAGAGCGTGGCGGTTTCGGAAGAAATTCTTCTGACAGGAGAGAACGCAGCGAACCAAGGGAACGTTTTCCAAGGAAAGGAAACATGGTGCGATTATTCGTGAGTGTCGGCAAGCAGGACCGCATCAGCAAAGGAGATATTGCAGGAGCCTTTGCCTCACTCTCCGGAATCCATGGTGAAGACATCGGCATTATTGATCTCTACGATAAATTTTCGTTTGTGGAGATCATGGAAAAAGACCTGAACCGCGTCCTCGAACGCGTCAATGGCAATAAGGTCAAAGGTCGCAAAGTGAACATCGAGATCGCCAAAGATTAACAGGTGCATGTTTGAGACGGGAAGATAAACTTCTGTTTGTTTCCTTGCGAATATTACTTTTGAGAAGATTTAATCATGGAGCCGCTTCTCGAAATAAAAAATCTTACCGTTGATTTTGAAACAAAAGATACAGCCTTACGGGCCGTTGCCGGCATCAGCTTTACCGTAAACAAGGGAGAAACTGTCGGAGTTGTAGGAGAATCCGGATCCGGCAAGTCGGTGACTGCGTTAAGCGTGATGCGTCTTATTTCAGAACCCGGGAAAATTTCTTCCGGAGAAATTATTTTCCACGAAAACGGAACGGCCGTCAATCTACTTACACTTGCTGACGGTGAGATCAGAAAATACAGGGGCAATAAAATGGCGATGGTTTTCCAGGAACCATCTACTTCACTAAATCCTTTGTTCACCTGCGGCGAACAGGTTGCCGAAGCGCTGCTCGTCCACAGGAAAGTATCGCGGGCCAAAGCACGCACGCAATGCATTTCTCTCTTTGAAAAAGTGCAACTGCCCGACCCCAAGCTGGTTTATGAAAGTTATCCGCACCAGCTCAGTGGCGGGCAAAAACAGCGGGTGATGATTGCCATGGCCATCAGCTGCAATCCTTCGCTGCTCATCGCAGACGAGCCAACGACTGCACTTGACGTCACCATTCAGAAAACCATTCTTGAACTGCTGAAGCAACTCCGCAAAGAACAGGAGATGGGAATGATTTTCATTTCGCACGACCTGGGCGTGATTGCAGAAATTGCCGACAGGGTCATCGTGATGTACAACGGGAAGATCGTGGAAGAAGGAAGCGTCAAAGAAATTTTTACCGACCCGAAGCATCCTTATACCAAAGGATTGCTTGCCTGCCGTCCGCCTCTGGACAAAAAGCTGCGGGTGCTTCCGACCATTGCTGATTTCATGCAGGTAAATAAGGATGGCTCTTTCGTTGAATTGCCACGTACCATCAATGAAACAATCAGTACGCGCATCATTTCGCGGGAAGAAATATTTTCGAGGAACCGCACGATCTACGACCAGGACCCCGTGCTGCGGGTGAAAAACCTGAAGACTTACTTTCCATTACGAAAAGGTTTATTTGGAAATACGCGCGGGTATATCAAAGCCGTAGATGACGTCACATTTGATGTTTATCCCGGAGAAACACTGGGCCTCGTCGGTGAAAGCGGTTGCGGCAAAACAACATTGGGTCGCACGATTGTGAAGCTTTCAAAACCAACGTCGGGAGAAGTAATGTTCAAAGACATCAACCTTGCTGAGCTTGGAGGAAATAAGCTTCGCATGATGAGAAAGCATATCCAGATTATTTTCCAGGACCCTTATTCATCACTGAACCCGAGGATGACGATCGGGGACGCTATCATTGAACCGATGAGGGCGCATCACATTCACGCCGACAAAACCGAAAGAAAATCGAAAACCATTGAACTGCTTGTACGCGTGGGACTGAAAGATGAACACTTCAACAGGTACCCCCACCAGCTCAGTGTCGGCCAGCGCCAGCGCGTTTGCATTGCAAGGTCCATCGGCCTGCAGCCTGAATTTATCATTTGTGATGAACCCGTTTCAGCGCTTGACGTTTCCGTGCAGGCCCAGGTTCTTAACCTTCTCAATGAATTGAAACACGATTATAATTTCACCTGTATTTTTATTTCCCATGATTTGTCAGTCGTGAAATTCATGAGTGACCGCATGATCGTGATGAATAAGGGGAAGATAGAAGAGATGGGGTTGGCTGGGGAAGTTTACATCAATCCCAAAACGGAGTATACAAGAAGATTGATAGAAGCCATTCCGAAGGGACTTTAAATAGTTGTAAAAACGGAGATGTTCCGTAATGGCTCTCCATGGCACATTTTTTTTACCGTTTGTTTATACCCGGCAGGGACACAAGTCAGTCCGCCGTAAAAAAATAAAACATATGGAACTGATCAAATCAAAAAAAATATTTATCGTGGATTCAGATAATGGGTTTTCAAATTCCCTGCGAAACTTCCTCGTGGAAAAAGCAAATCACGAGGTGGATATTTTTACAAATTGCACCGACTGCCTCAACGAGATTCCGAAGAAACCAGAAATAATTATTTTAGACAGCCACTTGAATACCGAACAAGCGGATGAAAAAAGTCACCTTCAGCTCCTGGAAGTTATTCACAAAGAATATCCGTCCATGCACGTAATTATGATGGGAAAAAACGAAGGATACGGGACAGCCATGCAATCCATCTTAAACGGAGCGGAACAGTTCGTGATTAAAGATGAAAATACAGTGGCCACATTGGGCACCATGGTCAGTGAATTAAACTGATCCGATACGCAAATTTTTACTGCCATTTAAAAAGGAGGGGATATACTCCGCCCGGGAAATACCGGCGAATGAATTTGAATCTGTTCTTCTTCAACGTGCAAATTCGCAGGAAATTTATTTTTTTTGTGCATGGGGACTAATCTTTTCGTTTGTGCAACTGCGGAATTAATATTCCGGACAACGCTCCCCAGCAATATCCGGCGATGACATCTGTAGGAAAATGCTGTCCCGCCCTGATGCGGCAATATCCAGTTGCCAATGGCAGGGTTGCTGCGCAGATCCAGGCGACGGGCTTGAGTTTTGAGTCCGGGTTGTAATCACAGAAAATTTTGGCGGTAAAAAAAGCGGAAGCTGCACTCATCGTGGTATGCCCGGAGAAAAAAGAATTGGTGGCATCAGTTTTTTGTTTCACGCTTCCGGGTACATCGGGGTTGTACACATAGGGTCGCGGGCGTGAGACAAGCCCTTTGGAAAGATTGATTCCAACGGAAGCGACAACAATCGTTTCTAAATACAGCAAGCTTGCTTCCCAACTGTTCTCGCGGATATTTTTATCCAGCATTAAAAGAATAGGAGAAGCAAGAGAAGAATAAAGCAACACATCACTTGTATTTTTTGCGCCGGCTGAATAATAATTGATAGCAGCGCGGTCAAATGAATTTACATCTTCTTTTTTGAAGTTGGAAATTTCTTCAACGGTCAGCTTGTGTTTGTTCTCAGATAAAAAATAAGCCGGCACCGAAATGCCTATTGCCGCACCTGATAAAATGATTTCCCGGGAAGATTTCAGCGCATAGGGGCTTTGACTAAAGCCCTGTTGCAGGCAGACATTGAAAAGAAAACAAAACAGGAAATATGCGGACCAGCGCTTCATTGAAACCACGGCTTAAATTTCTGCAAGATATGCAGCGCAATTTATCCGCTAAAAAATTCTCTACTCTGTGACAGTGAATGCAAGCGGGGCAAGCATTCTGGTGAAGGGTTCATTCTCATTTCCAGCCCTGATGTATTCAATATAAATCTTACTTCCCACAGGCAATTGTTTAAGTGATGCAATCATATCGGCCGTTAGATTTTCATCACGAGAGGAGAATTCTCTGTATTCAATGTCTTTCCCCGCAACGGATAATTTGAATTCACGGATCATCATTGTCCGGTCTGTTCCACCAGCTTCAATTTTGGTCACTTCTCCAAGTTCTTTCCTTGTGATCTTCCCTCCTGCTTTCCCGGCAAATAAGGCCCCAGGAGCAGGATCGGCATCTCTTACCTCCATTTTCCTTTCTTCCAAAAGAAGAGGATTGCTCAGGTCGTTGTAGTTGTAGATTTTCAGTACAAGTTCTCCCTTAGATTCCGGGTGAATGATAAAATCTTCTCCCTTCTGAGTAACTTTTCCCTGGCTTGAATTCACCAGCAGCCGTTTTACAGAAGGATCACCGGCAGAAAACCGGAGTACGTTGTCGATACCGGCTTCCAGCACAAATGCCGGTTCATACACTACTTTATACGTTGGTTTTGTAATCTGTACAGTCTTCCCCGGTGTGGATTGTGCGTAAAGAAATCCCGGAGCCGGGGCAACAGCCATTAATAACAATAAGGCAGAGTTAATTCTCATGGTGTTTAGTTTGATTGAAAACTTAAACGAATAAAAAAAATAATTATTGTGCAGCGAAAAAAATTATTCCTTTACCAGCCTTGACACAACCCGCTCTTCATTGAAAAGGATTTCTACAAAATAAACTCCTGAAGCAAGTTTTATGGTTTCTTCAGGGTCGAAAGAAAATACTCCCTTGTCTACAGAAAAACTCCGGGAGGAAATTTCCCTTCCAAACATGTCTACAATCCTTTCAGAAAGAATTCCCTTTTCATCCAGGTACAACTGCACTGAAGTACGGTCTGTGTATGGATTCGGGATGACGCCAATAAGGTTCAACGACTTACCGTTTTTGAAATTAACAGCGACAATGTTTGACAGCATGCTCTTACCATCATAGTCAACCTGCCTCAAACGGTAATAATAAGTGCCGGTCTTATCAGGACGTTGGTCGAGGTAAGAATAATTGCGAACCGACGTCGTGTTCCCGCTTCCCTTCACACTGCTGATCTGTCCGAATTGATTAACTGAAGAAGCAGAGTTGGAAGAAAGAATTTCAAAACGGTCATTGTTCAGCTCACTGGATGTCGTCCATTCCAGCAATACATCATTGCCCTGGCGCGTGGCTGAAAAATCCACGAGGTAGACAGGCAACGGGTTTTGTGTAGTTACGGAAGCCAGCGTGAATGGGCCGAAATTATTTACAACAGCAGCGGTAATAACGGTACCGGCAGCAGTCGTGCCTGTTGTTCCGCCGTTTCCTTTATCATCCCATGAGCCGCCATTGAAATATGCCACTCTCAAATCGGGAAGGCTTGTAACACCGCAACTATTCTGCGAATCCCAACTTAATGTAACAGTCCTGGCCTGGCTGCCTAGATTCCGTACCAGTGTCCAGTATTCGCATTGCGAAATATGATCGAGCGGTGCATTCAGCACGTTGTTGTAGACGAGCTGAGGATTTGCACGGAAGTATTCAGCAGTGTAGGAATCAATGACGGGAGGAATTCCAAGCATTACATCATCAACAGCGAAGGAAGGATCTGTGCCGCTGCCATCATCATCATTCACCCAGCGGAAAGCAATTTTGACATTGGGATTGTTATTGGCTGAGGCCGGAAGCGCCACACTTCTTGCAGTCCATTGTCCCTGGCGTGTTCCGTTGCACGCACCACCGCAACAAGGTGTCTTGGGCATGTCATCAATTTGTGTCCAGGTACTTCCGTCAAAATACCACAGCGTTGCGTTGTCGTTGGTGAGCTGGCCGAATTCCATGTAATTGAAAGTAACAGAGATTCCGCTTTGCCCGGTGCAATTGATTGTAGGGGACTCTGCTCTTTTATCTGTAGCCGTTGAAGGTGCAAGTCCTGCGAGGGTGCAAAACCCGCCGGCATCGTAAGCAGCGCCGCAGTCACCAGTAGGACAAAAAACACTGGCGCTTGGAGAAGTAGAAATATTTCCCAAATGAAGCGATGCCGTGCCGGTGCAGGTTGTGCCGCAACTTGAAGCGCCGGTTCCTGATTCAGCACAGCTGACGTACCATGTGTTGGCAGTAACCGGACCTCCGCATTGTGTTGCAGGGCCAAAGTCAGTCATTGTCCATGCGCCGTTTGGTCCTGCGTAAGAAGTGGCAAGACATAAAGAGGTGCAGCCGGAATTAAAGTTTTCTGTCCAGAAAGTACCGCCTACGGCACCCGTTGCAATTCCAATTGAGCAGAGCCTGTAGTATCCGTTTTTCCCGATAGGAAAAGTAAATGCTTCATCTCCTAATTTTTTCACCGGGCCATCCACGTGACTGGAATTGGATGCGCCGGTCGCAGTTGCATTGTCTTCAATGGTGACGAGATTTGCGGCAGTGGAAAAAATTCTTCCGCCAATTCCTGCCGATGCCAATGTAAGGGTGTTGTCAATTTTTATTGCCCGGCTTAGCGTGAGGTCGCCTGCTGTTTTACGCATGCGCATGGTCCAGATGCCGACGGTTCCGGTACCACTGAAATTTTGTGCGCTGCCTCCCGCAAAGTCAAGTGTTCTTGTATCGGCAGCATCATAGCTCAAGGTTCCGTTAATCGTGACATTGCCTGAAACTTCTATGCCTGTTCCATAATTCCGGATCGTATTTCCTGCCCTGATAATTAAGTTTCCAATCACGCGTGTTGGCGTTGCATTTTTCTGGTCATTTAAAAAATCAACAGTTCCGACACCAGTGCCACCGATGTCCCAATTTCCCTTGATGGTTGGAAAAGCGGAATTGCCTGTGAAAATACTTGAACCTGCAGTTACCCAGCTTCCTGCAACACTGTTTTCAATTGTGAGATTTGGATACCAGGCACCCACTCCACCCACCGTTGTTGAAATGGCAGGCGTTTGAGACGCAGTTTTTCTAACAATCCAGAATGCCGTCGAAGGAATAGAAGAGATCCCTCCGCTATATCGCTGTTGCCAGAAGTTAGAAGATACACCATTGGAACAAGCACGTATCAGGGAACCATTCGATCCCATGATCCAGGTTGCTGATGCTGTCCAGCTGATGCTGTTGGCCTGAGATTCCTGGAAGGTACCATAAATGGCGAGGTCAATTCCAACGCCATCATTGTAAATCAAGACACCGGCACCTGTAATTGCATTGATCAGGGTAGCCCCGGTATTTACAACCACCTCGTCGATTGTTACACTGGCTGTTCCATTGATAGTAACCGTATTCGGACTTTGGATGGTGACAGAAAAATCACTGAAGGTCGGTGCGTAAGCTGCGGGCCCCCATGTAATGTTGTCGGGCGACATTTCCCATGTTGTGGTGGCGCTCCAGTTGCCCGTTGCAACGGAACGGAAATAATTCTGCGCAAAAATGCCGGCAGGCGCCAATACAAACGCACACCCAAAAGCGACAACTAATTTTTGGAAAAATTTATTCAAAACACTAATTCATTAAGGCCTGCTAAAATAACAAAAAATCCTCAGCGGCCTAAGCTGATAATTACATTTAATGCAAATTTATTGTCAAAGGCCTGTTTAAGATGGCAAAATGAATTTAAAATTATCCGGAATTTGTAAAAAAATAGTTGGATGCCCATTCAGGGGGTCGTGATGAAAATGCTGAACACCGAAATGGCCGGGCAAATGATAGGGACAAATCCTGGCTAATGTGAGGCCGACTTCAGGAATTTGCATCGTAAAAGTTCGCCGGTCCGCGCAGAATTTATCTCGATGTAATACATCCCGGGTGACAATGATTGTACGTTGATTTCAGAGGACTGATGATGTGGTTCAACGGGCGGAATATCAATTGCCATTTTTTCTCCGAGCATATTGTAAACGGAAATCCCTGTGGCTGTTCCTCCTGTGACTTGTGTACCGATAGCTATTGGGATTTTTTGAATTGTGATTTTGTCTTCCGCCGGATTCGGAAAGACTGAAAGCTCCGTACTGAAGGCTGTGGACTGCAGGTTCGCTATGACATCGAAGATCGCCGCTTCCACTTCACAATTGTTGGGATCCGTAGCCACCACATTGTAATCGCCGCTTTGTGTGGCTACATAAAAATAATCTGTGGCGCCTGGAATCAGGTTTCCATCGATGTACCACTGGTAAGAAACAGCTCCCTGGTTTGCAAAAAGTGTATCTCCGCTCTGCGCAATTCCTTGCGGTGGCGGATAAGGATATACCGTGATGTAATTGTTCAATGTAAGTGTGTCACTTCCGCTTACACTGCTTGCAATCAGTGACACGGCATAGGTGCCGGGCGTGTTGTAACAAATATTTGCAGGGTTTACGTCCGTACTCACGGAAGGAGTGGCTCCCGGAAAGCTCCATAGAAAACTCGTAGCGTTGATTGAAAGATTGTTGAAGTTGGTGCAGGTCCCCGGACAGATGTGGTTAGGTGCTGTGAAGAGCGCAGAAACGGTAGAGCCTGCACAGGGAGGAATGGCGGCAGAGAGTTCAGCAATCGTGTACAGCCGCACCTGGTCAATCACTGCTTCCGTGCACGAAGAACAGACGTGTCCCCAGCTTGTAAACTTAATTGTATGCGAAACAGATGTTGCATTGAATTCAATGATGAAGCGCGTGCCAACCCCCGTACCATAAGGAGTTTCATGGCAACGCAACAATGTATTGCCAAAGCCTACGTCTATCGCAAACATTCCCGGGTCAATAAAAATGTTGCTGTTATTTTCTCCTCCCACCCAAAACTCAAGCACATAAGTGTTTCCAACCGTAAGCCCGTTCACGGTTTGCTCAATGCTCACGCCAACATTCCCGCCATAGGTTGGATCGTGCGTAGGGAACCCGGGGGGAATTCCTGACAACTCACAATCCGTCATCGTGAAACAGGAAGTATCACCCGTTGTCGGCGAGCAAGGAGCACAAAAATAATTTCCCATGTATACGGCATATTGCCCGTCCACAAGCGTAGAGCGCGTTCCCGGGAGGCTGTCAAAAACACATACATAGGTAGAACTTCCCCCGCCGGTGCATGTCCAGTTATCAAGGTCGCAGGAATAGTAACTTGAATTCGGA
>Ga0134121_10005461_pt1 | contig 10314 bp, 8 predicted proteins | sample KB301_FD_96463 | JGI IMG/M metagenome (GOLD analysis project Ga0134121, IMG submission 96463) | Terrestrial soil microbial communities without Nitrogen fertilizer from Kellogg Biological Station, Michigan, USA - KB3-0-1 | ecosystem: Environmental > Terrestrial > Soil > Unclassified ...
CGTCGCGCCAGCGGTTCCACCACCGTGCCACGAAGCCCGCAACCGGCTCGACGACGAGGACGCGGTCGCCGCGCCCGGCGCGCTCGAGCAATCGGATCAGCAGCGCGTCGCGAGATTCATCCGCCAGCTCGTTCATGGTGAACGCCGCCAGGATCGCGCCGCGCTCCGCCGGCAGTCTCGTCGTGGCGATGTCGGCGCGCCGCGTCGTCGCGCCGATCGCGAACGTCCGATACGTCTGCGACGCCTCGGCAATCGCCCACGGATGCCGATCGATGCCGACGATGCGCGGCATTCGTTCGCAGGCGGCGGCCCACGCGGCACCGGACGCGCCGGTGCCGCAGCCGACGTCGAACAGCGTCGTGACGCCGTCGGTGGCGCCGGGAAGCTGGCTGACGACGTGCGCGACGAGCAGGAAGTGGAGCGGTCCGTAGAACAGCGCGAACGCGGCGCGCTTGCCGGCGCCGGCCAGCGCGGCGCCCTCGCCGATCCTGGCGCGCTTCTCGACGTAGGTGGCCGAGAGCGCGCGCAGCGCGCGTGAGACTTCGGGAAAGGTCAGCTCTGCGAGATGTCGCCGCTCGAGATCCGCAATCCACCGATCGAAGGCGCCAGCGCGTCCCGCGTCGGGCATGCGTGCTCAGTATCGCTCAGGGCAACGCCGCCCTCGTAACCCAACATCATCGCGGCAATGATCCGCGCCGCATCGACCGAGGTCAGCGGCCGGCTCTTCACCTGCACGCGTCCGGCGGCGACCGCCTCGCAGATCGCGTCGGGGTCCGGGGCCGCGTCGACGAGCGAGTACGTGGACCCGAGCTGCAGCAGCCGGTGCACGTCGCAATTCCCGACGACCGGCTTGCCATGGCGCGCCGCCCAGCGAACGGCCGGACGGTTGAAGTCCACCAGCCGCGTGTACATCGCGTTGCGTTCGACCGCGTCGAACAGATCCGCGTGCCGACCGAGGTCGCGGCCGAGGCAGGACGAGTGCGGGAAGAACGGGTGCGGCGCGATCACCAGGCCGCGCTGGCGCGCCTTGAGGCGCGCGAGATCCTCGAACGTCCGAAGCTCGTCCGCGCCGTGGCTGAAGTTGAGCAACAGCACGTGGCTGCCTTCGATCGTCCGCTCGACGCCCGGAATGAGGACGATGCCGCGCTCCGCGGCGTAGGCGCGGAACCGCCGCAAATCCAGCTGTTTCTCGTGAAGCGTGATGGCAAGGGCGTGGTAGCCCAGGGCCGCCGCGCGATCGATCAGGTCCAGCGTCGAGTGCGGAATCGTGTCAATCGGGTCGTCGCCGGTGTGGGTATGGAGCTCAACCTTCAACATCTCGCCGTTCAGCCTTTTCACGATCCGGGCCGGGTCGGCCGCGCGCCGGTCTGTCACTTATACAGGGCGGCTCGCGCCTGTCGCGGAAACCGTTTTCCGCAGGTGAATCCGCGGTGTGCGATTCGGCACGCCGCTGCCCCGTCGGCGCGGGCGGCGGCGAAAGTCGGCGCCGCGGTAGACTTCGCCGCCCGCCGGCGGTACCCTCTCCGGTCAGATCCATGGCGCCGATCGACTTCATCGTGCGGCTGCTGCTGGCGGCGGGCCTGGGCGCGGCGATCGGCCTCGAGCGCGAGATGCGCCGGAAGCCGGCGGGACTGCGGACCAACATGCTGATCGCCGTCGGGTCCGCGCTGTTCAGCCTGGTATCGATTCAGCTGGCGAAACAGGGCGGCTCCGCCGACCGCGTCGCCGCCAACATCGTCACCGGCGTCGGGTTCCTCGGCGGCGGCGCCATCCTGCGCAGCGGCAGGAATGTCGTCGGCATGACGACAGCCGCGACGGTGTGGGTGAATGCGGCAATCGGGATGGCGGCCGGGATCGGCGAATCGATGCTCGCCGTCTCGGCGACCGGGATCACGCTGATGGTGCTCGGCGTGCTGCCGCCAATCGAGCGCTACTTCGATCAGCGGATCGCGAAGATCGGTCCGCCGGCGGACACCGTTCCGCCGCCTGCGCCAGAGCGCTGAGCGCGCCGGGGACGCCGGCTCGGCGGTTGGTGCTACTTCCGCGCCAGCACAGCCTTTACTTCCGATTCGAAAATCTGCTGCACCGTCTTCGCGTCGGGCTCTTTCGTGCCCTGCATGCCGGGCAGGCCGAGATGCTTCTGGCAGATGCGTCCATCGCGCCCGATCAGGAACGACATCGGCAGGCCGAACAGCGGCCCGAAGGCGTCGTCGATCTTGTCCTGCTGCGGATCGCCGTCGAGCACCGGGTAGTTCATCTGCATCTTCTCGGCGTACGGCTTCGCGTTCGCGAAGCGATCGAGCAGCACGATGCTCACGACCTCGAATCCCTGGCTCTTGTACCGGGTGTACAGGTCGGCGAAGATCGGGATCTCGACCTTGCACGGCACGCACCACGTCGCCCAGAAGTCGAGCAGCACGACCTTCCCTTTGTAGTCGGCGAGGCGGACGTCCTTGCCGTTGACGTCCTTCAAGGTGAAGTCGTAGTTCGCCGGCTTGGCGTCGGCGGCGCACGCCGCGCCCGTGGCCGGCGCTGGCGGCTTCGCGGCGGCCGGCGGCTTCGGCGCCTGCGCGGCGCCGGTGACGACGGCGGCGCTCGCCACGGCGGCAATCGCGAACGCCGCGGCGATTCCTGCTTTCACGACGGTGCGCATGGTTCGGATTCTGTCAGATCTCCTCGCCGTTGACCATTGCACCAGCGGGGTCCAGGTTCCGGTACGCGAAGACTTCCTCGGCGGGCGTGCGATCGCCGGTGCAGTTGATGCGGCGCGGCGCGCGGATGCGCTGCAGGCGGAACCCGAGGTCTGCGTACAGCGCACGGATGCGCGGCGTCGCCTGATTCACAAGCACCACAGGTCCAGGATGACGCGCGAGCCACGTCGCGGTCCGCACCTGATCGTCCCAGCCGAATCCTTCTTTCGCGTACTTGGTGAACTGGACGTCGTACGGCGGATCGGCATAGACGAAGTCGTCGGCCGCGACCGCGAGTCGCTCGAAGTCCCGCGACGAAAACTCCCAGCCGCCCAGCACGCCCTTGTAGGCGAGAAAGTCGCTCGCGTACGCGATCCGCTTGTACTTGCCGAACGGCACGTTGAACACGCCGCGGCTGTTGAAGCGGCACAGGCCGTTGTAGCCGGTCTTGTTCAGATAATAGAAGAGCGCCGCCGCCTCGCTGGTGCGCGCGCCGTTGGTGGTGAGCAGCGTGTTGAACCGCGCGCGATGCGAGTAGTAGACGACCGGATCGTGTTCGAGGCGGATGGTGAGCCGCAGGCCGCGCTTCAGCCAGTCGTAGAAGTTGATCAGGTGCGGGTTGATGTCGTTGAGCAGCGCCCGCTGCGGCCGCAGCCCGAGCGCGACCGACATGCCGCCGCAGAACGGCTCGACCAGCCGCCGGTGCGCGTGCGGCTGCCAGACAGGCTGCAGATATCGGACCTGCCACCGCTTGCCGCCGGCCCATTTCAGCGGCGGCGCCGGCGGGACGCCGGCCGGGAGCCGCGTCGACTGTTTTTCCTCGACCGGCGACATCTGCGCCGAGTATACGGGATGACGGTAACATCGCTGAGCGCCGACGTGCGTGCGCAGGGATCGTCAGTCACCATGTCTACCGCCGCCGAGCCCGTCTACGTCACGTCCGGCCTGATGCGGCTCACCAGGCCGCAACTGGTCGGCACGATGATCGGTCTGCTCCTCGCCGCGCTGCTGGCGGCGATCGATCAGACCATCGTCGGCACCGCCGAGCCGCGGATCATCGCGTCGCTCCAGGGATTCGACCGCTACCCGTGGGTGGCTACGATCTACCTGCTGACGTCGACGGTGTCCGTGCCGATCTTCGCCAGCCTGTCGGATCGCTACGGGCGGAAGCCGTTCTTCCTGTTCGGCGCGGTGCTGTTCGTGGTCGCCTCGGCGCTCTGCGGCGCGGCGGGCGAGTTCGCCTTCCTGCCGATCGACGGCATGGGACAGCTGATCGTGTTCCGCGGGCTGCAAGGGATCGGCGGCGGCATGGTCACCGGCATTCTCTTCACGATCGTCGGCGACATCTTCTCGCCGCTCGAGCGCGGCCGCTACCAGGGGCTGTTCGCGGCGCTGTGGGGCATCGCGTCGATCTTCGGCCCGACGCTCGGCGGCTGGCTGACGGACCACTGGTCGTGGCGCGCCTGCTTCTACGTCAACCTGCCGGTCGGCGCGATCGCGGTGGCGGCGATCGCGATCGAATTCCCGTACATGAAGCCGCGCGGATCGCAGCGGCGGCTCGACTGGGGCGGATTCGCGACGCTGATCGGCTGCGTCGTGCCGCTGCTGCTGGCGCTGACCTGGGCGCCGCAGTACGGCTGGGCGGCCGTGCGCGTCGTCTCGCTGCTCGTGCTCTCGGCGGTGATGCTCGCCGCGCTGCTCTACAACGAGTCGAAGGCGGCGGAGCCGATCATCCCGCTGACGATGTTCCGCGATCCGATCATCGCCGTCTGCTCGCTGGCGGCGTTCGTCCTCGGCATCGGGATGTTCGGCACGATCATCTACCTGCCGCTGTTCATGCAGGGGGTGCTCGGCGTCTCGGCGACGCAGTCGGGGAACCTGCTCACGCCGCTCCTGCTCGGCGTCGTCGTCGCCTCGATCATCGGCGGCCAGACGATTTCACGCACCGGCGAGTACAAGGCGCTCGGGATCGCCGGATCGGTGTTCATCGCGGTCGGCATGATCCTGTTCGCGCGGATGGACGCCGCCACGGCGGCGTCGTACGTCGCGATCGCGATGGTGATCGCCGGCTTCGGCATGGGGCTGCTGCAGCCGGTCTACACGCTGGCGGTGCAGAACGTCGCGCCGCGCGAGCACATGGGCGCGGCCACCTCGTCGACGATCTTCTTCCGCTCGATCGGCAGCACGGTCGGCGTCGCGGCGTTCGGGTCGATGATGCTGACCCGGTATCACCGCGAGTTCACGCAATCGATTCCGGCCGGCGTGCCGGCGGTGGCGCTGCCGTACTTCGAGAACCCGCTGCTGCTCGTCCAGGTGCGTCCTCAGCTCGAGCGCGCCTTCGCCGCGGCACCAGGCGGGAGCGAGCTGCTCCAGGCGCTGCTGGCGAGCGTCAAGGCATCACTCCTGCACGGGCTCCTGGCGATCTTCTTCTGGAGCGCGGTGATCATGAGCGCGTCGATCGTGCTGCACGTGATCCTGAAGCGCGAGCCGTTGCGGGCGCGGACGACGGCGGAGACGCCGGCCGCCGCTCCCGCGCACTGACCGCCTGTGGCTGCGCCGCGAACGCGGGTCCGCGAGCATCAGCCTGAACGGCTAAAGGCTTCGCGCTCCATCGAACTGGCACGTGCGATCACGGTCCGGCTGAAGCCGGACACTACAAACGATCGCTGCCGACGCTGGTCTTGGCGTGGCCCACGGTAACGCAGAGTCCGCAGAAAATCCGCAGAGACCGCGGAGATTCATTTTGTACAAGAACGCTCCGCGGCGCTCCGAGTTTCTCCCGCGAATTCAGCGTTGAAGCTCTGATGCCCCACCCGGGATCGCGCTCCCGGATAGAGGGTGACGTAGCGCGAAGCCTTCAGGCCTACTTCGGCGTGGCGCGGAACAGCCCGCCGGGATTGGCGTCCTCGAGCATCCACAGCGCGCCGTCCGGACCGACTTCGACGTCGCGAAGCCGGTGGCCGACATCCCAGCGCTCCGCAGGTTTTGCGCCGCCCTTGTCATCGAAGGTGATGCGATTGAGCGTCCGCGTCGCGATCCCGCTTATCAGCGCGGAGCCACGCCACTGCGGGAACATCGCGCCGTTGTAGAACATCAGGTTGCCCGGCGCGATGATCGGCGTCCAGTAGATCACCGGCTTGGCGAGATCGGGCCGCGTATCCGGACTCGGGATCGGCACGCCGTTGTAGTTCACCGCGTACGACACGAGCGGCCAGCCGTAATTCTTGCCAGGCTCGATCAGGTTCAGTTCGTCGCCGCCTCTCGGGCCGTGCTCCACCTCCCACAGCCGGCCGTCGGCCGCGAACGCCAGGCCGTACGGGGTGCGATGGCCCGTCGTCCAGGTTTCCGACGGCGCCAGGTTCGGGTGGGGGAACGTGTAGGTGTCGACCACGGGCGCGGTCTTGGCCACTTCCGTATCGCGCGGGGGATTGATCAGGAACACGCTCGCCGCACCTGTCTTGCCGGCCATCGGATTGCCCGCGGCGGGCTTGCCGTCGAGCGTCAGACGCAGGATCTTGCCGAGCGCCTGATTGGGATCCTGCGCGGGCGTCATCCGCTGGCGATCGCCGACGGTCAGGAACAGGTAGCGGCCATCCGGAGAGAAGGCGATCTGGGCGCCGAACTGTCCGCCGCGGCCTTTCGGCATCTCACGCCACAGCACCTCCAGTCCCTCCAGGCTCACCTTGCCGTCGCCGAGCGCGAGTCGCGCACGTGCGAGGGCCAGGCTCGACCCGCCGTCGCCCGGCTCCGCATAGGTGAGATAGACGCTGTGGTCGGTCGCGTAGTGCGGCGAGACGAACACGCCCAGCATGCCGCCCTGCCCCTGGTACAGGACCGCCGGCACGTTCTCGACCGGCGTCTTCGCGCCGTGCTGAGTGACCAGCCAGACCGGGCCGACCTTCTCGGTGACGAGCATGCGGCCGTCGGGCAGGAACGCGATGCGCCAGGGAAGTTTGAACTGCGCCACTTCCGTCATCGTGAACGGCAGGCTCGCCTCGGGCTTCAGGTCACCCGCGTTGATCTGGGCCCGCACCGCGGCCGACACCAGCGTGAGCAGCAGCGCCGTCTGCACAAGCGTCTTCATGAATCCCTTCCTCGCAAACGATGGAGATTCAAGAATATGCGATCTGCAACGATGGCGGTCCACGCCGCGACTGCCGATCAGCGATGCGCCGCGGCCATGCGCTCGTGCACCTGTTCCGGCGTGAGCTCTTCCTTCACCGTGCCGAGCGCCCACAGGTGGCCGAACGGATCCAGCACCCACCCGAAGCGATCGCCGTAGAACGCGTCGCAGAGCGGCAGCATCGGCCTGGCGCCTTCGTCGATCGCGCGCTGATACGCGGCATCGACGTCGTCGACGTAGTACTCGAGGATCGTCGTCGTCGCGCCGAGCGACTCCGGCGCCGCCACGGCGAGCGCCATCCCGGTCGGCGACGACGGCTGCTCGTCGGTGATCATGAGCATCGTCTTGCCGATCTTCAGGTGCGCGTGGATGCCGTTGCCGCCGGGCATCGCCGACTCGTAGAGCACGGTCGCGCCGAACGCGCGCGTGTAGAAGTCGATGGCCTTCCTGCCGCCGCGCACCATCAGGTGCGGTGTGACGCGGCCGTCTTCAGCGCGTGCGCCCTTGATTGCCATCGCGATCTCCTTTGCGGTGCGTGTTACTTCGAGTGTCGTTTCCGGGCGCGCGTCGCACGCGCGCGCGGCGTGATGCGCCAGGCGTGGCCGACCGGATCGAGGAACAGGCCGCGGTACTGCTGCGCCCAGTCGAAGACGTCGCGCAGCGGCTGCGCGTTCAGGCGGTAGAGCCGCTGGCGTCCGATCTGCTCCGCCTCGACGAGACCGGCGTCCAGCAGGATGCGCAGGTGTTGCGAGACCGCCGGCTGGGTCATGTCGAACGGTCCGGCGAGATCGGTGACGGACAGATCGTCGGCGCGCAGGCGATCGAGAATCGCCCGCCGCGTCGGGTCGGCGACGGCACGGAAGACGTCTCCGCCGGCGCCCGCTGCAGACGCTGTCCTCATGGGCCGCAGATTCTAATAAGTGATCGCTTATACGTCAAGCCGCGGCGTGCGACCGGGACCCTGCGCAGGCGTTCGGGCAGTTTTATACTGCCACGCGGCCCGCCGTCAGCACCTCGTGCGGCATCGAATATCGCAGTCGCCACTCGATGGTGATCGGGCGTTCCCCTGAGGCTCCATCGGGCTCGACCGGCCCGAGATATCGAAACCCCATCGTCACGCCGGGGCGGTCATCGGCTCGTTCCCGGACGAACAGCAACGGCGTGACACCGTGCTGTGCCGGCTCGAGATGCCGCCGGCCCGGTTGCGAGTCCCGCGTGGTGGCGGCTTTCGACTGCCAGTGGAATCGGTTTTCATTCAGCGGAAAGTCCCGGTAACGCAAGTGCTCTTTTGTCGCGGCGGCCTTGTCGAGCGTCACGAGCAGCAAGTCGAATCTGCCGCCGTCGGTCGGTTCGACGCCGGTGTAGTAGTCGCGGAATTTTCCCTCGGCAGTTCGATGGTCGAATGCGGCGCTCAGCTCGGCTCCCAAGTAGCGCCCGTGCAGAACGAGCGGGATCTCGGGAGCAAGCGCGTGCGGCACGGGCAAGACGGCGTTCAGCTCGCGCAAGACCGGCACAAGGCCCGCGATTTCCTCGCGTAGGAGCGCGTGCTCGGCCCACAGCACCTGCGCCCGCGCGTCGGCGGCGAGTTCCTTGCCGTAGAGCACCACGAACAGCATGCGCGCGAGTCGACGGTCTGGCTCCTCCCCGAGCAAATCGAGGGAGGTCAAACGCTCCCACGCCGCGAGACGACGCTCGTCGCCGACGTGAATCAGTTTGTGAACATTTTCGAGCGCCGTCCGCTCTTCGTCCCCGACGACTCGCGGGTCGAGGCCCGCGGCATGCCGCAGCTGCCACCACGACCGATCCTTCCGGTAGACGTCGTCCAACGCCACGTCCGTCTCGTGAAGAAAATCAGCCAGGGACAGCCCCGCATGCGCAGGCTCGCGCAGCAGCGCGCGGATGCCGGCCTGGTCCGACGGAATCGCGCGCCGCATCTGGGCGAGCACGTCTTCCTGCGCCTGCTCGTCGAACCAAAGATGACATCCCGCTGGCAGCCGACCGAAGCCTTTGGACACGAACTCAGTCAATTCACGGGGCGTGTGGCCGAGTAGCGAGCGCAACCGTCGGTCGAATCGGAACTGGAGGTGTTGTCGTCCCGTCAGGTCGAATACGACTAGTTCGGCTTTGCCGCGCGCACGACGCAGGCCGCGTCCGAACTGCTGGAGAAAGACCGTGGCGCTCTCGGTGGGCCGGAAGAAGAACAGCGTGTTGACGTTCGGGACGTCGACTCCCTCGTTGTAGATGTCCACCACACACAACACCTGCACCCGGCCGGCGTCCAAGTCGGCGCGAGCAGTGCGTCGGCTAGCGCTGTCGGTCTCGCCCGTGACCACCTGTGTCGAAAAACCCCGATCGGCGAAGCGCGTCGCGACCTCTTCGGCGTGGCGGACATTTACGCAGAACGCGATGGCCCGGAGCTCAGACGGCCGCCCGATGTATTCGGTCACTGCCTGGGCGGCCCGCAGCACGAACGCTTCGGCCGCGCCGACGAGCCGCCCCGCGAGCTCGTCGGGCACGTAGCGACCGGCCACCCAGGCGACGTCGCGGAGATCGGCGCCTTGCACATCGAGCACGTAATAGCGGAAGGGCACCAGAGCATGCGGAATCGCGTTCCAGACGCGAAGATTTCCGACCCAGGGTCGCGGGAAGTGCCGCTCGTAAGCCAGTCCATCAGCCCGCTCCGGGGTTGCGGTGAGACCCACCAACTCCTTCGGCCGAACCCGCTCGAGCAATACCTCCCACGAGTTCGCCGCTGCGTGATGGGCCTCGTCGAGGATCACGTGGTCGAACGCCGAGGGATCAATCACCGCGCCTTCGCCGAGGGAATCGATCGAGGCAAACACGTGCCGACCGATGATCGGCCGCTGGCCTTGGTACAGCAGTTCGCCAAAATCGCGCATCTGGAGGACGTTGCGAAACATGCGACGGGCCTGGTCGAGAATCTCGCGGCGATGGGCGACATACAGCAGCGTGTCGACATGTTTCGCCTCGCGCAAAGCGCGGTAGTCGATCGCCGCCATGACCGTCTTTCCCGTGCCGGTCGCCGCGACGATCAGGTTGCGATGCCGCCCGAGCGTGCGCGCGGTTTCAAGCTCCTCGAGTACTGGCTTCTGAAAATCCTTCGGCTCGACGTCTACCAGCAACCCGTCAATCGGCTCGTCGCGCAACCCGGCCGCGAGCGCGCCTCTCAGGCGTGCGGCAGCCGCTTCGTTGCGGTGGTCGTATTGTTCGAATTGATGTGCATCGGCCCAGTACTGGTCGAAGGTCTCCTCCATCTGCGCGACCAGCGCCGGCTGATCGGACTGCGTGATGCGCACGTTCCATTCGAGCCCGTCGGTCTGCGCGGCGTGCGAAAGATTCGACGAACCAACGAACGCCGTCGAGAATCCGCTCGCCCGGTGAAAGATCCACGCCTTGGCGTGCAGCCGCGTCGTATTCTCATCGTACGAAACCTTCACCGTCGTATTCGGCAACGATGCCATCCTCTGAATCGCGCTGGCA
>Ga0134121_10005465_pt1 | contig 10309 bp, 10 predicted proteins | sample KB301_FD_96463 | JGI IMG/M metagenome (GOLD analysis project Ga0134121, IMG submission 96463) | Terrestrial soil microbial communities without Nitrogen fertilizer from Kellogg Biological Station, Michigan, USA - KB3-0-1 | ecosystem: Environmental > Terrestrial > Soil > Unclassified ...
AAAATAGTACAAAAAAAAAAAATTCCCTTTTTTGTCGGTGGGGAGGATAAGGAGTTTTGGGGTGGGGGGGGGGGGGGGGGGGGGGGCGATTAAATGCGCGATTCATACCTACGATAATATCATTTCTATCGAAAATCTGCTCTCTGCGTGGCGTGAGTTCTTGAAAGACAAACGAAAACGTAAAGACATCGAACGATTTTCACTTCACTTAAGCGATAATATACTCAAACTCCATCAAGAATTAGCCGATAAAACTTACCATCATAGTTCTTATACAGCTTTTAAGATTAACGATCCGAAGCCACGAGATATTCATAAAGCGAGTGTTCAGGACCGACTTTTACATCATGCGATCTACCGAATCTTATATTCATTCTTTGATTCAAAGTTTATCTTTGATTCGTATTCTTGCAGGCGAGAGAAAGGCACTCACCGAGCTATAAATCGTTTTCGTGATTGTAGTCGAAAAGTTTCTCGAAACCATACCAGAACCGCTTGGGTTTTGAAATGTGATATCCGAAAGTTCTTCGCTAATATTGACCACAAAATTTTACTCAATATTCTTAACCGACATATTCAAGACAAGGATATAGTTTTGCTATTTGGTGAAATTATTGGAAGTTTTAATACTGAAGGCAGGATAAATGTCGGCTTGCCGTTAGGCAATCTAACAAGCCAGCTTCTGGTAAATATTTATATGAATGAGTTTGATCACTTTATGAAAAGAGAATTGAAAGTAAAACACTACATCAGATATGCAGATGATTTCGTTATCTTACATGAAGATAAAATGTACTTAAAAAGTATATTGCCGAAAATATCTCAATTTTTAGAAACACACCTTAAACTTTCCCTGCATCCCAACAAGGTTTTTATAAAGACTATTGCATCAGGAGTAGATTTTCTAGGCTGGATACATTTTCCACACCATCGAGTCCCAAGAACATCTACAAAAAATAGAATGTTTAGAAATTTAAAACAGAAGCAATCAAAATTAACTACCGCTTCTTATTTGGGAGTACTTAGTCATGGAAACGCTTACGAACTTCAGAAAAGAGTAATGTTAGATATTAGGAATAAAGAAGATTAGAGAATACTCATGACTTATCCGTTGCTAGAGTCAGAAGTTTTCAACAATTCAGCCTTCAGTGTTTCTTTGGGAGTTTCTACGATTTCTTCAATAATAATTTGATTCATGAAATTAACTACGAGAGGATCAACTTTAATATCATCGCGCTCAATTGGTTGAGTTAAATAAAGACCTGCCAAAGAAGTACAACGGCTTAAAGCAACATAAGTCTGACCATGGGCAAAGGCACCACCTTCCATATTTACAACAACAGAGTTATAAGTTTTTCCTTGAGACTTGTGAATAGTAAATGCCCACGCTAGTCGTAAAGGATATTGGGTAAATGTACTCAGCACTTCCTCTTTTATTTTTCTAGTTTCCTGATCGTAGTAATATCGGATCTTAATCCATGAAGCTTGTGGAATTGAATATATTATTTCTCCATTGATTTTAACCTTTATCTCAGATTGTGACAGCGATTCAACAACACCGACAGTTCCGTTTACCCATCTTTTTTCTACATCATTCTTTAGAAGCATAACCTGCGCTCCTTTTTTGAGTTGCAAAAACTCTTCTGCGGGATATGCGCTTCGCTCTAGGCTACCAGAAACTTCTGCCCGATATTCAAATTGAGGACTATCTATCTGAGCTAATTTAGCATTGTTAATTTCATTCACAATATCGTTTCTTGTAGCCAAGGTAATAACTCCATCGACGGGGACTTGATTTACATATCTTTCGTTTAATTCCAAGAGAGTCGATTCGTCTATTTCATTTTTCCTTACCTTATTTAAAATATCTTTAAACTTTTGGTCGTTTTGCTGACGAAAAATATAAGTAAGTTCAAAAATATTTAATTTTGTTTTTTGCCATACTTCAGCATTAAAAAAATATGGGCCACCGTGATTATGGGAAAAATATTCATGCAATCCTTCATCTGCTACAACTGGAGGAAGCTGATATAAATCACCGAACATTACCATTTGCACTCCGCCAAAGGTTATATCATTTTTCCGCGCTTCTCGGAGTAAAACATCAATTGCCCCCATCATATCTGTGCGTATCATTGATACTTCATCAATAACTATCATATCAACATGCCTCATAAGCATAGCGACTCTATTTCTACCATTTAAATTTAAAGTAGTGATATCTATAAAACCCGGAGGAAGTTGAAATAATGAATTTAAAGTTTGACCTCCTACATTTAAAGCGGCTACTCCTGTAAAAGCTCCTACGACTAGTTTTTTCTTAGATTTGTATTTTAAGTATTGTAATAAAACGGATTTACCTGTTCCGGCTTTGCCAGTGATAAAAAAGTGGTCACTACTACTTTCAATCTTATCAAACAATTTTTGTTGCTCTTCACTGAGCTTAATGTTTTCAATCAATATCTGATCCTCATTAAGCTTCTTACTAACAATAGGAGGAACTGGGTTATTTTTAGGATAAGGGTTTTTATAATAATTATTTTGCCTGACAGGCCTTTGAACAGCCTTCTTTCTGGAAGGTGTATAAGCAAAATAAATTATTAATCCTATAAAAATAAGCCACCACATAGATTTCTATTCTAACATTTTACTGGTATAACCATAACTTTGCGGTGTTTCAGGGGATTTGAACCCTTTTTGTGCTAACGTTTTTAGACCATGGTTAGTTCAGTACTGATTTATGAAGTCATTTTAAGATATTTCTAAATAAAATCACTTGAGATACGCTTAATATTATATTTATTAATTTTTGCCCAATAACCCTCTTTTGTAAAAAAGAAGAGTGAGGGAAAGCTGAATTCCAGGCCAGTATTAAAAGCATTATCAATAATTTTCTTTCTTGCTTGAAATGGAAAGACCACCTCGAAATGCCTATAGCCCTTGTCTTTTAATTTTTGAAGATTGTAAAAATTACAGAAAATATTTCCATTCATGATCTTCACGAAGCCTGTCGGTAGATTATTAAAGTGGTCCAAGAAAGAAGTCGAGAATGAAGTATTGCCTAGTATAACTTCCTTGAACCTTTTACTATTTAAGACATTAATAATATCTGCTTGAGTGATTGATTTATCTTTAATATCAAGCAGAATGATTTTGTCTTCATTTATAACTTTCAGTATTTCCTCAAGAGAATCAACATTATATTTCTTCTGAAGATCAGAAAACCTTCGTGGAATCTTAAGAGAGAAATAGTATTGAAAAAAGTTACCGTGATAACAATAAAGGGTTCCATCCGTAGATTTTCGCACATCTAATTCAATGATCTTTATATAGTCCTTGGTTGTTGAAATAGCACAAACTTCTTTAGAATTTTCACGATACAATCGAGTCGATTCTTTATCGTAAAATCCTTTATGCGCTAATACAATTTTGTCGTTTAGATTCATATAAGTAATTTAATCGTTGTTGTATATTCTAGCTTTTTGCGCAGAGATTACATAATCCAAATAACTCTAGAGCATGTTCTCTTACACTGTTAAAATTTGTTGCCTGCGCAATAATTTTTTTAGTTAAACGATCCATTTCACATAATTCAAAATCTTCCATAGTTCCACAGTCTGTACAAACAATATGGTAATGGTGATCCTTATTAAATTCGTAATATACAGCTTCTTTTTGTAAGTTTACTCTCTTTACTAGCTGATTCTTTTCAAAAGAAGCCAATGTACGATAAAGAGTTACAAGATCAATCTTGTTTTTTATTAGTTTCTTATGTATTTCTTTCGCTGTCATCGGGTGTTTCAACTCTGAAATAGTTTTTAGAACAATCAGTCTTGGAGTGGTACTCTTGAGGCCAGCATCGTTCAGTATTTTATTGAAACTTTCCTTTGGTTTCTTTTCTTGCATATTATTTACGCTTAATTATATAGATAATAAAGAATATTGCGAGCATAAGAAGAACTATTGTACCGCCAGCCGAAAGATCAAAGTAGAAAGAAGCGATAATGCCAGCAATTACTGAAAAGATTGATATCATCTCTGCATACAATACGGTGTGAAAGAAATCTCTTCTAAACTGAAGAGCAGAAACGACAGGCATTACGATCAAGGCACTGATTAAAAGCACTCCGACAATTGGAATTGCCAACGAAACTACTAGTGCGGACAATACTATCAAAATAATATTCAGGCGACGAGTGGGAATTCCAGAAACTTGTGCCGCTTCTTCGTCAAAAGTTACATACAGAAGTTCTCTGTAAAATAAAGAGAGAACGACGACAACTACCACAGCCACGCCAAAAATTAAATAGATATCTCCTGTCGTAACAGTCACGATACTACCAAAAAGGTAATTGAGAAGATTAGTGTTCAATCCGTGTCCAAGTGATAGTAAGACGATTGCAAATGCAAGACTACCTGATAAAAATAATGCCAAAGCTGATTCGCCATATATCTTCTTTGATGTGCGCAAACGCTCCACTCCAAGAGAGGCAAGAACAGTCGCTCCCAGGCTAGTAATAACTGGTGAAATACCAGTGAGAAGCCCTATAGCAATTCCTGCAAGCGATACATGGGCAAGTGTATCAGCAATAAGGGAGTAGCGTTTGAGGACAAGAAATATGCCGATCAAAGGGGCAATAATAGCAACAATGATTCCTGCGGAAAGTCCATGCAATATAAAAGTGTAATGAAAAATTGACATATCTTTAATGTTTATGATGATGCGGTATAATTATTTTTACATTCTGACCCCACATATTTTTTGATTCACTATCTTTTAAAAATTCTTCTGGATTGGTATAGCAAACAAGTGTACGATCAATACAGGCAATATGCATCGCTTCCTTAGTTACCATTTCGATATCGTGGGAGATAAGCACTAAGGTAAGCCCAGATTCATAATTGAGCTTTCGTAAAACTTGATAAAATTCATCATGCATTTGTTGATCAATACTTGTTGTAGGTTCATCAAGAAAAATGATTTCGGGACTTGTGGCTAAGGCACGAGCAATAAACACTCGCTGTTGCTGTCCGCCAGAGAGATCTCCGATCAAGCGATCACGATATTCCCACATATCAACTTGTTCTAATGCTTGGCGAACCATAGCACGATCGTCTTTTTTAATTCGGCAAAAGATAGAAAGACAACAGTATCTTCCCATCATTACCACATCAAAAACAGTTACTGGAAAGTTTGAATCAAAATTAGTAGCTTTTTGTGGAACATACCCAATCCTTTTCCAGTCCTTAAATTCTGACAGTGGAACACCAAAGAGATTAATAGAACCTGTATCAGGTTTTAAAAGTCCTAACATAATTTTTAGTAATGTTGTTTTGCCTGCGCCGTTGGGTCCGATAACACCCAAATAATCTCCTTGATGAACAGAAAAATCTATATTTTCAAGTACCTTTTCTTTTCCATAAGAAAAAGAAACATTTTTAACCTCAACTATATTTTTTGTATGATTTACTTCTTGCATTCTAGTGCTGTTTCAAGAGCTTGTAAGTTGCTGCGCATTACTGTCATATAATTATCTCCTTTAGCAAGATCTTCCGGTGTAATGCCTTCAATTGGGTCAAGCACCATTGTTGTTGTGCCAGTTTCTCTAGCGATAGTTTCTGAAAGTTTAGGACTAAGTAAGCTCTCAAAGAATATATACTTCACATGGTTCTTTTTTACGAAGTCTGCAACATCTGAAAGTTGTTTCGGAGAGGGTTCAGCGTCTGGAGAAATCCCTGAAATAGGTACTTGATGAAGACCGTACACATTTGCAAGATACCCGAAAGCCGAATGTGAAGTGACGATATCTTTTGAGACACAATTTGCTAATCCTTTTATATACTCACTATCTAGTCCTACTAGATCAACCTTAAATTTGTCTGCATTTGCTTGGTAATATTTTTTATTATCTGGATCAGCCTGTATAAATCCTGATACGATTTTATCTACCATTTCACTTGCGAGTGGAGGAGCAAGCCAAATATGAGGGTCAACTATTTCTTCTCCGTCTTCAACCACTCTTTGATTTGTTAAGTTCTCTCCGGCAGTTATAACTGCTGTGTGTGTTGGGTCAATATTCTTTTTAATATTATCTCCCCACGCTTCCAATTCTCCTCCGTTAAGTATCAGAAGATTACTATTTTCGATTGAAGCAACATCGCTTGGAGTTGGTTCATAATCATGAGGCTCGGCACCAGCAGGGGTAATGTTTATAACATTTGCCTTGTCTCCACCAATTTGGCTAGCAAAGAAATACAGGGGGTAAAAACTTGTAGCGACCTTAATTTCACTTGAAGAAGTGGAAGGGGTGGTGTCCCTATTTCTAGCCATTAAAGTTAAAAATCCAATAAATACTATTCCTACTATAATTCCAACCAAATATTTTTTGTTCATATACTTTTTAGTAATATTAATAATAAATCAACTTCTTTGTAATGTACTCTAGTTGCAAACTATTTGCAACTAGAAACTGGGGGAAACTATCATTTTGTAGTAAAATGATGCAATGAGGTATTTAAAGTATTTCCTGTTATTTATAGCCATCTTCTTTATTTTATCAGGAGCGTTTTTCCCAATTATTACCAAAGCTCAAGAACTTCTTCCTGATAAAACAGAAATAGTAAAAGCTCAAGTATTGGAAATTAAGGATGAGGGTACAACCACCATACCCGAACTCAACATACCTCAAATCAAACAACAGGTAACTGTAAAGATTTTAGAAGGAGAACAAAAAGATCAAACTGTTTCATTTCTAAATGATTACATTAAACTCAAAAAGGGAGAGGTTTTTTATTTGAACCACACTATTGACCCTGGCTCTGGCCGAGAGTTTTATGCTGTCCAAGATGCTTATCGTCTTCCTGTTTTATATTTTTTTATCGCACTGTTTATAGTTTTAGTTTTACTAATCGGAGGTCTTCAAGGATTGCGTGGATTACTTAGTTTGACGGGAAGTTTTTTACTGATTGGTTTTGTTCTATTGCCTGGGATCATGCACGGTTTTTCTCCTATTCTAGTCAGCGTTGGGGTTGCTTCACTTATAATCGTATTGGGTTCTTATGTCACGCATGGGTTCAATAAAACCACATCGTCAGCTGTTATTGGGATGATAGTCACAGTTGTTTTTACTGGTATTATGGCTTACCTCGCAGTGCATTTTTCAAACTTCAGCGGATATGATAATGAAGAAGCAATGTATCTTAATCTAAATGCTAGAGGTCAAATTGATCTAATCGGTATTCTTATTGGGGGTATGATGATAGGATTTTTGGGAGTTTTATACGATGTGGCGATAGGGCAAGCCATCTCTGTCGAAGAACTACATCACATCGCTCCTCACATTGAAAGAAAAACAATTTTCAAAAGAGCAATACGAATAGGACGGGAGCATATCGGGGCCTTGGTCAATACTCTCGCTATTGCCTATGTCGGTGCGTCTTTGCCTTTGCTCTTGTTATTCTCAACTCCGCCAGTTGATGTGGGTATGATTTTGAATAGGGAGTTGTTTGCCACAGAAGTCCTTCGGATATTGATAGGGAGTATAGGCTTAGTGTTGGCAGTACCGATAACCACATTCCTTTCTACTATTATGCTTGTTAAAACAAATGGCAAAGACCTTCCAAAGGAAGTCATACAGAAGGAAAAAATAGCTCTGGAACACTTTGAGCATACTCACTAAAATTTAACTTAAATAGCACGCGTCTCGTGCTACCTGTTGACGGCGGAGCCGGAGGGATTCGAACCCTCGAGGAGGTTATAAAGCCCCCTACCTCTTTAGCAAAGAGGCACGTTAGACCACTCTGACACGGCTCCTTTTTGACTTAATTACTCTATCACATCCTTACTATTTTTCCATTGTCTGGTATACTCTTTTCATGTTTTGGATGAGTGACCGAGTGGCTTAAGGTAGCGGTTTACTAAACCGCCGTCCCCTTAAAAGGACCGTGAGTTCGAATCTCACCTCATCCGCACTGTAAAAAAAGTAGCGTGCATGACTCACATGCATATGGTTTTGGTACGACCCTAATGGGTATGATGAAAATGCTCTAGCTCCTTTTCTTCTTTTTGTAATTCTTCTTTTGGAACATTTTTCTTCACTTTTGGCATAAGTATATATACCGAGAGAAAAGTAGTAATAGGAACAGCCAAAATCAATCCTATAGAACCTATAAGTATTCGTACTATCTCTGTCGCAAAAATTTCCCCATTCACGAGTTTCGCCACATCTACAGGTGGGGTTGAAAATAAAAGCAAGAGTGGTAGTGAAGCTCCCACATAAGCAATTGCTAGCGTATTTATTAACGCACCAATATGTTCGCGACCCATTCGCATTGCTCTTTTAAAAATTATTCCTCTTGGAATATGTGGGGCAATATGGTGCAACTCTTCTACAGAAATAGCTTGTCCTATTGATACGTCATACAAAATACCCAAAAGACCAATCATTATTCCACCAATTAAAATACCAACAAGGTTAATGTGTCCTTGTGAGTTTAAGTTTAGGTATATTGCTTCTTCGCTTGCAAACCCAGTAAAATTAGCAGCATGTACTCCGACATATGCCATCAATCCAGTAAAAATTATAGTAATTATCATGCCTGCAACGGCAGAGGAAGTGGTTTTATTAAATCCATGCGTAATATAAGATCCCAGTATCACAATAAGAGAAGAAACACCAATACTAATGAGGATCGGAGAAAACCCATGCAATATGGCAGGCAGGAGAACAAAGATTATTAAAATAAAACTTCCAACAAGACTCAAAAGCCCACGGATACCTTGGAATCCACCGATTAAAATTGCGAGGAAAATAAATAAGCCAACAAAAAAATAAATAACTGGCAGACGATCTATGTCAGTTATTGCGTAGGTCTCCTGACCACTTCCTGCATAAACCGTGTGATTTACATAAACAACATCCCCCTTCTTTATATCAGGATAGTTATCGTTAAAATCTACCGTCTGACCCTTCTGGGTTCCTTCAAGAATTTGAGCAGTTATGTTTTCATTTGTGTCCGATATGTTTAGTACAGGTAAAGTGGTTGTACCCAATGATTGGATGTCTATGATTTTTGCCCGCACTACTTCTACTTTATCAGGCTCTAGTTCTTGTGCCTTAGAAATAAAAGGGGTAAATATACTAAGGATAATTATAGAAAATAATAAATACTTTAAACGCTTCATACCCCTGATTTTATCATAGAATTTGAAAGTTTTCCACAATTCTACTTGCAAACTACTTGCATTAAGTATATTATCTATTAAAGTTGAATTATTAATATAATAAAAAAATATGAATAAAAAATATATTACAGGGTTGATTTTAGGTATCGCGTGTATTGGACTTTTAACTTTAATAATTAAACACAAAAACTCTGTTTTGGTTTCTTCAGATAAAATTCAAGTTACAGCGAGTTTCTATCCGCTTTATTATTTTGCTTCACAAATTGGTGGGGATAAAATAAATGTCACAAATGTGACACCAGCCGGTGCTGAACCCCACGACTATGAACCGACACCAATTGATGTCGCAACAATAGAAAACAGTAAGCTCCTTATCTTACAAGGAACTGGTCTTGAAGCATGGGGAGATGATATAAAAAAGAATCTTGATCCAAATCACACTATTGTTGTTACTGTGGGCCAAGAACTTATGACCCAGAAGGTCGTAGAAGATGGTGCAACCATTACCGATCCGCATACTTGGCTCTCTCCTCCACTTGCGAGTGTCATGGCAGATAAAATTCTCGCAGGTTTTATTACAGTTGATCCGACAAATACAACTTATTACCAAGCCAACGAAGCGAAACTAAAAAATGATTTAGCAACACTTGATACTGAATATAAAAATGCTCTAGTAAATTGTGCATCAAAAGATATAGTAACTTCTCACGCTGCTTTTGGTTATCTCTCAACTACATATGGCTTACATCAAGTACCAATATCAGGGCTTTCTCCGGACGCAGAACCATCTCCGAAACAATTAGCTGATGTTGCTGACTTTGTAAAAAAGAATAAAGTACAGTATATTTTCTTTGAGAGTCTTGTGAGTCCGAAACTCTCGGAAACTATCGCAAGAGAAACTGGCACAAAAACTATGGTGCTTGATCCGATAGAAGGAATCACACAAGAAGATTTAGCGAAGGGCGATAACTATTTTACGGTAATGCGTAGAAACCTAAAAAATCTTGAGACAGTATTACAATGCAAGTAGATCATACAAAAAACATAGTTGAGGTAAAAGATGTTTCATTTTCTTATAGAAATGAGCCTGTACTTGAAAATATAAGTTTCAATATTCACCAAGGA
>Ga0134121_10005466_pt1 | contig 10309 bp, 7 predicted proteins | sample KB301_FD_96463 | JGI IMG/M metagenome (GOLD analysis project Ga0134121, IMG submission 96463) | Terrestrial soil microbial communities without Nitrogen fertilizer from Kellogg Biological Station, Michigan, USA - KB3-0-1 | ecosystem: Environmental > Terrestrial > Soil > Unclassified ...
CCTATTGTCACTAAAACGTCAAGAGGTGATCATCTTCGTGACCGTGAGCCAGCTTGCTGGGCGGGCACCTCATCCCCAGAACTTTACGCGTAGACATTGACTCGCGTGCCCTTACTCTCATGATCCGATTGCTTTCGCTTCTGTTCGTAGCCGGCTTGGTTTTCTGTGGTTACTGCCGCCGGCGTCCCTTGTGTGCCCTCCGCGTGGCCTTGCTGGGGCGATCCAGGTCGCGGCGTCTTGAGACGGTCCATTTTGCGCCCGGTTGGTCGCTGGTGCAGCCGGTTTTTCCTGCTCCGTCGAATGCGATTGCCTGATTGGGCTGACCGCCAGACGTCTCCTTCTTGTTTTGGCAAGATACACTACGACCTACCTGCTCTATCGGCAGGCCGGCACCAGACTTTGGCTGTCGTTTGAAGTATTTCGAAGCAGGCAACGCGCAGGAATCTCTTGCGGGCAAACACATTAGAAGAATCTCCAGAAACCACGGCGTCTCCCGCTCTCGCCGCCGTTCCGCTCCCCATTCTCGCCACCGGCAACTCTAGTCCGCGGGCTCCGCGGCTGGCTCGCTATGTGTTCGCCCGCTGGGCACCAGGCTGCGCACCAGCACATACAACACCGGAATGAACAACAAGTTCAGCGTCGTCGCCGCGATCATTCCGCCAAACACCGTTGTGCCCACCGACTGCCGCCCCGCCTTGCCCGCCCCCGACGCAAACACCAGCGGCACCACGCCCAAAATAAACGCCAGCGACGTCATCAAAATCGGCCGTAGCCGGATTCTCGCCGCTTCAATCGCCGCTTCCACGATCGACAATCCCTGCCCGCGCAACTGTTCGGCAAACTCCACGATCAGAATGGCGTTTTTACTCGACAAGCCGATCAGCATCACCAATCCGATCTGGCAATACACGTCATTCTGCAATCCGCGCAGCGCCTGTGCCCCCACCGCGCCCAGCAACGCCACCGGCACCGCCAGTAGCACGATGAACGGCAAAATGAAGCTCTCATACTGTGCCGCCAGCGTCAGATAGACGAAAACCAATCCCAACCCGAACAGCAGCGCCGCTTTCCCGCCCGATTCCAGCTCTTCCAGGGACAATCCGCTCCACTCAAACGTCATGCCCGCCGGCAGCACCTTCCTCGCCAGCGTTTCCATATCCTCGATCGCCTGCCCGGAGCTGCGTCCCGGCGCTGCGTTGCCGTTGATCTCCGCCGAACGGAACAAATTGAAATGGCTGATCACCTGCGGATTCGCGGTTTGCTCCACTTCTACCAAATTGTCCAGCGGAATCATCTTTCCCGCATCCGACCGCAAATAGTATTGCCGGATGTCCCTCGCCTTCGCGCGGAACGGCTGGTCTGCCTGGATATACACGCGGTACGAACGATTGTTGAAGTCGAAATCGTTCACGTACACCGACCCCATGTACACCTGCAACGCATCGGTAATCTGGTTGAAGGGCACCTGCAAGCTCTTCGCCTTCTCGCGATCGATTTTCACCAGGTACTGCGGATCGTTCGCCGTGAAGCTCGTAAACAAACCGGTGACTTCTTTGCTTGCGTTGCCCTGTCCCACCAACTGATACGCGGCGTTGGCGATGTCTTGCAGCGAATTTCGCCCCAGATCTTCCAGCTCAAATTGAAATCCGCCGAATTGTCCCAGCCCTTGCACCGCCGGCGGATTGAAGGGCACCACAATCGCTCCCGGTATGCCCATCACCTGTGGGCGCACGCGCTCAATGACTGCCGCGGCTGTATGTTCCTTCCCTTTGCGTTCCGCAAACGGCTTCAGGGTCGCGTAAATAATCGCGCGGTTCGGGGCGTTGCCCGCCTGCGTCACGCCCGCTACCGAAAATGCTCCTGTCAGTTCGGGAAAATGCGCCAGCGTCTCTTCCACCTTCGCGCAGATGTCTCGTGTATACGTCAGTGAAGCACCCTGAGGCGCCTGAATCACGAACATGATGTAGCCCTGGTCGTCTTCCGGAATGAACGACCGCGGTACGATCGAATATACCCAGTATGTCAGGCCCAGCACACCCATAAACAGCGCCAGCGTCGCCAGTCGCCATCCAATCACGCCGTGCAGCACACGGCGATACACGTTCGTTCCCGCTTCCACCGCGCGGTTGAAAAGGCGGAAGAACCGCCCTTGCGACCGTTCGCGATGATGTCCCAGAAAAATCGCCGAAAGCGCGGGCGTCAGGGTCAACGCATTGAACGCGGAAATGGAAACCGAAAACGCGATCGTCAGCGCGAATTGCCGGAACAAAATGCCCGTGGTCCCCGGAAACAGCGCCACTGGCACGAACACCGCAACCAGCACCAGCGAAGTCGCGATTACCGCCCCGGCCACTTCCTTCATCGCCACCGAAGCTGCGTTATGCGGCTCCGTTATGCCTTCGGTGATGTGCCGCTCCACGTTTTCAATCACCACGATCGCGTCGTCCACCACCAAGCCGGTCGCCAGCGTGATTCCGAACATCGTCAGCGTGTTGATCGAAAATCCGAATGCCTTCACGAAAATAAACGTTCCCACCAGCGACACCGGAATCGTAATCGTGGGAATCAGCGTGCTGCGAATGTCCTGCAGGAATAAATAGATCACGATGATGACCAGGCAAATCGCCTCGATCAGCGTAACCAGCACGTCTTTAATCGACTCGCCCACTACCGTGGTGGTGTCGAACGCCACCGCATACTTGACTCCTGGCGGGAAGTTCTTCGCCAGCTTGACCAGCTCTTCCTTCGCCGCTCGATCCACGTCCAGCGCGTTCGCGCCAGGCAATTGCGTTACCGCCAGTCCTACCGCATCGTGCCCATTAAATCGAAGGATCGAGTCGTAGCTTTCCGCTCCTAGCTCCGCGTGCCCCACGTCCTTGAGCCGCACCAGCGTCCCGTCAGTCCCCGACTTCAGCACGATGTTGTCGAACTGCGCTGGCTCGGTTAGCCGCCCGATCGCCCGCACGCTGATCTGGTACGACTGCCCGTTGTCCGACGGCGGCTGCCCCACTTGTCCCGCTGCGACCTGCACGTTCTGTTCTGCCAGCGCGTTCTGAATCCCCGTCGCCGTCAATCCGCGTTGTGCCATTCGCGCCGGATCGAGCCACAGCCGCATCGCATATTTCCGCTCGCCGAACACGATTGCGTCGCCCACGCCTTTCACGCGCTTGATCGCGTCCTTCACATAAATGTCGAGGTAATTGCTGAGAAACAGCGAATCGTACTCGCCGTGTTCGGCATAGACTCCCGCGCCGAAAATGAATCCACCGATCTGCTTGGTGATGATGATGCCGGTGTTCTTCACCGCGTTGGGCATGCGTCCTAGCGCCTGGTTCACGCGGTTCTGCACGTCCACGGATGCCAGGTCCACGTTGCGGCTCACGTCAAAGGTCACTGTGATTTGGCTGGTCCCGTCGTTTCCGCTGTTGGACTGGATGTACTTCATCCCCTCCACACCGTTGATGGCTTGCTCCAGCGGAATCGTCACCGCGGACTCCACCGTCTGCGCGTTCGCGCCGATGTACACGCTGGTGACCACCACCTGCGGCGGCGAAAGGTTAGGGAACTCCGCGATCGGCAGCGTCGGAATCGCAATCGCTCCGCCCAGCACAATCAGCAAAGCGCAAACCGTAGCAAACACCGGCCGCCGTATGAAAAAATCTACAAACAAGTTCCAATCCTCGGGCCAACTTCGTCAGAGGTCAGCTCTAGATTCAAGTCGCACCAACCACGATCTCAGCTCAAACCAATCCGCGTGCCATTGTGCGCGCCGGGAGGTTTCCTGGGTGCCCCATCCTTCGCGCCTTTTGCGAACGGTGCCAACTGCACCTCACCCAGCCCCGGCACTCGATTCACGCGAATCGATCGGACCGGTTCTTTCATCCTCGCCCCTTTGCGGTGACCGCAGACTAATGCGCCGCCGCAGCTCCCGCAGCCGCGGCCACCGGCGCAGCACCCGGCGTCTGCTCCATCACCGGTATTCCATCCTGCAAAAACTGCAAGCCGGTAGTGATGATGTGATCCCCGGGCTTAATACCGTCAATGACCGCATAGTCGTTTCCGACGGTATCGCCAACGCGCAACAATCGCTGCCGCGCCACGGTATTCTTCCCGTCATTCACCGCCAAAAACGCGAAAAATTGCCCATTGATCCGCGTCACCGCAAGAATCGGAATCGTAGTTCCTTCGTGCGAACTCCACACCAACTGAGTCCGCACCTGCTGCGCCACGCGCAGCGTTCCCGAAGGATTCGGCACCGCCGCCTTCGCCAGCACCGTCTGCGTCTCCGTATCTACCTGCGGCGAAACAAAGGTGACTCGTGTGTCCCCAATATCGCGGCCGGCCGCGTCAACCAGGTGCACGGGCACCCCAATCTTCAAATCCCGCGCGCGGTCCGCCGGCACGTAGATGTACGCTTCCAGGGCGCCGGGCTCGTCCACCGTAGTCAGCAATGTCGTCACCTGCACGCGATCTCCCGTGCGCACCGGAACATCGCCGATAATTCCGTCCATCGGTGCTTTCACGTTGTAGTAGTGCAGCTCGACTTGACCGGAGTTAACCTGCTCTTGCAGGGCCTGGAGTTGCGCCGCTTGCGCGTCGTAGTTGGACTGGGCGTTGTCCAGATCCTGTTTGGGCGTTACTCCGGCCTCGAACAGCTTTTTTTGCCGGTCGAGCTGCGTCTTCGCGTACGCTACGGTCGCCTGCTGCGCGGCTACCGCGGCCTGCTGGCTGCTTACCGTCGCCTGCTGCTTTAGCGGATCGATCTGCAACAGCGGAGTTCCCGCAGCGACTCGATCGCCGGACTTCACGAAGATTTTGGTGATTTGCCCCTCAACCTGGGGATTGATGGTCGCCGAATGCCGCGACTTCAGCACCGACAGGTACTCGGTGGTGTCGGGGATCTTCTGCATCTTGGCCACGATCACTTGCACGGGCATGGCTTGCGGAGCGCCTGTCGCCCCTTGATTGCCGGCCTCGGTTTTGCCGCATCCGGCAGCCAGCAACGCCGACACTCCGGCCAGCAGAAACACGCGCTTCGGCCAGCTGTGAGGACGCTGAGCGCGCGAGGCTGGCGCAGCTACACTGAAGCTTTTGGAATTTTGCTGCTGTGGATCAGACATGCTCGAACCGCTCCCTGGACCTAACCATCGATGTTACGCGAACTTAGCCACACACACCATTCCGGACCAACCGTGACTGATTAGACGCCGGGAGGAAAATTGCGTTACATCGGTCCGTCCTGCACTCACGGACTCAATCCGACCAGCTTCGATAGCCGCTGGTCGATTTTTTTGGCTGCGGGGACATGCCACTCCGGGGTGTACAGGTATGTACTGTAGCTAAAGGGCTTAAAGATGCGGTTTTTGTAAGTGTAACAGCCGAAACAGATTACGCGTGCATGCGGGTCCGGACGATTTTGCATCTCTTCTGTTTTCAAATGACTGCACGGATGGGCCGACGCGCTCAAGCTGTCAATACATGTCTGTTGGATCGATGGGCTTGCTCGACAAGCCCAGTTGCAGCACTTCAATCTGATTCTTGCGGTCAAACACTTTTCCCGGGAACAGCCGTTTGGTGATGATCCGCACGCCGCCAAATGCAATGCCCACCACCACGGTCACCACCATGAATACGCCCGTGGCGATAAAAATTTTCACCAGGGTGCTCATGATCGGGGGATCGGTGGCGGTCGTACTCGGTTCGCTCCAGGTCACTTGCGTCTCGTAGTTGACCGCTGACCGCAGTCTCTCCGCATACTCCTGCGAGGTCGGCGCAAACACGATCGACAGCAGCGAGCCCTTGCGCTCCACGCTGGTGCCATTTTTCAATGCCAAAATCGCCCGCTGCATATGCTTCAAATGCAATTCGGCCAACTGCGGCGTCGGATACTCGATCAGCAGCAACGTCGCGACACTAAAGTTCTTGCCACTGCCCGACTCATAGCGCCCAAACATCGCCTCTGCACCCGAGTTGAAACCAACCTGTTCGGCTAGCCCTGCCGCAGCCCCCAGATCGTTTACAACTGCTTGGAAGCCAACGGGTCCAAGTGCATATCGATCAGGAGGCCGCCAACCGCTGTGACTGGGCATGTAAGTTGCGATTGGAGGGGAAGCCACATGATCGGATATCGACTCTACCCATTTATCGGCCTCGACCAAATCCTCTGCTGCCGCTGCTCCGGAGACCGATAGAACCTGATTGCTCTTTACAATTACTCTGTCATGGCTTCGGCCTTGCAAAAATGTATAACCTTCGTAGGCACCGCTTGAATCACGAAACGTGAACAACGTCATCGCAAGCTCGCGACCGCCGTCTCGGTAATTCTTTGAACTTGTACTCACTAAACCCGATTCCCGCATCACGGGATCGTTCGAACCCACCCACGCAGGCGCAGTGGATCCGGGAACAGCATTCCAGTTACCGAATTTCGCGGGCCACTGCCGGTCGGCGGCTCGCAGACATGGCGTTAGAAGGAAAAGCAAGGAAGAAACAGCGGAAATGAGGAACCGTAAACGCATCAGGCCAATTCTATTAGACACCTTCAGGTTACTGCGGGTTCCTGCTTTGTTCAACTGAGGCGGAGGCCATCGAGCGGCTGGCCGGTTTGAGGGGCATCTTCGGGACATTCACGGTCATGCTGTTCAGATTCTGCAGGTAGCTGGCAACGCCTTGATATAAGCCTTCGGCGACGCGCTGACGATGCTCGGGCTTCTTCAGCAACTGTTCGTCGGCCGGGTTGCTCAGGAACGAAATCTCCGTCAGGATCGACGGCATGTCCGCCCCGATCAGCACCACGAACGGCGCCTTGCGCACGCCGCGATCTTTCACCGGCTTGTAGTTCTTCTGAATGCGCTTGGCCAGCGACTCCTGAATGTCCGAGGCAAACTCCCGCGACTCGTCGATCTTCTCGCTCCGCGCGATGCGCTTCACCAGATCTTCCAGGTCGTGCACGCTTTCGTTCGCGGTGGCATTTTCCCGCGCGGCCACTTCCATGGCTTCCGCCGAGCCTTTCAAGTTCAAATAATAGGTCTCAATCCCGCGAGCCTGATGATCGCGGCTGGAATTCGCATGGATGGATACGAAGAGATCGGCCTTCTGTTCGTTGGCAATATGAGTGCGCTCTTCCAGCGGGATGAAGGTATCATCCGACCGCGTGAAGACTACATCCGCGCCCGGCAGCCGCTGCTGAATAATTTTCCCCAATCGCAGCGCTACATCTAGGCACAAATCCTTCTCCATCAATCCGGTAGGACCGATCGTGCCGGTGTCATGCCCGCCGTGCCCGGGATCCAGAACAATGCGCCCAATCTTCAATCCCAAAGCGCGCGTCAACGTCGACTGGCCATCCCGCAACGGCTGCGCGGTCGTCGAAGGCTGTATCAAATCGGGTTTCGCGCCCTTGCCTTTCGCGCGTGCCTTAGCCGAAGGCAGTGTCGCCACCGGCGAGGGCAGGGCACTCGGCGTGGTCACGCTCCCGGAATCGCCGGCGCCAGGTCCGCGCGCCGCCACTTTGGATGAGGATGCAGGGAATGCCGAAGCCGGAGATGACGAGGCCGACGAGATTCCCAGCGGCTGCGCGTAATTTGCAGGTCCGCTTGCGCCGGTCGCTCCGGAATCAGCAACTCGCGCGGCTTTCTCCGCCGGCTCCGCGGCAACCTGTGCTGCATGCACCTGCTCATCCGCTTGCGCCTGCGCGGCCTGTTCCTTTTCGCTGGCCGCAGCCTTCGCGGACTTGGGCGCCACTCCCGGATACAAATCGATCACCAGTCGCGGCGGAGTTCCCGCCAACGACGCCACATAATCCTTCACTCCATTCACAGCCAGCACCACGCGCACAATTCCCGGATGGTACTGCCCCACGCGCACGTTGCTCAGCAGCGGCCCTTCCACATGCACGGCCTTTCTGGCTGCCTCGGGCGTCAGCTTGGCTACGTGCAAATCAAAAAAGATGCGCTCGGGATTCTGCAACCGCGCCGACGAATACTCCACGCGATCCTCAAGCTGAATGGTGACCCGCGTATATTCCGCCGTAGCCGCGGCGCTGACATCCTGCACCCGCGCCGCGTCGCCCTTGGGCCGCGAAGCAGCCGGCGCAACGCGCATCGCGGGCTCCGATTCTCCATGGGCCGTAGACTCGCGCGAGCCGGACGAAGCGCTTCCCAGCTCATCCGCGCGCAACGCCGATTTTGCCGAATTCGGAGGGCTTGCCTTCGCTGGTGGCGTGGTGTCATGATTCTGCAGCACCGCTAATTCCGCGCGCGCCTCCTGCGCCTCTCGACGGTGCGCCGAGCGCGGATACTTCCTCAGGAACTCATCAAAGGTCCTGGTCGCCGCAGCCGTATCGCCCAGCTGATCCTTTTGTAGTTGGCCTATCCGGAACATGGCCTCTTGCGCGTGCTTGCTGCCCGGATAGTCGTGCAGCAGGAAGCGGTAAGAATCCACGGCCGACTGTGAATAGGCGCGCCCAAAGCGATCGCCCATCTCGGTGTACAGCTCGCCCAGCGTCATCAGCGACTCGGAAACCTCCGGAGCACGCGGCGTAATCAAAGCGACACGTCGATAGCTCGCGACGACCTGTTTGTAGTCGGCCAAGGAACGCTTGCCGGGCGCCTTCACGTTCAGCGCCGCGCGCTGATCTTCGGCGCGTGCGAACTGGTCAGCGGCAGCCTGACGCTTGGCATTGGAGACGTTGGATTTGGAGGAGCCTTCCGCGCGCACTGTGGAAATCAAAGGAAGAAAGCTACAGCCGACGATGGCAATTACGCCCAAGGTGAAAACAGGCGAAGCGGGGGCGAACCCTTTGTGGAAAATTTTTCGCCGTGCAGACATGCGCCCTAGGCCCTCTGCAACTCCGGTTGCAGAGGGCTCGCGCACGCGCACGAGCACACAGCTACCGGGTCCTGATTATTCGTTCGTGAATATGATGCGGCCGCTGGATTCCACGTTCTTGTGGATGGCCCGTGGATTAATCCACAGTCCATCAAGACGTCCCGATCCTGGGCGGAAGTAGGCATTCTGTACTTTTTGTACGTAGTCCCGAGTTTCGCGAAATGCCGGAATACCATGGGCGCGGTCCACTGCGCCTTCTCCAGCATTATAGGCCGCAAGGGCCAAATCCAGGTTGCCATCATACCTCTGCAGGAGCACCTTTAGGTAACGAACCCCGGCATCGACGTTCTGTTGCGGACTCCAGGCATCGTTGACCCCAAATCTCTGCGCCGTGGTGGGAATCAGCTGCATCAGGCCGATCGCACCTTTGCGCGACTTGGCCGCAGGATTCCAGCCGGATTCGGTTTCGATCACCGCGCGAACGAGCGCGGGATCGACGCGATGGCGTTCGGCAGCTTCCCGTACGATCTTTTCGGCGCCGTCGCGATCCAGGTTGAACGCGGCCCGCGCGCGGCCGGTAAACGAAGCCTCCGCAGGCATATAGATCGACGGGCGCGACTTGACGGCAGCCAGCTTGAACGTCGCCGGCGGCTCGGCGTTGACCCAGAAGTGCCGACCGCTGTTATCCACGACTTTAGCAATCTGGGCGTTGGCGGGTTTTCCACAGACCGCCGTCAGGCCCAGAAATGCACAGGCTGCAAGGAGCGCACGTTTAGTCATCGCTTGCTGGGGAAGGCACACGATAGCCTCGAATGACCTCGCGGAATGTTACAAATCGCGTCAGTGGGGCGTCGATAGGACCACGGTACCACTGTCCACTGACGGACACGTTTGGGCGCTGCCCGTCCGGAAGGACAGGCACGCGGACTATAACAAAGGCTCGAGCAGCGAGGGAACGCTCTGGAGGGCGCTTTTTAGACCGGATGTGTCTTTTCCGCCAGCCTCGGCGAGGTCCGGGCGGCCGCCGCCCTTGCCGCCGACTTTGGGGGCGAGGACCTGGATTAACTTGCCGGCATGGACCTTTGCGGTGAGGTCTTTCGTAACTCCGGCGATGAGGACCACTTTGCCGTCTTCGGGCATGCCGAGGACGACGACCCCGGAGCCCAATTTCTGGCGCAGGGAATCGACCAGTTGGCGCAATCCTTCGCGGTCTACGTTCCCGACCTCTTCGGAGACTAGCTTGGTGCCTTTGATGGTCTGTGCGCGGGCGGCCAGATCGTCGAGGTTGCTGAGGGCGCCTTTGCGCTTTTGGGTTTCCAGTTCCTTTTCCAGTTGCTTGACGGTCTGCGACAGCTTTTCGACGGTGGAGAGAACGGCGTCTTCGGCGACGTTTAGCTGACCGGCGACTTTGGTCAGCATCTGGGCCTGCTGCTGGTAATGCTCTAATGCACCGATACCCGTTACGGCCTCGATGCGGCGC
>Ga0134121_10005467_pt1 | contig 10307 bp, 9 predicted proteins | sample KB301_FD_96463 | JGI IMG/M metagenome (GOLD analysis project Ga0134121, IMG submission 96463) | Terrestrial soil microbial communities without Nitrogen fertilizer from Kellogg Biological Station, Michigan, USA - KB3-0-1 | ecosystem: Environmental > Terrestrial > Soil > Unclassified ...
CTGGCTGCTGTTCGGCGGCGAGCGCATCCGGGAGGACATTCGCATCGTGCGCTTCGGACCCGGCGCCGGCGACGAGCCGCCGCAGCACGATTTGGCCAAGGGCAGCGTCGTATGAGCCCCCCCCCCGAAGCGAACTGCGTTCGCCTCGCACCGACGGGGCAGCGAACGAAGTGAGCGTGGGGGTCCACCGATGACGGGCGCCGCGCTCACGCCCGCCGTGGCGGCCATGTGGCTGTTCGGCGCTTTCTTCTTCTTCCTGATCCTGCGCGTGCCGGTGGCGTTCGCGCTGGGCCTCGCGTGCCTGCCCGTGCTGTTCATCGAGCCAAGGCTCTCGCCGATGGTGATATTCAACACGACGTTCAAGGCCTACAACTCGTTCATTCTGCTCGCGGTGCCGTTTTTCCTGCTTACGGCGAATCTGATGAACGTCGGCGGCATCACCGATCGCCTGGTCCTGCTGTCGCGGACGATGGTGGGCAACTTTCCGGGTGCGCTGGCGCAGATCAACGTGCTGCTGTCGGTGTTCTTCGCCGGCATTTCCGGGTCGTCGACGGCTGACGCCGCGAGCCAGGGCAAGATCTTCATCGAGGCGCAGGTCAAGGAAGGCTACGACCTCTCGTTCTCGATCGCGATCACCGCGGTGTCTGCCGTGCTGGCGGTGATTATCCCGCCGTCGATCCTGATGATCGTGTGGGGCGGTGTGCTGTCGGTGTCGATCGGCGCGCTGTATCTCGCCGGCGTCATCCCCGGGCTGCTGATCGGTCTCGCGCAAATGGCCACCGTCCATGTCTACGCCAAGGTCCGCCATTACCCGACGTACCGGCGCGCGACCTTCAAGGAGTTCTTGACGGCCGCCGCCGTTTCCGTGCCGGCGCTGATGACGCCATTCATCATCGTCGGCGGCATTCTGCTCGGCTGGTTCACCGCCACGGAATCGGCTGCGGCTGCCGTGCTGTATGCGATCGTTCTCTCGGTCTTCTTCTACCGCGAGATGGACACGAAAAAGTTGTGGGATTGTCTGCTCGAAACCGGCAAATTGTCGGCAATCGCGCTCTTCTGCGTCGGCACGGCCTCGGTGTTCGGGTGGCTGCTCGCCTACTTCCAGATCCCCCGGGCGCTGCTCGAGAACGTGACGTCGTGGGGATTGGGACTCATCGGTGTCGGCTTCTTCATCGCGTTCGTCTTTCTGGTCGTCGGATGCTTCCTCGACGCGATTCCGGCTATCATCATCGTCGGCACCACCTTGCAGCCGCTCGCCGCTTCGGTGAACATGCATCCGGTGTCCTTCGCGATCATCGGGATCGTTGCGCTCGCCTTCGGGCTCGTAACGCCGCCGTATGGATTGTGTCTGATGATTTCCTGTGCCATCGCCAAGGTCCGGTTGCGATATGCGCTCAAAGACACGATGATCATGCTGGCCCCGATGCTGGTCGTCCTTGCAGCCCTGATCATCTGGCCGGATATTCCGCTGCTCCTGCCAAGATGGATTCGCCCCGAGTTTCTGAAATAGGAAACGCGTGATGGAACCGAAACCGCTCGCCCCGGGTTTCGGGCTGGAAACGTCCGCTGTCGATGCCTCGCGCCCGCTTTCCGCTGGAGAATTCGCCGAGCTCGAGCAGACGTTCTTCCGCGGGCAGCTGCTGGTCCTGCGCGACCAGCGGCTGACGCCGCAGCAATATCTCGCGTTCGCACGCCGCTTCGGTCCACCCGAGCCGCATGTGATCGACCAGTTTCATCATCCGGAAGAATCGAACATCCTGATCCTGTCGAACCGAAAGAAAAACGGACAGCCGATCGGACTGGCCGATGCCGGAACCTACTTCCACACCGACTACTCGTATTTGCAGGTTCCGGCGCGCGCGACGATGCTCTATTCGATCGAAGTGCCGAAAGCCGGCGGCCATACGCTGTTCGCCAACCAGTACGTCGCGTACGACGAGCTTTCCGATGCGATGAAGCGGCGGATCGCGCCGATGATCGCCGTCCATCACTACGGCAACCGCAAGGTGGCCGACGAAATGAGCCGCGTCGCGGCATCGCCGCTGACCGACGAGCAAAAGGCCAAGATGCCGCTGATCACGCATCCGCTGGTTCGTCCGCATCCGGTCACCGGCCGCAAGGCGCTGTACGCGGTGTCGGGCAGCTCGTACGGCATCGTCGGGATGCCGGAGGACGAAGCCGTTGCGCTACTCGACGAGCTCGCGGCGCATGCGACGCAACCGAAATACGTGATCAGCTACCCGTACCGAGTCGGTGACATCGTGATCTGGGACAACGCATCGCTGCTGCATTCGGCGACCCTGACCGATCCTGACGATCCGCGGACGCTGTGGCGGATCACGATCAAGGAGCCCTCGACCAGGCTCGATGCGCTGGAAGTCCTGGCGCCGACGTTCGCGGCCCGAACGACGTAGGGTGGCCGCGCGGCACAAAAATCGGTGCTTCGCCTCGCCTGGCATGCCTGGATAGTCGCAACCTCGGGACGGGCGCTTCGCCGCCCCGCCTGAAACCGGCAGCGCTATTTGCGCAGCGCCGCGATGCCGCGCTGCAGGCCGTCGAGGGTCAGAGGAAACATGCGCGGGCCGAGGAGCTCCTGCACCATCTGCGTCGAGCGCGTGTATTGCCAGGTCCGCTCCGGCTCGGGGTTGAGCCAGATCGCATGGCGGTATGCCGCTATCAGCCGCGCGAGCCAGGCCGCGCCGGGCTCGTCGTTGGCATACTCGACGCTGCCCCCGGGCTGCACCAGCTCATACGGACTCATCGCGGCGTCGCCGACGAAGATCAACTTCCAGTCGCGTCCGTACTTGTGCAGCAGGTCGAAGGTCGCGATCCGCTCGTTGCGGCGGCGGTGGTTGTCGCGCCAGACATGGTCGTAGACGCAGTTGTGAAAGTAGAAATACTCGAGGTGCCTGAACTCGGATTTCGCCGCTGAAAAGAGCTCTTCGCAGACCCGGACGTGCGGATCCATCGAGCCGCCGACGTCGAGGAACAGCAGTACCTTGACCCGGTTGCGGCGCTCGGGCCGCAAATGCACATCGAGCCAGCCGGCGTTGCGCGCGGTGCGCTCGATCGTCGTGTCGAGATCGAACTCGTCGGGCACGCCTCGCCGTGCGAAGCGCCTCAGTCGCCGCAGCGCGATCTTGATGTTGCGGGTGTTGATCTCGACCGAGTCGTCCAGGTTGCGGAACGAGCGCTCGTCCCAGACCTTGATCGCGCTGCGGCTGCGGCCGCCCTGCTGGCCTATGCGTATCCCTTCGGGGTTGTAGCCATAGGCGCCGAACGGGCTCGTGCCCCCGGTGCCGACCCATTTCGATCCACCCTGGTGCCGTCCCTGCTGCTCGTCCAGCCGCCGGCGCAGCGTCTGCATCAGCTGATCCCAGCCGCCGAGAGCCGCGATCATCGCCTTCTCCTCGTCGGTCAGATTGGCTTCGATCATCTTGCGCAACCACGATTCAGGAATGTCGGCATGAATGTCGAGCACGCCGTCGACGCCCTTGAAATATGCGCCGAACGCGAGGTTGAAACGGTCGTACAGCGCCTCGTCCTTGACCAGGCAGGTGCGCGCCAGAAAATAGAAGTCGTCGATGCTGGTCGATACGACGTCATGCTTCAGCGCGTCGAGCAGCGTCAGAAACTCGCGCGTGCTGACCGGAAGCTTCGCCGATTTGAGATGCAGAAAAAAGTCGATCAGCAAGATCGCTACCGCGGCCGGTCGAGCAGGAACTTCAGATGCCGCCGGACCGCCGGCCATTCGCCGTCGATGATGCTGAATACGACGGTGTCTCGCTTCGAGCCGTCGGGCAACAGCTGGTGGTTGCGCAGCACGCCGTCCTGCTTTGCGCCGAGCCGCTCGATCGCGATCCGCGAAGCATGATTGAACCAGTGCGTCCGAAATTCCACCGCGATGCAGCGCAGGACCTCGAACGCATGCGTCAGCAGCAGCAGCTTGCTTTCGGTGTTGATCGCCGTGCGTTGCGCGCGCTTCGAATACCAGGTGTGCCCGATCTCGAGCCGCCGGTTGGCCGCGTCGACATTGAAGTAGCGCGTACAGCCGACGACTTCTCCGGTCGCGTTCTGGCGCACGGCGAACGGCATCGCACCGAGGCGCTCGCGCATGTCGAGCGCACGCGCGATGTAATCGCCGATCTGGTCCGGCGGCGCGACCGACGTGTACCACAGGCGCCAAAGCTCGCCGTCGGCGGCGGCATCGCGCAGCGCGGCCGCGTGCCCGGACTCGAGCGGCTCGAGCGTCGCGTGCGCGCCCTTGAGCGTCACCGGCTCGATGAATGCCATGACGCGGCTTTAGCGGCCCGTCCGCGCCATGAACGCGACGCGCTCGAACAGGTGAACGTCCTGCTCGTTCTTCAGCAGCGCGCCGTACAGCGGCGGCACGATGATCTTCTTGTCGCTGCTGCGCAGCGCCTCGGGCGGGATGTCCTCGGCCAGCAGGAGCTTCAGCCAGTCCAGCAATTCGGACGTCGACGGTTTTTTCTTCAGTCCCGGGATGTCGCGCAGATCGAAAAAAACCTCCAATGCTGCCTGCAGCAGGGTTTTTTTCAGTCCGGGGAAGTGTACGTCGACGATGCGCGCCATCGTCGCCTTGTCGGGAAACCGGATGTAATGAAAAAAACAGCGCCGGAGGAACGCATCGGGCAGTTCCTTTTCGTTGTTGCTGGTGATGATGACGGTCGGACGGTGACGTGCGCGTATCGTATCCTGCGTCTCGTATACGTGGAACTCCATCCGGTCGAGCTCGCGCAGCAGGTCGTTCGGGAATTCGATGTCGGCCTTGTCGACTTCGTCGATCAGCACGACCGCGGGCATCTCCGAATCGAACGCCTGCCACAAAACGCCACGCTTGATGTAATGCCCGATGTCGGCGACGCGCTCGTCGCCGAGCTGCGAGTCGCGCAACCGGGACACCGCGTCGTACTCGTACAGCCCCTGCTGGGCCTTGGTCGTCGACTTGACGTGCCATTGCATCAGGGGCCGGCCAAGGGCCCGCGCAACCTCCTCGGCGAGCATCGTCTTTCCGGTGCCGGGCTCTCCCTTGATCAGCAGCGGCCGCGCCAGCGTCACTGCCGCGTTGACCGCAAGCATCAGATCGGGCGTCGCGACATAGGTGTCGGTGCCCTCGAACCGCATCGTCATTTCCCCGTCGGGCGCAATCGGCTGCATCGTCGTTCTCCTGGTCCGATATTAGCCCACAAAGCGCTGCAGCAGCCATAGCGCGGCCATGCCGACGGCGATGGTCAACAGCGTGTTGCGCCAGCGCCAGGCGACGACGCCCGCGATGAGCGCCGCGATCAGCTTGACGTTGCCGGCGCCGAGGGCCAGTTCGCCCGGCGCCGCGAACACGATCGCCGGCACGACGATCGCGGTCAGCATTGCCGCCGGCACATGGCGCAAAGCGCGCGCCAGCAGCGGCGGCATCTCGCGGCGCGCGAACAGCGCGATGAACGACAGACGCGTGCCGAAGTTGATCGCGCCGACGACGACGATCAACGACCAGATCAGGACCTGGCTAGTTTCCAGGCTCGACCTCCGTCGTCGCGCTGCGCCCGAGAACCCGGTCGGCGATGACCCCGGCCACGATGCCGGCCAGACCGGCGCAAATCATCGACAGGCGCATCGGCATCGAGTCGAGCGCGATGGCCGCGATGGCCGCGATCGCGAACACGATCAGCGCCGTTCGGTCGTGAAGCAGCGGCGCGAGCAGGGCAAGAAAACACAGGGGAACGACGAATTCCAGCTGCCACGACGCCGGGATGACGGCGCCCGCCAGGATGCCGGCGATGGTCGCGATCTGCCAAGCCAGCCAGAGCACGGCGCCGCCGCCGACGAAATAGGAGACATTGGCGCGGATATCCGAGGACTCGCGAAAGCGCCGAATCGACGACGCGAACGCCTGGTCGGTCAGCAGGAACGCAACCAGGTTGCGCCAGCGATGATCGACCGGCTTGAGATAAGGCGCGAGCGCCGCGCTGTACATCAGGAAGCGGAGGCTGATGACAAAGCACGACAGCACGATCACGGCAAATGGAGCACCGGCGGCAAGCAACTGTGCGGCAATGATCTGGGCAGCGCCGCTGAAGACGATCATCGACATCGCGAGGGCGGCGACCGGGGAGGCGCCAGCTGCGATCGCGCCGACGCCGCACACGATGCCGAACGGGATCAGTCCGACGGTCATCGGCAGCATATCGCGCACGCCTTCGATGAACGCCGAACGGGAGAAATGAGTGCGCATCGGCCGCAAAAAAGCTAAGGGCCTGCGGCCGATGATCGCTCCCGCCCGCAAGCCCTTAAGAGCATTCGCGCCGATTATAGCGCAGCCGCGCGATAATGGCCGCTCGCCAACCCGAACGAGGAGTCCTCCGGTGGATCTTCCGATCAATCAGTTCAAGCGCGCGATCGCATCCGGGCGCACGCCGCTCGGCGCATGGCTCGGAAGCGGCGCGGCGTCGACCGCGGAAGCGCTCGGCTGCGTCGGCTTCGACTTTCTCGTCGTCGACATGGAGCACACGCCGATCGACACGCCGCAGATGATCGACATCCTGCGAGCGATCGCGGGGACGCCGGCGCAGGCGATCGTGCGGCCGCCGTGGAACGACATGGTGATGATCAAGCGCGCGCTCGATGCCGGCGCGCAATCGCTGCTGCTGCCGTTCGTGCAGAACGCCGACGAGGCGCGCCGCGCGGTCTCCTATACGCGCTATCCGACGGAGGGCGTGCGCGGCGTCGCCGGAACGCATCGCGGCAGCCGTTACGGCACCGTGCCCAATTACCTCAAGAGCGCAGGCGAGGAGATCTGCGTGATCGTGCAGATCGAGACGCTGCCCGCGCTCGGCAAGCTGGACGAGATCGCCGCGGTTCCCGGCATCGATTCGATTTTCATCGGCCCGAGCGATCTTTCGGCGTCGATGGGCCACCTTGGCGACATCACGAATCCGGCGGTGCAGGAGCATCTGGCAGCTGCCGCCAAAGCTTGCCGGCGGGCCGGCAAGCCGTCGGGCATCATCGGACCGACCCCAGAAATGGTGGCGCGCTTCATCGACTACGGCTACTCGTGGGTCGCGATAGGATCCGACATGGGCTTCATGGTGGGGCGCGCACAGGAATTGCTGTCGAGGTTTCGCAATGCAGGCGACGCGGCCGACAAGCCGGTTGCTCGCTGACGCCTAGCGCCGGGCGCGCTAGTTTTCTTGTACGATGCATGTTTTAAGCCATCGGGATCGCGAGATGGAATCGCCGTTCGAGTGCGTGCTCGATGCCCGGGCCAGCCTCGGCGAATGTCCGGTTTGGTCGTCCGACGAGCAGGCACTGTACTGGGTCGACATCAATGGGCCCTCGCTCAATCGCTTCGATCCGAAGTCGCGCGTCAATCTCGCCTGGCCGATGCCTTCGTCGATCGGCTCGTTCGCGCTGCGCGACCAGGGTGGATTCGTCGCGGCGCTGCGCGATGGCATCTGGCTGATCGATCGGAAAGGCAGGCTAGGCGACCGCATGGCCGAGGCGCCCTATGATCCATCGCACCATCGCTTCAACGACGGGCGCGCCGATCGCAGCGGACGGTTCTGGGTGGGCACGATGAACGAGCGGCGCGACGCGGCCAGCGGCGCGCTGTACTGCCTGGACGGCTATTTCGCACTGACCCGTGTGCTCGACGGCATCACGATATCGAATGGGCTCGCCTGGAGTCCCGACGGGCGGACGCTCTATCACGCCGACACGCCGACGCGCACGATCAACGCCTATGCATTCGACGCGACCGGCGGCACCGTCAGCGGCAAGCGCGAATTCGCGCGTTTCGACGGCGAGACCGAACGGCCCGACGGCGCGGCGGTCGACCGCGACGGCTGTTATTGGATTGCGTTCTATCGCGGCGGGAAGATCGCGCGCCTGTCTCCGCGAGGCGAGCGCCTCGCCGAATACGTTCTGCCGGCGATGTGTCCGACAATGTGCGCATTCGGCGGCCCGGAGCTGCGCACCCTCTACGTGACGACGGCGCGTCAGAACCGCGAGCCGGATGAGCTCGCGCGACTGCCCCAGTCGGGCGGACTGTTCGCGATGCAAGTCGATACCCCGGGGTTGCCGGAGCCGAAATTCGCCGGCTGATCGGCGTCCGCGTAAGCGGAAGCATCGATTTTCGACATTGCCGACTCCTGACCGGAACATCATGCGCCTCGACAGCCTCGACTATCTTCCGATCGACGCATCCAGCAGCCTCGGCGCGTCGGCATCGGGTGCCTCCTTCGCCACCTCGACTGGCGACATGCTCGAGATCGGCAGCTTCGGCTCCGGAATATTCCGTCTTCGCGTCGGTCCGAACACGCGTCCCGACTACGGATTGATCGCCGCCCGCGCACAGCGCTGCGAAGTCGCGCAGCCATCGCACGGCCAGTGGACGTTCACCGCAGGCGACGGATCGCTCGAGCTCGCCGGAACGCCGTTGACCCTGCGCCTGCTGCACGCGGGAAAACCGGTGCTCGCTTCGATCACCGACCGGACAAGGGATGGCCAGACGCGGCTACCCGCGATCGGCCGCGCGCGACAAGGACAGTCGTGGCTGGCTGCGTACGCGCTGGCGTCGGGTGAGCCGGTCTACGGCCTGGGTGCGCAGACAGCGACGCTGAACAAGCGGGGCCAGCTGGTGCATTCGCAGGTCGAGCCGGCCGGCGCTTCGCCTTCCGCGTCGGGCACGGGTGCGCCGTTCTGCTGGAGTCCCGGCCCCGGCGGCGGAGCCTGGGGCGTCTACGTCCACACGCCATCGCGCGTGTTGCATGGCGTCGGCTATCCCGACTGGTCGCAGCGTTCGTATGGCTTGGTGGTCGACGATGAAGCGCTCGATTTGTTCCTGATCGCCGGCCGGGATCCCGCCCAGGTTATCGAGCGCTACACCGCGCTGACCGGACGCGCACCGGAAGTGCCGCACTGGAGTCTCGGCGCGTGGATCGCGCGCGGCGACGACCTGAGCGCCGACGGCGCCGTCGCGGCGGCGTCGGATCTGCGCGCTCGCCGCGTGCCTTGCGACGTTCTGATGCTCGATGGCGCCGGACCGTGGGATCCATGGACGTCCTTCGATTTCCGATGGGACCCGAGAGGCTATCCGGCGCCGTCTGTCGCACTCGCCAAGATCAGGCAGCAGGGATTCAAGGTCTGCGTCTGCGAGCAGCCGTCGATATCGATTCATTCGCCGCTGTTCCATGACCTCGCGGGCAGAAAATATCTGATGACCGACGCCAGCGGGCGGCCATACGAGCGCGCGGCCGGTGCGGAGCCCGATGATGCGCGTCCAGGCGCGCGACCGGCGCCGCCGTCGGGCATCATCGATTTGACCAACCCCGCCGCCCTCGCGTGGTGGCGCAACGCGCACGAGGCTTTGTTCAGGGCCGGCGTCGACGCGATCAAGACCGACGGCGGCGACGACGTACCGCCCGATGCGATCGCATTCAATGGCGACACGGGCCAGCGTCTTTCCAACGTCTATCCGCTGCTCTACGGCCGTTGCGTTTTCGATGCCGCCGAAAAGTTCGCGCCGCCCGAGCAGGCGCCGCCGCTGATCTGGAGCAGCTCCGGCTCGAGCGGCAGCCAGCGCTATCCGGTTCAATCGGCCGGCGAGACGCAGAGCGATTGGGAGGGCCTGGCGGCGAGCATCCGCGCCAGCCTGTCCAGCGGCATGAGCGGCGTGCCGTATCACGCCTGCAAAGTCGGTGGCAGCTACGGGGCCGAACCGGCATCGGGGGAGCTTTATCTCCGCTGGTTGCAGGCCGGCGTCTTCGCCTCGCACCTCGAGCTTCGCGCCGGCGCCGGGCGCGACCCGTGGGCGCTCGACGCCGAGCAGGAAAAAATCGCGCTGCAGTGGCTGGAATTTCGTTACCGGCTGCTGCCCTATCTCGGCGCACTCGTCACGCAGGCCGCCAGGACCGGCATGCCAGTGATGCGCGCGATGCCGCTCGCGTTCCCCGGCAACGCGCTGACCCGTGCGCACGATATGCAATTCATGTGCGGCGACGCCTTACTGGTCGCGCCTGTCATGGCGCCGGGAGGCGAGGTCGATGTCGCGCTGCCGCCCGGGGCGTGGTACGACCTCGCGACCCGGCAGCGCGTGGCCGGGCGGCAGGTGATCCGCTACCGCGCCACGCTCGATCGCTTTCCGGTGTTCGGACGCGAAGGGCACGCGCTGCCACTCGGACCGGCGGTGCAGCATACCGGGGAAGTCGACCGCGAAAATCCGCTGAACGCGCTGTGGGTGTTCGGCAAGCCGGCGCATGCGCTCGACGGCTTCACGCAGGCGAGCATCGCCC
>Ga0134121_10005468_pt1 | contig 10307 bp, 21 predicted proteins | sample KB301_FD_96463 | JGI IMG/M metagenome (GOLD analysis project Ga0134121, IMG submission 96463) | Terrestrial soil microbial communities without Nitrogen fertilizer from Kellogg Biological Station, Michigan, USA - KB3-0-1 | ecosystem: Environmental > Terrestrial > Soil > Unclassified ...
CACATCGCGATCAGGGTCGGTAACCACTGGGAGGCTGCTTGCAAGGCGGTGCCGTGCGAATGCCGGGAGCCGGAGGCGGTCGACGCCGCAGACCTGGCCGCAACAGACGTTGGTGCGACGGAGGCTCGCACCAACGAAGAGGCCGACTCTGTTGGCGCGACCCTGCTCTACGCCTGGGACGCGGCGCTCTGCACGTCGTGTGACTGGCGGACGTCTGCTCCGGAGATACTCGCTCGCCCGGCCGCCCGGTGTTTGCGGTGCAACGCCGCGCTCGCGCCGGTGCGGCTGGAGATGCACAGCCGGGAGGTGCTGTGACGGACGACGTTGAGGTGGCGGTTCCTATTCCGACGCTGCTTTCCGCCGACGACGCCATGCGGTGCCCGCCGTGCGACTGGTACCACGGCCCGGCTGTCCGGGCCTGCGGTCAGTGCGGCGGCGGCCGGCTGGAGCCGGTGCGTATCGAGGTGCACAGCAGGGAGTCGCCGAGAGTGAAGGAGGCGTAAGTGGGGTGGGCACGAATGGATGACGGCTTCGACGACCACCCGAAGGTGCTCGCGCTCCTGGAGGAGGAGGGTGGCGTCACCGCCGTCGGGCTGTGGGCGCTGTGCTTCGCCTACGCCAACCGGGTGACGAGGCGCCGCGGCAAGACGCCCGGCCTGATCCCGACGAGCCTGCCCCGTCGCTACTGCGGTCCAGCCGGGCGCGAACTCGCGGCACTGCTGGTGAAGGTCGGCCTGTGGGACGAGCACCCGGACGGCTGGCTGTTCCACGACTTCGCCGACTACCTGCCGAGCGAGGACACCAGCAGCAAGCGGGCGGAGGCTGGTCGGCGTGGTGCGGCGGCGCGTTGGGGCACTGATGCGACCGCCGGCGATGGCAACAGCATGGCCAGGGAATGGCAAGGCGATGGCAAATTGCCATTCCCGGATGGCAACGAGCCATCGGTTAGCCATGACGTTGCCATCGACCCGATGGCAAACGATGGCTCGCGCGCGCCCGCGCGCCGGGATCCCACTCCCATACCCATACCCATACCCATGCCCACGAAGACTTCGTCTTCGACACGGACACCATCGCGGGCCGGCTCCGACGACGACCCCGCGTTCTCGGCGTTCTGGTCGGCGTACCCACGTAAGACCGACAAGGGCCACGGCCGGAAGGCGTGGGCAAAGGCGCTCAAGACCGGCGTCGACCCACAACTGATCGTGCTCGGCGCCCAGGCGTACGCCACGTACTGCGCCCGCGACGGCACTCCGCAGACCTACATCCCGCACCCTGCCACCTGGCTCAACGGCGAGCGCTGGTCAGACGAGCACGTGAGCCGCAACGGCAACTCGAACGGCCACCAGGCATACCGCAACCCCGAAAACCCTGCTGACGCCTACGACCCAAGGAATCTGTGATGGAGACCCTCGACCTTGAGCAGTTGCGCAAGAAGGCGTACGAGCCCTGCTACCACCAGACGTCCCCGTCCGAGCAGGTGACGTTCGCCGGCTGCCCCTCCTGCGCCGCCGAGGCCAAGGGCGCCGGTGGCGACCACGCCGAATGGCAGCGCGCCCGCGCGACAGTGACGCTCGACGCGGGCCTGCCCCCGCGGTACACCGACGCCCTACCAACCGAGGAAGCCGTCCTCGCCTGGGTCGACACCTTCGTCGAGGACCCGAAGACCGCCGACTCGCTGCTGCTCGTCGGCGTGACCGGCGTCGGGAAGTCGTACCAGGCGTACGGGGCGCTGCGGATGGCGATGACGCTGCGGCCGGCCGTCTGGAAGTCCACGACGTACGCCGACTTCACCGCATCACTCCGGCCGAACGCCAAGGACCCCGATGGGAGCCTGAAAGCGCTCCGTGAAGCCGACCTACTGCTCCTCGACGACCTCGGCACCGCGAAGCACACCGAATGGGTCGAGGAGATCACCTACCGGCTCATCAACACCCGCTACGAGGCCATGAAGCCGTCGATCTTCACCACCAACATCCCGCTCGCCGACCTCCGCGAAGCCGTCGGCGACCGGATCGCCTCCCGACTCGTCGAGACCACCACCATCGTGCCGATGCTCGGGACCGACCGGCGGCGAAGCAAGGCCAAGCGCAAGAGCGACGACACCGTACCGGCCTGACCCATTCACTGAGGAGACGAAACCGTGACCCCGTTGAGCACCACGCCTAAGACCGTGACGATCCCGACGATGACCTACCTGGACCTCGTGGAATCCGACTTCACCCTGACGGCACTCGAGCACGCCGGCGTCGACAACTGGGAGGGCTACGGAGAGGTCGACTGGGAGGCTGTCGACGAGAAGGTGGCAGCGGTCAAGGCCGAGCTGGACGCCGCGTCGGTGGCGGGCTCTCAGGAGACCACCGGAGCAGCAACAGGCGGTGTGGAGTGAGCCACCAGTTCCGCGTCACGGTCGACGACCTGGAGACCGGCGAGCAGCAGGTCATGGAGATTGCCGCCGGCGACTTCCTCGTGGTGCCGTTCGCGCCCTGCTACATGGCGAACGTGCAGCGGTACCCGAAGGCCGGGACCGTCGTCGTCACGATCAAGGACCACCGGCCGCAGGACGCACCGGTCGATGTTGAGGAGCAGACGTGACCGCCCGACCTCCACGTAACGCCCCGTCCGACATGGCCCGGGTGACCCCGGACGGACCGAACACGCCGACGCTGCAGGTCGACGTCGGGTCGTGGGTACGGCCGTCCGCGGAGGACCGGGAGTTGGTCCGGGCCGGCCTGGAACGCAACGGGGCGCTGGACCTGGCCGACGCGCTCGGCCTGCTCGACGACGACAAGCCGCGCCGCCGGCTCACCAGTGACGCCGGACCGAAGATGGTCGACTGCCCGAAGTGCGGCCAGCTCGCCGGCAACCCCTGCCGCACCAGCACCTCAGGGGTGCTGGGTGGCTACCACACGGCACGACAGGAGGCGGCGTGAGCACCCTCCACGAGCGCCTGCTCGCCGCTACCGAGCCGCTCCACAACCCCCACGCGTCACCGCCGCAGCGCCGTGTCCTCGCGGCCCGGGACCGGGCGCTGCGGGCCGTGGTGGAGCTGCACCGCCCCACCGCGCATGGTCGGTGCGCCGGCTGCCGCTCAGGGCGGACTGACTCGCGCGCCGGCTCCTACGTGGACACGAGCCGGCGATGGCCGTGCCCGACCATCCAGGCCATCGCCGAGGCTCTCGGTGTACCGACAGGAGACGAGGCACCGTGAGCGAGTGGTGGCTGTGCCCGAACACGCCGAGGTGTCCGCACGGCGCCGCGCTGCACGACGTAGAGGACCTCGACGACCTGACGCCTCGCTGCTGTGTTGAGGGCTGCTCGTGCGGCGCGGGTGTGGAGACAGGAGAGACACCGTGACGACCACTGACCGCCAGTGGATCTTCCCCATGAACAGCAAGGCCGATGTCGTCATGCCCGACATCGGCCACCGGTACTGGTCGACGCACTGCCGGCACGGCAACCACGCCGACTGCAAGGGCTCGTGCAAGATATGCGGCTCGCCGTGCGTCTGCGCCGGCTGCACGCACGAGCCGGTCGAGGGGAGCACTCCCGTAGCCTCCCCGGCGCGGGCGCGGCCGCGAGGGCTGGACGCATTGCTCGGGTACGTCGCCGACCATCTCAACACCGCGCCCGCCGGTGAGGTGGTGTCCGTACCACCACCCGTCACCGAGGAGCGTCTACGGGCCGCGCTTGCTCACGACTACGAGCGCATCGACCCGATCCAGTTCCGCCGCGAGGTGCTCGGCGAGTTCCCGCCCGACGTCGAGCCGCGAGTCGCCGACGAGCCTGCCCCGGTGCCACCTCCCGTCGATGCGCTCGAAGAGATCTTGAAGCTCGCCGAGAGGCTGGCCGTGCACCGCTCCGACGCGGCCCGCGACGCCGACCGAGGCCGGGCCAGCGCGCGGCAGCACCACGAGCGGGCGGACGCGGTTCGGCTGCTCATCGCGATCAAGGTCGAAGAGGTCCGGGCTGCTGGTGTAGAAGAAGGCCGCCGGCGGCTGGAAGAGACAGCGGCGACGGCGGCAGCGCACGCCTACGAGCTGGGGATCGCGGAAGGCCGCCGGCAACAGGCGGCCGAGGTCGAGCGCCTCCAGGTACTGCTAGACCACGCGGAGCAGTACGCCCGTGACCTCCAGGACGGCGGGACGGTCGGTGGCTGAGCGCCCCTGGCACGAGGTCCCGGACATCGTCCGCTGCCCGGCCTGCTTCGGTGCTCTACCCCCGGACACCGAGGCAGCATGCGAGTACTGCGGTGTCGGGACACCACCGGGCCTGACGGTCCTGCAGCCGCTCGCGCCTACCTCGGCGGCGTGGTGGCCGAACCTCCCGCCAGAGCCGCCCGGCCCGGTGCACGTCGCGGTGACCACCGCCATGTCGGACCCGACCGCCGACGTATTCGAACGGGACGCGGCCGCCCTGCGCGGCGACTGGGCTCGGGTCGGCGCGCTCTGGAGCACGGCGCTCACCTCCACCGTCGCCGGCCCGCTGCCGGACATCGAGGACTGGGACCACGGCGACGTGGTGATCACGCTCAAGCGGCTGCCGTGGTGGCGTCGTATCTGGAGGAGGGCACGTGGCTGACGACGAGGGTTGGGAAGCCCGTATGGCAGCCCGGACGCCGGGAGCGTGGAGTCAGATCGACATCCACACCGAGGAGGGGCGGGCTACGCGCAGGGACGTGCTCGCCTTCGTCGCCGTGAACCTCGATTTCTACAAGGCCTCGGTCGCGCGCGGTCTGCCGGTCGAGGACGCGGCCGACGACTACCGAGAGAGCGTGAACGGCCTCATGGCGCTGATGCGGCAGGACGGACTGACCGGCGCCGAGGGCGACGAGTTGCTCGGCAAGTACAGGGAGGTCCAACGTGGCTGAGAAGCAGCTCACGGTGCACAACGCCGAGATCCGGACGGCGACCGTGGAGATCCGGACGCTCACAGTGTCCGGCAAGCAGGTCACGCTGGCCGTCTTCCGGCAACTGGTCGAGGCGAGACTGTTTGACGAGGCAGGGAATCTACGAGGAATCCCCTGGGGCACCGTGAACTACCACTTCGCCAAGCGATGCGGCGACCTCGGCGTGCACCATCACGTCGTGTGGCAGCGCGGCTCCGATCTTCGACGGTCCACCGTCGAAAAGCCCTATCTGCCAAACCTGACCCCTTCGCCTGATTCGGGCCAGGATTGGCTTGCCGCCGCGATTCTCAGCGGACGCGCGCCTGCCGACCTCACCTCCGACGAGGTCCACGCGGGCTTCGAAATGGAGACGGCGGCCGGCACGGTGACAATTTCTTCCCGGCGTCGGGAAATTCACGAAGCGCTTCCCTCCAATCACGGCTGGGGCGGACGCGGGAAAGAGAGGCTTGAGGCGATCACGGCACTGACAGATCATGGCGCCGACGTTGAGTTCCAATGGCGTCGCGTGGAGGACGAGGCGGCGGACCTGTACGCCATGCGCGAGAGACTCCGAAATCGATGGACTGAGGTCCTCGGTCTGCCCCAGCTCTTCATCGCGGTATGACGATGACCGATGACCGCCCCCGTGGCTCCTGTGTCATCCCGGACTGCCCCCGGGACCCGTACCGGCGTGACGACGGCCGGGTGCCGCTGGTGTGCGGCCCGGACGTGTCCCGGATGCGGCACTGGCTGACCGAGATGCCGCAGCTCGTCGACGAGCTGGCGGCCAGGGACGCACCGGAGGAGGTGACGGCCCGGGCCGACGTCCGGCCGCTGCTCGCCGGCTGGCACCCGCCGCTGACCCTGGCGCTGGAGCAGCTGACGGTGGCGAGCGCGCTCCCGGCGGCCGTGGTGGGCGTGGCCGGCCGTGGTGGGCGGGTGTCCGGGACTACGGAGCCCCGGCTGCCGATCTCGGTGGACGCGGTGGACCTGCACGGCCCGGCCCGGTCGACGCGCCGGATCCAGGGCGAGGACGACATCGGCTACCTGCCGGTGGCGTCCACGCTCGACTTCTGGGTCCAGGACCTGCGCGACCACCGCGGCCGCGGCGAAGGGCTCCCGGAGCCGTCGGTCACCGTGCTGGCGGGCTGGCTGCTCGAGCGGATCGACGAGGCCGCCGACGACTGGCTACCCGTCGATGAGTTCTTCGAGGACCTACGGCGCGCGCACGGCGCCCTGCGCGGTCAGCTCGGCCTGATCGACGTCCCCGACTACCGAAAGGGCGTCCCCTGCTCGAAGTGCTCCGCCCTGTCGCTGGTCCGGCAGGCCGACTGGGTCATCTGCTCGGCGTGCGGCGCCTATCTGAAGATCACCGAGTATGAGGAGTACACATTGACCCTGGCCACAGCAGTGTCCGCCGAGGAGCGGGAGAAGCGCCGGCGCGCGGCGGTCGAGCGGCGGGCGGTCGTCCGGCTACTGAAGGAGATGCACGCCGCCGGCTGGCGGCACCGGATGCACTGGTGCGAGCCGGCGCGCGACGAGGACGGCGCACCCCTCGACGAGGGGGGCCCGCTGCTTCACCAGTGGCACCGAGGACGTGAGGTGATGGAGATGGCCTACTTCGGCGAAGTCAGATACGGGGCCCTGTACTACGGCAACGATGTGGTGGAGGGCGACGACGCGATCCCCAGCGTGCTGAGCGTCGCCCTCGGTTGGGTCGCCGAGCACGGCGTCGCTCGCCTCCACAAGCTCGCGTCGGCTGCTGGTGTGCTGTCGGTACCCAGAGAAGGCGGTGCCCAGTGAGTCGGGTCGGGGTCGGAGTGATCTCGTGGGACCGGTATGGCGCTTTTGACGATCCGGACGCCTTGGCCGGGCTTATCGAGGACCTCACCGGCGTCCCCGTGTACGCGGCGCTGGTCGACGACGAAGACGAGACGGTGCTAGTGCTGTCGCTGCGCGCATTCGCCGACGGTGACGCCGAGCGCATTGCCGAGGTGGATAAGGAGATCGGCAAGGGTGTGTTCGATTGGCCCCAGGAGGCTCCAGGTGGGTGTTGACATCGTCTCGTTCGTCGAGGTGCGCGAGAACGGCGTCTGGCGGCTCGTACCTGGTGACGACTGGAGCCCGTTCGACTGGCGCGACTACGGCCTCTACGGCTTCCTGGCGAACGTCCGGAACTACTCCCACGTGCCGGTCATCGCCGAGCCGCGCTTGCTGCCGGACGACTGCTCGGCCGAGGTTCACGCCGAGTACAAAGAGAGCGCGTTCGCGGCCTCGTGGCTCACCTTGGCCGAGTTGCGCGCGTTCGACTACGACCAGGTGTTCTGGGACCGGCGCGTCCAGAGGCGCCTGCCGTCCGGCGTGATCGACGGAGCGGCCCTCGCCGAGGAGGGCGAAGGCGAGCACCTGACGGTCCGCGCATTCCTCGGCTCCGGCTACTTCGCTGACCTCGGGCGCATCGAGCGCGCCTGCCCCAACGCATCCCCGAAGGACATCCGTGTCGTGTTCTGGTTCGACTGACCCGGCGGTACCCCGGGAGGCCAACCGATGATCGACGAAGAGGACGAGGACGTGGCGCGCGCGATCGTCGAGCGGCGCTTGGAACGGGGCTGGACGCAGTTGGACGTGGCTGAACGTGGCGGCCTGTCGGTCGATCGGGTGCAGGCGTTCGAAGCGGGTCGCGGGCTCAGCGCCCGGATGACCACGGAGGCGCGGCTGGAAGGCGGACTCGGCTGGGCGCCCGGCAGCATTGCGGCGATCCGGGACGGCGACGACCCCGAGGACATCGGCCCCGAGGCCGCCGCCGCAGCAGCCGGGACGGCGGCGGTCCGGCGGATGCTGGCCGCCCGGCTGCCGGAGGCCCGGCGGTGTGCCGGCCTGACACAAGACGAGGTGGCCGCCCGCACCGGGATCGGGGTCGCCGTCCTGCACAAGATGGAGAACGGGCGCCGGCTGCCGAGCCTCACCGAGTACGTGGCCATCTGTCGCGCGTTGTCCATCGATGCCGGGCTGCTCGTTCGAGAGCCGGACTGCCGAGCGTGCGGTGACGATCCACCTGCCGGTTTCACCTGCAACACCTGTGGTACAGGGGGCGACAAATGAGCGCCGATCCGCGCGCCGCCTGCGAAAAGTCGGCTTGGCAGGCACGTCACGACCGGTCGGTGGAACGCCTGACCCAGACCGCTCGGCGCTTCGTCGAGGCGTGGCTTGCGGGCGACCTGGAGCCTTCCGTGACCGTCGCTGCACAGTTGGGCGTAAGCCACGGCGCCGCCCGGAGCAACATCATGCGTGCGCGCCAAGCCGGACTCCTCCCGCCACTTCCCGAAGGGCATCGGGCCCGGCCGGTCAACTGGCGTCCGGAGAAGTGGTTGGCCTGTGCCACGTGCCACGTCTCCTGGCCCTGCGCCGTGGCGCTCGAATGGCAGGCTGACCGGCAGGCCACGGAACCCCAGGAAGGTCGACCGTCCTGGGCCGACGGTGTCCAATGGGCTGCCGCCGAGGCCGACGCGCAGGCCGCCGGCCGCGAGCCGGTGTACATCCTCGACATCACCGACCACCTGCGGGCGTGCGCGGATGATCCACAGCGCGGGTCGGCGGTACCCCGGGAGCGTGCAGTGTGAAGCGCTACGCGATGGAGTCGGTCACGGTCGAGCGCGAGGTGCTCGCCGAGGCCGTGTGCGACCGCTGCGGCTGGAGCACCAGGTGCGCGTCCGAACTCATCACCGTGATCATCTCGGTGCATGAGGGTGAGGAGGGCGGCGGCGTTGACGAGTACGACTACTGCGACGACTGCCTCGTCGAACTCGCACCGGTATTGGTCGCGGCCGGCAGCAAGGCGGACATGGTCACGGCGGAGCGCGCCTGATGGATCTCACCTGGACCGTCACCGCCCCGTACCGCGAGTGCCCCGGCTGCCATCACCCCGGGCCGCCGGAGATGGCCGCCGCCATGTCGATCTGGCAGCACCCCAGCAGGGAGCACTTCGAACTGATCCCGCATCGGCCGAACTGCGCCGCACCGTACAACGGGTCGCTGGGCTCGACTACGGCGACGATCCACTTCCACGACACGGCGAAGGAGCGTGCCGCGTGACCACTATGACGGAGATCGTGAAGCGCCGCTACGAGACTGGAGCGTACGGCGGCACCCACCTCCGGATGCCGTCCGCGCTGTGGGCCGAGCTGAAGGCGAGCGCGCCGCCGCCGAGCCCGGCGCCCTTGTTCGGCGCGTCGTTGATGGCCGAGATGCTGGCGATCCCGATCGTCGTCGACGAGGAGGTGCCGGCTGGGACGACTGCCGAGAGGGGCGCACACCATGACCGAGCCGCGACCGACCACCCTGGTGTGGTCGTGCCCCGAGGACGGCTGCACATACCGGATCAACCGAGGCGGTCAGGTCGCAGACGCGGCCGACTGGGACGCGCGGGTAGTGCCGAGGATGGCCGCGAGGCACGCCGCAGTCCGCCATGGTGTGCTGCCGGAAAACGTCGGACCCGAGCGCTAGCCTGGCGTGCTTGACCCGGTGATCACCCGATGTACACTTTGCGCAGCCACGAGTCTGCCCAGAAGCGCCCCGTCCACACAGGACCGGGCGCTTCTGCCGTCCCCTGGGGGTGCGGTGAACGACGACGCGTGGGCACCGCTGCGCGAGGTGGCCGAACTGGCCCGCGTGTCACCGGGCACGGTGCGGCACTGGCGCTACCTCGGCTGGCTGGACGAGCAGGGCCACCGCCGGCACCTGAGGGTGAAGGGCCGGTTGTACAACGCCGCCGACGCGCTGCGCGCCGAACGCGACACCCGCCTGTCTGGCCAGTCCCACCGCGCCATGGTCGCCTGACCTCACGGAGGTGGCTCATGGTCATCGCCTGCTTCCTTGAGGACTGCCGGGGCCACGACAGCTACGTCGAGGCTCTCCACCACTGCTTGGGCGCCCTGGTGAAGCGGGTCGCCCGGATCGAACACAAGGAGGACCTGCTCATGTCCACGATCGGTGACGTCAACGCCAAGCTCGACGAACTCGTCAAGGACGTCCGCCGCGTCCTGGCCCTGGTGTCCAACGAGCCCGTGTCGGCGGCTACCCAGGCCGAGGTCGACGCGCTGGCGGACCGCCTCGACGCGATCGACACCGAGGTCGAGCAGGTCAGCCCGGAGCCGACCTCCGAGGGCGACTCCACCGTTCCGGCCTGACACCCGGAGGTTCCAGCTGAGTGACCGCGTCGACCCGCCCAACCCATCCACCCCCGACTCGCCCGCCGGTGACGAATCCGCCGAGGACGAGCCCGCCGTCGACGCGGCCACCTCCGCAGAAGACCAGCCCTCCGCCTCCGAAGAAGTGATCGGTTCGTGGCGTAGCCGGCGGACGTGCGTTCCCCGCGGATGGTTCGGGCCGTCGACCGCGAGGCGGTGACCCATGGCCCGGG